>Ga0209172_10000707_pt1 | contig 86750 bp, 90 predicted proteins | sample LarsenN4metaG_FD_184113 | JGI IMG/M metagenome (GOLD analysis project Ga0209172, IMG submission 184113) | Hot spring sediment bacterial and archeal communities from British Columbia, Canada, to study Microbial Dark Matter (Phase II) - Larsen... ... | reverse complement strand
CGAGATGTCAAAGAAAGGCCTGGGAATGGCCGCCGTGGTTGACAACGCCAGGAAAGTGGTCGGGGTCATCACCGACGGCGACCTGCGCCGGCTGATGCAGCGCCGCAAGAAGGACGCCCTCGACCTGACCGCTGGCGAGTGCATGACCCGCAACCCGACCACCATCGCGCGCAAAGAGCTGGCCACCACCGCCCTGCGGATTATGGAGGAGCGTAAGATCACTTCGGTCCTGGTCGTGGACGCCGAGCAGCGCCTCGAAGGCGTCATCCACATCCACGACCTCTGGACCACCCAGATGTTCTAGAGGCTTGACGCTTGAAGCTAGAAGCTGGACGCTGATGGCTGATCGCTGAGAACTGACAACTGACAACTGACAACTGACAACTGAGAGCTGACACCATGGATGCATTTGAAATCTCGGAACTGCTTGAGAAACGCGAGCGCGCCGGGCGCGTCTGGATGGAGTTCTTCCGCGTGCCCGCGCTCAGCGCCGGCATCTACCGCCTGCGGGAGGGATCGTCGGACCCGCAGCAGCCCCACACCGAGGACGAGATTTACTACGTCGTCCAGGGGCGCGCCCAGATTCGAGTCGGCTCGGAAGACCGCGCGGTGAAGCCCGGCACGCTCATCTTCGTTCCGGCGAACACCGAGCACCGCTTCCACGCCATCACCGAAGACCTGGTGGTGCTGGTCTTCTTCGCCCCCGCTGAAGGTTCGGAAGCCAGCTAGCGTGCTTCCCGGCGCCGCCACTGTCGTCCTCGCCGGCCAAATTGGTGGTTGCGGCTTTCCGCCGATGCATGGCTGCACCCGGAACAGACAGAGTCATGACGGCCGCTGACAAACCTGAATTCGTCCGGCTGCGGCGGCAGGACAAGGCGGTCGAGGACGAAGCCTGGATTCAGGCGCTGCTGGAGCGCGCCCCGGTGGGCGTGCTGGCGACGGTGGCAGGCGGCCAGCCGTTTCTGAACATCAACCTGTTCGTCTATGACCCGCCGGCGCACGCGCTCTATTTCCACACGGCGGGCGAGGGCCGGACGCGGGCGAACGTCGAGCGCGACCCGCGCGTGTGTTTCTGCGTGAGCGAGATGGGGCGGCTGCTGCCGGCCGACACGGCGCTTGAGTTCAGCGTCGAGTACGCCAGCGTCATCGTCTTCGGGCGCGTGCGCATCCTCACGGCTGAGGACGAAGCCCGCCGCGCCCTGCAACTGCTGCTCGACAAGTACGCGCCTCACCTCCGCCCCGGGCGCGACTACCGGCCCATCACCGCCGAGGAGATCGCGCGTACCTCCGTCTTCTGCCTCGACATCGAACGCTGGAGCGCGAAGAAGAACCAAAAACCAGCGGACTTCCCCGGCGCCTTTTTCTACCGCCCGCCGGGCTCCTAACGCACCAAGCGCGAGGCGGGTAGCGGCGACGAAACGCTCTTCTTCGTCGCCGGTTTTTCCAGACGGTTGATGGTCTAACCCAGCGGCCTGCCTGCGGTAGGCAGGCCGCCGCCGCTGGGCTGAGTGGGATTCTCTTGCTGATTGACGCCGCCCGCGGAAGGCTTTACTGTTTGCGCCGTCCATGCCGAAGTCCACGATTGAAGTCACGCGCCGGGCGAAGCGCATCAAGCTGCTGCTGATGGACGTGGACGGCGTCCTGACCGACGGGCGCTTCTATCTCGTCCCCCACCCGGACGGCTCCGTCACCGAGGCAAAAGTCTTCCATTCGCTCGACGGCGCCGGGCTCAAGCTTCTGCTACGCGCCGGGCTGCGCACCGGCCTCATCACCGGCCGCGCCTCGCCCGCCATCACCGCGCGCGGCAAAGAACTGGAGATGTCCTTCGTCGTCCAGGACACCTTTGAGAAGCTCCCGGCCTACGAGGGGATCAAGCGCGAAGCTGGCCTGACCGATGCGCAGATTGCCTTCATCGGCGACGATGTCACCGACCTGCCCGTCCTGCGCCGCTGCGGCTTAGCCGTCACCGTCCCGGACGCCCACCCGGAAGCTAAGCGTGTTGCCCACTACGTTACGCGCACACACGGGGGCCAGGGTGCGGTGCGCGAAGTCTGCGACCTGCTGCTGCGCGCGCAGGGCAAGTACAACCAGGTGCTCGCCCCTTTCCTCAAGAGGTAGCGGCGACGCGCTGCATGTCCTCGTCGCCGGTCGTTGGGCGGCTTGACAAGAACTCTCGGTGCGTCTAGTTTGAGTCCTGCAGCAACAGCGCAGTCGTCAGGTCCAGCGTCATCTCTGGAATGGAGGAATACCCGATGCCAAAGTTTGTGATTGAACGCGAAATTCCCGGGGCGGGGAAGATGTCGCCCGAGCAGTTGCGGGCGGCCTCGCAGAAGTCGTGCAGCGTCTTGAGCAAGCTGGGCCCGCAGATTCAGTGGCTCCACAGCTACGTGACGGGCGACAAGCTCTACTGCGTCTACATCGCCCCCAACGCCGACCTCATCCGCGAGCACGCCAAGCAGGGCGGCTTCCCGGCCAACCGAATTGAAGAGGTCAGGACGCTGATTGACCCCACCACCGCCGAACGCTGACCCGCGGCGGCTGGGTAGGGCAAGGGCCTGCTTGCTCTGAGCGAAGGCGAAGAGTCCCTTTCTCGCTTGTTGGTTTTCCCCAGCGAGCCGAGGTGTTCAGCGGTGGAACGGCGGCTCACTCGGTAAGTCGGCTCAGCACACGAACTTGCACAGGGGAGAACTTCACTGGATCATCTGAGGGAGGAGACACAATGCGCTTGAAGTGTGCGAACTTGAAATGGCCGGTGAGGTTGGCCACGACGGCGGTCCTGGCGCTCTGCGTCGCCCCGCTGGCGTCCGCCCAGGGGGCGGCGAAAGGGCTGACCACGGCGAAGGAACTGGAAACATTCATCGATGGAATCATGGCGGCGCACATGCAGGCGCACCAGATCCCGGCCGCCACGATTTCGGTGGTCAAGGACGGTGCGCTCTTTTTCGCCAAAGGATACGGCTACGCCGACCGCGAGAAGCGTACCCCGGTGGATCCGGAGAAGACCCTCTTCCGGCCGGGATCGATCTCCAAACTGTTCACCTGGACGAGCGTCATGCAGCTCGTCGAGCGCGGCCAACTCGATCTCGACGCCGACATCAACCAATACCTCACGACCTTCAAGATCCCCGCCACCTATCCCCAGCCGATTACGATGAGACATCTGCTCACCCATACCCCGGGCTTCGAGGACGGGGGTCTGGGCTACCTGTTCATCAAGAAGGCGGAGGAGATCGTCCCGCTGGAGGAATCGCTGAAAGCACATGTTCCCTGGCGGGTGCGCGCGCCGGGCACCTACTCGTCCTATTCCAACTACGGCACGGCGCTCGCCGGCCTTATCGTCGCCCATATCTCCGGGATGTCATTCAACGAATACGTGGAGAAAAACATCTTCGAACCGCTGGGAATGGAAAACAGCACCTTCCGAGAACCCTTGCCCGAGCCGCTTGCCGGCCAGATGGCAACGGGTTATGAGCGGAAGAGCGGCGTGTACAAGAAGGGGGAGTTTGAGTTCATCAGCAACTTTGGCCCTGCGGGGGCATTGTCAAGCAGCGCCACTGACATGGCCCGGTTCATGATCGCGCATCTGCAAAATGGGCGCCATGGGAATGCCCGCATCCTGCAAGAGGCAATCGCCAGGCAGATGCACAGCCAGCTCTACACGCTCGACCCGCGGCTGCCGGGCATGGCGTACGGTTTCTATGAGACCCGGATCAACGGTCAACACATCATCGGGCACGGCGGGGATACCATGCTGTTTCATTCCAACCTGGCCCTTCTGCCGGAGCACAACGTCGGGATCTTCGTTTCCTACGTGACCAGCGGCGGTTGGGCGCGCCTAGAACTGCTGAAAGCTCTTCTCGATCGGTACTTCCCGGCCGCTGAGCCGCCCGCAGCGGCGGCCTCGGCCGACTTCCAGACCCGAGGCCGGCGGTTTGCCGGCAGCTATCGTTTCACGCGCCACAACTCCAGCACCATCGAGAAGCTGCTGGCACTGGCACTGACGTTTAGCGTTTCCCTGACCCGCGACAACACCCTGCTCGTCCAGGGCGTTTTTCCCGAACCGATGCAATTCGCTGAAGTGGAACCGCTGTTGTTCCAGCAGATTGATGGGTGGCAAACCATTGCCTTCAAGGAGAACCAGGGCGGCGAGATTACGCATATGTTCTTTGGTGTGTTGCCGTTCATGCCCACTTACCGGGTCGCCTGGTATGAGACGCAGGGGTTCAGCTTGGTCGTGCTCGGGCTGGGAGCGCTCCTCTGCATCACCACCCTGGTGAGCGCGTTCTACCATCGCAGGGAAAGCAAGAGTGCACCTGTCGGTTCCCGCTGGGCCGTGCGTCTGGGTGTCGCGCTGAGCATCCTGACGCTGCTCTTTCTGGTGAGCTTCCTGGCGATTGTTGCGGCCGAACGCGATCGCATCTTTTTCGGGATCCCCACGAGCCTTACGCTGGCGCTCGTTCTCCCCATCCTCACCTCCGTGCTCACGGTCGGAACCTCGGTATCGGCTGTCTGGGCGTGGAAAGCGCGATGGTGGCGTCTGGTCCGGCGTGTGCACTACACTCTCTTTGCGCTTGCAGCGCTGGCGTTCGTGTGGTTTTATTTCCACTGGAACATTCTGGGCTTCCAGTACTAGAAGTCCGGAGCGGGAGTAGTTCAGCGGTAGAACGCCAGCTTCCCAAGCTGGATGTCGCGGGTTCGATTCCCGTCTCCCGCTCCACAACTCGCCGAGCGAGTTTTGCCCTGAGCGAAGCCGAAGGGCAGCCTGCACGATCCTACAACCTGCCGCGATCCGGGTTCTGCGCCCAAGGCGCACTCGCCTAGGGCGAGGATTCCCGTCTCCCGCTCCACCGCGATTCTCCCCTGCTGCTGTTGACTTGCTTGCGGGCAGGCGCGTAGACTGCGGCTCACAGGTTGTCGCGGCGCTGCGGCGCTTCAACAGGAACTGGGGAACCATCAGGCGACACTCCCGATGGGCAGGAAAAAGAAACAAAAAGAAGCCAAGGCGATTGTCGAGGAAGAAAGTCTGCTCGACCCGGAGAGGAGTCTCTCCCCGCAGCCCGGACTCGAGCCCGCGAAAGAAGGCGGCAACGGCTGGGCGCAACGCCTGCTGGCGCGCCTGAGGGGGAAACCCTCCGCCGAGCCCGCCGAAGCAGAAGTGGCCGCACCCGGAGCGGCCGAGCCGGCAGCGGCAGGCGACCCGGTTGAAGTCCCGCCCGCGCCCGAACCTCCTCCCGCGCCATCACCCGCCGAGTCCACCCCGACGGAGGCATCGGTTTTCCCGGAGGAGGAACCTGGCGCCAGCAGTGCGCCGGGAGAAGGACTGTGGGCGAAGTTGTGGCGGTGGTGGCGGCAGCTGTGGCAGCCGGCGGAAAAGGAGCTGACCGAGGCCGAGATAGACAAGTTCTTCGCAGAAACTTCCTCGGCGGAAGGAGAGGCGATCGCGGCTCCGCCACCCGCCGAGACTCCTCCGGAAACAGTACCCGCCCTCGACCCGCAGGAACTGCTGCGCCTGCAGGGGGAAGTCAGGGGTCTGCGGGAGAAATTGGGCAACGCCAAGCACCTGTTCACCCAGCAGAGACGGCTGAGCGAAGCCCGCGTCGAGAAGCTGGAACGCGAGGTGGAGGAGGCTCGGGCGCAAACCGACGCAGTGCGGGCAGAGCTGCGCGCGCAGGAATCCCGGGCCGAAGCTCTCGCCGAGGACTTGAATCGGCAGCGCGAGCGCAGCGAGGGCTTGCAGGAGGAAGTCAAGCGCCTGACCGAGCGCGTTGCCAGCAAGGAGCAAGAGCTGGCTGCTCTGCAGAATCGTTCCCAGGAGGAGCTGGCGCAGGTACGCGAGGAAGCAAGTCGCGCGCAGGCTCAGGCGCGCGACCTCCAGGAAGCCTTGACCGGCGCCACGGAACAGAATCAGAACCTGCAGACCCAACTGGCGAACCAGCAGGCTGAACGCAAGCGCGCGCGGGAACGCGAGGCTGCGCCAGTGCCGGCAGAGCTGCGGCCGACTCCGAGTCGCCCCGTCTCGCCGCCGGTTGAGGGACGCCGCGCGCCCCCGCCGTCTGCCCCGGTCGCCGACAGTAAGCCCGCACGAGCGCCAGCGGCGAGAGTCGAGGCCATCCCGAAGGAAAAGGAGCGACGCAGAAGCGCGCGGCTGAAGGCGCGGGCCTGGGTGCAGGCCGAATTCAGCGGCAGCCAGTTCCCGCTCGGCAATCTGAGCAGCACGGGGGCGTTCATTCGCTCCCGCCACCCGCCCGTAACCGGCACGGAGTTGCAGCTCCGCTTGGTCAGTCCCTACCTGCCGGAGCCGATTGCGGTCACCGCCGTCGTGCGCCGCAGTGAACGCGGGCGGGGGATGGGCGTGCAGTTTCTGCGTTTTGAGGGAGATGGTTTGAAGCGGCTGGAGCAGCTCCTGGTGCGCCTTTCCATCACCCGCATCCTGGTCGTGGACGACGACGAAAACATTCGCCGCGTCCTCACCTTTGCCTTGAAGAAAGGGAACTACGAGGTTCTCACAGCTTCGGATGGGGCCGAAGGGCTGCAACTGGCCCTGACCTCGGAACCCGACCTGATCATCCTGGACCTGCACATGCCCGGACTCTCCGGTTTGGAAGTCTGCCAGCGGGTCCGCTCCAGTCCCCGGCTGGCCCAGGTGCCGGTCCTCATCTTGAGCGCGACCCGGGAGATGGCTGAATTCCGCTCGGCGCAGGAGCTGGGCGCGGTCATGTTCATCCCCAAACCCTTTCAGCCGCAGAAATTGTTCAACCAGGTCCAAATCCTGCTGGAACGCTAGCGGCTGCCTTCGCTCCCCCTATGCTGCGACCCTTCGCTGAACCCGGCTATGTGGTGGGCTGGGGCGCGCTGGCGCTCATCAACGCGGGTCTGGCGCAGGGAAAGAACCGCAGCGGGCTCGCGTGGTTCTTGGTTTCGCTCCTGCTGGGCCCCATCGCCACCTTTCTGCTGGTGATCCTCGACAAGAAGAAGTAAGCCGCCTAGACTGCCGCGCATATGACGGCGGAATTCTGGTTGCTTCTCCTGCTGGTGTTTGTGATTGCGCTGGCCTACTCCTCGGTGGGGCACGGAGGGGCGTCGGGGTATCTGGCGCTGATGTCGCTCTTCGGGTTTGCGCCGGCGCAGATGGCCCCCAGCGCGCTCTCCTTGAATATCTTGGTCTCGGGGACGGCGTTCCTCGCCTATCAGCGCGCCGGCCATTTTTCCCTGCGCCTCCTGCTGCCGTTTGTCCTGACTTCGATTCCCGGGGCCTTGCTGGGCGGCCTGACGCAGGTTTCCACGCGCACCTACAGCCTGCTGCTGGGCGGAGTTCTTGTCTTTGCAGCTCTCCGTCTTGGGTTGCAGCCGCGCAGTCCCCGCGATGAGAACTGGCTGGCACCGCCGCGTCCCCAGGTTGCGTTGCCGTTCGGAGCCGGCATCGGCTATCTCTCGGGCATCGTGGGCGTGGGCGGGGGGATTTTTCTCTCCCCCCTGATGTTGCTGCTGCGCTGGGCGGACGCCAAGCGCACGGCCGCGGCCTCGGCTGCCTTCATTCTGTTCAACTCGGCTTCTGGCCTCTATGGTCACCTCAGCCGCGGGGGCCTCGACTGGCGCGGCCTGCTGCCCCTGGTGGGGGCGGCCTTTGCCGGCGGCCTGCTCGGTTCACGCATCGGCGCGCGGCATCTGCCGGGCGTCTGGCTGCGGCGCATCCTGGCGGTGGTGCTGGCGGTGGCCGCCTTCAAGATGCTGCGCACGGCTCTCGGCTAGGCTTTCTCTTTGCGCCGGTTTTGCTGACCTGCCATAATCGTGCCCCTTTGCGGAGGGCAGGGAAGTGGCCTACCGGGACTTGCGGGAGTTCATCGCGCGGCTGGAGCGCGAAGGCGAGCTGAAGCGCATCCGCGCCGAGGTGGACTGGAACCTCGAAGTGACGGAAATCACCGACCGGGTAACGAAGGCCGGCGGGCCGGCGCTGCTGTTTGAAAACGTCAAAGGGTACAAGACGCCGCTCGCCATCAACCTCTTCGGCTCGCTGCGGCGGATGTGCCTGGCGCTGGAAGTCAACTCACTCCAGGAAGTTGCCGACCGCATCTCCGACTACCTCGACTTCCAGTCGCCGCAGGGCTTGCTCGACAAGATCAAGCTGCTGCCCAAGCTGGTGGAGGTGGGGTCCTTCTTTCCGAAGAGCGTGCGGACGGGGCCGTGCAAAGAGGTCATCAAGCGAGACAATCTTTCTGTGCTCGATTTCCCCATCATCCAGTGCTGGCCGCAGGACGGCGGCCGCTACATCACCTTTCCGCTGGTGTTCACCCGTAATCCCGAAACCGGCAAGCGCAACGTCGGCTGCTACCGGATGCAGGTGTTTGACGACCGCACCACGGCGATGCACTGGCAGACGCAGAAGCACGGCGCCGAACACTTCCGGCGGGCGCGGACGAAATTTGGCAGCGGACGGATGGAGGTTGCCGTCGCCATCGGCTCCGACCCGGCTACGGTTTTTTCGTCCGTAATTCCCGCGCCGCCCGACTTGGACGAGTTGCTGCTCGCGGGCTTCCTCCGGCGGGAGCCGGTGGAGCTGGTCAAGTGCGAGACGCTTGACCTGGAGGTGCCGGCGAACGCGGAGATCGTGCTGGAAGGTTACGTGGATTTGAACGAGTTCCGCCGCGAAGGGCCCTTCGGCGACCACACCGGCTTCTATTCGCTGGCCGACGATTACCCCGTCTTCCACCTTACCTGCATCAGCCACCGCAGAGATCCCCTCTACCTCACCACCATCGTCGGCCCGCCACCAGAAGAGGACTATTTCCTCGGGCACGCCATCGAGCGCATCCTGCTGCCGATTATCAAACTCCAGTTCCCCGAGATCGTTGACCTGCACATGCCAGCCGAAGGCATCTTCCACAACCTGATGATCGTGTCGATGCGCAAGTCCTATCCCGGCCACGCCCGCAAGGTGATGAACGCCATCTGGTCGCTGGGGCAGGCGATGTTCACCAAGTGCTTGGTGGTGGTGGACGCGGACGTGGACGTGCACAACCCGCGCGACGTCGTCTGGAAGGCGCTCTGCGCCATCGACCCCGAGCGCGACGTCCAGTTCACCCTCGGCCCCGTCGACACCCTCGACCACGCCGCCCGCCTGCCCGACTTCGGCTCCAAGATGGGGGTTGATGCCACCCGCAAGTGGCCCGGCGAAGGCTACAGCCGCGGTCCCTGGCCCGATGAGATCACGATGGACCCCGAGGTCAAGCAGCGCGTCAACTCGCGCTGGAGGTCGTTGGGGCTGGATTGAGTTTTCCACAGGCTCGCCTGCCACAGGCAACCGGCAAGTCCAGCCGAGTCCTGCGGATGACTTCCGCCCCGAATAGCAAGAAAGGGGTAGAAAACAGGAAGAAAACAAAATTCTCTTGACATTGGACGGGGTTTCGCCTAGAAAACTTGGAAGTTATCGGGATTGCTGCCTTCCCTTGCGCAGCTCTCAGGACCGAACCGCGTGCCGCCGATAGCGGCGGCGGGCAGGAAAACCAGAATGGCTGCCCCCCGTGAAGTGATGAACGTGCGAGAGGCGTCGGACTACTTGGGGATTTCGCCCGACACACTCTACCGCTACGTTTATCAGGACAAGATTCCAGCCTTCAAGCTGGGCAACCGCTGGAAGTTCAAGAAGACGGTGCTGGATCGTTGGATGGAGCGCAAGATCAGTCAAGGAAAGAATCGCCGCAGGACGAAGGGGTAAGGGCTATGGCGCTGCTGGGTGGAAAGAAGGGCAAGCCGGTCGTGGGGCTGGACATCGGCTCCAGTGCCGTGAAGGCGGTGGAGCTGAAGCGCGCGCGCGAGGTCTACGAGCTGGTGAGCGTGGGCCTGGAGCCGCTGGCGCCGGAAACCGTGGTGGACGGCGCCATCATTGACGCCCCCGCCGTCTCCTCTGCCATTGACCGCATCTTCGGCCAGCAGAAGATCCGAAACAAGAACGTTGCCACCTCCGTGTCGGGCCACTCGGTGATCATCAAGAAGGTGACGATGCCGAACCTGGCCGACGACGAGCTCTACGATCAGGTGCACGCGGACGCCGGCCAATACATCCCCTTCGACATCGCCGACGTCAATCTGGACTACCAGGTGCTGGAGGCAGCGCCGGCGGGCGACCAGGTGGACATCCTGCTGGTGGCGGTGAAGAAGGAGAAGATTTCCAACTACACTAGCGCTCTCAGCCTGGCGGGGCGGTCGGCGGCGGTGGTGGACGTGGACGCCTTTGCGCTGCAAAACAGCTACGAGTTCAACTACGAGCCTGAGCCGGACAAGACCGTGGCCCTGCTCAACATCGGCGCCAGCGTGATGAACATCAACATCGTCCGTGGCGGCGTACCCGTCTTCACCCGCGACGTCTCGGTGGGCGGCAACCAGTACACCGATGCGCTGCAGAAGGAGCTCGAACTCACCTTCGAGGACGCCGAAAACCTCAAGCGCGGCCAGCAGGTGGCTACCGTGTCGGAGGACCAGAAAACCGCCGTGCTACGCTCGGTGTCAGAAATCCTGGCGCTGGAAATCCAGAAGACGTTTGACTTCTTCCGGGCCACGGCGAGCGGCGAGCACATCACCCAGATCCTGGTGGCGGGCGGCTCGGCGCGTGTCCCGGGCCTGCTGGACTTGCTGAAGGAGGAGTTCCAGGTGCCGGTGGAGGAGCTGGATCCCTTCCGCCGCATCACCTACAACCCGGCCAAGTTTAGCGAGGACTACATCTATGAGGTTCGGCCCCGGCTGGCGGTTGCCGTGGGGTTGGGCCTGAGGAGTTTTGACCCCGCATGATCCGCATCAATCTTCTCGGACGTCCCCGGCCGAAGGTCAAGCGCCGCATCGCCATCGCTGGCACGCTGCAACTCGCCCTCTTCCTGATCCCGCTGCTGCTGGCCATGGGCGCGCTGGTCTGGCGCTACTACAGCACCACCGACGAAATCGCTGGGGCCCAGCGGCAGATTGACGAGCTGAACCGGCAGAAGCTGCAACTGGCCCGCCTGGAGGCTGAAATCAAGCAATTCGAGGAAAAACAGAACGCGATGCAGACTCGGCGGACCGTGATCGAGGAACTGCGCCGGAACCAGAAAGGTCCCGTGCAGTTGCTGGATGCCATCGGAGGCACTGTGCACAAGACCGAAACCCTCTGGCTGACCAAGATGGATGAGCGGGGCACCAAGGTCACGCTGGAAGGGGTGGCCGGCTCGGTCAATGCGGTCGCCAACTTCATCACCAACCTGCAGGACTCCGGCTTCTTCCAAAACATTGAGATCAAGGAAGTCATCCAATCCACCGAAAACCCGGGCGTCGAGAACTACAACTTCTCGCTGAGCTGCGACTTCGTGCTCCCGCAGCCTGTCCCAACGGCACCGGCGCCCGCCACCACCCCGCCGGCGGCCCCCGCGGGGCGGCGCACCTAGAGGGAACCCATGGCGCTACGCTTTCGCGAACTTCCCTGGTACTTGCAGACGGTCATCTTCTTTCTCCTCGCCGTGGCCCTGTTCCTGGCCGGCGAGATGCTGCCCTATTCGCCGGTGAAGGAGCTGCGGGAGGAACACGCCCGCAAAGTCGCCGAGCGCGATCGCCTAACGAATGAGGTAGCTGGCTTGCAGCACATCCAGGCGAGACACCGCGAGTTCAAGAGCAATCTCGAGGCCTTGGAGCAGCAGTTGTTAGTCTTGGCCGTGGTCATCCCGGATGAGAAGCGCACCGACGACTTCATGCGCTCGATGCAAGAGGCGTCCACGAACTCGCAGGTGGCCATCCGCCGGCTGACGGCCAAACCGGTCGTCTACCAGCAGTACTACGCGGAAATGCCCGTCGAGATTGAGATTGACGGTGCCTACTACAGCCTGCTCGAGTTCTACGAGCGCCTGAGCCGCCTGACCCGCGTGGTCAACGTCGGGGAGTTGAAGCTCGACGGGGTGGAATCGAAAGGGCGAGGGGCCCAGCGCAAGTATGAATACCAGCCGGGCACCTCGGTCGCTGGCACCTGCCTGGTGACGACCTACTACACGCCGTCGCAGGCCGAGTTGGCGGCCGCGGCTCCGGCCGGCCCGGCGCCAGGCCGACCGGCTCCCCGGCGCTAAGGAAGGGAACGATGGCAAACCGAAGAACGGAACGCACTGGTGGGATCTGGTGTCCGGCCGCGCTGCTGGTGGGCCTGATGGCGCTGGCGGCGTTTGCCCAGCAGCCGCCGCCCCTGCCTGCTCCCCGGCCTGCGGCCCAGCCGCAGGCGGGTGCACCCCCCGGGCCGGGTACGGGTGCCTCGGGGCCCATTCCGGAAATGCGCAAGGGCCGCCGCGACCCCTTCCGCAGCTTGCTGGTTCGACCCGACGACCTGGCAGCGGCGCAGGCCCTGCCGCCCGGCAAGCGCGGCCTGATGGTCGGCCAGATTCGCCTGGATGGAATCGTGGTGACCCCGACCTCACGCATCGCAGTCGTCAGCGTGCCCAACCGCAACCGCGCCTACTTCCTGCGCGAGCTGGATGAGCTGTTCAACGGCTACGTGGCGGAAATCCACGAAGACTCGGTCATCTTCAAGGAACGCTCGATTGATGCTTTTGGCAAGTCGTACGAACGGGAAGTTGTGAAGCAAATCTCCGCGCCTTCAGGAGCGACGCGATGAATGGTAAGCACTGGAGCCCCGTAGTGGTCGGGGCGCTGCTCGTGGCAGTGTTGGGACTGGGGAGTCCCGGCACGGCTGAACAATCGCCGACGCCGTCGGAGCCGGCGGCCGAGGCCCGGGTGGTGGCGCAGGTGCGCAATCTCTCGGTGGAAAAGGCGACCGACGCAACCACCATCCTCGTCCACGCCACCGCCGCTTTGCGCTACACGACCCAGATGCTGAACAACCCCACGCGGCTGGTCGTGGATCTGCCCGACACGGTATTGGCCTCTCGCCGCCGGCAGATCGCGGTTGACGCTGAGCCAATCGTCGGCGTGCGCACGGCGCAGTTCCGCGCCCACCCGCCGGTGACGCGCCTGGTGGTGGACCTGACGGAGGCGGTTTCCTACACCATCGACACCGTACCGGGCGGACTGAAGATCAGGCTGGCACATAGCTCGCGCCGAACCCCGGCGCAGGTGGCGGAAGCGAAACCCGCCGAAAAGGCCCCGCTTCTGCTGGCCTCGCTGGCGCCGGTGATTCCGGCAGGGACACGCGGAGCTGCCAGGCTCCCCGCGGCGCTCCCGCAGCCCGCCACGGTGGCCAAGTCCGGCGCCACAGCGGCTCCGCCGAGTCCGCCCACGCCGCAGCAGGCCCCGCAACCCACCGCGCTGCAGACCCTGACGCCGCAGCCGACCATGCGCTATACGGGCGAGCCCATCTCGGTCAACCTCAAGGATGTCGACCTGAAGGACTTCTTCCGGCTCATCCACGAGATCAGCGGCCTGAACATCGTGCTGGATCCCGCGGTGAGCGGGACGGTGACGCTGGTGCTGGACGAAGTGCCCTGGGATCAGGCGCTCGACATCGTGCTGCGCAACAACAACCTGGACAAGCAACTGGAAGGCAATGTCCTCCGCATCGCGACCATAGCGACCCTGAAGAAGGAAGAGGAAGACAAGCGTGACCTGGCCAAGGCGCGCGCGGAGGCGGTCGAGCCTGTGCTCACCACCCGCGTCCTCAGCTATGCCAAAGCCAGTGACCTGGAAGGCACGCTGCGCCGCTTCCTCTCCTCCCAAGGCGAGATCATCCGCGACGACCGCACCAACACCATCATCATTCGCGACATCCCCTCGGTCATCCCGCACATGGACAACCTCATCAAGCTGCTCGACCGCAAGTCGCTGCAGGTCGAGATCGAGGCGCGGGTGGTGACGGCCAGCCGCTCGTTCGCGCGCGAGATCGGCTCGCAGTTCGCCGCTTCCACCTCCTACACCCGGGGCGGAGGCGCAGGGACGGCTTTTGGCGGCGCCACCGCCATTGGCGACAGCGGCATCGAGGGAGGCCCGGGCGTTCCGGTACCGCCGTTCACGACCGCCGGAACTTTGGCACCGCCGCTGGTTTCCAGCTTCCCCGCCGCCGTGGATGCGTTGGCAGGGGCAGGCTTCACCATCGCCCACCGGCAGCAGAACCTGGCGCTTGACCTCATCCTGACGGCAGCCGAGTCCCGGGGCGTGGGCAAGCTGCTCTCGAAGCCGCGCGTCATCACCCAGAACAACATCCAGGCGCTGGTCGAGCAGGGCGTGCGCATCCCGATTCAGACGGTGGTGAACAACACCATTTCGACGCAGTTCATCAACGTGGTGCTGAAGCTGGAAGTGACGCCGCACATCACCGACGAGCGCACCATCTTCCTGAACGTGGATGTGGAGAACACCGCCATCAACCCGGGTATCGCCCGCATCAATGGCATCCCGGCGCTGGATACGCAGCACGCGAGCTCGCAGGTGCTGGTGAACGACGGCGGCACGGTGGTGATCGGGGGCGTGATGACGACGGAAACCTCCTACGACGTCAACCAGGTGCCTTTCCTGGGCAGCATCCCGGTGATTGGGCACTTGTTCAAGCGCACGCGCGTGAGCACACGTTCGGGCGAGCTGCTGTTTTTCATCACGCCGCGCATCCTGCCTAGCTAGCTTCTGTTCCAAGGCGGGGAGGAGAAAGGATTCTCCTCCCCGCTTTTGTGTTTTCGTTCTTGAGCGGGACGGGAAATTGAGGGAGGGCAAGGCGTGGCAGGCGGGCAGAGGCGTCTCACAACGCTCCGGGCGCGGCTGCGCGGCGGGGGTCTGGAGGCGCTGCTGGTGACCCACGGGCCCAACATCCTCTACCTGGTCAACTTCCACGGCAGCGCGGGCGTGCTGGTGGTGACGCGCCGCGGCGCCGTGCTCTTCACCGATGGCCGCTACGCCGCCCAGGCGCGCGCGGAGGTGCGGGTGGCGCGGGTGGTGGCGACCCAGGGTTCGTTGCTGGGGGCGGCGGCGGGCTGGTTGCGCGAAGCCCGCGCCCGCAGGATCGGTTTTGAGGCGGCGCGAGTCACGGCCGATGGCTACGCCCAACTCCGGCGCGCCCTAGGAGGCAGCAGCCGGCTGCTGGCTGTCCGGAACCTGGTGGAGGACATGCGGGCCGTCAAGGACACGGACGAGATTGCTGCGCTCGGCCGCGCGGCGCGACTCGGCTCGCGTGTTTTTGCTGAAGTCCTGCCGCTGGTGCGTCCTGGCGTGCGGGAACTCGACCTGGCCGCCGAGATTGAATACCGGATGAAGCGCGCCGGGGCGGCGGGTGCGGCCTTTGAAACCATTGTGGCCTCCGGGCGCCGGTCAGCGCTCCCGCATGCCCGGGCGTCCCGCAAGCGATTGGCCAGAAATGAATTGGTGGTCTTTGACCTGGGTGCTATACTCAGCGACTATTGCAGCGATATGACCCGCACGGTTTTCCTGGGCAGGCCCTCGGCGCGCTTGCGGCGGCTCTACGCCTGCGTGCGGGAGGCGCAGCAGCGAGGCTTTGAAGCCGTGCAGGCGGGGGTGGCGGCGCAGCGCGTGGATGCCGCCGTGCGCGGGGTATTGCGGGCGCACCGGTTGGATCGCTATTTCATCCACGGCACGGGGCATGGCGTGGGATTGGAAATCCATGAAGAGCCCCGGCTGGCGCGGTCAGTGAATACCCGGCTGGTGGCCGGCCATGTGGTTACGCTGGAGCCGGGGGTGTACATCCCCGGCTGGGGCGGGATCCGCATCGAGGACCTTGTGGTTGTCCGGCGGGGCGGGGCAGAACGCCTGACCCCCACTCCGCACGACTTGATTACCCTGTGAAGAAGAAAACAAAAACCGAGCCCGGCCTGAAGACATCGAAGAACGAGTTTCCGCTCGAGCAGGTCAACGAACTGATTGACTTGCTGGAGCAGCGCGGGCTGGAAGAATTCGAGCTAGAGCGCCCGGGCTTTCGGGTACGCATCAAGCGCCGGGGGGCTCCGGGTGCGCCGCCGCCGGTGCACGTGCTGGAACCCTTTCCGACCGATTCGGAACCGGTTGCGTCCGCTACCGTCCCCGCGAGTCCACCGGCGGTGGAGGAGCCGGCGGTGGAAGGGGGAGTGCACGTTATCAAGTCACCGATTGTGGGGACCTTCTATGGGTCGCCGTCACCGGATGCGGCGCCGTTTGTCAAAGTGGGTGACAGCGTCGAGGTCGGGCAGGTGCTCTGCATTGTTGAGGCGATGAAACTGATGAACGAGATTGAAGCCGACGTGGCCGGGGAAATCGTTCGCATCTACGTGGAAAACGGCCAGCCGGTCGAATACGGCGAATCCTTGTTTGCCATCCGCCCGACCCGCAGGAAATAGTCCGCGGCCCCGCCCGCGGGCAGAGGGCCCTGCGCGATGTTCAAAAAGATTCTCACTGCCAATCGCGGCGAAATCGCCCTGCGCATCATCTGCGCGTGCAAAGAACTCGGCATCAAGACAGTCGCGGTCTATTCCGAGGCCGACCGCCACTCGCTCCCGGTACGCTTTGCGGACGAGGCCATCTGCATCGGCCCTCCCCGCGCCACCGAGAGCTACCTGAACATCCCGCACGTCATCAGCGCAGCCGAAGTGACGGGAGCCGATGCGATCCACCCCGGCTACGGCTTCCTGGCCGAGAATGCCAACTTCGCCGAGGTCTGCGAAGCCTCCGGCATCACCTTTATTGGGCCGCATTCCGCCCACATTCGCCTGATGGGAGAAAAGTCGCTGGCACGGCGCGAGATGGCAAAAGCTGGTGTGCCCGTTCTGCCGGGCTCGGAGAGCGTAGTTCAGACCTACGAGGAGGCGGCGCGCCTCGCCAGCAGCATCGGATACCCCGTGATGATCAAGGCCGCCGCGGGCGGCGGCGGCAAAGGGATGCGCGTCGTGCACAAGCCCGATGAACTTTCGCCCTTGCTCAAGATGGCACAAGTCGAAGCCGCGCAGGCCTTCGGCGTTCCGGACGTCTATATTGAGAAATTCATCGAACGGCCGCGCCACATCGAGTTTCAGGTGCTGGCGGACAGGGAGGGAAACGTGATGCACCTGGGTGAGCGCGAGTGCTCCATCCAGCGCCGTCACCAGAAACTGGTCGAGGAGTCGCCTTCCCCGGTCGTGGACGAGGAGACACGCCAGCGCCTGGGCAATCAGGTGGTCGCGGCCCTGGGCCAGATTGGCTACACCAATGCCGGGACGGTGGAATTCTTGCTCGATGAGGACAAAAATTTCTATTTCATCGAGATGAACACCCGCATCCAGGTGGAACACTGCGTCACCGAAATGGTCACCGGCCTCGATCTGGTCAAAGCACAGATTCAACTGGCTGCCGGCGATTCGCTCGGCTCCATCTCGCGCCCCAATCTGCGTCTGCGGGGTCATGCCATCGAGTGCCGCATCGTGGCCGAAGATCCGGAGACGTTTGCGCCCTCCGCCGGCCGCATCACCACCTTCCACACGCCCGGTGGCACCGGCGTGCGCGTGGACACGGCTGTCCATGCCGAGGCCGTCATCCCGCCCTACTACGACTCCCTCATCGCCAAGCTCATCACCCACGGGAAGGACCGCCGGGAAGCACTGGGCCGGATGACGCGTGCGCTTGAAATGTTCATCATTGAAGGCATCCAAACCTCCATTCCCATCCACCGCCGCATCTTGGCGGACGCGGACTTCCTCGCCGGCCACTTCGACACCCACTACATGAACCGCTTCCTCCGGAATCATTTCGGCTGAAAATGGCGCTTGTCCTGCCGCGGTTCTACGCTATAATCGACCGCTCAGTTCGACCGGATCTACCACTCGGGCATCTTGCACGCACACTCCTGGACGCGGGGGTGACCCTGATTCAGCTCCGGGCCAAGCAGGTGCCGACCCGCCACTTCCTCAGCGACACCGAGGAACTTCTTTCGCTGCTTTCCCGCCCCACGCGCCTCATCGTGAACGACCGCCCCGATGTCGCCTGGCTGGCGGGCGCCGCCGGTGTGCATCTCGGCCAGGATGACCTGCCGCTGACTGCTGCCCGTTCCCTCTTGGGACCGAGCTCCATCATCGGGCTTTCCACCCATACGTTACCCCAGGTGGAAGCGGCCGATGCGGCGCTGGCCGACTATCTTGCCTTTGGCCCAGTGTTCTCCACGGCTACCAAAGCCGATGCGGAACCCGTCGTCAGCCCGGCGCGTCTAAGAGAAGTACGGGCACGCGTTCAAAAGCCGCTGGTGGCGATCGGCGGCATCACGCCCGCCAATGCTGCAGAGGCCATCGAGGCCGGTGCCGATGCGGTGGCGGTCATCCGCGGTTGGATGGAGGCGGAAGATCTCCCGGCGCGCCTGGCGGAGTTCCGTCGCGTGCTCGGGCGCCTGAGTTAACGATGGCCGGAACCGTTGCCCAACCCGCTCGCGTCGAGCTTGTCCGGGGCCTGGGCCTGCTCGACGCCACCATGATTGTAATGGGCTCGATGATCGGCTCGGGCATCTTCATCGTCTCGGCCGACATCGCGCGCCAAGTGAGCTCGCCGGGTCTGCTCATCATGGTCTGGGTGGCCACCGGTGTCATCACGGTCATGGGTGCGCTCAGCTACGGCGAACTCTCTGCCGCCATGCCCCAGGCGGGCGGCCAGTACGTCTTCCTGCGCGAAGCCTTTGGCCCCCTGCCTAGCTTCCTCTATGGCTGGGCGATGTTTGTGGTCATCCAGACCGGCACCATCGCGGCCGTGGCGGTGGCCTTTGCCAAGTTCCTCGGGGTTTTTGTCCCCGGGATTGCGGAATCGAATGTTCTTCTGCCCCTGGGGCGGATTCCGTTTACGGACCGGCCGCTGCTCCTCACCACCCAGAACCTCGTGGCCATCGTTTCCATTCTCTTGCTCACCGCCATCAACTGCCGCGGCCTGCGCGCCGGCGCCTTCGTGCAGAATCTCTTCACCATCACCAAAACCGGCGCCCTGGCGGCGCTGATTGTTCTCGGCTGTTTCCTGATGCGCCGGCCGGAGGCCATCGCGGCCAACTTCACCGACTTCTGGCGCGGCGCGGATTGGTCGCTGGTCACCGCCCAGCTCGTCGGGGTGGCGATGGTCGGTTCGCTCTTTGCCTCCGATGCCTGGAACAACATCACCTTTACGGCGGCCGAGGTCCGCAATCCCGAACGCGACGTCCCCCGCGCCATGGCCCTGGGAACCGTAGCCGTTTCTCTCTTCTACCTCTTGGCCAACTTTGCCTACCTGGCTGTGCTTCCCCTGGCGGGAATTCAGAATGCCGCCGAGGATCGCGTGGGCTCGGCCGCAGGCGCGGCCATGTTTGGGCCTACCGGCCTCTACCTGCTGGCCGCCGCCATCCTGATTTCGACTTTCGGCTGCAACAACGGGCTGGTCCTCGCGGGGGCACGCATCTACTATGCCATGGCGAAAGACGGCCTCTTCTTCCGCCGGGCGGCTGAGCTCAATCCCCGCTTCCATACGCCCAATGCCGCCCTCATCGCCCAGGGCATCTGGACCTGCATCCTGACGCTGGGTGGAACCTACAGCCAGTTGCTCGACTACTGCATGTTCAGCGTCCTCATCTTCTACGTCATCACCATTGCCGGTCTCTTCGTCCTGCGCTGGACCCGGCCCCAGATGAAGCGGCCCTACAAAGCCTGGGGGTATCCGGTCATCCCGGCGGCCTACATGTTTCTTGTCGGCTACGTGTCCCTGGTGATCTATCTCTACAAGCCGGCGGGTGACCTCGGTTGGCGCCGGCTGGTCGAAGGCGATGCCGCCCGCGGTCTGTTGCTCGTTTTGCTCGGTATTCCGGTCTACTACGTCTGGCGTCGCCTGCAGAGTCGGAACGCAGTGCCCGGACGTGTGAGGTTCTGAGTTGAGATCAAGCGGGAGGGGAAATGGCGAGTCGTCTCTTTGTCACCAAGCCGATTGACCTGCTGCAGCGGGAAGCCGCCGATACCGAACACGGCCTGAAGCGCGCCCTGGGGCGGATTGATCTGATGATGCTGGGGGTCGGCGCCATCATCGGTGCCGGCATCTTCGTCCTCACCGGCAACGCTGCCGCCCAGTATGCCGGCCCGGCCGTCGTCCTCTCGTTCGTTCTGGCAGGCATTGCCTGCGTCTTTGCCGGCCTCTGCTACTCCGAGATGGCCTGCATGATCCCGATCGCGGGCAGCGCCTACACCTACTCCTATGCCACCATGGGGGAACTCTTGGCCTGGATCATTGGCTGGGACCTGATCCTGGAGTATTCGCTCGGGGCCGCTACCGTCGCCGTCGGTTGGTCGGGCACGGTCGTCAATTTCTTGGAAAGCTTCGGCTGGCAGATTCCGCCGCGCCTGACGGCGGGGCCCTTGCTCCAGGTGACATTACCGGACGGCACGAGTGTCCCCGGCCTCATCAACCTGCCGGCGGTCTTTATCATTGCGTTGGTGACACTCCTGCTGGTCATCGGCATTCGCGAATCGGCCAACGTGAACACGACTATCGTCTTCGTGAAGGTCGCGGTGCTCATTATCTTTATTCTGTCCGGGCTGGCCTACATCAACCGGGCCAACTGGACGCCCTTCATCCCCCAGAACACGGGCACCTTCGGCGAATTCGGCTGGAGCGGGATCATGCGCGGTGCCGGGGTGATCTTTTTCGCCTATATCGGGTTTGACGCTGTTTCCACTGCGGCCCAGGAGGCGCGCAACCCGCAGAAGGACATGCCGGTCGGAATCTTAGGTTCCCTCGCCGTCTGCACGCTGGTGTACATCCTGGTCTCCTCGGTCCTGACCGGCATCGTGCATTACAGCCAGCTCAACGTTCCCGCACCGATTTCCGTCGCCATCACCGCCACCGGCCAGTTCTGGCTTCGCTTTGTCATCAACGTCGGAGCCATCGCCGGACTGAGTTCAGTCATCCTCGTCATGCTGCTCGCCCAGCCCCGCATCTTCTGGACCATGGCCGGGGACGGACTCCTGCCGAGCTGGTTCGCGAAAGTGCATCGCCGCTTTCGCACCCCCTACATCACCACCATCATGACCGGCATTGCCGTCGCGATCGCCGCCGGCCTGTTTCCCATCGGCGTCCTCGGGCAACTGGTGAGCATTGGGACGCTCTTCGCTTTTGTCCTCGTCTGCGGAGGTGTCTGGGTGATACGCCACACCCAGCCGCACGTACACCGCCCCTTCAAGGCTCCCTGGCTTCCCTGGACGCCGCTGCTCGGCATCGTCGCCTGCCTCTACTTGATGGGGGGGCTTCCCTGGGCAACCTGGGAGCGCCTGCTCATCTGGTTGGGAATCGGGTTGGTCATCTATTTCCTCTACGGGATCCGCCACAGCCGAATCGCTCGCGCCGCGGCTAGGCGCTAGCTGGCCCCTGCGGCCCTGCATTGACACCTCCGGTTATTTCTGCCACTTTTCTGCGTGATTGGCCGGGGGAGGAAGTAGTTCATTGCGTTCTCGCGAACACGGCCCGCGCTTCAATGCCCGCTGGGCCGCCGTCATCTCCTTCGCCGCCTTCCTGCTCGCCACGCTGACCGGAGCCGGCGGCCTGCGCTTCATTTTCGGGGCGCTGACGCTTGTGCTGACTGCCTATCTGGTCTGGAGGGGAGTGTCTCCCTGGCGCCAGCGCCTGCTCTGGAGCCTGCGCAACCGCGTGCTGGCGGCCTACGTTCTCGTCGGCTTGATCCCGATTGTGCTCCTGCTCCTGGTCGGATTGGTCGCCGGCTGGACCGTGTACGGCAAGGTCGCTGTCTATCTGGTCACCGACCAGCTCCAACTTCTTCAAACCCAACTCCAGGACATCGCTTCCGATGTCGCCACTTCGCTGGAAGTGGCCGCCGCGTTGGAGGGCCGGCTGCGGCCCGAAGTTGTCAACCGCCTCCTCCGCACGCGGACCGACTCGGCTCGTGAGCATCTGGCTGGGGTTGAGATTCGGTTGGTGGACGGGTCTGCTTCGGCCTCCTCGGATGTTCCCTCGTGGGTGCGCGGCCAGCGCTTCGCTGGCATCCTGCTCAGCGACCGCGCCGAACTCGCTGTCAGTCGCCCTGTCCGCATTGCCGCAGAGTCCTTCACGGTGGTCTTGCTCTTGCCGCTGGACGAGCGAATGCTGTCCTACCTCGGCGGCGAGACTGGCCGCGTTGTCGTTCAATTACTGGGTGAGCCTACCGGCGCTACTGACTCGTCTCAAGGAAGAATGGTTGGCACTACAAGCTACCCGATCCTGCGTACCATCGAAAGCCGTCGTGCTCTCCCACCGCAATATAGTTGGTGGGATATGACTCTTCTACTGGCTTCTTCGCAGCCTGCTCACTGGAAGGAATCCGGCCGTGCGGGACCGCCGCTGGTCTTGTTCGTGGAGGCTCGTCTGGCGCAGGTGCATCGTCAGCTGTCCTATCGCCTGGGCGAATTCTCCGGTGTCCCGTTCACCGTCTTCACCGCCTTCGCCATCTTGTTTTTCCTGCTCGAGCTGGTGGCCCTGCGCGCGGGTATCAAACTCACGCGCGCGATTACCTCCGCGGTGAACGACCTGCAAGTTGCCACCGAGCAGGTGCAGACCGGCAACTTCTCCCACCGCATCCTTCTACGGGGTCGCGACCAGCTCAGCGGCCTCGCCCAGGCTTTCAACTCCATGACCGCTTCCATTGAACGCTTGATTGCTGAATCCACTGAGCGCCAGCGCCTGCAAGACGAGCTGGAAGTCGCCCGCCAAGCGCAGGAACAGCTTTTCCCCCGCGAAACGCCCGGCCTCGCGACCCTCGAACTCTTCGCCCAGTGCCTCCCGGCACGCGTGGTCAGCGGCGACTATTACGACTACGGCCTGCTTGATCCGGGCAAGGTCGTCTTCGCCATCGGCGACATCAGCGGCAAGGGCATCTCGGCGGCGTTGTTGATGGCAACCATTCAGGCTGCCCTCCGCAGTCATGTAACCGCCGCCCGCCTGGAGGGCAATGCCGGCAAGCTCAGCACCGCCACCCTCGTCTCCCGGCTCAACCTTCAACTCTACCTGACCACCAGCAACGAGAAATACGCTTCCCTCTTCTGTGCTTTCTACAACGAAGCCGAACGCACCCTGACCTACACCAATGCCGGCCACATCGCCCCGGTGGTCTTGCGAGACGGCCGCTTTGAAAAGCTCGAGGTAGGCGGCGCCGTCGTCGGCTTGTTTGGCGATGCCCGCTACGAGGAAGCCCATATCCGCCTGGACGCGGGCACGGTTCTGGTCGCTTTCACCGACGGCTTCACCGAAGCCGAGAACGCCTACGGCGAAGAGCTGACCCAGGAGCGGCTGCTGCGCGTCATCCAGGCGCACGCCCACGAAGCCCCCGCCCGCGTGGCGCGGGCCCTGGTGGACGAAGTCCGCCAGTGGACCGCAGCCGATGAGCAGATGGACGACATGACCCTGCTCATTGCGCGCGCCCGCTGACCCGCACTGCCAAGCCGATGACTCTGCTATACTGCCGCCGCGCCATGGCAGCGATAGGCAGGAGAGCTCCCGCGTGAGTTTGATTCATCGCGTTGTCCTGATTACCGGCGCCAGCCGCGGCCTGGGCCGGTCGCTGGCGGTGGCGCTGGCGCGCGAGGGTGCGCGCGTTGCCTTCTGTTACCGCTCCAATCGCTCGGCTGCCCAGACCACGGTTCGCCAGATACAGGCCTGTGGCGTGGAAGTACTGGTGGTGCAGGCCGACGTCACCCGGCGGGATCACGCCGAAAAGCTGGTGACTACAACCCTGAAGCAATTCCAGCGCCTCGACATCCTCATCAACAACGTCGGCGAGTTTGGCTGGAAACCGGTGCACGAGTCTACGCTCAATGAGTGGGAAGGCATTTTGGCCTCGAACTTGCTCAGCGTGGTCTACATGTGCAAGCAGGTGATTCCCATCATGCGGCGGCAGCGCTGGGGTCGGATCATCAATCTCGGGGCTGTGGGTGCCGAGCGCGCCTTCGGGCAGGCCAAGATATCTGCCTACGCCTCTGCCAAGGCCGCCGTGGTGGCCTTCACGCGCTCCCTGGCCATCGAGGAAGCGCGCCACGGCATCACGGTCAACGTCGTCAACCCTTCCATCCTCGATGAGAAGAACTTGACGGTGGAAGAGGCGCAGCGTATCCACGACGCCCGCTTCCCGGCTGGCCGCCCGCCCACGGCTGAAGATGTCACCTCCGCCGTCAAGTTCTTCCTGAGCGAAGAAGCGGGTTACGTCACCGGCCAGGCTTTGACTGTCAGCGGCGGCTGGATGTTGTAACCTGCCTGTCTAGGGTTCGATGAAAATCCTGACCGCAGCCCAGATGGCCGAGGTTGACCGCCTGTCCACGGCCCGCTTTGGCATCCCGCCTCTTACCCTGATGGAGAACGCCGGCCGCCACGTCGCCGAAGCGCTGCGCCGCGAGTTCTCGGCTGCCCGCCGGGTCACGCTATTCTGCGGGAAGGGCAATAACGGCGGTGACGGCTTCGTCGCCGCGCGCTACCTCCGCCAACAGGGGATTCAGCTATCTGTCGTTCTCTGCGGTGATCCCGCGGAGTTGGCCGGGGATGCGCGTGTCAACTACGAAGCCTTGCTCAAGACAGGAGCGCAGGTCGAGGTCGTTGCGGAACCTTCTGGCTGGGGCCCCCAACGCGGACAGTGGCTCGAGTGTGACGTGATTGTGGACGCACTCCTCGGCACCGGCTTGTCCGGGCCGGTACGCGGTCTCTTGGCGGAGGTCGTCGAAGCGGTCAACGCGGCGCGGAACCGCTCACGCGTGCTGGCTGTGGACATCCCCTCGGGCCTCGCCTCCGACACCGGCGAGCTCATCGGTCCCGCCATCGAAGCCGACCTGACCGTTACCTTCACTGCCACCAAGCTCGGTCATATTTTTCCTCCCGCGTGTACGCGCATCGGCAGACTGATTGTCGCTCACATCGGCTCACCCCCGGAGTTGTACGAGGACAATCCCGATCTGTTCTTGAACCTCATCACGGCCCATCAGTTTTCCCGGTTCCCCTTTCGTCGCGCCCGCACGGCGCACAAAGGTGACTTCGGTCATGTGCTCGTGGTGGGGGGATCGCGGGGCAAGAGCGGGGCCGCCGCGATGGCCGGGCTTTCTGCCCTCCGTGCTGGCGCCGGCCTTGTCACCGTCGCCACGCCGGAGAGTGTCTTGCCCACCGTCGCGGCTCTGGCGGCAGAAATCATGACGGAACCGCTCCCGGCAACTGAGGTGGGAACGATATCGAGTCAAGCGTTTGCCTACGGACGCTTCGAGAAACTCCTCGAAAGCAAGACGGTGCTGGCGCTGGGCCCCGGCCTGGGCCTGCATCCAGAAACCGTTGAGTTCGTTCGGACCGTTCTTCGTCACTGCAAATTGCCGTTGGTGCTTGACGCCGATGGCCTGAATGCTCTGGCAGGTGCCTTGGAGGTTCTGCGCGAGTGTCAGGCCCAGACGCTTGTCCTGACCCCGCATCCCGGTGAAATGGCGCGGCTGGTCGCCAGCACCACGGCTGAAGTGCAGCGCGATCGAGTTGGAGTGGCGCGAAGATTCGCGCAAGCATACCGTGCCTTTGTCGTTCTGAAAGGGTACCGGACGTTGGTGGCGACGCCCGAAGGCCAGGTGTACGTGAATCCAACCGGCAATCCAGGGATGGCGAGTGGTGGGTCGGGTGACGTCCTGACCGGGCTGCTGGCAGGCTTGCTGGCGCAATCCGGAGATGCGCCGGTGGCCGACGTGCTTTCTCTGGGTGTTTACCTCCACGGGCGTGCCGGCGACCTGGGTGTCGAAACTGTCGGTGAGCAACCCCTTATTGCGCGCGATATCCTGGAGGCGTTTCCCTCTGCCTTGCGGGAACTGGCGGGACGTGTTCAGGCGAACCTCAAGCGAGACTATTACGTCGTCCCCTGAGGCGACGGTGGCAGCCGGACGAGACCTGGCCTCCCGGCTGCGGCCGCCCGCGCTGGTGTTCCTTCACGGGACGCTGGGCGCCGGCAAGACGACGTTTGTGAAGGGCCTCGTGAGCGGTCTCGGCCTGGCAGACGCCCGCGAGGTGCGCAGCCCTTCCTTTGTTTTCGTGCACGTCTTCCGCAACCACATCACGGTTTATCACGTCGATCTCTATCGCATCGAGCAGCCCGTGGAGGTGGAAAGTCTGGGTCTCGAGGATTTCCTGACCGAGCGGGCTCTCGTCATTGTGGAATGGGCAGAAAAACTCGCACCGAGCACCCTGGAGCCCGACTGGCGTGTCTGCCTGGAGGTAATTTCGGACACGGAGCGCCGGATCCGGATTGAAGAGCCCCACGCAGAAAACGCAAGCGACCTCTGAAGAAGGTAAGCGAGTACCTCGCTGGTGCGGACAGGTACCTAGCAATCGTTGGTTAGTCGGTCAAGGTGGCCTTCAACAGCAGATAGCATTGCAAGGCGAAGAGCAAGAGCAGAACCGCAGCCGCAATCCGGAAAACAAGCCTCCGCCAGGCGACCAGGTTGAGTCCCGCGGTGTCTCGGCCGCCGTGGACCCTACAAAAGAGATCTCCTTCCGCGGCCACGCGCGGGCATTGCCGACCGGAGGATTCCAGGTGATGGCATTGTCCCATACTTGGATGATTCTACCGCTGTTCGTTGGTATCGTGCTTCTCTTGTTCGGTGAGCCGCGGCTCTGCTATAGTCACGTAGCTATGTCGGGGTGCCTCAGGGTTTGATGTTCCGACGAGAGGTAGAGGATTCCGCCAAGCAATTGCAGTGGTCGCTGGAACCGTATTCCCCCCAACTTTCTCTCTCCAAGTTGTTCGTGGGCGTGGACAATGTCCGCCACGACGTCTTCCTGAGCCCGCACCTGGTCGAGTTGGGGCAACGCTATCTCTTCGAACTGATCCTCCAGCATAGCCAAACATTTCTGGGCGACCTCTACCCGAGTGATGCACGTCGCCGCAGCGCCTTGCTCGCCGACTTTCGCCGCACCCTCTTGCAGGTCTTGCAGGTCGCCCTGACCCAGGCCAAAGAGAAAAACAACATCGAGATCGATCTTCTGGCGCGCTTGAGCCTCACCAAGTGGCTCACCGCAGAAATGCAGCGCCAGTTTGCCCAGCTCACCATCGCCTGCAAGGAGCGCGCGCAATCCCGCGGTGGGCTGGAGTTTGAGGGCAGCGTCGAGAGTTTTCGGCTCAAGTCCCGCGTCGCCGATTTTCAGGCGAACAAACGGCACATCCTCCGGGCTGTCTCCGAGGCTTTGTTCAGCTTGTTTGAGGAGCTCGAGGAAAGCAACCTCCGCACAGCCCGCCAGGCCCTGTTCGGCGATGATTTCGCCCCTCTCTATTCCATCCTGCGCAATCGCCTCGTGTTTCTGGAGAATGCCAGCGATGCCCACGTGCACATTGAGCACTATGTCATGCTCGGCCACTTCCCCAAGGACATCGACCGGGAAGACCGCGTCGTGGACGTCGTGGCCAATCTGGTGAAGGAGCAGGTCTTGCGGTTGGCAGAGGACGCCGACGCTACCCGAGCCCTGCAAGAACATCAGCGGTTGGTCGCGTCCCTCCAGCAGAAGAGCGAAGAGACCCGCAAGCTGCAAGCACGCCTGGCGGAGCTGCAGCGAGGGGGGGGTCGCTGGCTCTCGCGGCGGCGTTCAGCGGAGGCCCAGGAAGAAGCGAGCCGGCTGCAGGCCCAGCTCGAGCGAGCCCAGCAGGAGAGAGAGGCACTGAGCCGCCGCGTGGAAGAAGCCGAGCAGAAGGCCGGCTTCATGCGGGAACGCTACGAAACCCGCGTGGCCGACATCCTCTGCAACCCGGCCAATGCGCGGGAGCTTTTCGGGGCACCCGGGAGTGCACCCACCTCGCCGGGGAATCGCCAGAAAGAGGGCGCGCGGCTGGCTCTGCTGGACGAAGTCCACCGGCGGCTGGAACGGCAAGGGATGTTGAAGTCCGTCCTGGCCAGCTACTTCTTGAAACCTGTCCACAAGGATTTCTGTCCCCCGCTCAACCCCCAGCAACTCAAGAAAGCTGTCCTCGACAGCAAGGAAATGGACCAGTTGGAAGTCTTCCTGGAGCAGTTTTCGACGCGCGACTTTCCCCTGGAGAAGGTCGACACCGTGCGGCACCGCCTGCGGCGCGTCTCGCGTGACGACGCCCGCACCATCCTTCTCCGTTTCGTCCGCGACCTCGCTGTCCTGCGCCGCGATGCCCGCCACCTTCACGTCATCAGCACGCAGATGGAAAAGATCCACCTGATCACGGACGAAAGGACCCGGCGGGTCTCCGAGGTCAACGGCACTCTCTACGCCTATTTGTTGCCGGAAGAGCAGACCAGCGTTGCCGAGCGCATTCTCACCCACGTCGTCGTCAAGGCGGACATCCGTGATTCGACGCGCATCACGACGCAGCTGATGGGTCGCGGGCTGAATCCTGCGACACATTTCAGCCTGCATTTCTACGAACCCGTGCGCAAGATCCTCGACCGCTACGGTGCCGCCAAGGTGTTCATCGAGGGCGACGCGGTGATCCTGGCCATCTACGAGACTGAGGCGAACCGGGCCTTCCAACGGCCGGTGGCCAAAGCCTGCTGCCTGGCGAAAGAAATCCTGCAAGTGTCCCAGAGCTACAACCAGAAAGCGGTGGCCCAGGACCTGCCGCGTCTGGAACTGGGAATTGGCATTGCCTTCCATGGTTCCGCTCCCACCTATTGGGTGGACGGCGAGACGCGGATCATGATCTCCCGCGCCATCAACCTCTCTGACCGGCTCTCCGGTTGCTCGAGGCTCGCCCGCCGCCTGATTGCCGCCAACAGCGGCCTGTTCAACATCTTCCTCTTCCAGGGGTACCCGGCTCTTGCCGGCGAGGAGGAAGAGGAGGAGTTTCTCATCCGCTATAACGTCAATGGTGTCGAGCTGAACGAGGACGGGTTCGAGAAACTGCGCCAGGAGATCTCGCTGACGACGGAGGAGACGAGCACGGAAGTGTTGGGGCAGAAGCAACCCACGCGGCTTTATTACGGGGTCTTGCCGCTGGGGAGTGGTTTTGAAAAACTCATCATTCGCGAGGCGCGCGTTCCGCGGATTGAGTTGAAGGACTTAACTCTGAAGGAATGGACGGATCGTCGCTACTACGAGGTCTGCGCCCATCCTCAGCTCTACGACCGCTTCCCCCTCACGCCCGCCACCGTCTCTTCCTGATTCATTCGGCTATAATTGAATCGAGTGGAGGGGTGCAGGGTCCGGTGATTCTCCCGGCCTTCAAAGCCGGTGGTCTCATCCCGCACGGGCTGGGACGATGGGTTCGACTCCCATACCCTTCCGCCACCTACCTGTGAGCCGTCGGAAGAAAAAACGCCCACCGAAGTATGATCCGGCGGCACAGGCTCGACGCCTCGCGCGGGCCGTTGTCGGGCAAGTCCCCCCGGAGCGAGTTCTGCTCAACAAGAGAAAAAAGAAGCCCAAACACAAGCGCCGCGATGTCGACCGCGAACTGGAAGAGTGACAATCCTTCCCTTATCTCCTCAGCGAAGGGAACAAGGGAGCGCAGGCGACGCCGGCCCGGCGTCAGTTCTTCGAGCCTCAACCCGGCTTGTAGTCGGGGACATTCTCACCCGCGTGGAAGGGGACGACTGTTTTGCCCGCTTTCTGGGCGAGCCGCGAAGCAATGGTTTCGATTTCATTCCTGTTGAAGCCGATCGAGGTAATCGCAACTCTGCCATCTGTTTCCACCAAGAAGAGCGTGGGCACAGTGGTCAGGCCGTAGGCGTTGGAGACCGGATAGCCGCGCCCATCGAGCAGGACCGGGAACGTGATGCCGTACTCCCGAACAAACTCCCGCGAGTCTCTGGTGTCGTCTTGTGAAATAGCCCAAATCCGGATGCTGCCAGCGCTGTTCACTCCCTGGTAGATGCGCTCGATGAAAGGGAATGTGAACTGGCAGACAGGGCAACTCTCCTTGAAGAATGCGAGCAGAACAGGTCCGCTCTGGAGAGCTTCCTGCAGGGAATAGTCCTTGCCGTCGAGGGCAAGAAGCGAAAAATCGGGAGCCTTTGTCCCCGGCCCCAGTGTAGACACCATCTTTCCTCCAAAGAGTCGCACAATGCGGCCAAATACCATTGCTTCAAGCTTATCCTATCAGATGAGGGGAAGCCTGCCCAAGACGCTAGCGGCGGCGGCCAATCTTTTGCAAGCCCTCCCAGGCCGCGATCAGGAGTGGGTCATAGACCGGCCCGAACGGCGGGGCATAGCCGAGGTCGAGATGGACAAACTCATCGAGACGCAAGCGTGCAGTCAAGGCCGTCGCTACGATGTCCACTCGGCGGGCGGCGCCTTCTTCACCGGCGAGTTGGGCGCCCAGCAACCGCCCGGTTTCCTGTTCAAAGATAAGCTTGGCGTGGAGCGGTTTGCCCGCCAGGTAGCGGGCGCGCGAGATGCTTTCAACGTGTGCGGCTTGTGCCTGAAATCCCTCCTGCTGCGCCTCGGCAACACTCAGCCCTGTTTTCGCGATCTCCAGGTCGAACACCTTGGTCACCAGTGTGCCGACGATCCCGGGGAACGTGGCCCGTCCGCCGGCGGCGTTTTCGCCTGCGACCCGCCCCTGCTTGTTGGCTGTGGTTCCCAACGGAACATAGGCGGGTCTACCCGTAACCAGATGGTGCGTCTCGGTGCAATCCCCGGCTGCATAGATGCTGGCACTATTGGTCTGCATCCGCTCGTCCACGGCAATCGCGCCGGTCGGTCCGATGGCAATGCCCGCCTCCGCGGCCAAACCGACGCGGGGCTCGAGACCCGTTGCCAGCACTACGACGTCGGCTTCGACCGCTTGCCCACCGCCAGAGAGCACATTCACACCGCCACCCGGGCGTGCCACGAGGGCACTCACCGGGGCTTCGGTATGGACGCGCACTCCGTGGCTCGCCAGCGTGCTGCGTACGCAACGCTCTATTTCTGGTTCGAGGTTGTCGAGCAGAGTTATTCCCCGTTCGAGGAGGGTGACTTCCATTTGCCAGGCGCGTAACGCTTCTGCGGCCTCCAATCCGATGTAGCCGCCGCCGATCACGACCCCTTTCTTCGGTCGTCGTTCTTCGATGAATCTTCGAAGAGCTACAGCCCGCGCCAGGCTGTTGCAGTCGAACACGCAAGTGGCGTCGCTCCCGGGAATAACCATTGCCGGCGCCCCGCCGGTGGCGAGCACCAGCTTGTCGTAGTGCAACCCGGCATAGTCACTCCCGCGCTTTACGACAACCTGTTTCTGCCCCGGCAGGAGTTCCACCACTTCGTGGCTCGTGCGGACATCAATTCCGCGCTTCTCGCGGAAGAATTCCGGCGAGTAGACCAGCAGGTCTTCAGCACGCGGCACCACGCCGGAAACCAGGTAGGTCAGACCGCAGGTGCCGTAAGAGATATGCTCGCCCTTTTCGAGGACGATGACCTCCAATTCCGGATTGATGCGCCGGGCGCGGCTGGCGGCACTCATCCCGGCCGCCACGCCGCCGACGACAACCAGCCGTTCTGGCGCCACGCTGGGAAAACCCTCGGCTCAGGATGGAGTCAGGAGCCGCTTCATCTTAAGCCATTGACGTCGGGGGTCAACTGGAAAGGCGGCCGGACGAGCCGTCCCCGGGAGAGAGTTGCTCTAGTGGATGCGGCGGGACTTGCGGTTCATATAATCGAGCAACAGGTATTGCCCGAGTGTTTGCGGCGTCGTGAAGTACGCTTTCCCGCGGCTGATCTGGCATACCTGATGGACGAAATGCACCAGGCTGTAGTCATCGGCCAGCATGAAGGTGTTGATCAAGATGCCGGAGCGGCGGCAGCGGGCAACTTCCTCGAGCGTTTCGCTGACGACGAGCGGATCGAGCCCGAAGGCATTCTTGTAAATCCGGCCGTCCTCGAGTGTCAGCGCGGAGGGCTTGCCGTCGGTGATCATCACAATCTGGCGCATGTCTTTGTTCTCCAGCGCCAGGATTCGCCGCGCCACGCGCAGACCTTCGCGGGTATTGGTGTAGTAGGGCCCCACCTGCACGCGGGCCAGCTGGGTCAGCGGCACGGTTTCAGCGGAATCGTGAAAGAGCACGAGATGCAATGTGTCGCCGGGGTACTGCGTGTGAATCAGGTGAGACAGCGCCAACGCCACTTTCTTGGCCGGGGTGAAGCGGTCCTCGCCGTACAGGATCATGCTGTGGCTGCAATCGAGCATCAGCACGGTGGCGCAGGAGCTCTGGTACTCCGACTGGTGGACATGGAGGTCTTTGTAGTCGAGGTCGAGCGGAAAGGCCAGGTCGGTGGCACCCTCAGCCATCTGGCGCCGGATGCTATGGCCGAGGGTAGCGGTGATATCCAGGTTCAGATGGTCGCCGAACTCGTACGGTTTGGAGGCGCCGATGACTTCCACGCCGGTAGCGAGTTCCTGCGTATCGTGCCGGCCGAAGCTCGAGCGCCCCAACGAACCCAGGAGATGCCTGAGCTGGCGATAGCCCAGGAAATCCAGCGTCTTGTCCGTGATTTCAAACCGGGCCTGCATCTGCTGCGGGTACTCGTCCTCCACGCGTCCTGAGCGCGGCTCCAAGACCGACTTTGCCGGAGGTTGATCCACGCGGATGTAGCCCTCCTCTGCCATCCGCTCGATCAGTTGCTGAAGAAGCTGCTGCAAGATTTCGTCCGCCTGCTCCGGGTTCTGCTCCATCTGCTGGCGCAGTTCTGCTGGCAACAAGTTGTTCTCTTCTAAGGCTTGGCGCAACGCTTCGCGCAACCGCTCGAGCGTGCGCTCGAAATCCATCTCGTAGAAACCGGTGCGGTTTCCGAATCCGCTTTGCAGCAGATAGTCGCCGAGATGCGAGAGCAGGTCGTCTAGTTCAATGCCGTCCGCCCAGGAGCCGTCGAAGCGGGAATAGCGGGTGAAGCGCATGGGAGGCTACTGGTAGGTACGCCGGTAGCGGCGTGGCTCCTCCGGCGGAGCCTGGGGTTTCGGCTCCTCGGCGTAGAAGCCGCGCTCCTCGCTGCGGCTGATTTTCCGGTGCGCGTAGAGGCCTTCCAGGATGAACTCGCAGGCGGAGACCAGCAGGGCCGGATCGTCTCCGGGGCGCAAGCCGAGCCGTGCCGTGGCTTCGAGCAACCCCTGAATTTTGCGCAGCTCACTCAGCAGCTTTGCTGAGGGGAACGTATCGGCCAACTTCAGCGTCCCTCCTAGTTCGAACCATTGGACGACCTGCTGCCAGTCGGCGCCGTGGCAGCGGGCCTCGAAGACCCGGCCGATGGCGCTGCGAATGAGCTCGCGCGCCACCTGTTCGGCTCCGCGCAGCTCGCCTTCGTATTCGAGTTCAAACTTGCCGGTCAGAGAGGCGATGGCGGCGTAAATGTCGGCGATGCGAGGAACAATCTTGGACTCCTTGCCCAAGGCGGCGCGCCGCTCGGCGTTGCTGATTACATTCTCCAGTGCCGTGATCGGCATCCGCTGGCTGACTCCCGAGCGCTTGTCAATGCGCTTATCGGTGCGTGCCTGAAAGGCGATCTCCTCCACGATTTCCGGAATGTAGTCAGGTACGAGCAGGCGGCCGGCACCGTCCCGTTCGACCCAGGCCTCTTGCGTGGTGATGCGCACGGCTTCGGCGCGGGTGAGCGGATAGTGGGTGCGGATTTCCGTTCCGATGCGGTCTTTCAGGGGCGTGATGATTTTCCCACGCGCGGTGTAGTCCTCCGGGTTGGCGGTGAAGGCCAGGCAGACGTCGAGCGGCAGCCGGACGGGATAGCCCTTAATCTGAACGTCACCTTCCTGCATGATGTTGAACAAGCCGACCTGAATCTTGGGCGCTAGGTCAGGCAGCTCGTTGATGGCAAAGATGCCCCGGTTGGCGCGGGGGAGCAGGCCATAGTGAATCGTCAACTCATCGGACAGAGCGAGTCCGCCCCGGGCCGCTTTGATGGGATCAATATCGCCCAGAACATCGGCGATGGTCACGTCCGGGGTGGCGAGCTTCTCGACGTAGCGGCGCTCGCGGGGAAGGAACTCGATCGGAGTCGCGTCGCCCTTCTCCGCCACCAGCAACCGACAGGCGCGGCAAATGGGCCGATAGGGGTTGTCGTTGATTTCGCAGCCGGCAATGACCGGAATGAAAGGGTCCAGGAAACTTGTCAAGGCGCGCAGGATGCGGCTTTTGGCCTGCCCGCGCAGTCCCAGCAGGACGAAGTTGTGCCGGGACAGGAGGGCGTTGACGAGAGGGGGCACAACCGTGTCGTCGTAGCCCACAATCCCGGGGAAGAGGACTTCACCGCCCTTGAGCTTCGCCAATACATTGTCCCGCATTTCTTCCTTGACGCTGCGGGCGGCGTGGACTTGCTCACTGAATTCCGAGGAGCGAAGCTCCCCCAGCGTTCGCGGTAGGTTCATGACTCTCCCTTCGGTGCCCTGAGTCCTTCTCCATTATAGAGGATTCTGCAGCGATTGGACGTTGCCTGCAGGATTCAAGTCCGCCAGAGCCAGCGGGCGACAGTGTGATAGAAAACCCAGTCCCGGTCTTGCCGCCGGAGATGGAGGCAGGCGTGAGTGTCATGTGCAGCTTGCAGAAAGAACGTCTGCAAGCGCGGAATGGAGCTCGGTGGTGTTGCGCTTAGCCGCAACCAATCCTTCAGATGGCGCCGGCGCTCCTGAATCTGACAGTCGAGCAGATGGAAACCGGCGGCCTCAAGCGCTGCCCGGGTTTCCGGGAGTGTCCGGATGTGTGTGGGCATGCGGTCGGAGCGAGCCTGCTCCAACCGCTCCAGCCAACTTTGCCGATTGGTGTCTTCCGGTGCAACCACGTCGATGACTGCCAGGCGACCTCTGGGGTCGAGCACGCGACGCACTTCGGTCAGCACATTCTGGAGAGAATCGAAGTTCGCCAGGCAATAAGCGACGGTGACCAGCGTAAAGCTGCTGTCTCGGAAGGGAAGCGATTCGCAGTCGCCGACCGTAAAGCGGGTATTCCCTCGTGCCCGCACGCGAGCAGCGCGGACCATGGGTTCGGCCAGATCGAGTGCAAGAACTGTGCGGGCATAGGGGGCTAGCTCGTGTGCCCACAGGCCGGGTCCACAGGCGACGTCGAGAACGGTATCGCTGGGCCGGAGTCGAATCCAGGCCACGTCTTCGCGCACCTCATGACGCATTCGGCGCATGAGGTGCGGGGTGCAGGCCTCCGCGAGGTGATGGAAGACCCCACGCACGTGCCGCTTGGCGGCAGCACTACGCCGGGGAGTTTGTGCAGCTGGCATGCAATGCCTCGATTATAGCAAGGCGCCGAACTATTCTCGTTGACTCGGATTCAGGTCGGCGGTTAGAAAAGACGCCACAGAATCCGGCTCGGGAGAATCCTATGAAGCTGAAAGACCAGGTTGCTGTCATTACCGGCGCCTCCAGTGGAATTGGGGCAGCGATTGCGCAGGCGTTTGCGGCGGAGGGAGCGCGGCTGGTGCTGGCGGCGCGCTCGGAAGAACGGCTCAACGTACTTGCTCGCACGCTTGGCCCCGATTCAAGTCGCGTGCTGGTTCTTCCCACCGACGTGCGCGTGCCGGAACAGATCCGGCGGCTGCTGGAGCGGACGGTGGAGAAGTTCGGCCGGGTGGATGTGCTGGTCAACAGTGCCGGCATCGGTCTCTACGCACCCTACGACCAAGTGATCTGGGAACACTTTCGGGACCTCTGGGAAGTGAACTTCTTCGGGGCGGCCTATGCGATGCGGGAAGTAGTGCCGCTGATGAAGCGACAGGGAGGGGGAACCATCGTCAACATCTCTTCGGTGGCCGGCCGGTATCCGCTACCCTACTTGGCGAGTTACTGCGCCACCAAGTTTGCCCTGAACGCTCTTTCGGACGGCCTGCGCACCGAGCTCGCGCGCGATCGCATTCGCATCGTGGTCGTCTGCCCCGGGCGTGTCCACACCGGCTTCCACGAACGGGCCTATCATGACGCGGGCGAGATCGTGTATCGAGGGAACATCGGGAAGGGAATCAGCGCGGAGCGCGTGGCGCGTGCAACCCTGCGCGCGGTAGTCAGGCAACAGCGCGAAGTGGTTGTGCCGGCGGTATTGCGACTGGCCGTCGGCTTTCGAATTCTGTTTCCTCGATGGGCCGATTGGGTGACGCGAACGGTGATCTTCCGCGACGTGGAGCGGAGCTGAGTCAATCGGCGCCGCCCGACTCTGCTGGGAGTTCGTGCAGAGCGGTTTCGAGCTCGCTCTTGGTGTGCCAGTCTCCAAGACGGGTGGCCACCTCAATGCCGCACTGGAAGGTGGCTCGGGCTTCAACGAGGCGGTTCAGACGGGTAAGTAACACGCCCGCTTGGTAGTACGCCGCGACGTAGTCGGGTTTCGTTTGCAGTAACTGCTGGTAGGCTGCCAGCGCTTGGTCCGGGCGCCCCAGTTTGGCATATTCCATCGCCAGTCCATAGCGCACAAAGGCATCTTCAGGATTCGTGCGAAGGAATTCTTGCAGCATTGCGAGGCGGGATTCACTCATCGCTGTTCCTGGTGCCGTGCCAATGGATTGCAATGCCAACTCTGCGCGCGTATAGTATAGCGGCTTTCACGCAAGCGCAGTTCACTCGTCCGGTGGCATCGTGAAAGCAATCAGCGAGGCTATTGTCAGTCTGCTTCTGGCTGTTTGAGTCGGCGAACACTGCCGTGCCGGGGAGGCCCTGAGGGGACAAGCGCAATGTCGCGGAAAGCAGCAGGCAAGATGAGCTCCCGGCGCCGACGGCAACCTTCGACAAAACCGCCTGCCCGCGGGGGGCTCCGCCTGCCGGTGCCGGCAGAGTCTGTCGAGACCCCGGCTGAACTTCCCGGGAAACGTGTCCGACAGTCGCAGGTTGAAATGGTGGAGGTTGTGCTCCCGAACCACGCCAATCCGCTGGGAAACATTCTCGGTGGGCGCGTCATGCACCTGATAGACATCGCGGCAGCCATCGCCGCGCACCGCCACAGCAACAGTTACGTTGTCACCGCCTCGGTGGACCACGTGGACTTCCGTACGCCCATCCGGGTGGGCGACCTGATTGTGCTGAAATCTTCCGTGAACCGGGCATTCCGGACTTCGATGGAGGTTGGTGTCAAGGTATTTGCGGAGAATGTGTTGACGGGCGAACGGAAGCACACGAGTTCAGCCTACGTGACCTTCGTTGCCATCAACGGGCAGGGCCAGCCGAGGCCCGTTCCGTCGGCGATTTGTGAGACGCCGACCGAGCGGCGCCGCTTTGAAGAGGCCGGGATCCGGCGCAAGTGGCGCCTGACCCACCGGTACAAGAAGTTGACGCCCGAGGAGGTGCGGCTGTAGGCGATGCTCTACCGCGACCACATTAGCCAGCGGTATCCCAGAAAGGAGCAGGTGGGCAGCCGCACGGAGGTCACCTTGCGCCCGCTTGACCCGGGCGACCAAGCGAAGCTGCTGGATTTTTTCCGCGGCGTACCTGAACAGGACCGGCTGTTTCTCGCCGATGACGTCACCAATGTGGAAGTGATTGCCCAGTGGTGCAGGCAGCTCGATTTTGACCGGGTGGTTCCGCTGCTGGCTCTGGTGGACAACCAGATCGTCGGCAGTGCGACGTTGCATCGGGCCAAGGGCGGCTGGGCGAACCACGTCGGCCGTGTGCGCATCGTTGTTCATCCCGACTTTCGCGGGAAGGGAATTGCCTCCTTGCTGGTGCGGGAGCTGATGGACATTAGCGTGGACATCGGGTTGCACAAACTGGACGCCGAATTCATGAGCGGCCAGGAGGGCCCGATGAGGATGTTCGAGAAGCTTGGCTTTGTGCGGATTGCCGTCCTGCCCGAACATGTGCTCGACCGCCGCGGTCAAATGCATGACCTCATCGTGATGACCTACGACTTGCACTCGGAAGAGACCTCTCCCGTCGACTGAGCCCCCTTCTGTGCGGAGAGACAGAACAGGCCGGCAACAGAGTAGCCCTCTGGCCGCATCCTAGAAAGCAAAGCCGTCGAGCCCACCGCCAGAACTTGGCCGGCCGGCTGGAGGTCGCTTATGCGCGAGCCTACCCCGAGCAGGCGTCCCGCACCGATTGACCTGTGGCTTACCGAGGATGGGAACAGAAAGACTCGCTACTGGCGAAATTTCACCAGCGCGGTATTGCTCCAAAGCCTGATTCTGGCTGCCTTGCTGCTGTTGCCCCTATGGTTTATCGAGCCGCTACCGGTTGGGGCCCCGAGCGCCGACACCGCTCCTCTCGTGTACGAAGTGTTCGTGCCACCGCCGCCGGGCGAGCCGACGGGGACGCCGAAGGCAGAAGCGAGTGATGCTACGACCCTGCGGCGCACGCCACCTTCGCTGGCCATTCCCGATGCGAAGCTGTCGCTGAAAGACTTGAAGGTCCAACAGGCAGCTGCTGATTTCGCCCCCGACAGCGCTGCACTGGTTCCTCTCGGTGAGCCGACTGGAGTGGCGGGGCCGTTTCTTGCTGGTACTCCGTGGCACGCCGTCGCCGGCACGCCGGGGCCACCGCGGCCGCAGGTTCCTGTTCGCGTGGGCGGGAAGGTACGTCCACCGCGTCTGCTGCAGCGCGTGGAGCCGACGTATCCGGAGTTGGTAGCTCGTGCGCGGATTGAAGGCGACGTCCTATTGGAGGCGGTGCTGGGGCCCGACGGTCGGGTCGAGGAGATTCGCGTTCTCTCCGGCCACGCATTGCTGGTTCAGGCGGCCATCGAGGCCGTCCGACAGTGGCGCTACGAGCCTACCTATCTGAACGATCAACCGGTACCAGTGTTGCTGCAAATTAAGGTGCACTTTCATCTGACCTGGTAGTGTGTGCAGTCGCCCTCGTGGGCTGCCGTCAACTACTTGGTCGGCTCTCCGGACGCGTGCTAGAATGCTCTGCGCGGTGGGCGATTAGCTCAGCGGCAGAGCATCCCGTTTACACCGGGAAGGTCGTCCGTTCAAATCGGACATCGCCCACCAGAGACGGTCGGGGCCGTAGTTCAGTTGGTTAGAACGTCCCGACTGCCAGTCGGGAAGGTCGCGGAGTGGCTTTGCGGCGGCGGTGCGATCAGAAAAGGTGAGCGCTGTTGGCTCTAACAGTTATTGCAATGGGTCGTGAGTTTCACTGCTATGTCCTCCGGAGCCGTACAACCGGGCGATTCTACATCGGACATACACATGACCTGGAGGATCGCCTGGAGCGCCACCAGACCAACCGGTCATTCGCTACAAAGGGGCGCGGCCCGTGGGTGTTGGTATGCGCGGAGAGTTTTGTGACTCGTGCGGACGCCGTGCGCCGTGAAAGACAACTGAAGAAGTGGAAGAGTCGGGTGGGGCTGGAGAAGCTGGTTGGAACGTCTCGAAAGCGGGGATGAGGTAAAGGTCGGATCGCGTGTGTGATGGACCGAGTTTGCGGGGCCGTAGTTCAGTTGGTTAGAACGCCTGCCTGTCACGCAGGAGGTCGCGGGTTCGAGTCCCGTCGGCCCCGCCACTATTACACAATGCAAGGTCGCGGGTTCCCTTCGGCTCCGCTCAGGGCAGGCGAGTCCCGTCGGCCCCGCCACATCAGTCGAGAAGGATTCCGTGCCTAGTCTCGATTCCCTGACACTGCTCCGTCTTTTCGTCAGTTTTCTCATCGGGTCGATTCCGTTTGCGGTGGTGGCGATGTGGGGCACGGGGATTGACATCACCCAAGCGGGTTCGCGGAATCCCGGATTCAACAACGTGCTGCGAGTGGCCGGGAAGCGACGCGGCGCGATTGCCCTGGTCGGCGACGTGGCGAAGGGATGGGTGGCGCTGGCGCTGCTTTCGCGACCGGGCGATACCACCACGACACTCTGGCTTCTCGGAATCGCAGCTATCCTGGGGCATTGCTTTACCCCGTGGCTGGGCTTTCGCGGCGGTAAGGGCGTAGCTACGACCACAGGCGTGTTCTTTCGTCTCGAGCCCTGGATCACGCTGCTGTTCCCCGTCATTTATGTGCCGGTGCGGGAATTCGGCCGGCGACGTGGCTGGGCACAGGAAGGTGCCATTGCGTCTCTGCTTGCGCTGGCGGTGATTACGGTAGTTGTAGCCGGCTTGCGCGGGTTAGATGGAGGGCTTTTTGCTCTTGGTGTCTTCGTCCTGGTGGTCCTGCGACACACGTCCAATCTGCGAGAAGTTTGGGCAGGCCTGCGCGCCCAAACGTAGAGGATCAGGGCAGGTTCAGCCTACGGGACGTACACGGGGAGGATTCTGGGCAGGACCGCAATCTCAATCGGAAGCTTCCCCACCATCTCCCCATCCACTTCGATCCAGGTATCGTCGGTGGCTATCGCCTCCAGCCGCGGCACGCGGTGGAACTCGACTCCGGGATGGTCGTAGATGCGCCCGCTATAGAGGAGGGGAAAATTGCGGATGATTTCAAGCACGCTCATGTGGGGAACGACGGTGACATCGAGCAGACCATCGTCGGGAACAGCGCGCGGGCATACCCACATGCCGCCGCCGTGGTGCTGGGTGTTCCCGACGGCGATGTTGGTAATCCGGAGCTCGTGCGGCGGCTGCGCCTCCACTTGCAGGCGCACGCTCCGGCTGCGGTAGGTCAGGGTGGTGAGGGCGGTGGCAAGCTGGAAAGAAAGACGGCCGCCGAGGATCTTGGAGGAGCGGTTGGTGCGGGCGGCGACGAGTCCGCCCATGCCGAAGCTGGTCACGTTGATGCCATAGCAGAGTCCGCGCGTTCCCTCGCGTGTGTGGAAGCGGACGCGGGCAACATCAATGAGCCGAGTTCGGCCCTGGCGGATGACTTTGATTGCAGCATTGGCATCGAGAGGGATCGCCAACGTGCGGCGAAAGTCGGCGCCGGTGCCACGCGGGATCATTCCCAGGGTGAGATCCGGCCTGATGAGCTTGTCGTTTTCGATGAGGCCGTTCACCACTTCATGCAGGGTTCCATCGCCGCCGATGACGACAATGGTCTTGCAGTCGGCCTGGAGGGCCTGCCGGGCGAGTTCGCTGGCGTGCAGAGGGGCCTTCGTTCGATAGACCTGAACAGCGCCGAAGACGTTTTCGAGGTAGGGCTGGAGTGTCTTCCAGGCGCGGGCGGTGCGGCCATTGGCCGAGCGGGGATTGATGATGACAGCGATGGGTTGGCGGGCGGTGGAGCCGGTCTCTGTGGGGCGCACGGTCAACGTCGTCGCCGCGGGGTTCGCTGTTGCAAGCAGTTCACCGTGTCGCGCAGCGTTTCTTCCGCGGGCCGTGGAGTGAAGCCGAACTCTTTGCGCGCGCGAGAGTTGTCTACGTACCAGAACCGATAGGCCATTTCCACGGTTGTGTCTTCGACCGGGTAGGTGAACCCCAAGCCCCGGTAGAGCCGGCGCAAAAGGGCTGCACCCCGACGAGCCCAGCGCTCGGAGAGTCCCCAGCGTGGGGCGCGCACGCCGGTGATCTGTTCGAGGAAACGGAAGAACACCTTGACCGTCATGTTGTGACCACCGATCAGGTAGCGGCGGCCGGGGACGCCCACCTTCATGGCGGCGATGAGGGCATCGGCGGCGTCCCGTACATCCACGAGGTTCAGTCCGCCGGAGGTGATGTTCTTGAAGTAGCCGCGCAGGAAGATCCGAATGTCACCCGTGGAGGAGTGGCGGTCGTCGCCCGGACCCAGCAGGAGGCTGGGATTGACGACGACCACAGGGAGTTGATTGCGCGTGAAATAGGAAAGCGCGAGCTTTTCCTGATAGATCTTGCTGAGGTAGTAGGGCCAATGGCCGACGATGTCGTAGGCGTAGACGGCGTCTTCGGTGAACATCACCGGTTGGCGGCTGGCGGCGGTGGTGCCGGAGGACGAGCAGAGAACAATCTTGGGGCTGCCCTGCGCCAGCGCGCTTTCGCAGAGCAGACGAGTTCCGCCCACATGGGTTTCGTAGAGCCGAGCGGCATCGGCAGGATTGCGGGAGACAAAGCCGGCAAGATGGAAAACGTGTGTGACTCCAGTCACCGCCGCGGCCACGGCTTTTGGGTCGCAGATGTCGCCGTGGAGAATCTCGATCCTGGGGTCGCCCACCCACCGGCTTCCGCCTCGACACAGGATCCGAATAAACGGATTCTGCGCATCCGGTGCGGGTTTGGCTTTGAGTTTTTCGACCAGATGGGTGCCGAGGAAGCCGGTGGCACCGGTGACGAGGACTTTCTTCATCGGGCTAGGGGCGGGCCGCAATCCCTTCCGTGGGTCGGCTTTGCTTGACGAAGACCGGCCGAATCCATTTCTCAATGCCCTTGGTGTGGACGTTGACCCAGTAGTCGGCCCAATCAATCTCCTCAGGATTCCAGAGAAGCCGCTCGCGCTCCTCACCGGAGAGACGGTTGAAGGCGTCGCGGATGTTACGCGTCTCGAAGACGAAGGAGTTGTGAATCATGAAGGGAAGAAACTTGTCCAGGGTCTGTTCCTGCTGGCGGATTTGGCGGCGAGTGGCACGCAGGCTCCGCAGGTAGGGCTCGACGAGCCGGGGCCCGAGGATGGTTTTGAGCAGATTGAGAGCAGCATGGAAAACGTCCAGCCCACGGTGAACGCGGGCACGGCGTGCCTGCAGCTGTTCCACGGAAACCACCTGCGTTTCCACGTACGTCTTCCACAGGTTGGCCAGCTTGTTGCCGCCTTTCCGGTGCTTGTGTTTGTAGCGCGCATTCATGCCGAGGAAAGCGACCAGGCGCGGCAGCATCACGGGGTTGTCGCGGGCCGTAGCCAGGTGGTAGACGGGCTTGTGGTTGCCCGAGAGAAGAGCGGCAGTGGCAAGCAGGATGCCGGTGACCACCAGGTCGACCGGGATGATCTCCAGCGGCCCGTCCCGGCGCACCGGCCAGTTCTTCACGCCTTCGCCACCCATCAACACCAGGGGCGCGGAGGTGGTTAGGCCTTCGTTCCAGCCGGGGAAGGGAAAGCGGAGGGTAGACTCTACGATGGCGGGGCGGACGATGCAGTAGTCGAGCCCGGGCGTCCCCGCAATGAGCTGTTCGCCCATGCTCTTGGCGTAGGTGTAGGTATTGATCCAACCCCAGTGCTCGGCGCGTGCCATGCCGCCGCGGCGGAGCTCTTCGCGCACCGAGCGCAGCTTGAGGAGCGCCTCGGGCTGGAGTTCTTCCCCCCCGGCCTGCTGGGCATTCTGGATGGCTTGGCGGATGAAATCTTCACACCAGGCGAGTTCTCGCCGGACGTCGAAGCTGTGGTCGTCGTCGCCCCGGCGGTGGGCGTAGTAGCCGACAATGGGCGTGTCTTCGGGGATGCGGCCGTCGCGTTTGCCGGCTACGTAGCAAGTGGAGATGTGGACGAGCTTGGCGCGGAGAAGTTGCACCAGTTCGATGAGGTGCTGGATGCCGTAGACATTGGTCAACAGGGCTTCGTTGAGCGGCGGGTCGAAGTCCACCAGCCCGGCGGTGTTGACCACGACGTCCACCTTGCCTTCCAGCTCCGCCAGCCGCTCGGCCGTGAGGCCACAGAACGGTTCGCTCAAGTCGCCTTCCACGATAGTGACCTTGCGCCGGATGTGGGCCTCGCCGAGCTTCTTCACCGTCGGGGCCAGCGGGGGAGAAGGGAGAACTTCCGAGTAGAAGCGCTGCTCGCCGGAAAGATTCTTTTTCCGGCGCACCTGGATGACGAGCCGCTGGAGCTCGGGGAATCTGTCCAGAATCATCGCCAGCAGGACTTTGCCGACGAAGCCGGTGGCGCCGAGCAGGAAAATGGTGCTGTGGCGAAAGGCTTCGAGGGCGGGGCTTTCGCCCGTGCCCGGAAGCGAAGGGGGCACCGCGGGGACGTATTCCCCGAGGACGGGATTCCAGCGCCATTGAGTCGGGTAGGGCATCAAGCGGTGGCTCCGACAGTTTCCCGTGTGGTGGTCTGGATGGTTTCGGGAGAGCCAAGAACGTCGGTCATCAGGATGGGCGGGAAGTGGAGCAGGGTGATGCTGGGCTTGCGGCCCACGTGGGACTCAGCCATCGCCAGCGCTTGTTCCATCGTATCGGCGGTGTCCCAGCCGAGGATGGCGGGGACGCGCTTGTTGTTGGCGCCGACGACAATGACCTTGCCGATGTGGGCGCGGCCATTTTCGCCCCAGTACCACATGTAAAACGGGTGGACGCCGTGGTAGGCGTTTCCCTCGCGGTACATCTTGCGGTAGCCGGGGTCATGGGCGAACTCTTCTTCATACTTCTGCTGGATGACAAGGGAATCGCGGGTTTCGGTCAGCACGCGGTTGAAGAACTCGATGTAGGAAGGATGAAAGAGGGGATCGAACTCGTCGTAGCAGGGATGGGTGAGGATGAGAACGCCGTTTTTCTTCACGATGGGCATGTGGCGGTAAAAGTTGAAGAAATACCCGAGGGCCATCACCTGCACGAGGATGGGATTCATGATGGAGTGGACATTGTAGGGGGAGATGAAGGTGATGCCAGTGATCATCACGTCCGACTGGCCCTGGACGGGAATGCAGTACTGGTCATAGCAGTATTGCAGAATTTTTTCGTGGGCGGCTTCGGTGGCGCCGGCGTGGCAGCCGATGAGCTCGTAGGAGGCCGGGATGCTGAAATAAATCTTGCGCTTGAGGGGGTAGGAGAGCTTCGAGAGCGCATACTTCATCGCACGGGCTTTCCGCCAGTCGGTTTTCGACCAGGTATCCTCGTTGCGGGCGATGAAGTCAGTGAAGGAATTGAACATGCGGTTGTTGAGGGCGGTTTCGACGTGGAAAACCTTGAGGTGCTGGTCAATGAGGCGGCCGATGCGGGTGCAGGAGTGAGAGAGCTCTGAGCGTGTGGGGTCCATGTAGGAGTCAGAGGCAAGGATGGCCTGCGGGGTGTGGTGAGCGCGCAGGGTGGGGTAATCGCAGAGCCCGACGCCGACTGACTTGTGGCCGCCGTCCATCGGGACGAGGTTGATGTTGACATAGAGCAAGAGGTCGGATTCGGCTGCGCGCCGGCAGAGCCGGGCGGGCTCGCCCAGATGGGTGCGGCCCAGCTCCACCATCCCGTCCGGCTCGTCGCCGTCAAAGTTGTAATAACGGTCGGGATAGAAGGCGTTGAAGATTTTCCGGCCCACCGCCCGGCGCATCTCCGGCACCATCATGCGGCGGTGGTAGGAGGTAGCGATGATGATGTGGATGTCATCAACGCCCTTGGAGGCGAGCAGCGGCAGAAGGATTTCCAGCACGCGCTGGCGGATGTCCGGCGTCTTCATCATCGGCAGGGGCAGGGAGATGTCGTCAAGGGCGATGGTGACTTTCATTCCGGACCGGAGCAACGCCGGCAGTGGGTCCATATTCTCCGGGTGCAGGACGGCGTGGCGGATGGCGAAGTCCGGGTCGGGCAGCCCCGGGATGGGCGGCTTGGCATAGACGACACGCGTTCCCGGTGGAAGTTTGGCCCAGATCAGGTCTTCGCCGGAGAAGAGCAGCCGCGGGGCAGAGTTCTTGTCGAGGTGAACGACACAGCCCTGGGCTGCGGCCACCGGGTCGTAGATATCGCGGTACCACACCGCCAGACCTCCTAGCGAAAGCTTCCCGCAGGAACCTCGGCAGCGGACAGGGACGGATAGGGTCGTGCCAGGAGTTCCTCGAGGTCAATGCGAGACTCCTCCGTCAGCTCGAGCAGGGGCCAGCCGTGGCGCAGGGCGTAGCGGCGGAGGCGGCGAGAGGGATTAGTGGCGATGGGGTGGCCGGTGACCGCCAGCATCGGAATGTCCGACGTGCTGTCGGAAAACGCGAGCGACCCGGCGAGGTCAATGCCTTCGCGGTCGGCGAAGTCGCGGATGATGCGAGCCTTTTCCTTCTCCGCGACCAGCGGCGGGAGGGTCCAGCCGGTGGCGACATGATTCTTGAATTCGAGACGGTTGCAGATGATTTCTTCAATGCCGAAATGGATGGCGATGGGGCGGATGGTGAACTCGAGGGCGCCGGTGATAAGGACGTTGCGGTAACCCGCCTCGCGTGTGCGCTGGACGAGTTCTTCGGCCTTGGGATAAATGGAAGGTTTCAGGGTAACCTCAAAGAGGTCATCGGCCAGGCCGATGAGGCGGTCGCGGTGCATGCCGCGGTAGGCGCGGAAGAAGAAGATGTTGAACAGGGTGCGCGAGTAGAGGTCAAGGCCGAAAAACACGGGCACGCTCAGCAGCACTTTGGTGAACAGGTAGAGGGACTTGAGCAGGGAGCGGTCGTTGCGAGCATAGTAGGCATAGGTGGTGACGAGGTTGCAGGTCAGGAGCGTGCCGTCCAAATCGTAGAAGGCAGCCTTGTAGGGCTTGTCAGTGCTCAATGGTTGCTTATCGCCCTCCAGAACGGGAATCGGTTGCCTCTTGTCCGTGTGCGGCCAGAATCATAGATGAGGCAAGGGTTTGGTTGCAAGCGCGGGTGGGCGGTGGGGAGGATTGCACGGGCGGGGCTCTTGTCGTAAAAGTAGGGGCTTTCCGAGGGGTGGACACCTGCCAGGGAGGATCACGAAGAACGATGTCGAGCTGGATCTGGATGGTTCTGGCAGCAGTGGTGGTACTGGCCGGATTCGTCCGCTGGCGGCGGAAGGCTGCGCGGGAGTCCCAAAACGTGCCGGCGGTGGCTCCCGAGGCCGCGCCGCCTCTCCCGCCTGCAGTGCGGGAGAAAGACGCCCTCTACCAGAAGAGCCAAATAGTGGCCCGGGTGAGCGGCGCTCAGGTGGACGAGGCCGGCAAAAGGATCCGTTTCGAAGAGGCTTACAATAGCGACAACCTGCTGCTGCCGGATGAATGCGAGTTCCAGCAGTACATCATAGTAATTCGGAAGATCGAATACGCGACGAAACTGGATCCGAAGGCTTTGCACAAGGGACGAATCCTCCGCGGTGTGGAGGGGGACATTCTGCGGTACCGACAGCAATAGTGCGTGGCAGTCAGCGCTCAGGGATCAGGTTCTTGGCACGGAGCTGGACGGTCAGCGAGTCGCGCAGCTCGGCATCCGGCATGCTGACGTAGCGCAGCCAATCGAGACGCAAGACCGCCGGCCGGTCGTCCTTCTGAACCACGATCCCTAAGTGCTGCTTGCTAGAGTCAAGCAGAAGCTCGATGAGATGGAGTTCCGGGTCGGATTCGGCCAGGAAAGGCTCGATGCGGCGGCGGATGCTGCGTTTACGTTCGGGGCTTAGCTCCACGACCAGCGGCTCACAGCGACTACCAGTGACGCAACATTGCGTTTGCTGGGCGCCATCATAGCCTAGCGGCGCAGAGCCGTCCAGCTGGAGCCAAGCGCTTGCAGAGCGCGGAAAAAGTGGTTCGTCTTTTCTCGGGCTACCGGCGGAAGTGGTGCGGGACACTGGTGACAATGATTTTGGGCTTGAAGAGCAGGGCGGCCTTGATCATCAGGCTGGTCTGATTGTGGAGGAAAAGCTCCCACCAGTGAGCGGGAACATATTCGGGGATGACGACGGTGACGAGGTCGTCGTCGCGCCAGCCATCAATCTCCTCGATGAAGCGAATCAAAGGGCCCGTAATCGAGCGGTAGGGCGAGTCGAGCACCACCAGCGGGACGTCGGGGGCCCATTCCGACCAGCGACCCGTAAGCTGCTCGCGGCTTTCGTTGCCCGCGTTGACCGTGACCGCCACCACGTCCTGGGCGATGGAGCGGGCATACTCGATGGCCGGCAGCACCACGCGGTTCATGCCGGCGACCGGGACAACAGCCAGGTGGCGGCGCGGCTCGGGTTTTTCGTAATCAGCTAGGGAGAGCTCGCGGCCGACCACGTAGTAGTGCTGGCGAACCTGGCGGCAGAGCCAGACAGCGGCGGGAATCGCCACCACAATAATCCAAGCCCCGTGCAGGAATTTCACCACGGCCACGACCACTAGGACGACGGCGGTAGTGAAGCCGCCAAAGGCGTTGACCGTTGCGCGCAGGACGGCACCGCGCTCGCGTGTGTGTCGCCAGTGCACGACCATGCCCCACTGGGAGAGCGTGAACGAGAGGAAAACGCCCACCATGTAGAGTGGGATAAGGTTGTGCACCTGGGCATCAAAGACGACGATCAACGCGCCCGCAGCGACGCTCAGGACCAAGACGCCGTTGGAGAAGACGAGCCGGTCACCTAGGTTGGCGAGCTGGCGCGGAAGGAAGCGGTCCTGGGCCAGGACGGAGGAGAGGCGCGGGAAACCCGTGAAGCTAGTGTTGGCCGCCAGAATGAGGATGAGCATAGTGGCCGCCTGGATGAGGTAGTAGAGGGGGCCGGTGCCGAAGACCACTCGGCCGAGCTGGGAGACCACGGTCTCACCCTCCCGCGGCAGGACAGCGTAGGAGTGAGCGAGAACGGTGATGCCCAGGAAGAAGACGCCGAGCAAGGTGGCCATCACGTACAGGGTGATGGCAGCGTTGCGAGAGACGGGTGGACGGAAGATGCGGACGCCGTTGGCGACAGCCTCGATGCCGGTAAGGGCCGCGCAGCCGGAAGCAAAGGCGCGTAGGAGCGCGAACACCAGTACCCAGTTCCAGACGGCAGGTTGCACGGGAGTTGGAATTTCGGGTTGGGCGATGGAACCGTTGAAGACGCGGACGAGGCCGCCGATGAGAAGGATGGCCAGCGAAATGATGAAGAGATACACGGGGCCGGCGAAGATAGCGGCGGATTCGCGCACGCCGCGGAGGTTGACGAGCAGGATAACGACGAGGGCCAGCAGGCAGAGGGCAACGCGGTGCGTGTAGAGGGCGGGAAAAGCGGAAGTGAGGGCGGCGATGCCGGCGGCAATACTCACACCCACGGTGAGGACGTAGTCAATCAGCAGGGCGACGCCGGCAACCAAACCGGCGGTAACCCCCAGGTTTTCCTTGGCCACGGTGTAGGCGCCGCCGCCAGTGGGATAGGCGTGCAACGTCTGGCCGTAGGAGACGGCGACAATAGCAGTGAGGATGACGATGGCCGCGGCAATCGGAATGGAAGCGGAGATGGAAACGGCCGCTGCTAGGGCGGCAACAGCCGTCAGGGACAGCAGGATTTCTTCGGTGGCGTAGGCGGTGGAGGAGAGGTTGTCCGAGGCCAGGACGGCGAGCGCCAATTTCTTTGAGAGCTTGTGCTCGTGAAGCGAAGCGGTGTCGAAGGGAGAGCCAATGAAGAACTCTTTCAGGCGGCGAAACATAGGCAACTCGACTCACCTTCTAGCACAGTCGTCGGCGAGCGGCAAGTTGGGTGGCTTGACTTGCTTGCGCGGGAGTCGCTAGACTGGTTGGATTAGAATGAGCGCGAGCGTGGGCGGATGAGGTTGCAGCGAGAATTTGTGGCCTACATGGCGAAGCGGCTGACGGAGGAGTTGCAGAAGCGGGAGATGATTGAGACCGGCGCCGGGGAGCCAGTGCGGCTGCGGTTCCGTGAAGTGCTGGTGGATGAGCTCAGTGTGGAGGATCGAATCAACGAGAAGGTGCGGGAGATCATGAACCAGTACGCCGATGAAATCCGGCGCACGGGAGCCTCCTACCAGGAGATGTACAAGCGGATCAAGAGCGAGCTGGTGCGGAAAGAGAAGGCCATCCTCTAGCCATGAAGCTGAGCCGCGAAAAAATCGTGCACCTGTCCCATCGGCTGGCCGATGAGTTGGCGGGGATGGAGGCGGTGGAGTTTGTCGAGGACCGCAACACCATCCGGCTGGAGATTGTGGCCATTCTCCAGGAGTTGCTGCGCGAGGAGGAGGAGATGGACCTGGCAGCGCGGCAGAAGATTGAGACGCAGAAGCGAACCATTCCGGAAGGCAGCACGGAGTGGGAGACGCTGTATCGGAAGTACTATGCCGACGAGCTGCGCCGGTTCGGCATCAGCGGATAAGCTAGCAGAGATTTCCCCTCTGAGATTTCCAAACCAAAAACACACAGCCTGAGGGCGGATTTGTGTGCGCGGCGGCTAGGGGCGGCGCTTGAGGACGGGCGGTTTCTCTTCCTTTTCCCCTTCCTTCTTTTCCTTATCCTGCTCGCGTTTGCGCAGGGTCGGCTTCTTTTCCTCTTCGCTGGGGGTACGGCCGACCATCAGGAAGGCGAGCCGCGACTTGACCTTATCGAACTCCGAGGTCGTCACCACGTACTGGGGCTGAGCTGGCAGCAACTCAGCGATTTCCTGCTGGGCGCGCTTCACCCGCTCGGGCGTAGGCGGGTGGCTGGCAAAAATCTTGGGCACCGAACCTGGCTGCTTGCGCTCCTTTTCCTGAATCTTCTCGAAGAAAGTAATGAAGGAGGTGGGGTCGTAGCCGGCCTTGTACATGTATTGCAGGCCGAGGAAGTCGGCTTCGCGTTCGGAGTTGCGGTTGAACTTGAGGAAGGCGAGCGGGATGCCGAAGCTGAGGCCCTGGTAGATGCCATAGCCGGCGGCGCCGCCGGGGAGGAAGATGATGAGCGGAATCATGGCGTAGTTCAGCAACTCGGCTTTGGTGGCCGACTTGGTGGCGTGGCGGGCGGTGACGTGGGCGATTTCGTGCGCCATCACGCCGGCGAGTTCAGCTTCTTCGGTGGAGGCGAGGATAAGGCCGGAGTTGATGTAGAAGAAGCCCCCGGGGAGCGCGAAGGCGTTGATCTCGTCGGAATCAATGACCTTGACGGTGAAAGGCACGCGGGCGTCGGAGTTGCGAACCAGGTGTTGGGCGACGCGGTCCACGTACTCGGTGATGACCGGGTCGTCCACCAGCTTGGCGCTCTGCTCGATCATCTGGGCGAGTTGCTTGCCCAGGCTGACTTCCCGCTCGAGGGTGTAGAGGTTCAGGCCACCGCCCACCTTGCGTTCGCCAATCTTGTCCGGGTCTTTCTTGGGGTCCTTCTTGGTCTCCTTTTCGGCGGCCAGCCCGAGCGGAGTCACCACACTCAGAGCCAACCAGAGAGCCAAGACTTGACGGAGGGTTCCTTTCATCACTGCCTCCTGGAAAGCATCCTAGCACCCAGTGGGGCCGCAGGCAACCACCTGCAGCCCACACAGGGTTGGATGACGGAAAGGCGAAAAACGTTTCCGGGGGAGGCGCGGCAGGCTTGACGCTTTCCCGACAAAGCGTCTAAAGTGCCAGCGGGCTTTGGAGGAGAGAAAGACGCGTGGCGGTCCGACGCGTACAGATGGGCCAGATCTGGCGGCACACCGCGAGCGGGGAGAACTATCTGGTCACGCGTGTCTATGACGAAGCCTTTACCTCCTATGCCGTGTTGCGGAAGGTCGGCGTGGAAGTGGGGGAGAGCCTCCGGGTGAAGATTCAAAGGACGTCCGAAGGAATGGCGCTCGAGGGCTATACCTTTACGCAGGAGGAGCAACACTAGCCCGGGCGGATGGTCACCCAGCTCCTCACCTACCTGGCGCAATTCATCATTGCGGTTATTTCCCAGACCGGCTATTTCGGCATCGTATTGCTGATGGCGATTGAGTCCGCCTGCATCCCACTGCCGTCGGAAATCATCATGCCATTTTCCGGGTATCTGGTGACCACCGGACGCTTCAACCTGTGGTGGGTTGGCATAGCCGGGGCCATCGGGTGCAATGTCGGCTCGATACTGGCTTACTGGGTCGGCAGCACCGGCGGGCGGCCGTGGCTGGAGCGCTACGGCAAGTACGTGCTCATCTCGGACCACGACCTGGCCTGGGCTGACCGCTGGTTTGCCCGCTACGGTGAGGCGACGGTGTTCTTTGCGCGCCTGTTGCCGGTCATCCGCACCTTCATTGCGCTCCCGGCCGGCATCGCGCGGATGAACTTCTGGCGGTTCAATGTTTATACGTTTCTCGGGTCACTGCCCTGGTGCCTGGGGCTGGCCTGGGTAGGAGTAAAACTGGGCGAGCGCTGGCAGACACTGCGGGACTACTTCCACAAGTTCGATACGCTGATTGGCGTCGTGTTGGTGGCTGCGGTCGTGTGGTTCCTCTGGTCGCGGCTGAAGAACCGCATGCCCGCGTCGCAGGGCTAACTTACTCGGCTTCTTCTTCGTAGCGATCTTTCAACTGCGAGAGCACACCGGCGTCGGTGAGGGTGGTGGTGTCGCCGAGCGCCTTGCCCTCGGCGATGTCGCGCAGCAGCCGGCGCATGATTTTTCCGCTGCGAGTCTTGGGCAGGTCGCCGGCGAAGACAACTTTTTCCGGGCGGGCGATGGCGCCGATTTTCTTCACCACGTGCTCCTTCAGCTCATCAATGAAATCAGGGCCGGGGTGGAAACCGTCCTTGAGGGTGACGAAGGCGGCGATGGCGGTGCCTTTGATTTCGTGCGGCACGCCCACAACGGCGGCCTCGGCGACGCGCGGGTGGTCCACCAGGGCGCTCTCGACCTCGGCAGTGCCAATGCGGTGGCCGGCGACGTTCAGCACGTCGTCCACACGGCCGAGGAGCCAGAAGTAGCCATCGGCGTCGCGCTTGGCGCCGTCGCCGGTGAAGTAGAGATCCTTCTTCCATTTCGACCAGTACTGTTTTACGTAGCGGTCGGGGTCGCCATAGATGGTGCGGAGCATGGCGGGCCAGGGGCGAGTGAGGGCCAGGTAGCCGCCGCCGACTTCGATGCGCTTACCAGATTCGTCGAGCACTTCGGCCTCGATTCCGGGGAAGGGACGGGTGGCGGAGCCGGGCTTGAGGGTGGTGAGGCCGGGCAGCGGCGTGATGAGAATCATTCCGGTTTCGGTTTGCCACCAGGTGTCCACCACCGGGCAGCGGCTGCCGCCGACGGTTTCCTGGTACCAGACCCAGACTTCGGGGTTGATGGGCTCGCCCACCGTGCCGATGAGGCGGAGGCTGGAGAGGTCGTGCTTCTTGATCCAGTCCGGGCCCCACTTCATGAAGGCGCGAATACCGGTGGGGGCGGTATAGAAGATGGTTGCGCCGTGGCGTTCAACGATCTGCCAGAAGCGGCCGCGGTCGGGCCAGTCGGGTGCACCCTCGTAGACGACCACGGTGGCACCGTTGGCGAGCGGGCCGTAGACAACGTAGCTGTGGCCGGTCACCCAGCCGATGTCGGCCGTGCACCAGAAGATGTCGTCTTCCTTGAGATCGAAGACCCACTTCATCGTGGCGTAGGTGCCCACCAGGTAGCCGCCCGTGGTGTGGACGACGCCCTTGGGTTTGCCCGTGGTGCCGGACGTGTAGAGGGTGTAGAGCATATCTTCGGCGTCCATGGCTTCCGGCTCGCAGTAAGCGGCAGCGTCCTGCATCAGCCGGTGGTACCAGTGGTCGCGGCCCTCAACCACGTGCAAGGGAAATTCCGTCCCGGGGCTGCGGCGGACAATGACGACATTCTTCACCGACGGGCAGTCGCGCAGGGCTTCGTCGGCAAACTGCTTGAGCGGGAGCAGGTTGCCGCGGCGGTAGCCGCCGTCGGCAGTGATGAGCAGCTTGGCCTGGGCGTCGTTGATGCGGTCGCGGAGAGCGTCGGAGCTGAAGCCGGCAAAGACAACCGAGTGGACGGCGCCGATGCGGGCGCAGGCAAGCATCGCGATGATGGCCTCCGGAATCATGGGTAGGTAGATGGACACACGGTCGCCTTTGCGAATGCCGAGGGACTTCAGCGCGTTGGCGAACTTGTTGACGTCGCGGTAGAGGTCGCGATAGGTGAGAGTGCGCTGGTCGCCCGGCTCGCCCTCCCAGATGAGCGCCGCCTTGTTCTTGCGCGGCCCGGCGAGGTGGCGGTCGAGGCAGTTGACGCTGGCGTTGATCTTGCCGCCCACGAACCACTTGGCGTGCGGCGGCTTCCACTCCAGCACTTTCTTCCAGGGCTTGAACCAGTCGAGCTCGCGGGCGAAGTCGGCCCAGAATTTGTCGGGGTTGCGGCGGGCGCGGTCGTAAACCTTCGGGTCGCTGATGTTGGCCTGGCGGCGGAAGGCGGCCGACGGCTTGAAGACGCGCTTTTCCGCCAGCAGAGCGGAAAGCCCTGAAGGTGTAGTGGCAGAGACGGAAGCCGTGGTCTTCTTAGCCCGCATTAGACTCCCCCAACACGCAAAGCTACTGATGCGGTAGGTCTCTATCGTAGCGCAAACGCAAACTCCGGGCTAGAGGGATTCGGCGCAGAGACCCTTCGCCGCGCTCAGGGTGACGCTGCGCGTCAGATGGAGCGGACGGGCATGGTCACGATGTCGTCCACTTGCAGGATTTCGCGGACGAGGAAAGGCTCGCCGTACTGAACGCCAATCATCATGCCGTAGTGGCGGCAGATGTGGGTGACGCGGGCTTCGAGTTCGTCAAGCGGGATGTGGAGGCCGCCATCTTTCTTCGCGCCAGCCGGGCGATTGAACTGGGACTGGTAGCAGCGGATGGCTTTCATGCGCTGGTCGAAAAACTGACTGATGTCCACGACCAGGCTGGGGCGGGCAGTTTCCGCGTACATCGTCGCATACAGAATCTTGAAAGGCCGGAAAGGTTCGCCCTCGAGCGGGAGTTGCTTCAGTCCGGCGAGGAAGCAGGCCTCGTAGGCGAGGCTGGAGGCATGGTAGTGGTCAGGGTGGCGCGCCTCCCAGTAGGGCAGGATGACGGTGCGCGGGCGGAGAGCGCGGAGGCGCGTGGCGAGCTTGAGTTTGCTTTCGCGCGTGGGCCGCACGTCGGAGTCGGGCAGGCCGAGGTTTTCGCGGTGATGAAGGCCGAGGGCTTGGGCGGCACAGTCGGCTTCGCGGGCGCGGACTTCGGGGGTGCCGCGCGTGCCCATCTCGCCGCGGGTGAGGTCGAGGATGCCGGCTTGGTGGCCGGCGGCAACCATCTTGGCGAGCGTGCCGCCGCAGGTCAGCTCGGCGTCGTCGGGATGGGCAGCGATGGCGAGCAGGTCAAGCTTCATCGGCGAACGGTTGTGCGTTGGAGTTGGCGGCGGAGGCGGGTGCGGTCGAGGCGGTGCTTAGCGATTTTGCGGTCGTCGAGGAAGAGGACAGGGACGTCGTGGGTGAATTGGGCGCGGAGGTCGGGGTCGGAGTCAATGTCCACCAGGCGCAGGTCGAAGGGAATCTCGGCCCGGAGGGCGTCGAGCTGCTCTTTGGCCTCATCGCAGAGGTGGCAGTTGGCGCGGGTGTAGAGGGTGAGTTGGGGCATGGAAAAGGGATTCTAGAGGCAGGGAAGCAGGGAAGCAATCCCTCGCTGCGCTCGGGATAAAGGAAGCGGGTTCTTTCCCGAAATGGACATAACCGCAAAAACCGTACCGTCCGTACCATCCTTACCGTCCGTACGGTCCTTAGACGGGCACACAGGTTTCTGGTATTCGAAAGGGTGGAAAGGTGAGCCAGTGAATGCGCATGGGTTGTGTTCGGTGGCTGGTTGCCGGTGGCCGGTGCCGGAACCGAGCAGAGCGGGGCGCGGGCGGGTGCGCGGTCATTCGCGATGAGTGCGGCATCCACCGCCATGATGTCACCATTTAGCGTCGACCCAATCTATACTGCGGGTGGCAGGGATTGCCTCAGGGAGTGAGAAATGAGTGAGAAACCGTTGGAGGGGCACGTGGCGATCGTGACGGGGGGAGCGCGGCGGATTGGGCGGACGATCAGCCTGACGCTGGCGGCGGCGGGGGCAAACGTCGTGGTCCACTACCTGACTTCTGCTGCAGGAGTGAAAAGCTTGGTGAGCGATATTCAGAGCCAGGGTGGGCGGGCGGTGGCGGTGGAAGCGAATCTGGCCGAGCCCGCGACGGGGAAAAAGCTGGTGGAGGCAGCCCAACAGGCGTTCGGGCGGCTCGACATCCTCATCAACAACGCCGGGATTTTCGAGCGCGGAACCGTGGAAGAGACAACGCCGGAACTGTGGGATCGCTTCATGGCGGTCAACCTGCGAGCGCCGTTTTTCACCGCGCAGGCAGCCGCGCCGGTGATGCGGGCGCAGAAGCGCGGCAAGATCGTCAACATTGCTTCCCTGGGCGGGCTGCTGGCCTGGCCCGGCTACATTCCCTATGCCGTCTCGAAGGCCGGCGTGATTCATCTGACGCGCTGCTTGGCGCGGGCGCTGGGGCCAGAGATACAGGTGAACTGCGTGTGTCCGGGCTCGATTCAGTTTCCCGGTGACGCGCCCGATGAGAACTACATCCGCAAAGCGGCCCTGGGGAGGACGGGCGAGGCGAACGACATCGCGCAGGCGGTTTTGTTCCTCCTGACCCAGGAGTTCATCACCGGCCAGGCACTGGTGGTAGACGGTGGGTATGCGCTGGCGTGAGCTATTCCTTATAGGCCCAGGCGCCCACAAGGGTGGCGACGACCCAGAGAATCAGGCCTGCACCCGCGTCCTTCGCCATGTAGGCGCGTGGGAACAAATCTAGGCTGGCATACCAGATGGTCGGCAGCAGGCCGCCGATCACCCAGACCCAGAAACCAGCCAGCGCAGCGGTCTTGGGCCCGGGGCCGAAGCGCGGACGGATGGCGGCGTAGAACCAGACGGCGATAATCCCGCTGACCAAGCTCATCATCAGGATGAACACCATCGTGCCGACTGTCTCCGCCATCGGCGGTCGTCCCAGGGCTTGCATCGCGGCCCCGAACTCCTTGCTGAGCCACAGCCCATAAAAGACGTACCCGAGGGCGAACATCACGATGCCCGCGAGCAATCCACCAATGAACACGCGAGCCCAGTTGATTTTGCCCATTACACCCCTCCTGCGCCCCGCTCGGCGCTCGCGCAAAGATTCCTGTCAGGCTATTCCTTGTAGGCCCAGGCCCCGGCCATGACGGCAATGACCGTAATGATCAGGCTGATGACCGTGTCCGTCGCCAGCAAACCTCTCGGGAACCCCAGAATAGTTCCCCATCCGACGGTCGGCAGCAGCCCACCGATCAACCAGTAGAGGAAACCAGCGCATGCCGCCGTCTTCGGCCCCGGCCCAAACCGCGGACGGATCGCTGCGTACAGATAGACGCCTAGGATCCCCCCGACGAAGGAAACCACGACCCAAAAGATGTTCATCCCGGTGGTTTCTTGGATTGGGCGGCCGAGGGCTTCCATTGCCGGTCCCCACTGGTCACGCAAGTAGACATACCAAATGGCAAAGCCCAGGATGTTCGACACCACGCCGGCGAGCAATCCGCCGACAAACACACGAGCCCAGTTGATTTTCCCCATCACAGCCCTCCTGCGCCGCTCGTGGCGCACGTCATAGAATCTCTACCGGGTCGGAACGTTGGCGGCAGCCTACGGGAAGTCCGGCGGGAAGTCAAGCGCAGCGGTAAGCGAGCTAGTAGCGGGCGAGTTTCTCGAGCCCCTCGGCCACTTTGGCGGCATCGAGCAGGAAGAACTCTTCCAGTGGTGGGCTGAAGGGCATCGCGGGGATGTCGGGGCCGGTGAGGCGCAGCACCGGTGCATCCAGGTGGTCGAAAGCTTCTTCGGCAACGATGGCGGCAATCTCGGCGCCGAGGCCCATCGTGCGCTTGTCTTCGTGAACGACGGCGACCCTATTGGTCTTGCGCACCGACGCCAGCACAGTTTCCTTGTCCACCGGCAGCAGCGTGCGCAGGTCAATGACTTCGCACTCGATGCCTTTCTTCGCCAGCTCCTCGGCTGCCTCGAGACTAACGTGCACCATGTAGCCGTACGTCACCACCGTCAGGTCGCGCCCCGCGCGCCGCACGTCAGCCTTTCCGAACGGCACGGTGAAATCTTCCTCCGGAACTTCACCCTTGATGGTGCGGTAGAGCTTCTTGTGCTCGAAGTAAAGCACGGGGTCTTGGCCGCGCAGCGCCGATTTCAGCAGCCCCTTCGCGTCGTAGGGAGTCGAGGGGAAGACGACGATGAGTCCCGGCTCGTGCGCGAACCAGGCTGCGTTTTCCTGCGAATGATAGAGCCCACCGCCGACGCCGCCACCGCAGCAGATGCGGATCGTGACGTGCGGCTGGAAGGCGCCCGCGCTCCGATAGCGGAGCTTGGCGAGGTTCTGGATGATCTGGTCCATCGCCGGCGTGATGAAGTCAGCGAACTGAATTTCCGCGATGGGGTTCATCCCGACGAGCGAGGCGCCCGTGCAGGCGCCGACGATGATGGCCTCGGCCAGCGGACTGTCAATCACGCGCTCTTCGCCGAATTTCTCCAGCAGGCCTTCCGTTGCCTTGAACACACCCCCGAAGGCGATGTCCTCGCCGAGAATGAAGGTCTTCGGGTCACGCTCCATCTCCTCGTGCATTGCTTCGTTGATGGCCTGGAGGTAGGTGACGGTGCGCGTGGCCATCAGCTCTCTCCCCACGGCCCGTAGAGTTTCTTGTAGGTCTTGCGCGCGTCAATCGCGCCGTAGATGTCGTCGAGGGCTTCTTCCGGTTCCGGATAGGGGCTCTTCTCGGCAAACGCGACCGCTTCGTCAATCTCCTGCTTGATTGCCGCGGCGATTTTCTGCTGCTTGTCTTCCGTCAGGACTTTTTGGTCAAGCAAAAACCGCTCGAAACGCACGAGCGGGTCGCGCTTCCTCCACTCCTCCACCTCCTCCTTCGGGCGGTACTTGGCCGGGTCAATCTCGGAGTGGCCGTACCAGCGATAGGTCTTGCACTCGATCAAGGTCGGCCCCGCGCCCGCGCGCGCCCGCGCACTGGCCTCCTGAGCCACTTCGTATACCGCCAGCACATCATTCCCGTCCACCACCACGCCCGGCATCCCGTAGCCGGCAGCTTTATCGGCCAGGTTCTGGGCGGCGCACTGCCACCGCAGCGGCACGGACTCGGCCCAGAGGTTGTTCTGGATGACGTAGACGATGCCCAGCTTGTGCACGCCGGCGAAGTTGGTGGCTTCGTGCCAGGCGCCCGTGCTGGTGGCACCGTCGCCGCAGAAGGCGAAGCAGATGTCGTCCTTGCCCTGCAGCTTCAGTCCCAACGCCACACCTGTTACCAGCTGCCACTGCGCCGCAATCGTGCTAGCCGGCGTGACGATGTTGAGCGGGGCATAGCCGAAGTGCGCCGGCGTCGAGCGCCCCCGGTCCGGGCTCTCCACGCAGGCGTAGAGCTGCGCGATGAGGTACTTGCTCGGTGCCCCCTTGACCACCGCTGCCACCAAGTCCCGGTGGGACGGCCCCACCCAGTCGCTCTTCCGGCAGCCATAGAGCGTTCCGACGTGGGTTGCCTCCTGGCCGACGGCTGAATAGAAATTTCCCTTGAACTTGGCCTGCCGAAAGAGAATCCGTCCCCGCTCGTCCACCTGGCGGCACTTCAGCAGCAGCGTGTACATCTCGAGCAGCTGCTCGCGCGTCAGGGAGAGCTTCTCCGCGCGCTTTTCCTGGTCGGCGAGAGCGGGAGCACGCGAGTTCCGAAGTCCCATGCCTTTATTCTTGGCTCACGAGTGGCATCAAAATCGCAAAATTATATCAGAGCAGTCGGCCAACTGAGGAACTGCAACCTTGCGCTCTTCTCAGTCCGTTTGAGCCAGCCGCCTCACCAACTCGCGATCCGCTTCCAGAAAGTCATAGGCCGCCAGCTCCGCGGGCTGCACCCAGCGCAGGTCGGCGAAGGCGCGATTCTCGGGCTCCCCCGCGAATTCTGAAACCTCGAAGAAGATGAGTTCGAATTCCTGCCCGTTTGCATATCGGTAGCGCAACCGTTCTACCTCGCCCCCGACGGCAGCCTCAATCCCCAACTCTTCCTGCAACTCGCGGCGCAATGCCTCGCCGGTGGACTCGCCGGCTCGCACCTTGCCACCGGGGAACTCCCACTTCAGCGGAAACGAATCCCCCGGGCGGCGCTGGCAGATGAGCAGGCGGGCGTCCCGCTCGATCAGGGCCGCGGCCACCCGCGTCATTGCTCTGCCGTTGCGTGGGCTGGCAGATGAGTGGGCCCGCCGGCTTTGCTGCCGGTAATCAGCACCGCTCCGATCAGGTAGAAGGCAAGCACCGAGAGGATAGCCACACGCTGGTTGCCGCCCGTGGCCGCCGACAGCGTCCCAAACGCCAGCGGTCCCAGGATAGCAGCCGACTTCCCGCACAGGGCGTAGAAGCCGAAGAATTCCGCTTCCCGCCCCGTCGGTACGAGGGTCGCATAGAAGGCGCGGGCGGCGGCCTGAATCGCTCCCAGGCCCGTGCCGGCAATCGCGGCCAGCACGAAGAACTGCGTCTGCGTTTTCACAAAGTAAACAGCCGTTACTACCAGCGACCACTGCACCAGCATCAGCAGCACCACAAACTTCGGTCCCAGCCGGTCGGTCGGCTTGGCCCAGGCGAAGGCGCCCGCCAGCGCCGCCACTTGCACCACCGCAAACAGCAGAATCAGTTGCTCCATCCGGAAGCCCAGGGTCGTGGCCGCGAACAAGGAAGAGAAGTTGATGACGGTGATCACGCCGTCTTCAAACAGGAAATAGGCCAGCAAAAACCGCCGCAAGTCCGGCAGCCGCAGGATCTCCTGCTGCGTCTTCCATGCCGCCTTGAAGCCGCCGGCAGCGGCCTGCCGCACGGCCAGCGAAGCGGCTGCATCCCGCGGCAGCCAGAGGAAGGCGGGTACGGCAAAGAAGAGGTAACAGCCGGCAATCACTGCAAACGCGATGCCGTAGTCGCCCCGCCGGACGAAGGGCAGCGCCACCAGCAAGCCGACGAACGATCCCGCGTAGCCGGTGGCGAAGCCCCAACCCGAGAGCCGACCCTGGTGGTCGCGTGGTGCCAACTCGGGCAGGTAAGCGTTGTAGAAGACCAGCGCCCCCTCAAAGCCGACGTTCGCAAGCATCGAAAGCAGGAAGCCCCAGAGGACCATGCCCGGCTCGACCGTGGCCAGCAGTGCCGTGGCCACCACTGCTGCCACTGTGTAGCCAATGAGCAGCCGCTTGCGAATGCCCGCGAAGTCCGAAAGGCCTCCGAGCAGCGGCGAGGTCACCGCCACAAACGCCATGCTCAGGGAAACCGCCCGGCCCCACCACAGGTCCCCTTGGCCGGTTTCATTCCCCACAATTGATTGTGCGTAGTACACCGACCAGACCGTGGCCGGGATGACGGCGACGTAGAAGGAATTCGCAAAATCGTAGAGACACCAGCTGGCGATGGATTTCCGGTTCAGGGGCGCTGCCTCCGCGAGCTACTCGGCATCGGTTTACTCGGCCAGGCAGGTAACGAACGTGAAGGCGTAGAGACCCAATCCCGTCCCTGCGGTTGCCAACTCCAGTCGTCGCGGGTCAAATTTGGCATTGCGGACGAGGTTGTACATTCGTGGCGCGTTGATGCGCGCAAAGCTCCGGCCGTCCTCGTCAAACTCCACATCGTGGCCGGCATCTTCTGGTGCCAGCGGCCGGCCGTCCTGCCCGATCCAGAGACGATATTCCGGTCCGCCGTTGGGGGCCATGACCAGATTCAGCTCCTTGGCCGCATAGACAAGCGCCAGGCAGGCGCGCTCCCCGGTATCCGTGGCCGCACTCTCGATCTGCTCGGTGAGCGCCACCCACGGCCCCTGCGCGTACACGACTTCGGGCTCGAGCATCTTTGGCAGTTCGTAGCGCGCCACCTTGTCCTGCTGAAAGCCGCCCGCATTTCCCAGCTTCCCGCGCCGGTAGCCCAGGTAGAGTTCCGGTGTCACCCGGTAGCAGCGCGCATTCGGCTGGTCGGTGTCTCGCACCGGCGCCATCACCGGCGGCAGCTGCACCGCCGGCTCGAGCTCGCGCAGCACTGCCTGAATGGCTTCTTCGGTTTCCTGATAGAACCCCTCGCCGAAATGCATGTAGCGGAGGAACCCGTCCGCGTCAATCAGATACTTGGCCGGCCAGTACTGGTTCGCGAATGCCCGCCAGATTTGGTAGTCGTTGTCGAGCACGACGGGGTAGTGGATGCTTAACCGCTCGACCGCTTTCCGCACATGCTCCGCCGTCCGTGCGAAGGTGAACTCCGGCGCATGCACCCCGACAATGGTCAGTCCCTTGTCCCGATACCGCTGGTCCCATTCCACCAGGTAGGGCAGTGTCCGCAGGCAGTTCACGCAGGTGTAGTCCCAGAAGTCAATGAGCGCCACCCGCCCGCGCAGGTCCGCCAGGGTCAACTCGCCGGAGTTGATCCACACGCGCCCGAATTCGGGCGCCGCCACCTGGCCCTTCGGGATCAACTCCATTCACACCCCCTTCGGGCTCAACGCCAGGGCAAACGCCAGTCGCTCGGCCACCGCCTCGAGCAGCTCCCGGTCGGATTCCGTGAAGGCATTCGGGGTGTGGCTGTCAATGTCGATCTCCCCGAGAATACGCCCGTCTTCAGTCATCAGTGGCACAACAATCTCTGATTTGGTTTTCAGGCTGCAGGCCAGATAGCGCGGGTCTGCGTTCACGTCTGCGACGACCACGGTGGCGCGTTCCCGGACCGCCGCGCCGCAGATGCCTCTATCAATCGGGATGCGTGTGTGCGGCGACGGCTCCCCCACAAACGGCCCCAGCACCAGTTCAGTGCCTTCCAGAAAGTAAATCCCGACCCAGTTGTAGTGCTTGCGCTCGCGCTGCAACAGGTGGCAGATGGCGCGCAGCCAGTCGCGATTCGTCCGCCGCGCTGCTGCCATCATCTCCACGCGCCGCAAAATGGTTTTGTTGTCGGTCATTGGCTCGTCATGAAGCCCTTGTCATCGGGAAGTCTGCATTCTACCGGCTGGCCGAGCGAGCGACAAGAGCGCGAGGCACGTCCCGGGGGCGCCGCGTCGTGCCCCGCTGCCGGGATTCTGTTAGCCTAGGGGACGCGGAACGCACGCGCAGGCAAACGTTATTCGCTGAAAACGAGTGAATGTATAGCCCGCAAGTCCTCGACCACTTCGAGCATCCGCGCAACGCGGGGGAATTGGAGAATCCCACCGCCGTCGTCGAAGTTACCAATCCCGTCTGCGGGGACATCCTGAAGCTCGCCGCGCGTGTCGAAAACGGCCGCATCCGCGCCGTGCGCTTCAAGTGCATGGGCTGCGTCACCGCCGTGGCCTGCGGCTCCCTTCTCACCGAATGGATGGAGAACAAGCCCCTGGCTGCTCTCGAGTCCATCACCTACCAGCAGATTTCTCAGGCGTTCGGTAGCCTGCCGCCCGCCGCCCTCCACGGCGCTCAACTCGCCGTAGACGCCCTGCAGGTCTTGCTCGCACGCCTGCGTGCTGAATGAGCCGTTCTTGCTTTGGGATTGGTTCTGTGGCAGACTGCCTGCCCCTGCCCGGGCAGTCGGAATTCATCAGGAAAGGAGAACCATCGTGGGCCGACCCGTCGTGCATTGGGAGATCTGGGCAAAGGATGCGAAGAAACAGCAGGGCTTCTACTCCAAGCTTTTCGACTGGCAGATCAACACCAATAATCCCATCAACTACGGCTTGGTAGAAACCGGCGGCCAGGGCGGCATCAATGGCGGCATCTTTAAGCCGGAAAAAGGCGATCTGCCGCAGCGCCTGACCTTCTACGTGCAGGTGGACGACGTCCAGGGATACCTGAAGAAAGCCGAGAGTCTGGGCGGCAAGACCATCGTGCCGCCCACCGTGGTTACCGGCATCGGCACCTGGGCGCTGTTCAGCGACCCTGAGGGCGTCTGCATCGGGCTGTTCAAGCCCTGATGAAGTTCACTCCGGGGGAGGGCGGGCTCTAACCCATCGCGGAGGTTTTTTCCCGCTCGGGAACGATGACGACCTGATAGGGTTCGGGATACTTCTTGCGGAATTCGGCCAGCACCTGGTCGGCCGTCGTATCGGCTGATCGCTCAATCCACTCGCGCACTTCCGGCGACCAGTGATTGTCGCCTACCACGGTAACCAGGAACCGCTTCGTCTTTTTCTCCGCCATCGCTACGCCCTCTCGGTCGGCGCCCGCCGCTGGATCTTGTCGTAGGCGTCCTTGTCGTTGACGTTCAGGATAACACCTTCTTCGTCGGTGGCAACTTCCAGGATGTCGTTCCGATGGGCCCGCACCACTGCCCGCGCGCCGACCGCGAGCGGTGCCCGCCGCAGTTCGTCAAACAGCTTGGCCGAAAAAATCACCGGATGCCCCCGCCGGCCCCGGTAGGTCGGCAGCACGATGAGCTTCTCGCTTTCCAGAAAGTTGTCAATTAACTGCCGGATAACACTCGACGTGATGCAGGGATGATCCACCAGGCAGACGAGCGCTGCCTCCACCATTCCCCGGGGCAGGCTGTCGAGTGCGGCCTGCAGCGAGGAAAGCTGGCCCTTCTGCCAGTCGCGGTTGACGACCACTTCCGCCGTCCCCAAGGGAATTCTCTTCTGCACTGTCTCTGCATTCGCGCCCAGCACCACTCGCACCAATCCCACCGGCGAGTCCTTGACTTGCCGCAGGAGATGTCCGAGGAATGTCGTCGTCCCCCAGGGCAGGAGCGCCTTGTCCTCGCCCATGCGCGCAGACTCGCCCGCGGCGAGGATGATGCCGGCGATGCGCTCCATAGGCGGCGAAGAGGCGTTGCGCTACTGCCCCGGGTGCTTATCGGCTAGGCCTCAATTCCTGCGGCCTGGAGGATGGCGCGGCGGAGCAGATTCTTCGCCAGCGGCACCTTGTAGCCGTTCTGGGTCATCGGCTTGGCCTGGGACAGTGCCGCGTCGGCTGCCTGGTTCGCCACTTCCAGCGTGATGCGCGCGCCCGTCAGGACTTTCTCCGCCTCCGGGCTGTGCCACGGGATCGGCGCCACCGCGCCTAGTACAACGCCGGCGCGCCGGCACACGCCGCCCTCCATCGTCAGTACCGCTGCTGCCGTCACGGTGGCGAAGTCCCAAGTCTGGCGGTCGCGTACCTTCAGGTAAACGCCACGGGTCCCCGCCGGCGGCACGGGCACGCTGATCTCGGTTAGCAGCTCGTTCTGGGCCAGGATGTTCTCCCGCGTGATGTCCACCTCCGGCCCGATGAAAAACTCTTTGAGGGGAATCGTCCGCCGGCCCTGCGGTCCGGCAATGGTGACTTTCGCCCCCAGCGCCAGCAGCGGCGGGGCGAGATCCGAGGGGTGGACGATGTAGCACTCGTGGCCGCCGAGAATTGCGTGGTAGGTGTTCTCGCCCGCCACCGAGTAGCAGATGGGTCCGCCCTTACGCTTGCAGAAGAGGGCGTCGTTGCGGTAGTACCAGCAGCGCGGGCGCTGGCAGAGGTTGCCGCCTACCGTGGCCGCGTTGCGAAGCTGGGGCGAGGCGATGAGGCCAATGGTCTGCGCCAGCACGGGATAGTGCTGGCGAACGTTCGAGTCGTTCTCCACTTCGGTCAAAGTGGCCAGCACGCCCAGTTGCAGCCCGGCGGCCGCATCGAAGCGGATGTACTTCAGCGCCGGGTTGGCCTTGAGGTTCACCAGCCGCTCGGGCTTGATCAGCCCTTCCTTCAGCTCGTCGAGCAGGTCGGTGCCGCCGGAAATGATCTTGGCGCGGTCGCGCTCCGTGCCGAGCAGGTTGATGGCGCGGGTAATGGTGCGGGCGTCAACGTAGCTGAAGTTATGCATAGGTCACCTCCTGCGACAGAGTTGTCGGAGGGGCGCGGCGCGCGCGCTGCTTCGGTGGCGGCGCCTTCCCCAGTGCGCGCAGGACGCGGTCGGGTGTCATCGGCGTCTCGGCCACCCGCACGTCGAGGGCGTCATAGACGGCGTTCGCGATGGCGCCCGCGGTCGGGATAATGGGCGGCTCACCCAAGCCCTTGGCGCCGACGCTGTTCGCCTTTGGGTCCGGGATGTCCACCAGCACGGACTCGATCTCGGGGATGTCGCAGGCGCTGGGCAGTTTGTAGTCGCGCAGGTTGGCGTTCACCATGCGTCCGGTGGCGTTGTTGAGCACGCGCTGCTCGAAGAGCGCAAAGCCGATGCCCTGAATCACGCCGCCCTCGATCTGGCTCGTTGCTGTCAACGGATTGATGATGCGCCCACACTCATGTGCCGCCACAATGCGGAGCACGCGCACTTCGCCGGTGTCGGTGTCCACCTCCACTTCGGCGAACTGAGCGCCCCACGTGTTCAGCGCCACATCGTCGGGGTTGGGCCCACGGAAGCCCTGGCCGATGATCTGCGACTGCGGGCTCTCCCACTCCGTTCGCATCTTGCTCGTGATGTCGCGGATGGGAGAGCGGGTGGAGGGATTCTCCTTATCGAAGATGAAGCCCTCCCGCGCCTCGAGTCGCTCGACCGGAAGCTTCATGACACGGGAAGCGAGGTCAAGCATCTGGCGTTTGGCATCGGCTGCGGCCATGCGCACCGCCGGGGCCATGCTGGGCACGGTGCGGCTGCCGCCGCTGCCGGGCCCGTAGGGGCAGGTTTCGGTGTCGCCCATCGCCAGCGTGACCTGTTCAGGCTTCATCCCGAGTTCTTCCGCGGCCACTTGCAGGAACGACGTGCGAGTCGCACTGCCGATGTCTTGCGCGCCACAGAGGACGTTGGCGGTGCCGTCAAAGTTGATCTTGACGATGGCATAGCCCGGCGGTCCGCCGCCTCCGCCCCAGATTTGAGTGGCCATGCCGTAGCCGCGCTTCTTCGCGCCCTGGCTGAACTGCTGCTTCCGCGCCATGCGCTCAGCCCAGCCGAACCTAGCCGCACCCTCGCTGTAGCAGCGATCCAGCCCCTTGCTCGAATAGGGGATGTTGTTGCGTGTCTGATCCACGCTGCTGTAATTCTTCCGGCGGAACTCGACCGGGTCGATCCCGCACTTCTCCGCCAGCATGTCAATCACCTGTTCGAGCGCAAACGTGCCCTGGACGTGCCCCGGGGCGCGGTGCGGCCGCGCCTGGTCGGCGTTGATGAAGACGTTGTACTCCTCAGTTTTGACGTTCGGGCAGGAGTAGATTTCCCGCAGCGGTGTCCCGCAGCCTGCCCCGGCAGGATAGGCACCCACGCCGCCTACAGATTTCAGAAAGAGCGCCGTCAGCGTGCCGTCGCGCTTGCAGCCGGCTTTGATCGTCATCACGTTCGACGGCCGGTTCCCCATCGTCATCGCCTCTTCTTCGCGGTCGAAGGCGATCTTCACGGGTCGGCCGGTCTGCCGCGCCAGCAGCGCAGCAATTACGGTGTGCTTGTTCAGCCAGAGCTTGCTGCCGAACCCGCCGCCGCTGTACTGGGAGATGATGCGAACGTTGCCGATGGGAATGCCCAGCAATTGCGCGAGTTGCTCGCGCACGGGATGCACCGCCTGAGTGGAGTCCCACACCGTCAGCTTGTCGCCCGACCACTGCGCCACGCTGACGTGGCTTTCCAGGCACGCATGCACCTGCACCTGCGAGTGGAAAGTCTGCTCGACTACCACGTCGGCCTCCGCCAGGCCTTTCTCCACATCGCCGCGCGCATACACCGACGGGCGTCCCTGCTGCAAGTTCGACTCGCCGCGGACTTTCGGCGCCTCCGATTCCAGTGCCTTTTCGGGGTTGAGCACAAACGGCATCTCGTCGTATTCGACATCAATCAATGCGAGCGCGTCAGCGGCAATGTGCTCATCCACCGCCGCCACCACGGCCACTTCCTCGCCGGGATAGCGGAGCGTGGTGTTGAAGAGTTTCCCGTCCTGTCCGTGGAATGGCCACGGCATGTCGGGAGCATTCTTGTGGGTCAGCACGGCCTTGACGCCGGGCAGGGCCTCGGCCCGGCTGGTATCCATGCTGACGATGCGCGCGTGCGCCTGGGGCGAGCGGAGGACTTTGGCCCAGAGCATCCGCGGAAGGTTGATGTCGTAGGTGTACTTGGCGCGGCCGCTGACCTTGTCGGGGCCGTCCACGCGCGACATTGGTTTGCCCAGCACGGCCATGGTCGCTTCCGCGTCCCAGGCCTGCGGCTCGTTTTCGGGGACTTCGACGACCGCCTCGTAGAAGACGCCGTCCACTTCGTAGATGGTTTTCTTCTTCGCCATGGCCTACCTCCCCGAATGCGGGCTAGGCGCCGCGCAGGGTGGCCGCCGCGTCGAGCGCGGCGCGGAAAATCTTGGTGTAGGTGCCGCATTTGCAGAGGTTGCCGCTGATGGCGCCCTTTACTTCGTCGAGCGTCGGATTCGTCTTCTTGTCGAGCATCGCCTTGAGCGACATCACCATTCCCGGCGTGCAGAAGCCGCATTGCAGGGCGTCATGCTTGACGAAGGCCTCCTGCAAAGGATGGAGGCGCCCGCCCTGCGACAGCCCTTCAATCGTCTCGAGGTCGGTGCTCTGGGCTTCAATCGCGAGCGTCATGCAGGAGTAAATCGGTTGGCCGTTGCGGAGCACGGTGCAGGCGCCGCATTCGCCGCGGTCGCAGACACGCTTGGTGCCGGTGAGGTCAAGCTGGTTGCGCAGCACATCGAGCAGCGTCCAGCGGGGCTCGGCCGAGAGCCGGTAGGTGGTGCCGTTGACCTTCAGCTTGATGGGCACGCGCTCCTGCCCGGCAACTTCCTCGTCAATCTGAAGCTGGGCCGTGGCCAGGTGCGGTGCTGCCACCGCGGCCGCCGTGCCCGCGCCGACGCCTTGCAGGAAGCGCCGGCGGGAGAGATGGAACCCGTTTTTCTTGGTGGAGCGTTTACGGCGTGCAGGCATAAGGCCCTCCGGATTGAACGGGCAGGCTCGTCGAACAGGTCCGGTTTCCGGACCGCTAACTTTACCGCTCGAATTCCAGCGATTCGGGTAAATCGAGCACGGCCGCCTCATCCGCTCTGCCGATGGTCTTCGGCGCCGGGATGGGGACGCGGCGGCGCACCGCAATCAGCTCGGCGGCGATGCTGACGGCAATTTCTTCCGGCGTAAGCGCGCCGATTTCAATTCCGATGGGCGCATGGACGCGCTCGAGTTTCTCCCGCGCGATGCCTTCGCTCTTCAGCACTTTGTAGATTTCGATGACTTTGCGCTTGCTGCCGATCAGGCCGATATAGCGCGCGGGAGTCTGAACCGCCCAGCGCAGCACGCGCATATCGTCGCGATGCCCGCGGGTGACAACCACGATGTAGGAGGACTCGTTCGGGGTGAGCTTCTCGAAGGCCTGCTCCCACGGCTCGGCATGGATCTCTTTGGCATCAGGGAAGCGCTCGCGGTTGGCAAAGGTCGGGCGATCGTCTACGGCGATGGTATCAAAGCCAGTGTGGGCGGCGATTTTCGCCAGGTGCATTCCGACGTGGCCGGCTCCACAGATGTAGAGCACGGGCGTGGGGAGGATGGGTTCGAGGAAAATCTCCACTGTGCCGCCGCAGGTCAGCCCGATGTCGTAGGCGGGGTCAGCGTTGAGGTTGAACGTGAACCGCCGGGGGCGCTCCTGCTCCATCACCTCGCGCGCGGCCGCCCAGATTTCGGCTTCGACGCAGCCACCGCCGACCGTGCCGAGCGTCGAGCCGTCATCGCGGATCAGCAGCTTCGAACTTTGATAGCTGGGAATCGAGCCCTGGGTGTGGATGATGGTGGCCAGGGCGGCCTTGCGGCCCTGCTTGCGCAGACGGGCGATTTCTTCGTAGATGTCCATCGCCGCGGTTGCAGCTAGCCTACTGCGCCCCGCCAGTGATGTCAACGCCGAGCGGAGAGGAAGCAGCAGAGGCAAACGAAGCAGAGGAAGCATAGGAGTGTGATAAGGTACGGCTCCATCGGGGTGATGCGCGGAACCCAGCGGAGCGCCGCAGAGCACCGAGAGGGGAGGGAAGGCACGATGAAGGCCATCGTTATAGCGGAGCATGGGGGGCCGGAGGTGTTGCGCTACACGGATGTGCTGGAGCCGAAGCTGGGCCCTACCGATGTGCTGGTGCGGGTGCGTGCCTGCGCGCTCAACCACCTTGACCTGTGGGTGCGGCGCGGCATTCCGGGCGTGAAGTTTCCCCTGCCGCGCATCCCCGGCAGCGACATCGCCGGCGAGGTGGCGAAAATTGGCGAGCAGGTGAAAAACGTCCAGGTAGGCCAGCGGGTGGTGCTGGCGCCGGGTGTGAGCTGCAACCAGTGCGAGCAGTGCCTGGCAGGTTTCGACAACTCTTGTCGCCAGTACACCATCCTGGGCTACCTCATGGATGGAGGTTGCGCCGAGTACGTGCGCGTGCCCGAAGTCAACGCCCTGCCGCTGCCGGAGAGTCTCGATTTCAATCATGCGGCGGCGGTGCCGCTGGTCTTCCTGACCGCGTGGCACATGCTGGTTACGCGTGCGCAGCTCAAGCCCGGCGAAGACGTGCTGGTGCTGGGCGCGGGCAGCGGGGTGGGCAGCGCCGCCGTCCAGATTGCCAAACTCATCGGCGCGCGCGTGATTGCCACCGCCGGCAGTGACGCCAAGCTGAAGCAGGCGCGGGAGCTGGGCACCGACGAGGTCATCAATCACAGCAAAGACGATATTGCCGAGGAAGTCCGGCGGCTGACGAACCGCCGCGGCGTGGACGTGGTCTTCGAGCACGTGGGCGCGGCCACCTGGGAGAAGAGCCTGAGCAGCCTCGCCCACGGGGGCCGGCTCGTCACCTGCGGCGCCACCACCGGCCCCGACGTCAAACTCGACATCCGCTTCCTCTTCAGTCGCCAATGGTCGCTGCTTGGCAGCTACATGGGGACACGGGGCGAGGTTTTCCAGGTCATGAAGCTGGTGGGGCAGGGAAAGCTGCGGCCCGTCCTCGACCGCACCTTCCCGCTTCGGGAAGCAGCCCAGGCGCACGCGCTGATGGAGAAGCGCCAGCAGTTCGGCAAGATCGTCCTGAACCCCTGAGGTGCACTGATTCCACGAACGCCGTTTTCCACCAACTGCAAGCCGGATCCCTCCTTTCGAGGTGGCAATCCTCCAGAAAAAACCTCTTCGGATGAGCAGGAAGATTGAGGCTGATTCTGTGACATCAAAGCACTGTATTCGGAGCAGCTTATGAAGTCGCTCACTGAAAGAAAAGCGTTGTGTAATCCTCAATTAATGATGCCCCACCATACTATAGTATGCGTTCGGCTGTTGTTTTCGTTGAGTCTTGCTTCTAGTCTCCTCCTGGTTACGGCCTGCCTGGCCCGGCCATCAGCAAAGGAAACAAAACCGATGTACGCTCTAATAGAGATCCCTGCAGGCGAGGGTGCGAGTAACTATCTGTTACTGGAGATGAAGATGCAGGACTCCAAGATCGTAGGGAGGGGGTTTTTTCTCAGTAATATGTGGGATCCAGTACCGACCTATGGCCTTTCCTTAAAGGATGTAGTTGAGCATGTGGGAAAGGGACATGGCTCTTGTGTGGGCCTCACAGGAAGCGAGAATCTCAGTGAAATGTCCTTAGAAACGGAAGAGTTGCGTAAGGAATACAAGAGAGTAAGATGGCGGTACAAGTGGAGAATAAAGACTTCCCTCAAACAAGACAAACCTGTATGGCAGGTTCACCAAGATTACTGGTTCGACCCGTACGGTCATTTCCCGAGGGATTTTTCAGTAGCGTCTCCTCTGCTAAAGGAAATACCCGGATCTTTGGGCGAACGCAAAGACTGCCAGCAAGCTTCCTCCCCGCGCTGAGTCGTGCGGGAAAGCCTAACACTAGGCCGTCCTCTAATATCGATCAAGTCTTCAATGCCTTTGTGCGGCAGGCGTTTTACACAGCAGGAAGCATGAAGAAGTCCATCAAGCAACTGGCAGCGGCTTCAGAGCGATCAGTCGGATATGGCAGAATGCCAATGCAGGGGTGAGGAGCGGGGAGGAGCGGTTTGCGATAAGCGGACTCCTGTGTCAGAATTACTCGAATGGCTGAGGTGACCGAAGTCGGCATCCGGGAGATAGGCGGCGGTGCAGGCCAGAGCGGCGGCCTGTGGGAAGGGATTCTGTTCACGACCCTCGACAAAGCCGTGAACTGGGCGCGCAAGTCCTCCCTCTGGCCGCTTTCCTTCGGCCTCGCCTGCTGCGCCATCGAGATGATGTCAATGAGCGCCTCGCGCTTCGACATCGCCCGCTTTGGCGCGGAAGTGTTTCGCGGCTCGCCCCGGCAGTCGGATCTGATGATTGTGGCCGGGCGCGTCTCGCAGAAGATGGCGCCGGTCATCCGCCGGCTCTACGAGCAGATGCCGGAACCCAAATGGGTCATTTCCATGGGTGCCTGCGCGACCTCAGGCGGGGTATTCAACAACTACGCGCTCGTGCAGGGCGTCAACCAGATTGTCCCCGTGGATGTCTACGTTCCCGGTTGCCCGCCCCGGCCGGAGCAGTTGATTTACGCCATCATGGCCCTGCAAAAGAAGATCATGGCGGAGCGCGGCAGTTTCAAGCGCGCGCTGAACCTCGGCAGTTAGCCCTGCGGATCTCTGTAAGAAAAATCAGGTTGAGGAGAAGATTCTCTCCCCACTTCCGCGCAGTCGGAGCTGCGGTGCCCGGCTAGTGCGCGGCGCGGGCCAGGCTGGCTCGCTTGCGCGGGTTGCTGCGCGCCCGGCGAACCTTTTTCCGCACTGGCGGGGTGGACTCTTCGGGAGTGGCTGGCTGGAGTTGCACCAGAGAAGTCACAAAGAGCTTGGCGCCGTGATCGTGGAAGTCAATCGAAGTGCGCTCTTCGTTGCTGCTCAGGATGGTTCCGACGCCGAAGAGGTTGTGCCGAACGTATTGCCCCACCTTGAAGAGCTTCAAAGGCCCTCCTAACGTACTGAGAACATTGAGGAACCGCTTCCCGCGCCCTCCGCTTCCGCCCGGCCGGAAACGGCTATGTGAAGGGTTCAACAACATATGATAACACAGAATCTCGAGCTTGTCATTCAGTCAGAGGATCAGGGGAACCGCAGGAAGGGTAGGGTGGTGACTTCGGCGGCGCCACCGGAGGCGATTTCCAGGCGAGTCTTGGGCGCGAGATGCTCGCGCCGCACATAGCCCAGGGCAATGACACGGCCGAGCGTGGGCGAGTGCACGGCGGTCGTGATTTCGCCGACTTCCTTTCCAGCCGCTAGCAGTTTTGTCCCGGCCGCCGGCACGGCGTCGGCGTCAAGCAGGAGCCCGATCAGCTTGCGGTTGACGTGGCCTCGGCTGCGAATGCGCTCGATGATTTCCTGGCCCAGGTAGCAGCCCTTCGTGTAGCTGATGGCGCGCGCCTCAAGTCCTGCCTCCGGAGGCAGGGTGGTGGCCTTTAGTTCCGCTCCGTGCCAGGGGATACCTGCTTCCGTGCGAAGCACGTTGAGCACCGCGATTCCCAGGGGTTCCCACGCTATCTGGCGCCGGGCCGCCACCAGTGTTTCCCAGACATTGTGGGCTACTTCGGTGACGAAGATCAGTTCATAGCCACGGCCACCAGCCTGGCTCAGGTTAGCGACGTGTACTGGTGTGCCATCGCTGAATCGCACCCAGGTGTGATTGAATTCCTTCGTCGGCAGCGGCTGCGCGCCCGCAGCTTCGAGGAGGCCGGCCGCGGCGGGTCCTTCTACCAACAGTGCCGTTAGCGCATCGCTCTGGTCGGTGAGCAGGACGTCGTCGGCGATCACGTAGCGCTCCAGCGTTTCCCGCAGGATATCTTTGGTTGTCCAGTGAGTTTCGAGCAGGACGTGATCCTCCATCCGCCAGAGATTGAGGTCGGCCACCAGATGGCCCTGGGCGGTCAGCAAAGTTGAGTAATTCCCCTGGCCTGACTCGAGTTGCTTCACCTCGTTCGAGAGCATCCGGTGGAGGAAGTCGGCGTGGTCAGCGCCGGTTGCGGTCAGAAAGCCGCGCGCGCTCCAGTCCACGACGCCCGCGGTCTGCCGGACAGCCGCGCACTCCCGACTCAGGCTCGTAAACAGTTCCGGGACAAGACAGCCTTCGTGGGTCGCGAATCTGGCTCCGGCCGCTTCATAGACCGAATGCAAAGGAGAACGTCGCTCCATCTTGCTCCTTACTTCTTCTCATAGACGATTCGCCCGCCGACCATGGTTTGTAGGACTTCCGTTTGTAGGATCTGGCGCGGCGGGATGCGCGTGATGTCGTTTGATAGCACGACCAGGTCAGCGAGTTTGCCCGGTGCCAGCGTCCCCTTGCGATTTTCTTCGAACTCTGCGAAGGCCGAGCCCAGCGTGTAGGCGTGAATCGCCTGCTCAACAGTTATCTTTTCGTCGGGAACGTAGCCACCCTCCGGGCCGCCAGTATCGAACTCGCGCGTGCTGGCAGCATAGATGCCCCGCAACGGTGAGATCTGCTCGACCGGGTAGTCGGTTCCCAGCGCCACGCGCGCGCCCGCTTTGAGCAGCGAGTTCACGGCATAGGCCTGATGAATGCGGGCGGCGCCCAGCAGCGGGGTCGTCCAGCGGATTTCCGCCAGCAGGTGCACGGGCTGCATGGAGGCGATGACGCCGAATTGTCGGAAGCGCGGGACATCTTGGCGGTGGACGTACTGGACGTGCTCGATCTTGTGGCGCGCATCACGGCGCCCGTTCTGCTTCTGTGCGGCCTCGAACGCATCGAGCGTCACGCGAATCGCCCGGTCGCCAATCGCATGCAGGGCAATCTGGAATCCGGCGGCGTCGCGCTCCCTGACCATCTGCTGCAATTCTTCCGGCTCGAACATCAGGAGCCCGCGGTTGCCGGGATCGTTGGCGAACGGCTCAAACATGGCAGCGGTACGCGAGCCGCCACTGCCGTCGGTCATGGCTTTCAATGCGCCCGTCTTCAACCAGGGGTCGGTCGTGCCGCCCTCCTGCCGCATCTGTCTGAGTGTGTCGACCGGGGCCGAGAAGGGAAGCCATTCGGTGACGCGCAGCGTGAGCTTGCCTTCCTGCTTCAGTTCCCGCAAGGCGAGGAAATCTTCCCAGTCGGAGTTGTCCTGGGCGGAGGTGGCGCCATGGCGCGCCGCGTCGGCCAGCGCCAGCAGAAGCGCTCGCTTGCGTGTCGCCAGGGTTGGCGGCGGCACGTGAATCCGCACGAGCGCCATCGCCGCATCCCGCAGCCAGCCGGTCGCGTCGCCGTTGGCGTCGCGTACGATGTCGCCGCCGGGCGGGTTTGGCGTCTCGCGGGTAATGCCGGCCTGGGCGAGCGCGAGCGAATTGACCACCACCGAGTGGCCGTCAATGCGCGTGAAAATCATCGGATGGGTGCTCGACACCGCGTCCAATTCCTGCCGCATCGGGATGCGATTTTCCTTCAGCAGGGAATGGTCCCAGCCGCTGCCCGTGATCCATTCGCCCGGCTGGAAGTTTTTCAGCCGCTCGCGAATCCGCTGCTGAAACTCCGCCAGCGAGCGGACGCCTTCCAGGTTGACGGTGAGAAGGCGTTCGCCGCCGCTGCCGAGATGTGTATGGGCGTCATTGAATCCGGGCAGCACGAACTTGCCGCCCAGGTCAATTACGCGGGTTTTGGGTCCTACCCAGGCTTTGATCTCTTCCGCCGTGCCAGCGGCCACAATTGTTTCCCCGGCAATCGCCAGGGCCTGGACGCGCCCGAGCTTGGCGTCGCCCGTGTAGATGTTCCCATTCGTCAGCACCAGGTCAGCGGTGGGCTTTTGCGCCACCAGCGTCCCGGCTAAGCCGATGAGCAAGATCACAACCCACTGCGAAGGTTTCATCGTTGCCTCGTTGCTGCAATCATCGTCAGGACTGCCACCCTGTCTCTTCTTCTACCGCTATGCTGCAGCTTTCGCAAGTTCGGATTGGCGATCGCACCCCCTGTGTTGCCTGTTGAGTCTGCAAGAGATGCTCTGCCCTTGCTGGCTTGCTATAATGGGCAGACATGAAGCCTTCGGAATCGAAATCCGCCGCGCCTCCAGATCGTCGCCGGTTCCTGCGCGCGGCCTGGAAGCATTCCCTCCCGGTAGCGTTCGGCTGGATAGTGGGCCAGGCACGCGACCTCGCGCAGGTCTTGGAGACGCCGCCGCGCAAGACTTCTCCCCCGCCACACGCGCAGAGTGACCTGCCGGCTGAGGCCAAGCAGGCTGCCGATCGCCACTACGACGATTTTGCACGCGACAACCCAGCGAGCCCGGACGAGCCGTACGTGCCGTGAGAGAAGAGTCTGCGGCTCCCAGCTCCCGCGTCATTCACGAAATTCTTCCCGTCGGCTGGCTCGCCTGCAACTGCCACATCATCGCGGACGCCGCAACGCGAGAGGCGCTGGTGGTGGATCCGGGCGACGAAGTCGAGCGCATCCTGGCGATCCTCCACCGCCACGACCTGAAGGTGAAATACATCGTGAGCACACACGCCCACATTGACCACGTGGGCGGACTGGCGCGACTGCGCGAATTGACGGGTGCTCCCGTACTCCTTCACCCCGACGACCTCAGCCTCTACCAGAATGTCGCCATGCAAGCCGCCATGATTGGCCTGCCGGCCCCGCCAGTCACGCAGGTGGATATCCCCATCCGTGAGGGCGAAACCCTTAGCTGGGGCGAGCTCTCGGCCCATGTCCTCCACACGCCTGGTCACTCGCCCGGGAGCTTGTCTCTCTATCTCCCTAAGCCGAAAAAGAAACTGTTGGCGGGCGACACCCTGTTTGCCGGCAGCATCGGCCGCACCGACCTCTGGGGCGGTTCGTACGAAACCATTCTGCGTTCGATTCACCAGCAACTCCTTCCGCTGGGCGATGACGTCCGGGTCTATCCCGGCCACGGCCCCGACACCACCATTGGCGTCGAGCGCGAATCCAACCCCTTCCTCCAAGACCTCTGAGGCCCTTCGCACAAAGAGCGAGAAAAGGGTTCTTACCTCTTACGTCATTGGCGGGTACGGGCTTTCGCCCGTACGAACCCGGTAACAAATGAAATGGGTTTTTCGGAGCGAATCCCGCTCTTGCGCAACGAGTGGAGATCCCGCAAGCTTTTTGCGGGAAGCCCCTGAGGTATCATAGACCTCCGTTCAACTCAGTGGCCCCCGCCACTGGGTGGAGTCAGAAACAAACTTGAACGCGCAGCCCTCCAGCGCGGTCTTGACAGGTGAGAAGCGGAGATGACCTTTGCCGGGCAGGCGGTATTGACCGACGCCCTTCCAACCGTGCGTGAGCTGAGCGCCGAGTTGGAAGCGATCGTCCGTACGCACGCCCGCTTTGTCTATCGGGTGGCATATTCCGTGCCTCCCAACCACCACGACGCCGAAGACGCGACGCAGGAAACCTTCCTGCGGGTCTGGCGCCATCAGTGCGACTTGGCTGACGTCCGCGACCTTCGCGCCTGGCTCGCTCGCATTGCCTGGCGCGCGCCGCGCCGTCGGCATCGTTCCGTGGTGGAACTCTCCTTGGAGGATGCGGCCCGCGGCGTCTTGGAGCTGCGGAATAAAGGACGCAGCGCGGAGGAGATCGCCGCTGACCAACAGATGACCGCCTTGCTCGAGCGTGTCATCACTTCCTTGCCCGGCAAGCTGCGCGACGTCCTGACGCTTTCGACCGTGGAGGAGATGACCGCCACCGAAATTGCCGCTGTCCTCGGCATTCCGGAAGCATCCGTGCGCACGCGCCTGTTCCGAGCGCGCCAACTGTTGCGAGAGAAACTCTCAGTGCTAGTGGAAGGAAGAAATGCCCGATAGAGAGAAAGACGACTTCTTGGGCGACCTGCTCGCGGCTGCCTTGGCCCGCCGCGCTACGGTGGAGCCGCGCGATGGCCTCGAAGAGCACACACTGGCGCACATCCGCGCCCACGCCCGTCCGTTCCCTCTACTCCGCTGGCTCGCTTGGCCAGCCTTGGGTGCGCTGGCCGGGGCTGTGGTTGTTGCAGTTGTGCTGGAGTTGTCACCACGCCCTGAAACTTCTCCGCCGGCGATTGCGCGCATCGCCCCGGGCGTGGAATCTCCGGCCTTGCCCAGCCTGGTGGAACCTGCGCCCACAGCGTCGCGCACGAATGCTCGACAAGCGTCACCAACGGCTGCCCCGCGCCGTGAACGCTTCCCCTCACCCACACCCCTGTCCGAGCAGGAAGTGTTGCTCCTGCGCTTCGTCAGAGAAGCACCCCCCGAAGCCTTGGCCACGCTTGTGACTCTCGGCCACCCGATCGAGCCTTTGAAGATTCAGATTCTCTCAATACCGCCATTGATCATCGACGAACTGAAGCCGGTACGAAATGAGGAGCAGGGAGGATAAGGAGGCAATGATGCGAAAAGCAGGATTGAGTACATTTGCATTGACACTGCTCTGCTGGCCGCTTCTCGCACAGCAAGCAGAGGAAAAAAGGCCACCCAAGCCGCTCGTAAGTTACCGGTTGGAATTGGCCATTCACGAAACTGAAAACGAAAAGCGCATCAACACGCGGCGCTACAGCGCTGTGCTTGAAGAAGATGGTAGGTGTCGCATCCGCGCTTCTAGCCGCGTGCCGATATCTTCGGAGGGCAAGATCATGTATATGGACGTTGGCCTCAGCATCGATTGCGACAACTTCCATGAGCGCGACGGTTTCGTGTCTGTCAGCCTCAGCTTTGAAATCAGCACCTTTGAAAGGCCGGAAGAACAGCAGAAGCCGGGCGTGGGAACCCCGCCCCTCGTGCGCACCATCCGCGCCCTGTCGAGTTCACTCATCCCGGCAGGAAAGCCCACGATCGTAAGCAGGGTCGATGATATGACTACAACGCGCCGCTACGAATTGGAAGTCACCGCGGTCAAGATAAAGTGAAACGCAAGAGGTACCAGTTTCCAGGTCTGAGCTTGTCGAAGGTCTCGGTTCACCGGCGCCAGCTCAGGGCTTCTTGTTCTGGGTGCGGAGTTCTTCCATCACCGCCTGGATGAGTTCTTTTGCCTGGGCCGTGCTCTGGTTGATCTGTCGGATGTCGAGCGCCGGCTGGTCGGGGTGGCGCTGGCTCCGGCAGTAGACGGCGTGCTGGCCCACCAGCACCATCGCCTCGGTCAGAAGGTCGAGCGTCACCGCCAGCCGGCCCCGCGCCGTGCCCATCATGAATTCGAATTTTTCCAGGTCTTGCCTGCGCTCTTCGAAAACTGACATCGCTGTCCCTCTCTTCTGCTCTTGTGACTGCCTACTATAAGAGGAGCCTGCCGCAGCGACAATCACGACCTTCGGGGCAGGGCAGAAGAGTATTTTCCACAGACAGCTTTACCCGTCACGCACTTCCAGGCATAATAGCCCCACCTTCGAGTTCCATGCGCAGAACTGACACGCGGCAACGGCGGCTGGGCAAGCTGCCGCGAACGACGCAGATCATCTTCGGCGAGCGCCAGAGCCTGCAAAACGTCCTGCGCCTGTTCCAGAGCACCCGCATGCCGACGGCGCGGCGCCGACTGGAGGAACTCCTGCTGCGGCAGCTCATCGCGTTGCGCACGGCGGAGCTGAACCAGGTCAATCCGCGTTGGGAAGACAAAGTTCGCCTGGCGACGAACCGGGGCACGTCCGCGGCCCGGCTGGCGCGGCTCGAGCGCGAGACGCCGCGCGTGGACTACTACCTGCTGCGGAGCCTCAGCGAGAACCCGCGCACGCCGGCGCGCACAATGGCGCGATTGGCGCGGCATCCCTATTCCGCGATCCGGGAAAACGTGGCCCGCCACCCCAATACCAGCGTGGCGACGTTGCGCGCCCTCTGCCGCGACAAGAGCCAACCACTGTGGTTCCTGGTGGCTTTCAACCCCAATACGCCGGTGGCGCTGCGGGAGCAGTTGCGCGAGCGCATCCGGCGGAGCGGCTTGCGCGGTCGACTGGTCACCAGCTGACCCTTCAGATCCTCTCGGCCCCGGCCCGACTTCCCGCGCCAGAGACAATTTGGCTCTTGCTGTGTGCATAATGTCCCATTAATTGGTATGCTTGTAAGAGACAATCGAGGCCAGGCCGTGCACCTCACCTTGGACCCCAACAGCCAGCTCCCCCTCTACCGCCAGATTCGTGACCAGATCCGCCAGCTCATCACCGGGGGCGCCCTGGCGCCCGGTGACCGCCTGCCTCCGAGCCGGGAACTGGCCCGGCGCCTGGGGGTTCATCGCACCACGGTCGCCAATGCCTACGCAGAACTCACCGCCGAGAATTGGATTTCCGGGCACGTGGGGCGTGGCACATTCGTCAGCAAGGGGATTGAGCCCGGCCCTGCCAGCGTCGCCAAGCCCGCGCGGGAGAGCACCATCGCCGCCGACGGCTACCTGTGGACAACACTGCTGGACGAATCCCACGCCGACGACCCGCTCGATGTCTTGATCCACGATGCTCTCACCGCTGCGCCGGACACGATCTCGTTCATCACCGCGCGGCCGGCCGAGGAGCTTTTCCCGGTGGATGACTTCCGGCGCTGCTGCAACGACGTGCTCAAGCGGGAAGGGCAGCGCCTGCTGCAACTAGGGCCGAGCGACGGCTACCCCTCGCTCAAGGAGTGCTTGCGCGACGTCCTGCGCCGCCAGGGGATTGCCGCCAGCGCGCGCGAGCTGCTGGTTGTAAACGGCTGCCAGCAGGGGCTTGACCTCGTTCGCCGCGTATTCGTGCACCCCGGCGACACGGTGCTCCTCGAAAACCCCTGCTATCCGGGAGCGATTCAGACCTTCCGCACGCCCGGCGTCAAGTGCATCGGCGTGCCGGTGAGCGAGCAGGGGTTGAATCTGGAGGTGCTCGAATCTCTGTTGGGACAGAACCGTGCCCGGCTGCTGGTGCTGACACCAGAGTTCCAGAACCCCACCGGGACGACGCTCTCGCTGGAAGGTCGCCGGCGGGTGCTGGAGCTGGCGGCGCGCTACCAGGTGCCAATCGTGGAAGACCACATCTACGGTGCGCTGCGGCTGCGGGGGCGCGAGCTGCCCTCGCTCAAGGCGCTGGATCGCCGCGGGCTGGTGATTCACCTGAACAGCTTCTCCAAGCTTTGTTTCCCCGGCTTGCGCGTTGGTTGGATTGTGGCGAGCGCACCTGTCATCGAGCGGCTGCGGATGGCGAAGCAGGCCACCGACCTCCATACGGGCCAGCTGGCGCAAGCGGCGCTGGCGGAATTCTGTCGGCGCGGACTGTTGGATTCCTTGAGCGAGCGGGCGCGGACGCTCTACCGCACGCGCCTGGAAGCCGCGGAAAAGGCACTGGCACGGCACTTCCCGGCCGAGGCCCGTTGGGTACGGCCTGAGGGCGGGATGTCCATCTGGGTAAGCCTGCCGGAGGGGTTGGATGCCGGGGTCTTGCTCTTCAAAGCGCGCGAGCGGAAGGTGCTGTTCACGCCCGGTCGCTTTTTCTATTTTCAGGCGGTGCGGCCGAACACCTTGCGGCTGGGGTTTGCGGGCGTGCCGCCACGGCAGATTGAGCAGGGCATTGCGGTTCTCGGCGGACTGCTCAAGGCCGAGCTCCGCCAGCGGCGGCGCGAAAAGCCGCAGCCGACCGAACCGGCGCGGGTGGCACTGGTGTAGCGATGGAACACAGGGAGGGAAACCCGCTTTCGGCTCCCGCCGCCTGCAGCGAGCCGCTGTGCGGGGGCGCTACGGAATTCTATCAGCGCCATGCGCGGCCAGACTTCATTGAGGCCTGCTACAGCGCCGCTCCTCCGCGTATCCAGCAGGCGCTGGCCGAGGAGTTAGCGATGCTCGCTCGCGCGCTTGACCCACCCGGCGCAGTGCTCGAAGTGGGCTGTGGCAACGGGCGGGTGCTCGACGCGATACGGGAGCACACACGCTGGATGGTCGGGATTGATTTTCTGGAGCCCTACGTGCGGCAGGCGCGAAGGCATGTGCCGCTGCGGGCGGCCCAATTCGTTGTGGCGCGCGCGGGCCGCCTGCCGTTTGCAGATGGCAGCTTCGACTACGTCCTCTGCGTGCAGAGCACGCTCGGGGTGATGGGGGATGACAAGAATCTCGCGGTTGCCGAGGCCGGACGGGTGCTGCGGCCTGGCGGGAAGATGATTGTTGTCGTTTACTCTGAGCTTTCAGTGGTTGCGCGTGCAGAGTGGTACAGCCAGGCACACAGGCAGGGGCTGATGGCGCCGATCGACTGGGCGCGCAGCCACGCCGAGCTGTTGGTGACCGCGGACGGCCATGCCTCGGAATGCTTCCGCGCCGAGCGCCTGAGGAGTTTGTTCACTGCCCAGGGTCTTTCGCCTCGCCTAGAACGGCTGGGGGATTTATACTGGGTGGCGGCGGTGGTCAAGGATGGGGTGCAGCATCCTGTCTGAAAGGAGCAAGCCATGTGGTTCTTGAGCGATGACCTCTGGCGGGTCAAAGTCGGCCTGGCCGAAATGCTTAAAGGCGGCGTCATCATGGATGTGACGAATGCGGAGCAGGCCCTCATCGCCGAGAAGGCGGGCGGATGCGCGGTGATGGCGCTGGAGCGCGTCCCCGCAGACATCCGCAAAGAAGGTGGCGTCGCCCGCATGGCCGCACCGAAGATCATCCGCGAAATCATGGACACGGTGACGATTCCGGTGATGGCCAAAGTGCGCATCGGGCACTTTGCCGAAGCGCAGGTGCTGGAAGCGCTCGAGGTGGACTACATTGACGAAAGCGAAGTGCTGACGCCAGCCGACGAGGAGAACCACATTGACAAGCACAAGTTCCGCGTGCCATTCGTCTGCGGCTGCCGCGACCTGGGGGAAGCCCTGCGGCGGATTGCCGAAGGGGCGGCAATGATCCGCACCAAGGGGGAAGCAGGCTCCGGCAACGTGGTTGAAGCCGTCCGCCATATGCGCGCCATCCAACGCGAGCTGAAGCGGCTGACCACCGTGGCGAAGGAAGAGCTCGTCCAGGAGGCGAGGAAGCTGGGGGCACCGCTCGAAGTCGTGCAGTGGGTAGCCGAACACGGGAAGCTGCCCGTGCCGAACTTCTCCGCCGGCGGCATTGCCACGCCGACGGACGCGGCGCTAGTGATGCAGCTGGGCGCCGAGGCGGTCTTCGTCGGCTCAGGCATCTTCAAGTCTTCCGACCCCGAGCGGCGTGCCCGTGCCATCGTCAAGGCCACTACCCATTACAATGATCCGAAAGCCGTGTTGGAAGCGTCGGAAGAGTTGGGCGAGGCCATGAAAGGCATTGACGTCCGCACACTGGAAGAAAAAGAGCTCCTCCAGACGCGCGGACGCTAGTCGTAACCTCAATCTGCAGGATATGGCTGTGAAAGTAGGTGTACTGGCCGTCCAGGGCGACTTCGAAGCCCATGCGCAGGTGCTCGAACGGCTGGGCGCGGATTGGTGCTACGTGCGCCGGCCCGAAGAGTTGGCGGACTTGGACGCGCTTATTCTTCCCGGTGGGGAGAGCACGACACATCTGAAGTTTTTTGAGGAAGAAGGCTTCGGGCAGGGGATCCGCGCGTTGCACGCAGAGGGGAAGCCACTGTTTGCCACTTGCGCCGGCGCGATCCTACTGGCCCGCGAAGTAGCGGGTCCGGGGCAAGCGTCACTGGGGTTGGTGGACGTTACCATTGAGCGCAACGCCTACGGGCGGCAGCTTGCCAGCGCGGTACGGCAGGGACAAACCGTGTTGAAGGACGAACCGGTTGAGATGGTGTTCATCCGCGCGCCTATCATCCGCCGCGTGGGGGAAGGCGTCAACGTGCTGGGCGAATGCGACGGCCTTCCCGTGGCCGTCGAGCAGGGCATGTGCTTGTTGACCACCTTCCATCCTGAACTCACCTCCGATACCACCTTTCATCAGTACTTCATCTCCCACATCTCCAACAGCCGTTGAGTTCGCCGATGGCCGGGACGTCCGACCCTCGCCGCGCGCACCCGAAGCGAGTTTCCATCGCCTTCATCTGCTTTGGCAATGCGTGCCGCAGCCAGATGGCGGAAGCCTGGGCGCGCCACTACGGCGGCGAACACGTAACCGCGCAAAGCGCCGGCGTGCATCCTCTGGGCGAAGTCACAGCGGAGACCCGGGCCGTCATGGGCGAGAAAGAAATCCGGTTGGATGGCCAGTATTCGAAAGGGCTCGACGCCATTGACTGGACGCGCGTGGACATCGCAGTCAATATGTCTCCGCATCCCATCGAGGACCTCCTGCCCGCTTTCAGTGGCCGTTGCTTTACTTGGAAAGTTCAGGACCCCTTCTCAGAGCCCGTGGAGACTTACCGCCGTGTCCGCGACGAACTGGGCGAGCGGGTGCGCGCACTGGTGGAAGAGTTGACCATTCCGGCCGCAGCCCCTGAACCCCTGTAAACTTTTTCTCCCCTTTCATATAATGGGGGCGCTTCCCGGGGCAGTGATGACCAGCGTCTCCCAAGAAGACTACCTCAAGGCCATCTGGGGTCTGGTGCAGGAAGGCCAGCGGCCCATCAGCGCGCGTCTCTCGGAGGAACTCAACGTCAGCCCGCCGGCGGTGACGACGGCCCTGCGGCGGATGGGACGCAACGGCTACGTCCGCCCGGGGCCGCGCGGGGGGATCCAGCTGACGGCGAAAGGGCGGCGGGTCGCGGAGCACCTTTCCCTCCGTCATCGGCTGGCCGAAAAGCTTCTGACGGAAGTGCTCGGAATGCCGTGGACGCGCGTGCACGAAGAAGCCGAGAAACTCGAGCACGCGATCTCGCCGGAAGTGGAGAAGCGCTTGCTGGAATACTTTGGGCGCCGCGGCACCTGTCCGCACGGCAATCCGCTCTTCGGCGGGCTGTTGAAACTGCGGCGACACCAGGGCGCCCGGCGTCTGGCTACGGTGGAGGCGGGACGCACGGTGCTGGTTTTGCACGTATTTGAGAAAGATGTGCCGTTCTTGGAGTTCTTGGATCGGCACCGGCTGCGCCCCGGTCGGCGGCTGATGGTGAAGCACCGGAATTCCGGCAACTCGCTGGAAGTGGTTCTGGGAGGGAAGACCTTGCCGCTGAGCCGCCGGGCGGCCGAGCGCATCTGGGTGCGTGTGGTGCGAAGCGAAGCCAGCTAGGGGTACAAGTTCCAGCAAGGCCTGTCGAGTGGGGGTCCGAGCAAGCCAGTCACAAGGGAGGGCACGATGAAGGCTTCCATCCAGGTCAACGTCAACGGCCAAGTGCAGCAGCACGAGGTCGAGCCGCGACTCCTGCTCGTTCACTACCTGCGGGATGTGCTCGGACTGACGGGCACGCATGTAGGCTGCGAAACCAGCCTCTGCGGAGCCTGCACCGTGCTCCTAAATGGCCGTGCGGTGAAGTCCTGCACACTGCTGGCTGTGCAGGCGGACGGCGCCGATATCACCACAATTGAAGGGCTGGCCAAGAACGGCCAGCTCCATCCCGTGCAAGAGGGTTTCTGGGAGGAGCACGGGTTGCAGTGCGGCTACTGCACGCCGGGCATGATTCTGGCCGGCTACGATCTGCTCCAACGCACTCCCGACCCAAGCGAGGCAGAAATCCGCCGCGCTCTGGCCGGCAATCTCTGCCGCTGCACGGGTTATCAACACATCGTCGCGGCGATTCGCACCGCCGCGCGCAAAATGCGTGCGGATGCCCGCTAGTGCCGTTCCAATTGCGGAGGGGCTATGTATTACATCTACCTCCTTTGTTTGAGCTATGAGGACGCTATACGACGCGAACGCTATTTGAAGTTTGGAAGAGGCAAACGATACTTACGCCAGAGACTTAAAACGTGGCTAGCAGGGAATAGTGCCCTGCAATTGGAACGGCACTAGGAGGTCACAATGGCTAAAGCCAAAGCGGGGCAGCCAACAGGCTGGTTTGGGCACCCCCTGAAGCGCAAGGAAGACCCGCGCCTGATTCAGGGCCTGGCACACTACGTGGACGACATTCAACTGCCCGGGATGCTCTATGCCTCGCTGGTGCGGAGTCCGTACGCGCACGCGCGCATCCGCAAGATTGACACCAGCGCAGCGCGAAAAGCTCCAGGCGTGGTCGTCGTCCTCACGGGGAAGGACATTGAAGGTGTGCTGGGGCAGATTCCAGTGGCGGCGGCCTTGCCGGAGCTGCGCATTCCGCCGCATTTCCCGCTGGCTCTCGAGCGCGTCCGGTTCGTGGGTGAGGCGGTGGCGGTGGTGGTGGCCGCTGACCGCTATCGGGCGTGGGACGCAGCCGACTTGGTGGAAGTGGACTACGAGCCGCTGCCCGTGGTGAGCGATCCGGAGAAGGCATTGGCGCCCGGCGCGCCGAAAGTCCACGACCAGTTTCCCGACAACCAAGCCTGTCGCTGGGTGTTGCAGGGCGGCGATGCGGACAAGGCCTTCCGGCAGGCCGATCGCGTGGTCAAGCAGCGCTTCCTCAACCAGCGGCTCATTCCCGTCGCCATGGAGCCGCGGGGCGTGGTGGCGAGTTACGACGCCGGAAGGCAGAAAGTTACCGTCTGGTCGTCTACGCAGATTCCGCACCTGCTGAAGACGCAGCTCGCTCTGATGACCGGCATCCCCGAGACCCACGTGCACGTCATCGCGCCGGAAGTCGGGGGCGGCTTCGGCAGCAAGCTGAATGTCTATGGCGAAGAAGCCTTGGTTACGCATCTCGCCCGAAAACTCGGCCGGCCGGTGAAGTGGACTGAGAGCAGGCGCGAGAATTTCCTTGTCACCACCCACGGGCGGGACCAGATCAACGAAGTGGAGCTTGCCGTCAAGAAGGACGGCCGCATCCTTGGCCTGCGAGCCCGCATCCTTGCCGACCTCGGGGCCTACCACCAGTTGCTCACCCCGGCCATCCCCACCTTGACCGGTCTGATGATCGAAGGCAGCTACAAGATTCCCGCCGTGCGTGTCGAGTACATTGGCGTGTTCACCCACAAGATGTGCACGGACGCCTACCGCGGCGCGGGGCGTCCGGAGGCGACCTACTTGATCGAGCGGATGATGGATCTGACTGCGCTCGAACTCGGCAAAGACCCTGCCGAAATCCGCCGCAAGAATTTTCCCCGCCCGAAGGAGTTTCCCTTCGCGACCTCAACCGGAATCGTCTACGACAGCGGTAACTACACGGCGCCGCTCGACAAAGCCCTCGACCTGATCGGCTACAAGAAGGTGCGCGCCGAGCAGCAGAAAGCTTGGAAGCAGCGGCGCTACATCGGCATCGGGCTTTCAACCTACGTGGAAATCTGTGCCATGGGGCCGTCCTCGACGATGCCCGCCGGCGGCTGGGAAAGCGCCACCGTCCGCATCCAGCCCACCGGCAAAGTGACCGTGCTGACCGGCGCCTCGCCCCACGGACAGGGCCAGGAGACAAGTTTTGCGCAGATCGTGGCGGATGTGTTGGCGATTTCGCCGGAGGACGTGGTTATCGTCCACGGCGATACCGCCATCGTTCCCTACGGCATTGGCACTTTCGGCAGTCGTGGCACCGCGGTCGGCGGCACGGCCGTCTATCAGGCGGTGCAGAAGCTGAAGCAGAAGCTCGTGGTGATGGCGGCGCATCTGCTGGGCGTGCCGCCGAAGCGAATCGAGACGCGCAATGGCCGCTACTACGTGAAAGGCAATCCCAAGAAGTCGAAGACCTACAACGAAGTCGTGCTCGCTGCCTACGTCGCCAAGACCCTGCCGAAAGACTTCGAGCCGGGGCTGGATGCGACCAGCATCTTCGAGCCGCCCAACTATACCTTCCCCTTCGGCACCCACGCCTGCGTGGTG
>Ga0209172_10000706_pt1 | contig 86752 bp, 77 predicted proteins | sample LarsenN4metaG_FD_184113 | JGI IMG/M metagenome (GOLD analysis project Ga0209172, IMG submission 184113) | Hot spring sediment bacterial and archeal communities from British Columbia, Canada, to study Microbial Dark Matter (Phase II) - Larsen... ... | reverse complement strand
GCGCAGTGGCTGGTGGAGCGCGGCATCAAACTGGTTGGGGTCGATTACCTGTCAGTCGCGCCATATCACCAATCCGTTCCCACGCATCGAGTTTTACTGGAAGCGGGCATTGTGGCGCTGGAGGGGGTCAACCTTGCGCAAATACCGCGCGGCTTTTATGACCTCTATTGCCTGCCGCTCAAACTGGCCGGGAGCGATGGCGCCCCGGCGCGAGTCATCCTTGTAAGGCGAAATTAATTTCGCCTTACCGTGATACTGGCAACAGGTAGCCCCCATCCACCACAATCGTCTGTCCCACAATCATGCGCGCGGCAGGCGAACACAGAAAGGCCACCACCCCGGCCACATCTTCGGGCGCGACCAGCCTTCCAGCCGGGACGCGCTCGATAAATTTTTGCAGGATGTTTTCCTTGCTCTTCATAGCAGCGAAGTGGGTCAGCGCTTCGGTTTCCACCACGCCGGGCGAAACGGCATTGACCACAATGTTTTTGGAGATAAGTTCTACTGCCAGGTAGCGGGTCAGTGCCTCCAGGGCGGCTTTGCTGGCCCCAACGACCGCGTAATCGGGCAGAACGCGGGTTGAACCTGCCGAGGTAATGCTGACAATGGCCCCGCTGTTGCGTCGTTCCATCAGCGGGACGGCTCTCTGCGCGCCGAACAGGAGCGAACGGGCGTTGATGTTCATCGTCCAGTCCCAGCCTTTGGGTTTTTGCTCCAGGGTCGGGCGGTTGTAGCCGGATGCGGCATTGTGGATGTAGAAATCCAGCCCGCCAAAGGCGGCTTCGGTCTCGTTAAACAGGCGGTTCAGGTCATCCAGGTCGCCAATATCGGCTTTGACGAGCAAGGCGCGCCGTCCGAGGGCTTCAATGTCACGGGCGGTCTGCTCGGCGGGGGCGCGGTTGCGAAAGAAGTTGACCACCACATCGGCGCCCAGACGGGCAAAATGCAGGGCAATGGCGCGCCCAATTCCGCGCCCGGAGCCGGTAATCAGGGCAGTTTTGCCGGTAAAGTCGTTCATAGGGGTTGTACGGAATCTATTCGTGGAAGTAAATGTTTAAATCAGAGCAATCGAAGCGGTTGCCGCAGTTGGGGCAGGTCACTTTGCATTGCCGTTCCACCATCTCCGTGCCGCAGCGGTCACAGCGATAGATTCGCGCCAGTTTCTTCTCGTCTCTCTTCGTCCCTTTTTCTTCACTCATAGCGCACCGGTTGGAACAAGGATGGATTGAACTGCTCGAGTCGTTCCGGCCCGAGGCGGGTAACAGTTTCAAACACGGCAGACAGGTCGCGGCGCAGTCCGCCTACGTCCACGCCCTGGCAAGAATCAGGCCAGGGCGCGAGGAGTTTCATGCAGCGATGAAACATCTTCAGCGCGCCTTCATAATTATTGCGCGTAATGTGCAGATACATCACAGCCGCCTGCAGAATACCCTGATAGAGAAAGCGAATTTCTCCCTGTTCGGCGCGCCAGGCGTCTTCGAGCAACTCGTGAGCCTCGAAGTATTCGCCGCGATTGAACAATTCCAGCCCGTGACGGACGGCGATGGGGAGGGGGGAGGAACAATCATCCATCTCCGCAGTATATCACAGGGATTTGGAGTACAATCTTGTCATGCGCAAACTCTTGGAACGCAAGGGCGTTGTGGTTGCTCTGACTCTCGGCGGATTGGGGGGACTGGTGGGGTTGACTGCGGCGCTGGGGCAGACGCGTTTTCAACCTGTCGGGCCTTTTCCGTTTGCTTTTGGGCCCATGCGCTTCTCACCTGGCGCCAATGACATACTCTCTTTCCCGTACCTGGCTCAGTTGTTGTTGATTATCCTGGGGCTGACTTTGCTGGCGATTATCTACGGCTTGCTTCATCCCAAGACGCGTAAACGAATGTTGCTGGCTCTGTTTCGGTTTGCAATCACGTTGCTGATGTTAGGATGGGTGATGCAAAATGTGGTTCTGGAACGGCAAGGTGAAGCATGGCCCGGAGCGGTCGCTTCTGCCCCAGAAAGCCCTGCAGACTTCTCCACCGCGCTTCCTGTGTTTGTTCAGCCGCGGGTTAATTCGTACCTGGTGTATTTCATCAGTTTTGTGGTGGCGCTGGGCGTGGTCGCGTTGGCCTGGGGCGTCTTTGTGCGCCGCCAGCAGGCAGGCTACACTGATATGCGCAGAGACATAGCGGAAGTTGCTCGTCAGTCTCTGAACAATTTGCAGCATGGCCGGAATTGGGATGACGCCATTATTGCCACATATATTCGAATGAACGAGGTTGTGACTGCTGAGCGCGGACTGATTCGCCCGCCGAATGTAACGCCATCCGAATTTGTTATTCGCATGGAGCAAATGGGCCTCTCTGGCGAGGCTGCGCGCACGCTGACGCGCTTGTTTGAGCAGGTGCGTTATGGCGGGCAAGCCTCTACCCGGCAGGAGCGTGACCTGGCTGTGGCCGCCCTGAATGCCATCTTGCGGGCTTGCGGCCTTCCGGCTGAATCGACATTTTCTCATGACCAGACAGAGAGGCGTGAAAGCTTGTGAAACTTAATCGCAGGTATGTTATGCGGTTGGGCGCAGTTTGGCTGGTGGCGGCCTTTCTGCTGGCTTTCTTTTTGCGCGACATCATTCTTCATTGGGTCATTCAGCCGATGTTGTATTGGCTGTGGATGTTAAACCTGCTCTACCGCGCCATTCCACAAGCCGTTTTGTGGGTCACGCTGGTTTCCATCTTGCTCATGTTTGCGATTTCGCTCCTCGCTCAGAATATCTCATTCAGAACTCTGTTGCCACGCAAGCCTGAACGAACCTCTTCTGGCCCGGTGCAAAGACTCTCCTCTACCCTCCAGCGTAAAAGCCAGGGCATTTATTTTAAATGGCAGGTAGCACGTTCTCTGGCTGAAATTGCCCTCCATTTGCAGGAACTGCGCACGCATAACCAGGCCTGCGACCTGCAATGGGATGCGAGCGATGCCCTGCCGGATGTACGCCGTTTTCTCGAAGCAGGACTGAAGACCAGCTTTTCGGACTACCCCATGCCGGGGGTTTTTCAGCCCCGGCGAGAAACGCCTTTCGATATGAATCTTGACCCGGTGATTGACTACCTCGAATCTCAAACCATGGAGACAGAATATTCATGATTGCAGATGTTCGTGACGTGGCTGCCCTCGGGCAAAAAGTAATTCTGGAAGTGGAGCGGGCGGTGGTGGGCAAGCCCGACTTGCTGACCGACGTCATGTGCGCCGTGCTGGCCGGTGGACACGTTTTGTTCGAAGATTTCCCTGGCCTGGGGAAAACGCTCATCGCCCGCAGTTTTGCCACCGCGCTTGGGTTCGCGTTCAAACGAATTCAATTTACGCCCGACCTTCTGCCCGGCGATATCACTGGTGGATATATCTTCAACCGTGCCGAAAACCGCTTTGAACTGCGTCAGGGGCCGGTGTTTGCCAACCTCGTCCTGGCCGATGAAATTAACCGTGCCTCGCCCAAAACCCAAAGCGCCTTGCTCGAAGCCATGCAGGAAGCCCGAGTCACGCTCGAAGGTGAGACCCTCTCTTTGCCCGACCCATTTATGGTGCTGGCGACTCAGAACCCCATTGAGTACGAAGGAACCTTTCCCCTGCCTGAAGCCCAACTCGACCGCTTCATGCTCAAGTTGACGGTCGGCTATCCTTCGGTGCAGGAGGAGAAAGAAATTTTGCACAGGCGCCACCAACGTCAGCAGGATGAAGTTACGCTGCTGCCTGTCACCAATGCGGCAGATGTGCTGGAAATGCGCCAGCTGGTCGAAACCATTCATGTCGATTCAGACCTGGAACTCTACATTGCCGAATTGGTGCATGAAACCCGCCAGGACCGGCGCGTGGCCGTCGGCGCTTCGCCGCGCGCCTCGCTGGCTTTCCTTAAACTGGCCCGTGCCCGCGCCGCTCTCCTGGGACGCGCCTTCATCACCCCCGACGACATCAAGCATTTTGCTTTGCCGGTGCTGAGTCACCGTCTGGTCATGCAGCCCGAATATTGGATGAGCCGCCGCGTGGCCGAGGAGGTCATCACCGCTGTCTTTGCCAAAGTGCCGGTACCGGTTCTGAAATGACTCGTCCCTTTCTGATTGGCATTCTCATCGTTTTTCTTTTGATTATCGGCCTGGTGATGCTCGACCCACTCTGGCTCGAACTGACCCTGCCACTGGCAGTGTACCTGCTGGCCGGGTTCATCCTCTCCCCTGAACAAATCAACCTCGTCATTGAACGCCGCCTCAGCCTGGAGCGCGCCGCGCCGGGGCAACCCATCACCGTCACCTTGCGAATCACCAACCAGGGTGGCATTCTGCGCCAGGTGGCCCTGCGCGACTCTCTGCCCGATTTTGCCGAAGTCATCGACGGCTCAATTACGCGTTTGCTCGACCTGCGCAAAGGAGAAACGATTGAATGGCAATACACCTGGGTCGGCAGGCGCGGCTATCATCGTTTTCAAGGTGTTGAAGTCATTGCAAGTGACCCGCTGGGTCTGATTTCCATCCGCCAATTCATCCCAACGGGTGGTCAGGTGCTGGTGCTTCCCATCCTCACGCGCGTCCGGCGCATCGTTATCCGCCCGCGCGTCACCCGCGTCTATGCTGGCAACATCCCGGCCCGGCAGGGCGGCGCGGGGATAGACTTTTTCGGCGTCAGTGAATACCAGCCCGGCAGCCCTATGCGCGCCATCAATTGGCAGGCTTCCGCTCGCCACCCGCAGGCCTTGTTCATTAACGAATACGAACAGGAACGCGTGGCGGATGTTGGCATCATCCTGGATGCCCGCCTGCGCGCCAACGACCTGGGCGAAAACTGCTCTGTCTTCGAACATTCTGTCCTGGCAGCGGCCTCCCTCTCTGACGCTTTTCTCATCGCCGGCAATCGGGTCGGTCTGCTCATCTACGGTATGTACATCAACTGGACCAACCCTGGCTATGGCAAACGTCAGCGCGAGAGCATTCTGCATGCTCTCGCGCGCGCCACTCCTGGCGAAAGCCAGGTTTTCTCTGGCATCTACATTCCCCACCGTTTGTTCCCGCCCAAGTCGCAGATTGTGTTCGTCAGCCCGCTATTGCCTGATGATATTGAGCCGCTCATCCGCCTGCGCGCTGCCGACTATCCCCTCATCGTCGTCAGCCCGAACGCCATCCGCTACGAGGCGTCCCTGCTGCCCAACGCGAGTCATATCCGTCAGGCAGAGCGCATCCTCTCCCTTCAGCGGTATGTTGGCCTGCAAAAACTGCGGCAGGCCGGCGTTCAGGTTGTAGACTGGGATATCACCCGTCCCTTCGACCAGGCAGTCGAGAGCGTTCTGTCGCGCCCCCCAGGTCTGATTCGCGCTATTGGCGCAGGAGGTCGTCTATGACGCGCTTCCTGGTCTATGGATGCCTGGGAACAGGATTCCTGACCCTGGCGGTTGGCTGGGCGCTGACTGGTCACCGGGCCGTCAGCATTTTCCTGCTCCTTCTGACTCTCATTAGCCTGTATCTGGTTCAACGAAAATGGATTCCTGCCATGGACATCGCTTTCGTATTGGGAGTGCTTTCCGCTGGTCTTGGCGTTTCTGTTGGCATGACCCTGCCCTATGCCCTGACCGGCGTCCTGACTCTGCTCATTGCCTGGGACCTGGACGGATTCTCCCGCCGCCTGGCATTTGCCTCCCTGCCTGACGGGCCAAAAGCCATCCAAACCCGTCACATGCTCTGGTTGGGAATCGTACTCCTGACCGGGCTGGGAATCAGCCTGTTGGTGCTGAACCTGCGCCTGGAATTCAGTTTTGAACTGTCGGTTGGGCTGGCTGTGCTGGTTTTTGTCAGTCTGGCGGCTCTGCTAGGCTGGTTGTCGAAACTTCCGCGCTGAGTCACAACCTCCCCGTCAAGTTTGGCGGGGAGGTTGCTCAGGAGGAGGAGAAGAGAATGGCTCAGCGGTCGTTCTCGGGCTGCTCGTCGTGTTCCACGGGCGGCATGGGTTCGGCGATGATGAACAGACGCCCCCACGAGGGTTCATCGTCTTTCGCAATGCAGGTTTGCAGGGTCAGGTGACCTTTTCCAGAGTACATTTCGTAAAAGACTTGTTCGACCGTTTTGGTTTGTCCGGTTTCCAGGTCGCGAAAGGATGTATATGGGCTGTTGGGTGTGAGCGCCTGATAGCGGACGATTTTTTTGACCAAAAACGTTTCGATGCTGCCGTTGCCGTATACCAGGCTGATTTTGTTGCCTGGTTGGAGTGAGAAAAAACTTGCTCCAGCCAGGTGATTGTGCGCCAACATGCCAATCGTACCGTAGCGGCGCGCCAGCAAGAATTCGGTTACATAGTCCTGGGCCGATGAAACGTAAGCGGGGTTGTCTTGGGGTTGCTGAACAACGCGCAAAGCAAAGGCATCGTGCGCATACAAACCGCGGATAACGTTTGGGTGACCGTTTTCAATGCTGCTGACAAAACTGCGCAGACTGGGCAGTGCCAATGTTTCAGCATGCGCAGGGAATAGCCCTACGGTAAGGGCATAGACCAGCACAAGCAAAAAACTGATATATGGATAAAAACGTTTGGGCGCCATTGTGCAACTCCGCGACAAAGGCACCCAACGCATATCAATAATGATTTGTTTTCGGCAGCCCGGCGGTCATGGCTCCAAAAGAAGCGGTAGACCCGTGGCTTTGCGTCGCCGGTTTTCACCGGTTTTGCCTTTATCGGTACATTGGAAATGTTCTATTACATAACCACCATTTTAGCGGGGTTCTCTTATTTTTACCTTTCAACGGGTTATCGTCTTCATAACAGGGCTGCAAGTTGTTTTGCGGAGATATTTACAAGTTTGCAAACCATTTGTCAGTGGCCTGTGGCGTTTCAAAACGGTAAATGCGCAAATGACGGTGTTCGGGCAAGGCAAACAACTGCGGAAATTCGCGTTTGCGCCGCCAGTAGGTTTTGAACAGCCAGTGCCAGAGCGAGTCATCCGACCAGAGTTTGAAATGCAGCCAGAGCGATTCGCGGTTCGTTCCCCATAACAGTTCCTGGTTCCACCAGCGGCGGAAAGTGCGCAAAGTCAGCCGCCAGAAGACCGTCCAGAAGGAATAATCGAGCCAGAGGATGGCCTCGGCGCGCGGCCAGACCAGGTCACGCACGACTTGGTAGTTTCCCGCCACCACCCAGCGCGGGGCGCGGGTGGCTTCCTCTACCTGGGCGCGGAATTCTTCCTCCGGCGCTTCTACCCAGCCAGGCCGCCAATGCAGGGCATCCAATTCTATAAAATCCAGTTCCAGTTTTTGAGAGAGTCTTTCGGCAAGCGTCGATTTTCCTGAGCTGGTCGTGCCGATGACCACCAGGCGGGTGTAAGGAAAGGGTTTCATGCGGCTCCTTTTTTGCCAAAACGGGAAGGTATTATAATGCGTGATACGTACTTTTTTCATCAAGGAGATTGCATGTTCGACCTGCCCGATTCTGAAATTCTTCCTCTTTCGCGTGAACACGTTTTTTATACCTGGTCAGCGCAAGCCAAAGTTAACCCAATTGCGGTTAAGCGTGCCGAAGGCGTCTATTTTTGGGATGTGGACGGCAAACGTTACCTCGACTTCAATTCAATGACGATGTGCGTCAACATTGGGCATGGCAATTTGCGCGTCATTCGCGCCATGCAGGAGCAGGCCGCCGAACTGCCCTACGCCGCCCCAGGCATGACCACCAAAATCCGGGCGCTGGCTTCCAGGGCGGTGGCAGAAGTCACGCCTGAAGCCGCGCTCTCGAAAGTCTTGTTCACTCTGGGCGGGGCCGATGCTAACGAAAACGCCATCAAACTGGCGCGCGGCTATACCGGGCGGTACAAAATTCTTGCCCGTTATCGCTCCTATCACGGCGCAACGGCAGGCGCCATGGCGGCCACCGGCGACCCGCGTCGCGTGGCCTGGGAGCCGAACCTGATGCCGGGCGTGGTGCATTTCCTTGACCCGTACCGCTACCGCTCGACTTTTCACCGCACCAACCCCAACATTTCCGAAGCCGAGTTTGCGCAAGATTACCTGAACCATCTCGAAGAAATCATCCTGTATGAAGGCCCGGAGACGATTGCGGGAATTCTGATGGAAAGCGTGACCGGTACGAACGGAATCATCATCCCGCCCGAAGGCTACCTGCAGGGCGTGCGCGCGCTGTGCGACAAATACGGAATCGTGATGATTGCCGATGAAGTGATGGCCGGTTTTGGCCGCACCGGCAAGTGGTTTGCCATCGAGCATTGGAACGTCGTCCCTGACATTATGACAATGGCAAAAGGGTTGACTTCGGCTTATGCCCCGCTGGGCGCGGTGGCGATGAAACCAGAGATTGCGGCGGCTTTTGACGAGCGCGTCTTTGAATCGGGGCTGACCTACACCTCGCACCCGGTTTCGCTTGCGGCGGCGGTTGCCAACATCCAGGTCATGAAGGATGACCGGATTGTGGAACACGCCGCGGCGATGGGGCCTGTTCTCCGAAAATTGCTGACCGATTTGGGCGAATCGCACCCATCAGTGGGCGAAGTCCGCTCGATTGGGCTGTTCGGCATCCTTGAACTGGTGAAGAACCGCGAAACGAAAGAACCGCTCGCCCCCTGGAACAGTTCCAGCCCGGAAATGGCCGCTTTCCGCAAGTATTGCGTGGAACATGGCCTGTTCCTTTACACCCACTGGCACACGGCGCTGGTCATCCCCCCGCTGATTATCACCGAAGAACAACTCAAAGAAGGATTTGATGTGTTGGACAAGGCCCTGGAGATTACGGATAGAGCAGTGAACAGTAAATTGTGAACAGTAAACCTGGTGAACACCTCATTCCCCTCGAACGAATTCGCCGCGAACGAATGGTGGTCAATTCGCGCTTCATTGCCACGCTCTCGCCGGTGTTCAGCGTGGAGGAAGCGCGCGCGTTCATCAAAGAAGTTCGCGCTGAATACCCCGACGCCACGCACAATGTCCCGGCCTACGTCATTGGCGGAGGAAATACGGTGATTGAATACTGCTCGGATGATGGCGAACCGGCCGGAACCGCCGGACGCCCGGCGTTGAGCGTGCTGCGCGGCTCCAGCATGGGCGACCTGGCGGTGGTCATCACCCGTTATTTTGGCGGAACCCTGCTTGGGACGGGTGGATTGGTCAAGGCGTACACCGAGGCAACCCAGTGGGTGGTCAGTGCTGTCCCGCGCGCCCGGCGTATTCGGGCGCACCTGGCGCTGCTGGCGATTCCATATAATTTGCTGGAGCGTGTTCGTTTAACGGTGACCCGCCACAGCGGGGCGGTGCTGGGCGAGGAGTTCGCCGCCGATGTCACGCTGACGCTGCGTTTCCCGGTCGAGGCGCTGGAGGGTTTCCAATCCGAACTACGCGAGATTTCGGCAGGCAGGTTGCAGGCGGAAATTATCGACTCAACCGAAATGTTGGTTCCAGTGAATTGAGAAAGGAAAGTAGACTGTGGAATCTGATACCAAACCCGTTGGACTTCCCACAACTGCTTGCGGTGGTTTCTTGAAGGACCCCGAAACTTATCCCAGCGCCATCTATCAGGGCAAACGAGTGTATTTTTGCACCAAAGCCTGCCTGCGGGCCTTCAAGGCCGATCCCGACCGGTTTATGGGCGGGGAGGTTGAGCATCCGCTGGAGAAGGAGTGACCGCAAAATCTGCGAACTCCTTGCCAGATTTTGAGAAATTTGCGGTATAATACCGCCTCGCTGCAGAGAAAATACAGCAGGGCATTCAATCGGGGCGTGGCGCAGCCCGGCTAGCGCGCTTGCATGGGGTGCAAGAGGTCGAAGGTTCAAATCCTTTCGCCCCGACTCTAGACCATATTACATGGTCAAAATCATGAGCAACAGGTCTGTGGTAGACATTCTGAAAGGAATTGTCATGACTACAGACCTGTTGCTTTCCCAAGCCATTGAAGGTTTTTTTATTGCCCGCCGTGCTGATGGTTACAGCCCAAAAACGCTTTATCAATATGACTGGGCGCTCAAAATGTTACTCGAAATGGGAGACCTGCCCATCAAGCAAATAGACACTGAGTATTTGCGGCGGTTTATGGCCTCCGTCCAGCAAAAACCATCGTTATCATCATCATCAGTATTTCATATTTGGAAAGCCCTGCGTGCCTTTTATAAATGGCTTTCATCCGAAGGACTGGCCGCACGGCCAGATAAAGCCCTGACAAAACCGCGTTTTGCTTACCAGGAAGTTCATCCTTTTACCCAGGATGAAATCAAAGCCCTGCTCAAAGCGGTAGATAAAACCAGGCCAACGGAAGGACGGCGCGCGTCTTTTCAAATGCGTAGGCCAACAAAAGAGCGTGACAAAGCCATTGTTTTACTTTTGTTGGACACTGGCATTCGCGCTGGTGAACTTTGCCGTCTGACCGGCTCCGATGTGGATTTGCAAAACGGTCTAATAACCATTCGTCCTTATCGTTCCAGCGTCAAATCACACCCTCGTGTCATTCCGTTTGGGCAGGTGGTCAGAAAAGCCCTTTGGAAGTATTCAACATCTCACCCGTTTATCCCAAACAAATTGATTTTCGACCTGGAATTACCATCCAGTTTGTTGCATCTCCTTCGGAATTTAGGCAATCGTGCTGGTATCAAAAAAGTACATCCCCACCGCTTTCGTCATACTTTTGCCATTGAATATCTGCGTAACGGCGGCGACATCTTCACGCTTCAGCGCATTCTCGGTCATTCGTCTCTCGACATGGTGCGCCGTTATCTGAACATTGCCCAGGCGGATGTTCAGAGCGCACACCGCCGCGCCGCTCCGGTGGATAGATGGCTTGATTATAAATCAACGCGCATGTAGTCTAGAATCAAAATGCCGTTTCGCGCAGTTGTGCTGGATTCGGTTGCCACCGCGCCCCAGCCAACGGCGTTCGTCGGAATGTTGGACGACAGGCTTTCGTTGAACAGCTCAACCCCGGATGTATCAAATATCTTGAACACCGCACTGCCCGATTGAATTTCCACTTTTACTGTGTACCATGTTGATAGTGCGAGTGCATAGGTGTTGACAGTGTACGAATTTCCACCTCCGGACGAACATGCGCCTTTTGCAATGCCGCCTACGATTTCAAAATACGCGCCATCTGTTGGAGCAGTGACGCTGACTGTATTATGGAATCCGATTCTGACCGTCACGCCCGTTGAGTATTCCTGCAAAATCTTCGCAGTAAAAACATTCCCATCCTGTAAAATATTTGCCAATCCTGCGCTTGTTGATGAATGGGTAGTAAAGCGGTATCCGCCATCCGCAGTCTCGGATGAATTCAACGCAATAACCCCAACTTCAGTCGCGCTTCCGTTTGTCTGCCTGGTAGTGCCGCCGTTTATGGCCTCGCCAGTTGTGTATAACGCGTCTGTGGTGAGGAACTCATCGTAAAAGACAACTTGCCGCCCGTCCCTGAAAATTCCCTCTCCAGACGATGATGATGGTTTGAAAAATCTCAAGTCTGTAATCATCGAACCAAATTTGCCGTGCGATATGGACGTTTGGCCGTTGAACATTTTAATCGCAGCCAGGTCGAAGCCGCCAGTGGCTGGAATGTTGCTTGTTGATAATTCGCCGATGCTGTTTGCCGCCCCACCTGTTTGGATTAATACCGTTCCAGAATTGGACCATCCGAGCGTAACCCAGATGGCGTTACTCGCTGGCACGTAAGGTGTCAAATCAATCTCCTGGGTAGGGACTATTAAGTACCCACCGCCCGCGAGCAGCAGACTGCCGCCATGAACGATAACCGTCAAGCCGCTCTTCGGAATGACCAGGCCAGGCAAAAACTGCTCTGGCCGAACATAGAGTGTGTGTAAGCCGGGCCATTGCAATTCGTCCTCTGCGCCGTCTGGAAGACCGACAAAAACAGGTTGCTCATAGGAATCGCGCGGCGCAAGATAATACCGACTGCCGCGATACTCGACCTCTACCGCCAGTCCGAATGCTGTTGGAACATCGCCGTTGTTGAACGCTTCGATTACATCGCCGTTCCACAAGCGCACATAAACCCAATGCAACTTTCCAGGCACGCGTACTGTTCCGTCCGCGCGGCCAAGAAAACCGGTTTCGTGTTTTTCATGCTTTACAAATCCTTGCAGTTTTTTTCTGATATTTTTCACGTTCATGGCATTGCTCTCAACGCAACAAATTGTATATTATAACCATCAACGTAATCCAGCAAATTGGATGTTTTATCAACAAAACTTGCGCCAAAGTCGGGAGTATAAAAGATGTGCGGCGAGCCTCCGTGAACCGCCCATACGTACTTATCTCCTCCCACCGGATAGATTACAGAATTACTTGCCGAACCCAGCGGGAAGGTTGTAATTTGAGTGAACGACACACCGCCGTCTGTTGACTTCCACGCTAGAGAAGAAAACGCCGCCAGTATGTTTGTCCCGGTCTCATTATATGCAGCATGGTCGTTGATCGCTACGCTGAGCGGCATTTGCGTTTGACCGTCGTTAGTTATCACATTTGACACCGTCCCATGCACGCCATAGGCAAGCGTAATAATTTTATCCAACATCCAATAGCGTACATGGGGAATAGACACCCCGCCGACATTGTAAAAATTTGTAATATAATCTTCTGTTGTGCCGTCAAATGATAAGCGCAAAACCCTACCCTCGAAGCCAATACCATGCGGATAGGTAAATATCACCCCGTTCCTGCCCCATGACAACGCGCCGGTATACTCTGAATATTGCGTCAATTGGCGTTTTTGATTTAGACCATACGACGACCCTGTAAAAACAATTGTGCGTCTAACTGGATAAGAATTTCCCGCTACGACCATAATTTCGTCATTGCCAACAGGGTTACAAGCCAAACCCATAATGAAATACGGGAATGGAAAACCAGCAAAGTCTCCCGGCAAAATAGGTTCAAAATAAGATTCATCCGCAACAAGGTAAGCAAAATAACCAGCCACACCGTGATATATGCGCTTTTTGGTGGCTATGTAATACCGCCCGGTCTGATCCATGTCCATCGTGAAAAATCCAGCGGTGTAATCGCTTTCCTGGAAACCGTCGTTGAGCGGAATCCAAACTGGAGCAGTTTTGTCAAACGTTTCCGACCAGAACAAACCTTGTTTGGTCAGCAGCAATACATAACGAGGAGCCTGGTTGATAACCGGCAATGGCGGCAAGGGAGGCGGCAAGGGAGGCGGCGGAAATTTCGGCGGTTGCCAATTATCCGCGCCGGATTCATCGTTCGGCGGGATGTCGCCGTCCACTGCGGGGGCGGGAAACATCTCTGGGTCGCAGGTCAATTCGATTGAAAGCGTACCCGTTTCGGGGTTATGCGCGAGGCGCAATTCGCGGGGTAAAATGCGCCCGTTGTATTCAATTCCTTCCGGCGTGTCCGCTGGCGCAATTGCAATTTCGAGATATTGACGCGGCGCAAGCGTAATCAGGCGCACAGGAGCAGTAAGAGTGATGGAAAATTGATATTTTCGATTTTCATTACTCAGTATCAGCCCTGCCAGCACGTTGGCTTGCGCTTGATTAGATAGCAACAGCCGGTCTTTTTGTATAACCTGACCAAAACGCCCAAAAACATGACCGCATGACAGCGAAAATATCGCCTGTCCTCTGCCATTGACAACCGCCACGCCAGACAACTCCACCCGCGATACCTCCGGCGCGCGTGTCAGACTGACGCCGACATTTGCGTAGTCGTCTTGCGTCAGAGTCATCACTACTGGAATGCCGCCGCGCTCGGACTCTGGCAGGTAATTGGCGTCCACCTGCACAAACAGGCGGTTGTACGGGTCGCAGACCGGCGCGGCCAAAATCGTCTCTTGCGCCAGCGTCGTAATTTGCGCCCATAGAGAGCCAGTCGGCGCTTGCAAGGCGCTGGCTTGGCGCGTGTCGCTCGTCAAAAAGAAATCGGCGCAATTGCTCAGCGTTGAACGCCAGTAGAGCAAATGCCATAGCGCCTTGTCCACCGTCAGCGTTTGTATTTTTGTCCATGCGTTTGGCGCGTTTCTGACGTTTTCAATCCCGCTGGGGTAGCCGGTGATTTTATTCAGCCAGTAATGTGCGCCTTTGACGGCCAATGTAGACATTCCTTTTTTGTCGTCCACCTGGCATTCAGAAGCGTCCAGCCATCCGATTGCCAAAATATTTTCCGCTCCTGAAACAGGTCCAATGCTTTGCGGCTGTTCTTCAGTAAACAGGACGACCTTGCAATAATCGCGCGGCGTGAAGCCAGGCGGCGTGGGAAGGCTGAAGGAAAACTCGAACCCGCCGCGCTCGAAACTGCCGCTAAAATCTTCCAACCTAATTTCGACAGGCGGGTTGGCGGCGTCATAGACATATACGTTGCGATACCCAACGCTGGTTTTTCCGTTCGCGCTGGTGACAGTGCATTGGAGTAGGATTCGCCCGGCGGTGGTGGCGGTCAGGGTCGGCGTTGCAGTATTTGCGTTGATGAGAGTCGCAGAGCCGCGCAACACAGACCAGGCATAGCCGCTGATGGATGAGCCGATAACCCACGAAGCAGACGCATCAAGTTGCGTTGATACACTTGCGCCAGTCAGTTTCAGCACACGGTCGGGACCCAGGCAAGGAATGGGCGCGAAAGCGTTGTGCTGGTCTCCATAAGCAATGTCGTAATCCATCCAGACTGTTCCGTTTGCCGCCACGCGCAAATGGCGCGGCCAGATGGCAAATTCGTCTATGACGGTCAGATAAAGATTATCTTCCCATTTTATTTCGGAAGTTTCGCCGATGTAAGCAGTGTCAACCGTCCATGCTTTTCGGACACGCGCCAGGCCTTTATCCCACGCGCCGGGGGTTGTCCCAACAAGGACGGTCATGCCTGGCAGAACATTGGTCAGCGTGCCGCTGGCATTGTTATACGCTGCCTGGGCGATTTTGTCATGCGTGGCAAACGTCTGATTGACTTGACACTGATACACTGTCGCGGGTTGGTCAATGACGGCAAACAAGCGCGCCGCCAGGCCGTCCGAGCGGTAGATTGCCAATTCACCGGGAGTTGCAGGGCGGGTCATACGACTTCAGTCAAATGAGTAAAGGTAATAATCAATTCCAGGCGGTCTCGCACGGCAGGTTCTCGGCCTTCCTCCTCCGGCCACGCCATAACCGCCTGGTAAGTGTGGTAAGCGTCATCATTGGCAAGCGTTTTGATGTACACATTTGCAGAAGCGCCGGGGCAAAATGATTTGAGTTGGGCGCGCTGTTCGTTCGTCAACCGCGAAAATGTCCACTGACACGTCGGATAGCCGCGCCCGTAAACGCGCCCGCTGGCCGCCGTGACGAGTTCAGCATAGTCACGGTGTACTGCGCGCGGAACGGAAAGTGGCGTTGGCAGGGCCTCAATGTTGGTTGGTGGGTTGGATGTTCCCAATGCGAATTGAGCCATGTTTGCCTCCTACGCAAATGCTTCCGCTAACGCGCGATTGTTGCGCGCCAGGCGTTTATCAATTTCACGGATGACCTGAGCGAGCGTCAGGCTGGACGTTTCAATGCGCATGTTCACGCCGCTCGAATCGGCGCGAGTTGTTTCGCCGCGTTCGTTACTCAGTATGCGGTGTGTGGGGATAATGTTCCCGCTGGTGTGTGGGATGAGCAATTCTGGCCCGCGCTCGCCCACCCAATAAGGCGCGCCTGCGTTGACCCATCCGCCGCTTGCGCGTCTGCCTATGCTCCCTCCACCTCCACCGCTGGAAGGGATAGGCGTCAAAAACGATTGCGCAGCTTGTTGCAGCCAGGCGCGGTAACGAGCTGTCAATTCCATGCCTGCTCTTTGCAATGCGGACTGGTCATTGAGCGCCAGCGAACGCAAAACATTCAATCGCTGCTGCTCGGCGGCCTGCAATTGCTCCAGTTCAGCCTTATAGTTCTTGTCGTATTGTTCCAACCGCGTTTTTTCCTGCTCGGCAAGTTTTTGCAGTTCCAGCGCGTGCTGGTTGTCCAATTGCGCCAGGCGCGCCTGTTGTTGCGCGGCGAGTTCCTGTTGCTGACGCTGGAAGTCTTCAAGCCTGCGCTGGCGTTGAAGCGCGAAATTCGTTTCCATATCGCGCAATTGCATCGCATAGTCTTCGTTGCGCCGCCGCATCTCCACGCGGTAGTTCTCTTCGGCTTCCTGGCGCTGGTCTTCGTATGCCTGTTGTTCGCGCACCAGCCCCAGGGCATCGCGTTCATCCACCAGGTCGCGCACACGGCGGTTATGGTCGCGCTGGAGTTTGCGCATCTCACGCTGGTGGTCTTCCTCCGCCCGCCTGACCTCCAATCCATGCCGCCGCGCGGCTTCGCGCCGCTGGCGGTAGTAATCCTGCTCGGTGCGCTGTTCGGATAATGCAAACGCGCTGATGGCTTTGGCGCGCTGTTCGGCATACTGAGCGATGATTTGTCCGCGCTGGCTCTCGTAGGATTGCTCGATTTCAGCCCGCCGCGCGCCGAATTCCGCGACAATGGCATTACGCGCTTCTTCGCTTTGCTGTTCGTATTGTTTGCGTTTATTTTGTGCGTCTTCCCAGGCAGCAAAGGCATCCAATTGCGCTTGTGTGACGGTTTCCATTGATTGCGCATCTTGTTGAGCGGCTTCGGCTTGTTTTTCGATGACTCCCGTCAGTTCTCCCATCCAGCGAAACCATTCCTGCCCCATTTCTTCTCCGCCGAACAATTTGCCAAGCCCATACGCGCCGACGCTGGCAAATTGCCCAAGATTTGCCAGCCCTTGTTTCTGCCCCCATTCTGATTGTGCAATGGCCTCATAACCTGCCAGCCCCAGCCCAATGCCGCCAGTAATTGCGCCGCCTGTCCCTGTAGCAAACGCTCCGACCGCTTTGCCCGCCCCGGCAAGCCATCCGCCTGCGCCAGCCAAACCGAGCTGCTTTAGCGTTCCCGCGAGCATGGCAATTGACCCAAGCGACTGTAATATTTCGCCTGTGACTTTCAGCCCCGCTCCCGCGCCAATGGCAATTTTGATGAGTTCGGGATGCGCTTCGACGAAATCCGCCAGCGCGTCCATGAAGTTCGACGCGTCTTCCAGCAGCGGTAAAAGTTCCTGCGTTGCCACCCGTCCGATGCGCAGCCAGGCGTCCTGAATTTCGCTCATCTCGCTTTTCCAGCGCATAACGAGCGGGTCGCTCTGCGCGGCGGTGGAAAGGAAAAGTTGAGATGCCTGCGCCAGCGGCGAGAGAATGGCGTTTCCAACGCCGCCAACGTATTGCCCGACCTGAGAGAGTTTCTCTCCGATGTCACGGAGTTGATACAGGTTATCGCGTACGTCCCGCGCTCCCTGCGCCATGCCCTTGACTTCAGCGACCGCTTTGCGCGCCGCATCTGCCACGCGGTTCATTTCCGCTTCGACCGCCTGCAACTCACGCTCCGCGCTTTTCGTATCCTGTCCCAATTCTCTGAACATCTTCAAGGATGCTCGCAACTCTTCGGCGCGCCTGGATAAACTGACGAATTTCTCGTTCAGTTGTTTCAGTTCGGCGTTCGCTTTTCCTGCGTCTGCGCCGAACATCAACAAGATTTTGAGCTGCTTTTCATCCATAGGCGATAACTTTTTCTCTCAAAAGTCGTATAATGAACACAGGAGAACAACAAGATGATTACCAATTACGCCGGAATCGAGCAGGCGGAAAAGGACGCTAAAGAACTCGAAGAGAAATACAAGACCATGCTGGAATATGGAAAAGACGAATTGCCAGTACGGGCGCCTTCCCTCCAGTGGCTTGCATTTGCTCTGATTGGAGTTTTTGTTTGCGGGCTGGCCGTCTTTCTGGCAATCATTTTGTTTTAGTCCGCTCTCGCTCTGCGAGTATCCACCCGCAATAGCGGGCAGTTATCAGGTCATCTACCCAGTCTTCTGGCATACTCAGTATCTCCTGCGGCGTCCAATTCCAATTTGACAAATCCAGCAATTGAATCATGCGGGCGACCTGCCCTACCGGATGGTGAAAATGAATCCGCTCCGGCAGGTCAGGGACGCCCGCGTCTTGTTCGCCGTAGTAGCGCGTCAGCCAGCGGTAGGCTTCGAGCGTTTTTTTTCCTGCGCTTCCGGTTCCGGCAGGCGCGGCTGCCAGTGCGGATTGACCTCGTACACCGCCGCAAGCCAGGCTTCGGTAATCTGGTCGGGCAGGGCAAGAAATTCATCGAAAGTCAACTCTCGCACGGGCTTGCCGCCGATTTCGCCGTCCGAACACGCCAGGCAGTCGGGATACATGAAGCGGCGGGCGAACCAGACGAGCGGGTCGTCTTCGTCTTTGGCTTCGGCAGCCAACTGTCCGCGCCGCATTCCCATCAAGGTGGTGGCTTCGCAGATTTCCAGACGGGCGGTGACCCCGCTGGCGGTCAATTCGAGCGTTTTCATCCGGCAATCTCACGCAGAACGACAATCACATCGCCGGCGGCGGGCGCGGTCGTGAACGTCACGCCGGTCACAGTCTTGGTGATGCCGCTGGTCACTTCCACGCCGTTCTTCCAGACCTTGATGCCGTCGGTCGAGACGGCGGGATAATCGGTTGGAAAGTTGAAGGCGGTGGTAGAGCCATCGCCCAGGAAGGAGGCAATCCGCAAGGGGTAGTTGCTCCAGAACTCCAGAATTTGGGCCTCCAGGAAACCTTCGGCGGCATTCGAGAACTGCACGCCCCACAGATGCTTGCGGACGCGGTTCGGCGCGACCTGATACTGAGTAACCGCTTTGTCTGCGCTCATGCCCGGCGATTTGCGCACCACCTGCGCGCTGGGCAGGATGAACGAATGCCAGTAGGTCTTGCCGGTATCCAGCCCTTTGGCGGCCTGGTAAAGCAGCAGGCCGACGCGCGGCTCAAAGCCCTGTTTGTTGGTGGCAATGCCAACGGCGGACGCCTCGCCAACGGTCAGGACTTTCGTCCCATCCAGCAGCGCGGCAAGCGCAGGGTCGGCGGCTTCCACGTTCAAGCGTCCATCCGCGCCTTCCTGCGGCGGCAGGTAAACCACCTGCGTAATGCCATCTTCGCCCATTCCGGTCAGTTTGCGGGCGTCGGGGACGTTCAACTCGAAGGCGGTCGAACCTTTGAATTGAACGCCCTCATAGACGGTCGTCCCGCTGGCTTTGGGGTAGCCGTTGGCGTCCAGTTCAAAGACGCAGGCGTAGCGCAGGCCATAGTTGAGAGTGCGTTCAGTCGGAGCGGTCATCTTGTTTCAATCCTTTCTTTTTGGTTACGGAGTTTGCTTCGGAAGTTTTGCTTTCGCTGGGAAAAACTGCTATCACTGCGCGACGAACGCCTAAGCAGTTACAATACCAGCGGTCAACTCCGGCTTCGTCCTGTTCGGGAGGTTGAAGGGGGCGCTTGCAAATTGGACAATCCATTGATTTTCTCCATACGAATATCGTGGTCGCGGAAATCATCCATCAAATTTTTGATTACATTGGCTAATTCTTCTAATTTTTCAACAACCTGTTGATTGACAATACGATTATTCTCATCTCTGGCGTCGAAATATTTCTGCCACTGCTCATTATTCTGACGGACGATTTCGGCGTAATGAGCGTTGATTTCCGCAACCGCTTTGGAAAATACATTGACCAGCAGCCAGCCCAAGCCAGCCAGCAGGAAGGCGAAAATAATGACGACGGGAATCTGCTCCCAAACGCTGACTGGCACTTCGGGCATAGGCTTATCCTTTCGCAGGCTTTGGGGAGATGAGATAAGTCGCCTGATTGGCGATGACGGCAGCGATAAACGCCTCGAATGCCTGTACCGCACCAGCCTGATCACAAGTAGCAAAATCATAGATGCCAGCGCACGAGAGCGCGAACGCGCCGGCGGTGGCAATAAACAACAAGCCGAGCATCACCAGCCGCTTGTGCACACCGTCCAGCGCGCCGTACCAGTCAGACGCGCCCGGCACGTAGGAAAACAGGAGAGACAGCAAAATCCCTGCAATCATGGAAAGAAACTCAGCGTTCATTTGAACTCCTTTTTGGTTTATTCATATCTCGCAATGGAAACGGGGACGATGGAAACAATGTTCAGGCGAAACTCTACGCCGAGATAATTTTGCCCGGCGTATGGCAAGACTTGAATGCCGCCGTCGCCCAGCCAGGCGGCCCGCTTCACGAAGGGCAGAGCGGAATCTTTCGTTCCGTTGCCCAGCAGCGGATGAGACAGAAAGACATCCCGCACACTCAGTAGAAATTCGTCCACCGCCTTCTCCGCTTCGCCGTCATAGCCTGCCTGCACGGGCTTGACGTACAGCCGCATGAACCAGGTGCGCATTTCTTCGATGAGCGTCTCGCCGAGCAGTACGACAGCGGCGGGACCAGTGAAGGTGCAAAACAGCGGCAGGTCGCTTTCGGGGAGTGACTGTGGGGCAAAGGCATAGGCGCGCTTGACTCCCGGCACACTGCGCTGGATTTCAGCCAGCCGATTCCGCACTTGCAGCATGGTCGTCATACCACCACCATCCGCTTGTAGGAGCGCAGCATCTCCGCCACGCGGGCGGGCAGAGCTTTCGTGTACTGGAGCGTTCCCAGTTCGGCCACCCCGATTGAATCCGTCAAGCCGCTCTTGATTTCCTTGTAGAAGCGCACAGCCAGCAAAACGGCGGCGTTCACAAGGTCATCAGGTAATGTATTGAAACCGCCGATGTAGGAAATTTTGACCTGCGCCTTGCCGCGCCGCTCGGAAACGTCCGCTGAAACTGCGTAACCGTCCACGACCGCATAGGCGGCGGTCACAGACTGCCACGTCTCGCGTGGGTCGAAGCGGTAGGACAGCGCGCTCACGCTCTCGACCTTCGGCTTGCGCGGCCAGCAATAGAGTTTGCCGTCTGCCGACACCAGCGCGGGCAGAACTTCATCCGTCACAGTCTCGCGGACGAAGTAATCGTCACTGTCCATAAAGCCCGCGCAGTGGCGGTCAATGGCGCGGCTGGCTTGCGTGATGAGCGCGGCGAGCAGGCTGTCGTCAGTCGTCTCGGCGCTGCCGAGCGCGGCTTTGACGGCGCTCAGGCTGGCGTAATCCGTCATCGGTGGTCTCCTCGGTAATGGGCACAATCATCCCAGCGGCGGCAAACTCACGCGCCAGGTCGTCGGGCAGGTCAATTTCGCCGTCTTCTACAGCGGCATGAAACTCACCCCGCGAAACAGCGGTCAGGTTCGGGTCAAGGATGCGGTATTTCATAAGGTCTCCGGTCGGGAGTCTCATAGTCTGATAATCTTTTGACTACCAGACTATGAGACTATTCGACTACGCGTTCCCAATGTTGGTGATGATACCGATGGAGAACGGGGCGTAGTGCGCGAGGACACCGTCGAAGTACACGCCGCTTTCGTACTTGCGGGTGCGCTGGGGCCACTCGATTTGATAGTAGTCCTGGCGCAGGCGCATTTCCATCACATTCGGCACGCCGTTCACTGGATAAGGCAACTGTTCGGTGACGGCAACCAGCGTGCCGGGTGGCATATACGGGTGGATTTCCAGAGGCACTTCGGGAGCCGCGCCGAGCGCGAAGCGGTTGAGCAGGCTCTTGACGCGCATCCCCGCCGTGAACTCCGCGCCCGTGACGTAGGGAATCTGTGCGGCAGTCGCGGTCAGCACCTTTTTGGTGATGTTGTCCGCTTCCTGGGCATTGACGTAGATGCGGGATGGCGAGAGGCGGAAGTTATCCCACAATGAGCGGAACAAGTCGTTGATTTCCACGATGCCGCCCTGCCCGTCAGCAGTGAGACCCGTCCCCGTTCCAGGCGTACCGTTTGCCATGTTTTTGATGTACGCGCCGGAGCCGCTTGCCCAGGCGTGATACAGGATGCCGTCGTAGGCGTAGGCGTTGGTGGAGTTGTCGGCGGTGATGGACGCGGCGGTCTGGGTATCGGTGCGCAGGCTAGTCAATTGCACGCTGTTGATGGTGGTGATGGCTTGCAGGTATTCCGTGCCACCCGAGCCGACGTACCACGCATAGGCAACCGCGCCCGGCACAACAGGGGTGGATGCGCGAATGACACTATCGCCGCCGTTGGCAATCGCGCCAATACTGGAAGCCGCTGACTTGTTGGATGAACCGCCGCCATAGGCGAAAGGTGAACCGCCCGAAGCCGGAGTCACGCTCACCTGACCGACCACGCCGTCCGTCAGGGATGAAGCGAGATAGCCGTGCAGGGTAAGCGCCACCACGCGCACGTTGTACGTGTTGTCGGCAATCGAGCCGCCGCCATTCACAACGGTCCAGGTTGGAGCGGCGGGCGTACCAAGTGCAACAGCGTTGTTTGCTCCCAGGTTGGCGATTTCCTCTTCAATCATGGTCGCCCACAACAGCCGTTGCGCTTGCGTGGCGCGGATGTCCTCGAAGCCGACGGCGGCGCGTTCCGCCTCGAAGGTGATGGAATCTTCCATGCCGAGCGTTTTATAGTTGGCGCTCTTGTCGCTGACGGCGGTCGTCACCACGCCGTTGCGCTCCCCTTCGGGGACAAAGCCACGCAGGGCGGCGGTGTTGATTCCCGTCACCACCTTCCAGTGAGTAGAAGTCCCGCCGCCGCCCGAAACGCGCGGCAGGCGGTTGCGGATGGGGGTGAGAACGGGGACGAGATTTTTAGCAGGGGCTTGCAGGTCATAGGCGACAAGCCCGGTCGCTTGCGTGATGCCGGCCTTTTGCAGGATTTCGGATTTCGGCGCGTTCAGCGCCTTCTGGAATTCGGCAATGGCTTGCTGGGTGAGTTGGGAAAGGTTAGAAATCATGGTTTCTCCTGTTGTTTACTTTTGGGTTTGATGGATTGCCTGAATTTCAAGTTTAGCAATCTCATTTCGGAGCGCCTGCACCGCGAGCGGGTCGGAGACGGTCTCCAACGCTTTTTTCAACGCTTCGGCTTGCTGGAGGGCGGCGCTGGTCTTGGCGTCCAGCGTTCCGAGTTCGCGCAGGACGGGACCCGCCCCGCCGCGCTTGCTCAGCGTTTCAACTTCCACCGCCAGCCGCGCCAGGTCATTGACGATTTGCGATTGACGATTTTCGATTTGAGATTTCAGCCCGTCAAATGCTTTTTTCAAATCGCTGACGCTGCCAGCCGCTTTTTGCATGTCGCGGATTTTGGCGCTCATTTGCATCGCGCCGCCAACGGATTCGAGCAGCCCGATTTCTTCCAGGATACTCAGTACCAGGGCGCGCACATCATCGGCGGTGAGCGGCTTCGGCTGTTCTTCAGCCGATTCTTCGGGCGCGGGTTCTTCCCCGCCCGCCTGCGCTTCGCCTTCGGGCGCGGCGTCTTCGGACTGTTCCTGTTCGGGCGCGGGCTGTTCTTCTTCCATTACAGCGGCGACTTCTTCCGCAAGGGCGGCGAGTTCTTCTTCGCTCATATCGCCCAATTGCTTTTTGAGTACGGATTGAATTTTGTCCTTCATTGTTTCTCCTTCTGACTGATTACTGACGGCTGAAAACTGCTTACTGATAACCGCCCCATCCGCCTTGACCATCTCGAACTGCGCGCCGGGGATGCAGGGCAAGTCCACCAGGCTGATTTCGTTTGGGATGGCGACGTAGCGGGTGAGCGACTTATTCAGCGGGTCCGACCAGCGCTCGCCATACCGCCCGCCGATAGAAAAGCCCGTGAAGACGCCTTCGGTCACTTTCTGCCATGCTTCGGAATCCAGCACCTTCACGCCCACGCGCACGGCTTTGGCGGCATCATCGAAGAGCAACTTGATGACCTTTCCGACCGCCTTCAAGGTGTGGCTATCGCGCACGTTGCCGCGGCTCTTGCCGCCGCTGGCTTTTTCTACGCGCTTCGACCACTCCCAGAAATACGGCTTGGACTTCTCATAGTCCATAATCTCGCCGCTCTGGTCGGGCTGCTCGATGGCCGCCACGCCCCACACCTCGCGGCGGGCTTCGTCGGCTTTGGTCAGGGGGATAAACAGATTTTTCAATGTCGTCATGGCAACTCCAAAACAAAAAAGCCGGTGAAAGCAAGGACAACCATCAAACGATGGTCATGCTTGCTCTCACCGGCTCTACCGGTCTTGCGAGGGCAGTTGCCGCGCCCCTATCGGGTTCTTCCGCGACTCGGTTTGCGGCCTGCGCTTTCGCGCTCGATTACGGATATTCTAGCACAAGTTTTCTAGGATTTCAAGATTCAAAACTCATTTTCAAGATATTCTTGCAACGCCTGACCAAGCGCCTCGTTGACGTCATCCAGGCTCTCTTCCAGCGCCTTGTCCACCGTCTTCCAGCCGCGCGCCGCGTGAATAGCAGCCTGTTGATTGCCTTGCACATATTCGGCATAACTGGCGTTATTCCCCACCACGCCCAGAACAGCGTTCTCCTGCTCAAAGACCTGTGCATCCCAAGAACGCCCCAGCATTTCGGACGTTCCGCCCGCCGCAAGCTTATAGCCTGCAACGGTCGGGACATACTTGACTTTGAACCGCCGCGCCGCCTGCTTTGCTGTTTGCGCTCCAACGCTGACGCCCAGATTGCCGCCCAGCGTCTTTTTCGCCATAACGGGATACCACCAGCCGCGCCCGCGCTCGTAGTAGCCCAACGGTCTGCCGTTCTTATCTGCGCGCCCCGGTCGGTTGGCTTCAGTGGACGGCGGATACTCGCTGACGCACTCCTGCACGGCGCGCACGCTGACGGTCATCGCCTTTTTCAGATAAGGCATGACGCGCTTTGGCGCTTCTTTGAGCGCCTTCAGAAGTTCATCGAAACCCTCGATAATCAACGCTTTTTCGGTCATTTTACCGCCGTTTCTTCCTGCATTCCGCCGCCGCGTTGCGATTTGGCGGACGGCGCAACCCAGCAGCGGCAATTGACGTGCGCTGGCGGCTGAAGAATTTCCAATCCTTTTTTATCTCTTCCAAAGGGCATTCCTATTTTGACCTGCTTATTGCTCAATGGGCCGCAAACAGGACAAACCAATTCATCCCTGTTCGTCCGCCAAATCCATTCGGTGATACCCTCCCGCTCATAAGCCGTTCTTTGCCCCTGGGCAAAGGCGCGGGTCGTTTCGGTAACGGCGATACGGTTTGCCCGAACTGCATTGAATTCCTCTTCCAATTTCGCGTTCAATTCTCCAACCGTCGCTCCGGAACGAGCAATCCAATCCGCAATGATTTGTCCGACGAATTTTTTATTCGTGGTATCCAAAAACACAAGCAGTTGGTCAGTGTAATTACGCGCCCAATCTTCCGCCAGGCGGCTGTATAGGGTATTGTCGAAAGCAATCCCCAATTGCCGCGCTGCGTTGACCATGCCGCTGTACGCCATCTGTGTCAGGCGCGGCAGGAAGAGCGCAAGCAGGCGGCGGTTTTCGTTTTCCCAAAATTCTTCAGTCAACGACATTTTTGAGTATCCGTTCTTTCAATCCAGAAAAATACTCGGCAATGGCTTGCTCCAACTCCCGTGCGCTGGCGCGTTTCAACGCGTCCAGCGGGTCGGGCAAAACTGGGGCATAGGGACGTTTTAGCCGCTTTTCCAACTCTTCGCTTTCATTCAGCAGGCGGTCGAACACAGCGGCGGCGTCATCGGCGGTTTTGCACTCGTTCAGTTGCGCCCGAATCTCGTTTTGGAAATCCAGCGGCAGGATGTCGCTGGCAAACTGTTCGCGCGTCTTGCCTTTGAACAGCGCCACCGCGTTATTGCGCCAGCGGTGCAATTCATAGCGAGTGGCGCGCTCCAGCAGGGCCGGCAGGCCCGGCCAGGACGTGGACGGCGCGCCGAAGGCCGGGGCCGGCGTTCCTGTGGACGTGCGATATTCGGGCGGCACGCCCAGCCGCTCCTGGACGTAGGCGGGGGAATATACGCCCATCGAAAGATAGACCTGGTCAATCTGGGCGCGGCGGAGTTCGTCTTCGGGCGGTTCCAGCCCCTTCCAGCGGAATTCCGCGTCCGGGCGGCGGAAGAAATCGCGCAGGATACGGTCAAAGAGCGATTTGAGATAGCCCGTGATGGGTCCAATCATCGAGCGGTACTGCGCATTTTCCATTCCCTGCACATAGCCCGCGCCGCCCAGCCCGGAAGCGGCTACAAGCCCAAACTCGGCGGGGTTGTTGCCGAACGCCCAGCACATCACCTGCATCAGCCACTTGTCCACTTCGATTTTGTCCACATCCGTCATTTGCGGCTGAAAGATGCTCTGATTGCCCATGCTGGGGACAAACAGGATTTTTGACGCGCGGGCGATGTCGCCTTTGACAAGCGCGTCATAGTACTCCTGGAAAACCTTGATTTGCTCTGGACTGGTCTTTTCAATATCCACGCTCACCAGAACGCCGGGGATGTTGCCCTCGGTAAAATAGCCCATCCGCTGAAGGTCATGCCGAATCGCCGTGTTGACCGCCATGATTGCCCACTCGATGGGCGATTCGCCATTAGATATTCTGGTCTCAGCGGAATTTTTACTGTCTCCCTTGTGAAAGTTAATCTTTCTGGCTTTCCATTCAATTCTTGCCATGCTACTTCCACTAAATTTCTAGCCATTCCTTCAACCAACATTCCTTTAGCCGCCCTAATCGTGCCGCCATACGCTCTCCCGCCGTCATCATCGTCAGAATGAGCCTTTTCATCAATTCCACTAACCAAAACATTGTATGCTTGTTGGATTTCAGATATGTTGTGTGGCATGGTTATTCCTTCATCAAAACAAAGTGGATTCAATCCGTTTATTCGCAATATCACAATATTCTTGTGAAATATCAATGCCTACAAATTTACGCCCAAACTTTTTAGCAACTGCTGTTGTTGTTCCAACCCCGTTGAATGGGTCTAACACAATGTCACCTTTGAAAGAAAACAATTTCAAAACTCTTTCTGCAAGTTTTTCGGGAAACATGGCAGGATGCCCGTATTCCTTCATCTTTCTTTCTGGCGCAATACTCCATTTCGCAACAACCCATTCTTTGAACTCGTCAGGAGTTATATCTGCGTTTTCAGGTAATCCTGTTTTTTTCAAACTTCCTTTTGAAAAAATTTCTACAAATTCCCAAGTGTATTTCAAATATGGATTACTGGGGCTTTTCCATGAACCCCAAGCAGTATATTTGCAATTGTAATTATTCTTTTCCCACAGAATTTCGCCCTTCCAAATCATCTTCCTGCTAATAAAGTGATTACTGATTATGTGATGGGATGGGATGTAATCTGAGAACAACGGTTGAACATTAACAACAATTCTGCCGCCAAATTTCACAACTCTAATACACTCATCAAAAATGGCAAATAATTTTTGAAAGTAATTATCCCAAAAATGAGCGTCATCTTGGCTGTCATACTCTAGTCCAAAATTGTATGGTGGTGAAGTGAAAACCAGGTCTATTGAGTTGTCAGGAAAAGCCCGTAAAACTTCTAAACTATCGCCGCAAATGATTTGATTGGTGAATTTTTCAGGAAGTTCATTTTCCAATTCTGAAAAGCCATTCTCTTGAGCGTAATAATATTGTGAACGATTCTTTTCCTTACCTTTTCTGTTTTGCACCTTCCGTTCAACGTTAAAGTCAACATACTGACGTTTGCCAGATTTGATGCCATAACTGCCGATTTTGCTTACTTCACCATAAATAACCTGAAGTACATCTCTAGCCTTTATAGTGTCAGATGTATTGCCATTAGAGAAAATATCTTTTTCTGATAATGCTTGAATATTTCTTTTAAGTAGTTTTATATCCAGAGTATGAAAATTGAAAACATAGCCCGATGAATTAGGCTCAATAAAAGGGCGAGGCTCTGGCTGTTTTGACAAATAATTATTCGCAACAGTCAAAGCCGTATCGCCAACTTCAAAATTAACTGTAAAATGGATAGATTTATAGTCTGTCATGCTTGTATTTTACTCTACATAGCCCATTTTTTCTCTTTTACGCTGTTGTGCAAGATGAAGGCTAACGGTTTGCGTTAGCCGCTGGTGGGCGGGACGAGACAAAACTCCGAGAGCAGGATTCTGCCGGGGCGTAGAAAATGCCCGAAAATGCCGCAGAATCCCACCCGTCAAGTGCACGCTTTGTTGGCAAGCCTTTGACTTCACAGACTCTCCGCCTATCACAGAGAACCTTCTACAATTTTTATTTCTTCTTCCGTCAAGCCGTATAACCGATAGACTCTTTGGTCAATTTCGGAATCAACGTCTTTGATTTGGCGGTCAAGTTTTCTGGCATGGTCTAAATCGTCTTCGGGGCGCACGGCTTGACGCTCTTTTTGCAAAGCGAGCATTCTTTCAACTAATTTTACAATTTCAGTATGCAGTGCTTTGCTTTTTGTGTTTTCAAAATCAATTTTGCGAACTGGGATTAAAGCAAGTTGATTCAATTTTACATGAAGTCCCTTGAACTGTGAGCCATACCACCAATTAATAAGTTTTGAATTCAAAATGGCAAGCAGGTATTTTAGAGAATATGGATTACCCTTTTCTGTGAAAATCACATTGGCTGTATCCAATACGAGATAAGATTCTGTATCGTAAGCCGCTATGATTTCCTGTTTGCTAATTTCGCGCAAAACAATTTTTTCTTGTCGGAAGAAAGAATTGGGGTCGCGCGGACGTGCACCGTGAAGTTTCTTTATTTCTTCAGGGACGTATCTTAACCATAGCCCATTTGGTTCAATTCGATACCTGTAAATATCTCTGCCCCGCAAAACAGGCTTGTCTACTTCTTTTTGTTTGCGGCTCAAAACAAATCTTTCGTTATCGGCAGTTTTTATCCCAAGCGAAAAACTCGCAATTTGACTCAATTCAATGGAGTTGCTCTTCATTTTTTCAAAAACCGTATTGGCGTTTGAACTCCACTCCAAATTAATCAACTGCTTGGGATGTTCGCTGAAAGTGTGTTGCGAAATTTCTTGTTTTTTCTGAAACTGCCCTGTTTCTTCGTTGTACTCTACAATTTCAACCCGATTATTCATGCGGCGGTCATTGTCAGAGTCTTTTTGAAATATCAGAATAGCGGTTTCCACCGTTGGTCTGACCGGCTCCACCTGCGCCTGCTGGCCCGCTTCAAAACCTGGCCGTTCAAAAATCGCCGCAAACGCTGGCAGTACGTCATCAACGAACGCCGCAATCCCCGCCGCTATCGTGCTTTACTTGCCCTGCGCGCCTCTACCATCGGCGGCCTGCTCCCACTAGTGAGTATTGTCATTTTTCAATTGCTTTAGTAAATCTATCCACCTACCACAGACCTTTTACACAGGCTACAGACCCAAGCAACCACCCTATGGTTGACCGCTCTAAAAATCTCATGGGGTGCAAGAGGTCGAAGGTTCAAATCCTTTCGCCCCGACTGAGCAAAGAACCGTCGCAAGGCGGTTTTTTTGCTTAAGGCATTGGTTTCCTTTCAGAAAGGACTTTGCTATCCGTTTGCTGACCGGGAGGAACGATTAAAAACATCTCTGGGGGCGAAGCGTGACTGGTCGAACGTTTCAGAAACTCGCCTGATTTAGAGTTCCTCTGCATTCCTGGCGCTTTGCGCAGGTCACTGGTTCTCTCGAACGAATTTAAAATACACGACTCATCCCTGATGCCTGGATGAGTCATGATTGAAATCTCAAATAGCGTGTATGGAAATTATTCGTTGCTCTTCCCGCTGATGAAGTCCTCCGTTTTCTGGCGGCAGAGGTCATCACGGTATTGGATGGGCGGTGTCTTGAAGAAGTAGGACGAAGGGCCAGTGATGGGGCCGCTCAGCCCCCGGTCGAGCGCAATTTTGGCGCAGCGCACGGCGTCAATGATGACGCCTGCCGAGTTGGGGCTGTCCCACACTTCCAGTTTGGCTTCCACATTGAGCGGAACATTGCCAAAAGTCGTTCCTTCCATACGGATGTAGCACCACTTGCGGTCGGTCAACCAGGGGACGTAATCGGACGGGCCGACGTGAACGTTTTCCTCGGGCAGTTCATAAGGAATCATGCTCGTCACCGCGCCGGTTTTGGAGATTTTCTTGCTTTCCAGCCGTTCGCGCTCCAGCATGTTCATAAAATCGGTGTTTCCGCCGAAGTTGAGCTGGTAAGTGCGGTCAATTTTTACGCCGCGGTCTACAAACAAACTGGTGATGACGCGGTGCAAAATGGTGGCGCCCACCTGGCTTTTGATGTCATCGCCCAGCACGGGCAGACCGGCGTCCCGGAATCGCTTGCCCCAATATTCGCTGGAAGCGATGAAGACCGGAATGGCGTTGACGAAAGCGCAGCCCGCTTCGATGATTTGTTCCACATACCACTTGGTAGCCATTTCTGAGCCAACCGGCAGGTATGAAACCACCACATCGGTCTTGGTCTCTTTGAGCAGGCGGACAATATCGGCGGTGGGGCCGGGCGCTTTGGTGATGACCTGCGACAGGTATTTGCCAAGACCGTCGTGGGTCATCCCGCGCACGACTGGCGCATTCAGGTGTGGTACATCGCTGAATTTATAGGTATTGTTCGGTTCGGCGAAGATGGCTTCGCTCAAATCTTTGCCAACCTTGGTGGCGTTAATATCAATGCCAAGCGTAAATTCCACATCGCGGATGTGATAACCGCCCAGGTTGACATGCATAATGCCAGGGACGGTGGCTTCCTCGGGCGTGTTCTTATAGAATTCTACGCCCTGAACCAGCGATGATGCGCAGTTTCCTACGCCGATAATTGCAACGCGCACTTTCTTTTTGCTCATTCTGTTATATCTCCTTACGGTTTTTCAAATTTCCATTCCCTGCGCCTGGGTTTTGCGGGAAAGAGGGGCGATTAGAATCGCCAGTGAATACTCCGGATGAAGTATAATTTTATCCTACATCGCTCGATTAAACTATCGGTTGCCCACCTATGAATACTCAACTCAAACGAATGCAGCGGTTGCTCGAAGTTGGCCGCATGTTAAACACTGTGACCGAACTGCGGGATGCGTTGCTATTAATTTTAGGGGCGGCTGCCGAGTTGACCGATTCGTTTGGCGCTTCGGTCTTAGACCTGGAACCGGATGAAGAGAGTTTGCGTTTTCTCGTGAATACGCCTGACTTGCAAATGCTCCAAACCCTGCTCATCCCCATTGACGAGAGTATTGCCGGTTTGGCGTTCCGCAAAAAAGAGACCGTGGTCGTCAATGACATCCGCCAGGCCCCTCAGCATTCTAAGCGCGCCGATGAAATCAGCGGCTTTCCAACACATTCGGTCGTGGCCTGCCCCATCTTGTTCCGCGGTGAGGTGTTGGGGATTTTGGAAGTCATCAACAAGACGGGTGGGCTTGAATATACAAGTGAAGATATCACCATCCTGGAGACGCTTGCGGCCCATGCAGCCATTGCCATTCAAAACGCGCACTTGCAGCAACAACTGGAAGAAACCCGCGAAGAATCCCAACGTCTCGACAAAATGAAAACCGACTTCGTGGCAATTACCTCTCACGAGTTGCGTACCCCGCTTGGGCTTATTCTTGGTCATTCCACCTTCTTGCGAGAATTGGTTGGGCAGGAATACCAGGAGCAACTGGATACCATCATCCGCAATGCCATGCGCTTAAAGGAAATCATCGACAGCATGACCCGCGTGCATAACATCCAGAGCGGGGTGGCCTCGGTGCGGCGGCGCACGGTATCGGTGCGAAAATTAATCCTCGATGCTCTCGCGGCGGTCCGTAAAGAGGCTGAAACCAAAGGCGTGACTCTCGGTTTCGACATCGAAGATTCAGACTTAATGATTGAAGGCGATGCTGATAAAATTGGCGTTGCCATCCAAAATATCATTCAGAATGGCGTGGCATTCACGGACCAGGGCGGCTATGTCTTTGTGGTTGCGGAAGAAGTGCCGGGTTATATCAAAATTGCGGTCAAAGACAACGGCATCGGCATCCCTGCCAAGGATTTAAATCACATCTTTGAGCGATTTTATCAGGTGGAATCGCATCTCACCCGAAAACATGGCGGCATGGGGCTGGGACTATCCGTTGCCAAAATGAACATTGAACTGCTCGGCGGGCGCATTTGGGTTGACAGCGCTGAGGGGAAAGGAAGCACTTTTACCATTCTGTTGCCGCTCGATGCCGACCAGGCCCGGGCTGCCGATAAGGTTTTTATCAGCTAGCATGGGCAATTCACTCGTCATCGCCGGGCAATTGCGCCGACAGTACCTTATTCCTCCCGATGGTAAGCCGCTCATAGACAAACCGGGGGGAAATTTGTTATATGCCGCCGCCGGAGCGCGGCTGTGGGTGGATTCCGTCTCGCTGTTGGCGCGTGTAGGCGAAGATTTTCCCAACGACTGGTTGCGCAGCTTCCAAAAAAAAGGTATGGACACGCGCGGCATCAAAATCGTCCCTGCCCCTATGGATTTACGTTCGTTCATTGTCTATACCGATGAACGAACCTTCCAATCCACGAACCCGGTGTCGCATTTTGCCCGCCTGGGTCTCCCCTTTCCAAAGGGCTTGCTCGGCTACCAGCCGCCGCAGCGCGAACAGGATAGCCGCACCCGCGCCAACCCCGATTCGCCCAAACTCTCCGATATCCCCCCCAATTACCGGCTTGCCAAAGCCGCTCACCTGGCCCCGCTTGACTTGCTCACCCACTCCCAACTTGCCGCAGCCTTTCGGCACAGTGGCGTCTCGTATGTCACCATCGACCCCGACCCTGGCTACATGAACGCCAACTATCTCGACGACCTGCGCTCGCTCCTGCAAGGCGTCACGGCCTTCCTGCCCTCCGAAGAAGAAATCCGCAATTTGTTTTGGGGTCGCACTCATGACCTTTGGGAAATGGCCGAAACGCTCGCCAGTTTCGGCTGCAACATCGTGGTCGTCAAACGCGGCGCGCGCGGACAATTGGTCTATGACCGGATTGGCAACCGCAAATGGGAAATCCCCGGTTATCCATCCAACTTTGTCGACCCCACCGGGGCGGGCGATGCTTTCTGTGGCGGATTTTTGGCGGGATACGCCGCCACGCTGGACCCATTACAAGCCGCCCTGCACGGAAACATCTCTTCCTCGTTTGCCATTGAGGGCAGCGGCCCCTTCTACCTGCTCGATTCCATGCCCGGCCTGGCGCAGGCGCGCCTGGCTTCATTAACAGACCTGGTGAGGCAAGCATGAACATTATTGACCGCATTCTCACTCTGGCGGTCCAAATCCAGCAAATTCCTGCGCCCACGTTTCAAGAATCTAGCCGCGCTCAATTTGTCCTGGAAAATTTTCGCGCTGAGAAATGGGACGATACAGGAATGGATGCCGCGGGAAATGTCTTTGCCCGCTTAAGTGGCGGAAGCCAGCCCCCGCTGGTTGTTTCTGCTCACCTCGACACCGTCTTCCCTGCCGATACATCGCTCACCACGCGCCGCGAGGCAGGCCGCATTTATGGCCCTGGCATTGGCGATAACTCGCTGGGCGTGGCCAGCCTGTTTGGGCTGGCCTGGATGTTGCGTGAACGGGGCATTTCCCTGCCCGGAGACTTGTGGCTGGTGGCCAACACCTGCGAGGAGGGCCTGGGCGATTTGAAAGGCATGAAAGCCGTCTGCGAGCGATTTGGCTCTTCTCCGCGCTGTTACCTGGTGGTGGAAGGCATGGCGCTCGGGCATGTTTACTATCGCGGCACGGGCGTACGCCGTTATAAAGTCACCGTCCATGCTCAGGGTGGCCATTCGTGGATAGATTTTGGCCGACCCTCGGCCATTCACGAACTCTCCAAACTGGTCGCGCAGATTTCCGCTCTCAAAGTACCGTCCATGCCGCGCACCACCTTCAATGTTGGGCGTATTGGCGGCGGGACGAGCATCAACACGATTGCGCCCGAAGCCTGGTTTGAACTGGATTTGCGCTCTGAAGACGCGGCGCAGTTAAATGACTTGGCCCGGCGGGTCGAAGCGCTGCTCGAAACGGTCAATCAGCGCGCACCGTTGGGAAACAAGGGCGTGCGGGTGGAGCGTCAGGTGATTGGTCAGCGCCCGGCGGGCGAAATTCCCTCTTCGCACCCCCTACTCCAACTGGCCGGTTCCATCCTGCGTGAATTGGGCATTGAACCAGGCCTGACCACTGGTTCCACCGATGCGAATATCCCGCTCAGCCTGGGCTATCCAGCCCTGGTGCTGGGCATTACGCGCGGCGGCGGAGCGCACACGACCGGAGAGTATCTGGAGACCGCCTCCGTTGCCGATGGCATGGAGCAGTTGATTCGATTCGTCAGCCGCGCCTGGGATGCGTAGAATCGCGAGAGCCGGGGACGCCGACCCCGGCTCTCATCTAAGGAGGAGAAGAGAAATCACTGCTCTTAATATATCACTGCGGTTCGTGTTATGCTTGACGCTTGTCATACGCTTATCCTATGCTTACCCAACGCTAGGGTTAGCGAATGATTAACCGGAGATACTAATGAAACCATTTTCCTTGCCCCGCAATGTGTGGGTCCTCTCTGCTACATCCTTCTTGACCGACATTTCAACCGAGATGCTCACCAACCTGATTCCGCTTTTCCTGGCGAATGTGCTGGGCGTCCGAACGAGCATCATTGGCCTCATCGATGGCGTTGCCGAAACGACTGCCAGCCTGCTCAAACTTTATTCCGGCGTGCTTTCCGATAAACTTGGCAGCCGCAAATGGCTGGCCGTCGCCGGATATGGCTTCTCGACCCTGGCCAAACCTTTCTTATACTTTGCATCCACCTGGGGTTGGGTGCTGGGCGTGCGCTTCGCCGACCGGGTAGGAAAAGGCATTCGCGCCGCCCCGCGCGATGCCTTGCTGGCTGGCAGCGTGGAGGAAAATCAGCGCGGGCTGGCTTTTGGCCTGCACCGCGCAGGTGATACCGCCGGAGCTTTCACCGGCCTGGCGATTGCCGCCCTGGTCATTTTCCTCGCTCAATCTGGCGCGGCTCAACTAACCCGCGCCACTTTCCAAACGATTGTGCTGGTCTCCATCATCCCGGCTGTGCTGGCAGTGCTGGTGCTGGCCTTGTTTGTTAAGGAAGTGGCCGGGAAAGCCCAGACCTCCATGCCGGCTTTGAGCCTGGCAGGAATGGACAACCGTTTCAAAATCTTCCTGCTGGCTGCGGTTTTATTCACCCTCGGCAACTCATCTGACGCTTTTATCATTTTGCTTGGGCAGGAGCGCGGCCTGAGCGTGTTGCAGGTGATGGGCATGCTGCTGACCTTCAACGCCGTTTATACCCTGTTGGCCGGGCCGTTGGGGGCGCTCTCCGACCAAATTGGACGCCGCAAACTCATCCTGGGCGGCTGGCTGGCTTACGGATTGGTGTATCTCGGTTTTGCGCTTTCCCAAACCGGCGCGCAGGTCTGGGTTTTGTTTGGTATGTACGGGGTGTACTACGCTGCCACCGAAGGCACGGCAAAAGCCTTCGTTGCCGACCTGGTCCCCGCCGAGCGGCGCGGCACGGCCTACGGGCTGTATAACGCCGCCCTCGCGCTGACTGCCCTACCGGCCTCGCTTATCGCCGGGATTCTCTGGCAGGGACTTGGCCGTTGGGGTGGTTTTGGCCCCGCCGCGCCGTTTGTGTTTGGGGCGGGGATGGCATTGGGAGCGGCAGGTGTATTTGCGTCTATTTCAAAATCTTAAACACCGCCCCCGCCGTCGTCCCCTGCACTTCGGGGAAGTAGGCCAGCCAGGCGTGGGCCGGTAAAACGCGGTACTCTCCCGGCAGCGAGGGGATGATGGTGTAGGTCAGCACATACGTTCCGGCAGGCAGATAATCGGCACTCCACAAAATGCGCTCGCGGTAAATCTGCGGGCGGTTAAAGTACCACCAGCCCCAGCCCGCGCCGAACGGGTCACGCTCATCAAACTGAATGTCAACCGACTGACTTTCTTCGCCTTGCTGGCTGGTTTTGAGCGACGGGTCGAGGATGTTAGCCCCGGCGGGGATGAAATCTTCCAGCAGGAAGTAATACGCATCGTTTGGAAGCGTCACGGTCACGCGCGCGGTCAGGCGGCCCGATTCCTCCTCGCGCATCTGATAGGAATCGACCGGCTGGCACTTCTCCCCGTTACATTGCAGATATTCCCGGCTGACGGCAATGCCCTGGTTGAGGGCAGGCGCGGTTTCGACTGGCCGCAACACCGAAAGCAGGGCGCGGTAATACAATCGCCCTACCCCGGCCCCGCGGTTAATGGTCAACTGGTTGGCGCTATTGAGCATCATCTGGCTGAGGGGCGTGATGGTCGTGACGGTCGTCAGATTTTGCGGGCCAGCGGCCTGCCCCTGAGCAATGTTCACGCCATTCAACGCAGCCGAATAGCCAAAATCGGCGCGAAATTCACCGGTAGCAGCCATGAACCGGTCCAACGCCAGCAACAGCCAGGCATTCTCATACTCAGACGCGCTCCAGCCCTTTGGCCCGCGCTGGGCAGCCAGGTAGCGCGCCGCGTCTGCCGCCAGCGGGCTGGCCGGGTCGCGTTCGGTGAGCGTATAAACTACAATCGCGGTGGTATAGAGCGGCGAACCGGGTATTAGCCAGCCGCCCTGCTTGCTCTCCCAGTGAACGCCGGTCGCCGAGCGGATGGCGGTTGCTTCCAGGTCAGAAACCAGGGTTCGGATGCGCTCATCTGCCGGATTGTAGCGGGAGAGGGTCGTTGCCAACATGGCTTTTGCCCAGGGGTCAAGCCGCTCGCGTTCGCCGTACAGTTCGTCGGCAACATACCCAAAATTGTTCAGGCTGCCGGTCTCTTGCAGGACGAAGCAATAAAACGCGGCGCGGTTGGCCCAGAAGGGGTCGGTCAGGCTCACCGCGCCGGTGAACGGTTCAGCAGTTGAGAAAAGGTAATCGCGCCCGCGCTGAATGGCCGCGAGCAGGGTCTCGTCGTCGCCCGCCAGGCCGCTCTGCCGAACCTTTTCCAGGCCATAGACCATGTAAGCCGTCAGGAAGGGGTCGGAGCGGTTTGCCGTCAGCGCCCAGCCCCAGCCGCCATCTTCCAACTGCGTAGCCAGCAGGCGTTCGGTGGACGGGCGGGCGTCGCGCTCCAGGCGCGCGCGCAGAGCCGGGTTTTCAATGCCCACGCTTTGCAGGGTCAGGTAAGTAACCGTATTCGGCAACAGGTATGAGAGAATTTGCTCAGCGCTAAAAGGTGAGTCGGGCAAGGTTTGGGCATCGAGCGCGCTCAAAATAGCGGAAGCCAGCGAAGGCGAGAGTTCGAGGGTCAGTTCCCCCCCCAGCGGACGGAACGCGCGCGGGACGGCGAGAATTTCCGTGAGCGCCGCATTAGAGTCCGTCAAAATCCCCGCCGTGCTAAAGGTTTGCGGCGCGGTGTAACGAAAGACCGGGATTTTGCCCTCGTTGGGGCGCGTGGCATCCTGGAATTGGGCTGATTTGACCGCGAACACCGCATCCAGGGCTTCGACATCTCCTACCACGCCGCGCCAGGCCACCCGCGCCTGGCCATTGGCCGGGATGGTGACCGTTTGTTCGGCCTGCGCGCCCGCTTCCAGCCGGAATCCTTCAGCCTTCAGGCTAATGACGGCCTGCTGTTGCTGGGCGGTATTGTTGTTGACGATGGCCGCCAGTTCGGCCACGTCGCCCACCACCAGGAAGCGTGGCGTTTGCGGGCGAAGGAGCAGGTCTTTGCTGGTGACAACGCGGACGCGGGCCTGCCCGACTTTTGTATCCTTCGTCAGACCGCGCGATTCGACTTGCCAGGTGGTCAGATTATCTGGCAAGGTGAGCGTGATTTGGGCTTTGCCCTGCAAATTGGTGGTGATGTTCGCGTTCCAGTAGGCAGTATCGGGAAAGTCTTCGCGAATGGTCAGGATGTCTCCGCCGCCGCCCCCGCCCAGGCCGCCGCCCATATCCAGCAGGCGGCGGGTGGAGATGGCATCCGTCAGACCGGTGCGCACGCCCAACGGCTGGATTTTGTAATAGGCCGGGATGATGTCTTCGGAGTTGAGTTCGGCCAGAGCAAGCGCGGCCAGGTCCACCACTGCCAGCGAAAATTCGCCCTGCACGGGTTGTCCTTTTGGGTCGGTCACGGTCAGGTCAAGGGTCAGCGTGTCGCCGGGCCTGGCTTTTTCGGGCGTGGCTTTCAGGGTGACGTTGAGCGTGAAAGCGGAGGGGTCCACCGGCAGGTTGATGTATCCCTGTCGAAAGGCCTCGCCTGGCCCCAGCAGGGTGGCCGAAACGTAAATGTTGGGGGCTTCTTCTTCAGTGATGGGCAGACGCAGGCGGTAGCCTTCCGCCGGGATGGAGACGACCTGCGCGGTTTTCAGCGCGCCGCGCTCGGTAGTCAGGAGGGCCTGGGCGGGTTCGTTGAAGGGGTTGGGAAGGAACACTTCGGCCGTCTGGCCGGGTTTGTATTCGGCCTGGTCTGCCGTCAGGCGTAATTGGTCGTAAGGCAGGTCGGGCCAGGCAGCGTTTTGCGCGCCGCCTACCCACAAGAGCAATTGGGTTTTTGCGTTACCGCTGGTCACTTCCAGGGCGTAGGTTCCGGCTTCGGAGGGCGTAAACGAGACCTCGCCGCGCCCATCGGCGCTGGTGGAGAGGGATTTGCTCTCGACTGGCGTATAAACTGGATTGAGTTTATATGCATACCCATACATGAAGTCTTCTCGTTCCCAGCGCACTTTTTTAAACTCGGCCTGAATGGCGCGCGAGACGGGATTTTGCTCCCAATCCACCGTCAGCAGGTCGAAGTTCATTGGCAAACCGGCCTGCCCAAACCAGACCTGCGGGCGGACGCCGATGTAGAACGAATCGGGGTGGACGGTGAGCGTGGCGCGGGCGCTGACCGGGAAGCCGCCGCTTTCGGTTGCGGTAATTTCCAGGGTCAGTTCGGTGGTGTCATTGACTTCGATATTTTCGAGCGGGATGACGAACCTGCCGTTGGCGTCGGCGCGGCCCTCGCCGCTTTGGGAAACGCTGCCAAACTGACTGCCCAGCGAGAGCCAGCCGCCGCTTTCGATGCCCGCGCGGAAGGAGGGGATGGAGAAATAGGCCGGGCGGGTGTAGAGAGTCCACTGAAAGGGCAGGTCGGCGGCGGGCGCGCCAAAGAAGTACTCGGCACGCACTACGCCGGTCAGCGCCTGGCCGCTTTGGGCCGGGTTGGGCTGCATTTGCACGCTCAGGTTGATTTCCGGCTTGCGGTAATCGGCCACCTGGAAGTAAATTCTGCCGCCCTCCACCCACTGGTCGCTGCCCAGGTCGATGGAGATTCTATACTCGCCGGGGAGGGCTTTTTCGGGCAGGTTGAATTGCCCGTTGAAGGTGCCAAATTCCGAAAGTCCAATTGTTCGCTCCTCGATGAGACCGTTCGGGTCGTTCAGGCGCAGGGTGAACTCGCCAGGATTAGCCGGGCTGTAGCGGCCATCGTACAGATTGCGCAGCGCGCCGCGAAATGAAACCACGTCGCCGGGGCGGTAAATGGGGCGGTCGGTGTAAAGGTAGGCCACCGGGCGTGGGCCGCCGGGTTCGAAGCGCAGGCCAAAATCCTGGGGAAGAACGCCCAGGTTCCAGTCGGGCGAGCCAATGCCAAATTGCTCTTCGCCCGGTTTGCCAATGACGACCATCCGAACGGATGCGCCGGAGGGGAGTTCTCCGCGCCACAGACCATCGGCATCAGTCTCACCGCTGGTAATTTGGACGCCTTCCTCGTCATAAACTCGCACGGCAGCAAAACCAACTGGCTGGCGGGTGCGCAAATCGACCGCCCAGGCCAGTACTTCCGTTGCGCTGGCTTTGACCGTCACGTTCACGTCGCTGGAGACCAGCAGGCGGGTGTTTGGGGAGCGGTTGGAAATATCCGGCGAGTCAATCTGCACCATGTATAAACCGGGGGTAAGCGGCCCCTCGCTCAGGCGGAACTCGACCGGCTTGTTCAGGTTGCGCGGCAGGTTGGGGCGAAGCGTCCAGGTTTCGTTATCCGGCGGGACGAAATTCTTGCGAAGGTTGTAATCGCTGTCGAGGCGTAGAAATTCATCGAGGGTGAGCGTGCCGCGCGAGATGAGAATGGTCTGCACGTTGACCGCCCGCACGCTCAAGACCGGGTCGGCAGAACGGGTGAACAATTCCTCTATCCACGAACCATACTCCAGCGAGGGCTCGGCATCTTGCTCGTGGAAAGTGAACTGGACATCCTGGCCCAGGGTTTGTCCCCACTGGTCGGACAGCGAGGCGGGCAGGGTGAGGGTGTAAGTTTGCCCGGCTTCAAAGCCGCCATAGATGTTGATGGTGTTTCCATCAACCACCGCGCCGAACGATTCGTTGCGGGGCGAGAGGGTGAGCAGTTCAGACAGGTCTGTATTTTTTGGAATTTTGAGGGGCGCGCCAAAATATAAGAATAATCCTTCGGAGGAAGAGCGCACCCCGCCTTCCGGGATGTTGGCGCCCTCAAATTGGAAGGGGGGATAGGTGGAGAACTGCGCCTGAACATCCTGTCCAAGCGGCGCGCCGCCGCGCGAACGCGATTCGGCCCCTATGGTCAGCGTGTAGGCCGTTTGGCGGGGTAGCAGCCCGCCTGAGGCAGTGAACGTGACAACTGTGCCGCGCTCGTTCCAGGAAAATGTTCCGGGAACTTTGCTGCCATCCGGCCCGCGCAGGGCAAACGCGGCTTCCACGCTGGCGGTGTCCATCGGCTGGTTGAAGGTCACTTCAATTTTGGCGTCGGGGCCCATAAAATCGCCAGATTGGGGCGAAATGTCCAGCACTTCGGGCAGGGCGGTTTGAAAAGACCAGGCCAGGTTCGGCGTGGATGGGTCGAGCGGAGTTCCGGCGCTGCTTGTGAGCGAGGGGTTGACGCGGACGGTGTAATTCACTCCGCCCGAAAGGCTGGGGGCGGGATAGAAGATGTAAGTGCTGGTGTTGAGCCATTCGCCGCGCCCGCTGGCGGCGGGTTCGAGCGTAAACCCGGCGGGCAGGGAGGCCGAATCCGCTCCAAGCGGCACGACCGGCTGATTGAAGGCCACGACCACTGCCGAATCGGGGCTGACCGAGTCCGCCTGGGGCGCGGGCAAGACCTGCGAAACGGTCAGCAGGCCGGGGGTGCGATAAGAGAGGGTCACTTCGCGGGGCAGAACTAACCCTTTGGCAGTTTTTGCTCCCACGCCAAGCGTTATCTCAATCCGGTCATCCGCCGAAAAAGGCTGGGCCGGGGTGATTTTCAGGGTGGCATCATCCATCCACTGAAACAGGAATTGGGAGGCATTGGGCGAACGAAAAGCCGCTTCCACGGAAGCGCGTTCCATTGGCTCGCTAAAGTAAATTGTGAGCGGACTCTGGAGGCCGATTTGGCTGCCAAGGGGGGGAACTGTCTCGATGATGGCTGGCGGGAGGGGCAGGGCGGTAGGCGTGGGACTGGGAGCGGGCGGCGTGGCGGTGGGCGCGCCGGGCAGGTTCAGGCTGCAGGCCAGCGAGAGAATCAGGATTAATGACAGGCTAAAGAAAAGGGAACGATGCTTCATAACTGCCTCCTCGGATGAATCGATTATACCTTTATGATGGTGGATGGGTTGTGAAAGTTCCAAATGTATCTATTCATCGTGGGATATGTATAAAAAAGGACCCGAATCGCTGGGCGGGGTCTTTTTCTGCGTTTGAGAACAGAAGAAATCAGGTGAAAGTCTTCTATAAGATTGTCGGTCAATCGGTTTCCATCAGCCGTTGGCGGATGGAAACCAGGTCTGCTGGGCTGGTTCCGCCTGAGAGCAGGCACTGCTCAAGGTCCAATTCTTCCAGGGTTTCGCGCAGGGATTGTCGCACTGAGGTATTTTTTCTTGCAAGCAGTTTATCGCGGATAGCATCGACGCTTAGTTCGTAATCGGTGGCAATCTCCTCGAGCGTAACCCCAACCAGCGAGAGCACGACGAACGAGATGATACCCGTCCGGTCGTAGCCGCGCTTGCAATGGAACAAAACACCGCCCGGCTGGGCGTGCGCGATGGTTGAAATGGCCGCTGCATGCCGCTCTGGCCAGCGTTGCAAGGCGTCTTTGAAATACAGCGGCGTGCCCCACAAACTGGTATTGACCCATTTTTCGACAAACTCCTGGTCGGTGACATCCTCAATTTCTGCTCGCTTTACCACCACATCGGGATAAGGCGATGTGACGTTGAGTTCAGGCTCGTCCATGCCGTATGTACCAAGCGTGATGATGGTACGAACACCGTAGTCATAGAGCGACTGCCAGCCCGCTGTGGTCAGCCGGTTTGGCGTATCGCCGCGCAGGATGGCCCCAAAGCGGGTCAGGCCGCCGTTGGCTGTCTGTAGCCCGCCCAGGTCGCGGACATTGTTACAGCCATCCCAGGTTAGAATGCGCTCGTTCATGCCAGAATCTCCTTTGGTCTTGTCCGGAACGGTCTCACAGCTTGCTGTCACCAGTCAACTGCTTACAGAGATTGGCAGGCCAACTTAAAGCCGTTCATCCTGCATGGCTGGTTTCCTGTTGCCACAGTTCTCGCATTTCCTCGCTCGATTCAAGCAGTTCATCCAGTTTTCCTTCGGCCTCGACCCGACCGTCTTTAAGCACGATGATGTGGTCGGCGCGGCGTAAGACGGGGCGACGGTGCGAAACCGCCAGACAGGTTTGGCCCTCGCGGCTGAAAATGCGCTCCCACATCTGGCGTTCGGTTTCCACATCAAGGGCGCTCGAAAGGTCGTCAAAGACCAGCAGTTCTGGCTCGCGGATGAACATGCGCGCGGCAGCAACGCGCTGGGCCTGCCCGCCAGAAAGTTTGACCCCGCGTGAACCGACCAGCGTTTCGAGGCCATTTTCGAGCATTTCCAGGTCTTTGTCCATTACGGCCAGGCGGGCAGCGGCGTAAATGGCGTCGTCGGTTTTGTTGAGGCCGAGCAGAATGTTGTTGCGCAGGGTGTCGCTAAAGAGGCGCGGCACCTGAGCTGTGTAGGCGCAACGCGGTGGGACGAAAAAATCGCCGGGGGAGTCAATTTTCTTGCCATTCCAGCGGATTTCGCCTTTTTCGAGCGGCAGAAGTCCCAGCAGGACGCGAATCAGGGTCGTTTTTCCCGACCCAATGCGGCCTGTCACTACCGTCAGCGTGCTACGTTGAAGACAGAGATGGACGCCCTGGATGCCGTTGCTCGAATTGGGATAGTGAAATGTCAAATCAACGGCAGACAGGCTGCGCAAGCGGTCTGTTTCTGTTTTTGATGGGTATTGTACTTCAGGCAGGGGGCCTCCCAAATTAATGGGGCTATGGGCCACCAGCGCATCCTGCGGCGCATTTTCCATCAGCCGGTACATGCGCTGCACCGAGACTTCCATTTGCTTATATCGCGCCGAGAGCATGCCTGCAAAGGTCGTCAGGTCGCCCATGCTGCTGAGTAGATAAACGAACAACGAGAAATCGCCAACGGTGAAACTGCTCTCGCGCATTGACTGACCAACCAGGATGAGAATGATGCCGGTTCCAAGCGTGGATGTGTTGCGATAAATGGAGCCGAGGAGGTCATCGAATAATCGTTCGCGGACGGCGTTTTTGCGGCGCTCTTCATTGAGTTTATGAAAGTGGTGGATGACCTGTTTTTCGGCGGTGGCGACTTTGATAGCCTGTACCGCGCCGAAAAATTCGCCAATGAAGCCGATCACTTTGCCGGTTGCCTGGCGGCTGGCGGTGCGATAATGTTCGATTCGTTTGGTGGCGGCATTGGCAATCAGCCCAACGACCAGCACCGGCACAAGCGCCATGAGCGTGACCGCCAGGCTGATGCGCACCATCAGCCCGATGGCAATGGCGACGATGGCAATGCCGACCATGATGTCATTGATGAGAATCACGAACAGCGGAATCTGGTCCACATCGGTTTTGAAGCGGTTGACGGCCTCGCCGGTTGAATCGGGCAGGGGCGCAGCACCAGGGCGGCGTAAGATGTGGCGCAGCAGATTCTTCCGCAGCAGAGTGTTGATTTCCGCGAAAATCGGCACATCGGCATAATAGAAGCCGTAACTGGCAATGATGCGCCCCAGCCAGGCGGCGAGGGTAAAGCCAACGATGCTCCAAAACCCAAAGGTCAGCGTGGCTTTGCCAGTCAGCAGGTTGAAAAAGGCCTGGATGATGAGCGCCGGGGCAATTTGCCAGCAAAACCGAATCAGGGCGACTGAGAGCAGGTCGACCAACCAATACCAGGGTCGAAACCGTATCATTTCAAAGACGACGCGCCAGGCGGGCAGGGCGGGGATTTTTTCAGGGAGGGTTGTTGTGGTCATTTCAGTTCAAAACCTTTGGACACGGATTTCACGGATTGGACGGATTTACACAGATTTATTCTTAACCTTTCTCCGTGAGAATCCGTGTACCGATTTTCACACCAGCACTTCTTCCAGCCCGGTTTGCAGAAGCTGGGCGAAGCGCGAGGCTGGGTCGGAGGCCAGGAATTGGCGCGGCCCATATTCGATGGCCTGGCCATTCTCCAAAATTAGAATGTCATCAGCGCGGTGAACGGTCTGAAGGCGATGCGCGATGATGATGGCCGTGCGCCCGGCCAGCAATTTGTCGATAGCGCGTTCCAGTTTTTGCTCGGTGGCCGGGTCGAGGCGCGAGGAGGCTTCATCGAGAATGACCAGGCCAGGGTTGCGCAGGAAAACGCGGGTGAAGGCGAGCAGCTGTGCCTCTCCGGCGGAAAGACTGCGTGAACCGGTCTCCAGTTCGGTCTCAAGGCCATTGGGCAGGGCGCGGAACCATTCACCAAGTTCGAGTTGTTCGAGTGTGTTGATAATCTGCTCATCGGGAATGGAACGGTCGAAAAAGGTCAGGTTGTCGCGTACGCTGGCGCGAAAGAGCTGCACATCCTGGGTGACGAGCGCCACGCGCTGGCGCAGGGCGGCCAACTGAAACTGGCGCAAATCCGCGCCGTTCAGGCAAACCTGGCCCTGTTTGGGGTCGTAGAGCCGGAAAATGAGCCGCGCCAGGGTTGTTTTACCACTGCCGGTGCGCCCCAATAAACCTAAAATAGAGCCTGGCCGGACGGAAAAAGACAAATTACTCAAAACGGGGTCACTGTTGTTATAGGCAAAAGTCACGCTCTCAAAAGACAGGGCCAGTGGGCCAGAATCTGTTCCGGTGCGTTGCCCATCGGCTACCTCTGGCTGGAGTTTGCGGAATTCCGTCAGGCGTTCGACGCAGGCTCCAATCGTCTGGAAACTGTCGATTTCATGGGTCATGGCCCACAGCGGCTCTTCCAGCAGGTTGAGATAGTGGATAAACAGGTAGACTGTTCCGACGGTCATCAGCCCCATCGAAAAGAGCCAATAGCCGCTCGAAATTGCTAACAGGTGGCCCAGTGTAATTGCGGTGCGAACTGAATTTTCGAGAATCCAGCGTTTGAAGTGCGCCCGGCGGCTGTAAAGGAGGATTTTGGCCTGGTGACGGAACAGCCCGTAGATGGAGAAATCCACTGCGCCGCTCGAACGGATATCCTCTGTGCCGTTGAGTTGTTCTTCTATAAAGCCGAACAACCCTGTTTCGGCCTCGCGGCGTGCTTTTTGCTCTGATACGGCGATGTCTTTCAGCCGCCCCAGAACCAGGATGGTGATGATGGCAAAGGCCGTGAATCCTAACCCCGCGCGCCAGTCTTCCAGGAACAGGGCGACCAGAATGCCAACCAGCAGCAATCCGTTCGCCACCAGGTTGAGCGCAAACTGCGAGAAAAAGGTTGCCATTTCGGTTACGTCGCCGTCGATTCGTTCAATCAACTCGCCGGGCGTATGGTCATTGTGGAAGCGCATATCGAGATTGAGGGCGTGCCAGGCCAGTTCAGCGCGCAGCGCGTTGGTGGCGCTCCAGGCTACGTTTTCGCCCAGGTATGTGACGCTTACAGCAACCATCTGTTGCAAAATGGCGACTCCGATGAAGGCCAGCGCGATACTGGTCAGGGTTTGAAGGGATTTCCCAGCCAGCGCGTCGTCAATGAAAGCGCGCATAATCTGTGGAGCATAAATTCGCAGACCGATGCTGCTAAAAAGCAGAATGACCAGCAGGGCAACCCGTCCTTTTTGCGGCGCAAGGTGACGGGAAAGCATGTCCCAATAGGCTTTGAAAGGAATGTTCATGATGTTCCCTCACCGAGTCCGAAATCTGCTGATTGCGGCGCTTTTGAGAAGATGGAGACTCTTAAGTCCTGGCTGAAAATCATCAAAAACCATGTTGTGGAGCGCAACAGGGGCAAGGAGCCGCCACAACCAACTGTTCCTGGTGAGCAGGCGCTCGCTCTGGTTGAATGGAGTGAGTGTACTTGATGGGGGGAGTGTGTCAAGACTGCGGTACGGGTGACTTTTTTTTGTAAGTGTATAATGTCACAAGTATTGACTTTTTGTTTATGTTAATGTAAAGTTAACAGTATAGTAAGGCTGACATCTATCAACCAACAGATTCTTCAGGGAGGATATTATGTTGGACACCAATCACCTTTCCCTTTCCTCTTCGCTTGAAAAAAGGCTTTCAGAGAGAGTGGATGTGTATGGTGGTGTAATGCATTCTGGAAGCACATCGCGCGTTCGCCCCACTGTTTCGGTGATTATCCCCACCCTCAATGAGGCCAAAAACCTGCCGCTTGTTTTTCCATACCTTCCAATGAGTTGGATTGATGAGGTCATTCTGGTGGATGGCCGCTCAACTGACAATACGGTGGAAGTTGCCAAACAGCTTTTACCTTCGGTCAAAGTGGTGATGGAAAAACGTAAGGGGAAAGGCATTGCAATGCGCTCTGGCTACGAAGCGGCTTCGGGCGATATCCTTGTGGTGATTGATGCCGATGGGTCTCATGACCCGCGCGAAATTCCGCGCTATGTCCTGGCACTGATGCAAGGCGCCGATTTTGTTAAAGGCAGTCGCTTTGCGCCTGGTGGGGGGACTACCGATATGCCAGCCTATCGAAAGGCAGGCAATTTGGCGTTCATTCTCGCGGCAAATTTGCTTTTTGGCGTCAGCTTCACCGATTTATGCTATGGATTTCACGCTTTCTGGCGATATTGTTTAGATGCAATTGACCTTGCTAAGGTAGATGGTTTTGAGATTGATACAGCGATTTACCTTGAAGCGGTTCGTAAAAAATTGCGCATTGTAGAAGTTCCCAGCTTCGAGGGCTATCGGTTTTATGGCTCCAGTAATTTGCGTACCATTCCAGATGGATTTCGGGTATTGCGCACTATCGTAAATGAATGGAAAGGGCACCTGCGTGACAATGACAGGGATGTTTATTTGGGTTTTCGCGGCTTCAAATTCCCCTATTCAGATATTTATACCCTCAATAGCCTGACGGCTGAGCACCCCAATGACCAGATGAACTTGCAGTTTTTGCAGTTACTCAATGCAATGGTGATGGCGCGCGGGGATGTTCAATCCGTCCTGGAGCAGATTCTCGACCTGACTGTCCATGCGCTGGATGCAACCAGCGGCAGTTTTGTTTTGCTAGATGAAAACGGAAATGTCAGTGATGGCTGCCGGAGTTACGATGGGAAATTGTTGGGTGGTATTTCAGACCCTGAATTGATTCGGCAAGGCCTGGCAGGATGGGTCATTCAAAACCGTCAACCGGCTCTGGTCTCCAGCACAGTTGATGACCCCCGCTGGCTGAAACGTCCCGATGAGAAATCCATTCAGCGCGGTCGTTCTGCGCTTTCTTTTCCGGTGGTGATGGGTGAGAAATTAATAGGCGTTTTGACCTTGACGCGCCCCGAAGAGAAAAAGTTTACCGAGAAAGAATTGGCGCTATTACAGAATTTTGTCAACAATGACGCAGTAAAAAAGTAGAGGCACGGTTATGAACGCTCAACAACCATGTGCAGGCGGGATTTCTGTCATCATTTGCGCTTACACCGAGGAGCGATGGGGTCAATTGGTGGATGCGATTGAGTCGGTGAGAAGCCAAACCATGCCCCCTCAAGAGGTAATTGTCGTCATTGACCATAATCCATCTCTGTTTGCGCGCAGTTATCAGACCTTTACGGATGTGCGCGTTCTGGAAAATGCTCAGGCGCGTGGTTTATCTGGCGCGCGCAATACCGGTATTGCTATAGCCCGCGGGCAAATCCTTGCTTTTATGGATGAAGATGCTCTGGCGGATTCAACCTGGCTTGAGAGTCTTGCCAGCATGTATGTCGATTCGACGGTGATGGGCGTGGGTGGCGTCATTTCTCCAATTTGGGTCGATGGCCGTCCGGCCTGGTTCCCTGAAGAATTTAATTGGGTGGTGGGTTGCACCTATCGTGGCGTGAGTGAAGTGGCCGCGCCGGTGCGTAATCTGATTGGGTGCAATATGTCCTTCCGCTCGGAAGTATTCCGTAGTGTTGGCGGCTTTCGTTCTGGAATTGGACGGATTGGCACTGTGCCTCTCGGTTGCGAAGAGACGGAATTGTGTATTCGCGCCAGCCAGAAATTCCCCGCTCAAAAGTTCATCTATACGCCAGATGCTCGGGTCGCGCATCGAGTCCCATCTGCCCGGACAAGGTTTGCTTATTTTCGCAGCCGTTGTTACGCGGAAGGAGTGTCAAAAGCCCTGATAACTTCTCTCGTGGGCGGACGGGATGGTTTGCGCTCCGAGCGCGCCTATACGTTTAAAACTTTGCCATTGGGTATATTGCGTGGTATTCGGGATGTGATTGCGTGCCGCGATTTTTCTGGCTTTGGACGGGCACTTGCAATTGTAATGGGACTGTTGTTTACGACCTGGGGGTATCTGGTTGGGAAAATCTCGATGCGGAAAACCGCTTTTCAGAACCTTGAACAGGCTTTAATCCATGAGCCGTTTTCTGGGCAGTAAAATGACCGAAAAAAATACCAGTGAGCCATCTGTGTTTGTGCCAATTCATGTCACATCCGTCGAGATTGGTGCTCCGCTGAATGATTTGACGGCGCAAAATGACCGACGTTTGGCGGGGTGTGGCCTGGCCTGGGTGCTGGTACGTTTGCATGGTCAACCACTCGGAATGGTTCAGGTCAATGTCAGGGCAGATGCAATTCGCGCTGAAGACCTCGCGCAAGCCATTTGGCACAATCTGGCTGGGCAAATTAATGCTTATCTTGCAGAGAAAAATCTGACTGCGGTAAAAGAGCTTGGTGTGAGCGGTTTGCCCGTTCAATCATGTGTGCTGGAAACGCAACCGCGAGAAGAACCTTTTGTGAGCATTGTCATTGCCACGCGCGACCGGGTGGATAGTTTGCGTGAGTGTATCCAGTCTATCAGCGCATTGGATTATTCAAATTATGAGATTGTGGTGGTGGACAATGCCTCGCGTACCTTGGCCACTAAAGAGTATGTCCTTGCCGAATCGGCGCGCAACCCCAAAATTCGCTATCTGCGCGAAGACATACCAGGGTTGGCCGTGGCCCACAATCGCGCTCTGCTGGATGTCCGGGCGCCTATTGTGGCTTTTACGGATGACGATGTAGTGGTGGAGCGTCTTTGGTTACGAACGCTGGTTTCGCACTTTCAACGTGACCCCCGCGTTGGTTGTGTCACCGGCATGATATTGCCTTATGAGATTGTTACGCCGCCTCAATTATGGATTGAGCAATACGGCGGCTTTAGTAAAGGCTGCAAAACCAAAGTGTTTGACCTGGATGAAAATCACCCGGGCGATATTTTGTTCCCTTATTCGGCTGGCAAGTTTGGCTCTGGCGCAAACATGGCTTTTCGTACTGCCAGCCTGATAGCCCGTGGTGGATTTGACCCGTCACTCGGGGCCGGTACTCCGGCGATGGGGGGCGATGACCTGGCGGCTTTTTTTGATGTAATTTGCAGCGGTGAGCGTCTGGTTTATGAGCCGGGCGCGATTCTCTATCACAAACATCGGCGCGAATATCCCGGACTGGCGCGCCAGGCCTATGGTTATGGCGTAGGTTTGGCAGCATTCTTGACCAGGACAATCTATGACTGTCCGGCGCGTTTATGGGAGATTCTGCCCAAAGTTTCAGCAGGGTTGCACCACATGCTCGACCCGCGCTCCCCTAAAAATCAGAAGAAGCAGGCGAATTACCCCAAAGAACTCACTGCCCTTGAATTGAAAGGATTTTTTGTTGGACCTTGGGCTTATTTGCGCAGCCGCTGGCGGACAAGCAGGCTTAAAGTACAAATTCCACGCGTCAATCATGCAATGATGTCGAACAGCCAACGGAATCATCCAACCGCATATCAACAAGGGTCATGAGATGATTAATGAATATTCCAATTTTGCTCTATCATAGCGTTTCCACAGTTGCTACCAAACTATACCAACCCTGGACGATATCGCCGCAACGATTTGACGAACATCTCGCCTACATGCGTGAAATGGGGTATCAGCCCTTAACCGTTGGTGAATTAGCTAGTTTGATGAAACAGGGGAAAATTAACCTGTTACAGCGCCCTGTCGTTGTAACGTTTGATGATGGCCTGGCTGATTTCTTGAGTGGCGCGCTGCCTGTTTTAGCAAAGTATCAGTTTCCGACAACTTTATATGTCACTACCGGCTACATAGGCCGTACCAGCGCCTGGATGAAGGCTGAAGGTGAACACAACCGTCGAATGATGACCTGGAGTGAATTACAAGAGCTTGAAGGTGTTGAAATTGGAGGCCACTCGCACACTCACCTGCAACTGGATATTTCTCCGCTGGAAAAAGCGCGCGAAGAGATTTTTCTGTGCAAGGAAAGCCTGGAACAGCGTCTTTCGAGACCTGTGCAAACTTTTGCCTTCCCACACGGATACTACACTCAAAAATTGCTCGACCTTGTACGACAGGCTGGTTTTACATCTTCTTGCATTGTGGGTCATGCAATGGCGCTTGATACCAGTTCGCCTTTTGCTTTGCCGCGCATCATCATTAAGTCTGATACAACGATACCGGTTTTGGAACAGTATTTGCAAGGTGTAAATTTGCGACGAAAAGAATGGTTTTGGCCTATCTTGCGGGTGGGTTGGCGTATCATCCGATGGCTCAATTTTTCGCGGGGCTCTTTAATAAATCACTATGGAAAAGGGGCATAGTCAGGTCATGGATACATGCGGTCGTTCTTGCGTTTTCCTGAAATGGACAACAAGCCGGCTTGGCCTCTTCGAGGAGCTATACAGGCGATTGTAATGAATACTTCGACGATTTCATCCATTTGTCCGACCAGCGCAACCGAACGCATTATAGACATTGACATACTGCGAGGCCTTGCATTGTTTGGCATTCTTGTTGTCAATGTTCATTTTTTTTGCGCGCCGGATGCTTTTTATGCAGATTATTTTGAGAAGTTTTCATCTCGATTAGATGATAGCATATTTCATGCGGTAAATTTTCTGTTTTCTGGAAAGTTTTACCCGGTTTTTTCGTTTCTATTTGGATTGGGATTTTTTATTCAGCTTTCGAAATTCAAACAAAAGGGAATCAATGCGCGCGTCTTTTTCGTCAGGCGATTGACCATGCTATTACTTTTTGGAGTTGCGCATATACTTTTTGTATGGGAAGAAGATATTCTCTTTCTTTACGCGTTGTTTGGGTTTGCATTAATTTACCTCGCCGAGACCCCCAAAAAACAAGTACTTGTTGCGGCAGGCCTTACATACTTTTTTCCTGTCGGTTTTACGATGCTTAATACAGCCTTTCGCTTTGCGCCGGCCCAATACTCTCCTTTTGATACGCTGGAAAGCTACGTGCTTTTTTATACAACGGCAGATTATTGGCAAATTCTTCAAGTACGTCTTGCCTTATATGCAGATAAACTTTTCACAATCAACGGATTGATTCATCATTTGGACCGTTTGGCCTTCTTATTGTTTGGTTATTATGCTGGGGCAACTGATTGGGTGGCAAACCTTTCGGCGCAAAGAATTCAGTGGACTCGCTGGTGGGCAGCGGCTTTTGTTCTTGGAATAATTGGGCAGGCACTGTGGATTAAAGCATCTGTTACAAAAGACCTCTCCCCATTTTCATTATCAATATCAACTCTTCTGAACAGTTTTTTTATTTTGGCGCAGGTATTTGCATACATCGTTGGCATCCTGCTTATATTGAAGATAGCAAGCCTGAAAAAAATCTTATGTATTTTTGCCTTTCCCGGAAGGATGGCATTAACGAACTATTTGATGGGCACAACTGCTTTTTCTCTTTGTTTTAACTCGTATGGACTCGGCTTGTATGGGCAACCTGGTTCTGCGCAACTGATGGGGATGGCTATCCTGTTCTTTACCATGCAGGTTATTGTGAGCAATATTTGGCTCAGATATTACAGATACGGCCCGTTGGAATGGCTCTGGCGTTGCGTCACCTATGGGAAATTTTTGCCATTATCAAAACTTGTTGCCGAAACGGTTTTGTCTATTACTCTGATTTGATTGCGACTCAATAGACACCTGTTAGGGGTTTTCGGAGAAATTGATGCGAACTTTAACGATGCATGTCACCAGTCCTGCGCCAACCGAGGTGTGGAAATCTATTTTTGACGCTGACCCTGAGGCGGTGCCGTACCAGCATCCAAATTGGTTTGCCAGCATTTGCGAATCGGGAAATTACAAAGATGTCAGCCGCCTTTACGAAACGGGTGATGGCCGTCAATTTGTGTTGCCGCTTGTTCAACGACGCGGCTTACCCGCCTGTCTGTCGATTGCTGCTTCACCGCCTTCGGCTTGGGGAATGGGGGGGCTGGTTGGGTCGCAAAATGTGCATTATGAAGAGATGCTGGCTGTTTTTGACGACTTGACTCACTTGCCTTACCTCCGCGTAAGTATCCGTCCCAATCCACGCCTGGCGGCGCTATGGGCGGCGGCGGCTCCCAAAAGCGTGTTATCGATTCCTCGTCGGGCGCATGTGTTGGATTTGGAAGGTGGCTTTGAACGCGTTTGGAAAGAGCGCTTCGAGAAGAAAACGCGCACGGCGGTACGAAAGGCTGAACGATTGGGCGTCGTGGTGGAGAGCGCTACCGGCGACAGATTATTGCCTGTTTTTTATAAATTGCTCCAGCGCTCGTTTAACCGCTGGTCTCGCCAACAAAATGAACCGCCATTCTTAACCCGCCTGCGTGGTCAATGGCGTGACCCGTATGAGAAATTCGAGCGGATTGCCCGTCATATGGGGTCTGCCTGCCGGATATGGGTGGCATGGGTGGATGAGAAACCTGCTGCAGCCAGTTTGGTGTTGCAACATGGTAATGTGAACGACTCCCGTGGCGCAATGGACAAAGAAGTGGCTTCTACCAGCCGTTGTAATGAATTGCTCCAAAAATGCTCGATTGAAGAAGCCTGCCGAGCGGGTTGCCATTACTATCATCTTGGAGAATCAGGCAATTCCGCGTCGCTCTCTCACTATAAAGAACGTTTTGGCGCTGTGCCGTATGAATATGCAGAGTATGTGTTCGAGCGGATTCCCATCACAAGCATAGATAGGATGATGCGCACTATTGTCAAAAAACTGATAGGGTTCAAAGACGTTTAAAAACGCTTTCCTCTTGCGTTTTATCGGTGTCTCCCTGCGTCAAACCTGGCGGCAGAACCGTCTGGAAATCTCATTGACCAGCAAGGTTGAAACTATGAGTCAGGACCAACTACGCGTTATCAGCCCAGCACCGCGCGATGTGTGGCAGGCATTGTTTGATGCTGATGAAGAGTCTGTTCCATATCAGCATCCCGACTGGTTTGATAGCCTTTGCCTGGCGGGCCACTATCAAGACATCAGCCGTTTGTACCAAACAGAGGATGGCCGTCAGTTTATTTTGCCACTGGCGCGACATCGCGGCATACCACTGTTTTTAAACCCTGCGGCATCCATGCCTGAATCATGGGGAATGGGTGGGTTGATTGGAACCATGAATATTCGCCCATCCGATATTCCCCTGGTATTTGACGACCTGGCCAGGTTGCCTTATCCCAGTATAAGCATTCGCCCCAACCCGCGTTTGGCTGCCCTCTGGGCAGCCGCCAGGCCCAAACACATTGTGGTCATTCCTCGTCGGGCGCACGTGTTAGATTTACAGGGTGGATTTGAGCATGTTTGGCGTAAAAGGTTCAAGCATCAAACTCAAACCGCTGTTCGAAAAGCCGAGCGCGAGGGCGTTGTTGTGGAGCGCGATACAACCGGGCGGCTGGTGCCGATATTTTACGATTTGTTACGTTGTTCCTTTGACCGCTGGGCCTGCAAGCAGCATGAGCCGCGCTTTCTTACTCATCTGCGGGGGCAGGTGCGCGACCCGTTGGAAAAATTTCAAATGGTTGCCAGGAAAATGGGTGAAGCCATGCGTGTCTGGCTTGCCTGGGTCAATGGATTACCTGCGGCGGCTATCCTGGTCTTGCAATATCGGAATGTTAATGTGCCACGCGCGGCAATGAATCGAGAGATTACAGGCACATCGTGCGCAGGCGTGTTATTGCACAAAATGGCAATCGAAGAAGCCTGCAACGCGGGATGCCGCTACTACCATCTGGGCGAATCAGGCGAATCGGTTTCTTTGGCCCAGTTCAAAGAACGTTTTGGGGCCGTTGCTTATCCCTATGCTGAGTATCATATCGAACGCCTGCCCGTCACGCCGCTTGACCGTGCCATGCGTTCCCTCGTTAAAAAAGCCATTGGCTTTAAAGACGCTTAATCCTGAAAGGTTTGCTACCTATGTCTGTTCGTGCATCATTCCAACGCGTAATTGATGAATTCCAATTTTGGTTCGATTTGTTCCCGCGTGGAGATTACCAGCCTTTACCCTGGATCGGCCTGCGCAAGGCCAGGCGTGGAACTGGCACCAAAATGCGCTGGAATGCAATTTGGGATTCTCTGCAGAAGGACAACATCTCCTCAGGCATGGATATTGGCTGCAACATGGGATTCTTCTGCTTCTCGCTGGCTGAAAAAGGGATTCCCATGCTTGGGATTGACCTTGACCCGCGTTATATCCGCATTGCATCTTATGCCGCAAAAAGAACCGCTATGCCCAAAGTTGCTTTTTCGCTGATGGCGGTGGAATTGCAAACCATGCTTTTGCTCCCACGCACCGACCTGGTATTGCTTCTGTCGGTTTGGCATCACTGGGTGAAAATTTATGGGTTTGAAACGGCCAGCCAGATGCTTGCTGCGCTATGGGAGAAATGTGAAAAGGTCATGTTTTTTGAAACCGGCGAAGCCGAGATGGGAGATGCTTTTGGCCTTTCGATGATGGGCGAATCTCCGCGAACCTGGTTGCAAACTTATCTGGAGCAAACCTGTTCCAATTCTGTCGTAGAGTGCGTGGGACAGTTCAAAGCATTTGCGCCGAATGGCAATGAAGAGCGCAATATTGCTTATCGAAATTTATTCAAAGTGGCACGTTTAAAAGTTTAGATATGTTTTTTTTGCGCGCTGTTTTTTTGCTCACTCTGTCTGTTGTGTATATTACCGCCTGCCAAACGCAACAGACGGTTCAGCCTGCCATGAATATATCCTCTACCCTTGCCCCGCCGACAACAGTCGCGCCATCTGTAACGCCTACGGTTACGCCAACCCCAATTCCAACCCCTTATGGTCAAAGCGGAGCCTGGATGCTTATTTTTCAGGATGAATTTAGCGGTAACGCGCTAGATACAAAAAAATGGTACCCTTGCTATTGGTGGGATAAGCAAGGCTGCACAATTATCAGCAACAACGAATTGGAATGGTATCAACCGGATGACGTCCTGGTTTCGGATGGCTTGTTGCGCTTACGAGCCCGCCCGCGTATTGTTGAAGCAAGTAATGGAATCACCTATCAATATACTTCGGGAATGGTTTCCAGCGGGCGCGGTTCCTCTGACCTCTCTGCGCCTGCCGGGTTGGTGATTCGATATGGCTATGTCGAAATTCGAGCCAAACTGCCTGCCGGGCGCGGTTTATGGCCAGCATTCTGGCTTCTGCCCGATAACAACACCTCCAAACCAGAAATTGACGTTTTGGAAGTTTTGGGTCATTCCCCCGATACTGTTCACATGGCTTTTCACTATCGTTTGCCCAATGGAGATGCTGACCGAGCAAAATATACCTGGAAAGGCCCAGATTTTTCAGCCGATTGGCATATCTTTGCGCTCGATTGGCAGCCTGATAAACTGGCATGGTATATCGACGGGGTTGAACGATGGCGGTATACGGAGGCCGCTTATATTCCCAACGTGCCAATGTATTTGCTGCTCAATTTGGCAGTCGGTGGCGATTGGCCCGGAGCGCCTGACGAAACAACCATCTTTCCTGCCTATTATGAAATTGACTACGTTCGTGTATGGAGCCGTTAGATGTTTGCTGGTGATGCTATCATGAACTCTTTCAATAAACTTTTGGAACATTTACGCGACCCGCTCTACAAAAATGGGTACGCGCTGGTTTTAAGTTCTGGGCTTACTTCAGCATTGGGAATGGGCTATTGGATATTGGCGGCTCGCCTATATTCAACCGAGGTGGTGGGGATTAACTCAGCCATTCTCTCGATGATGATGTTTTTAGGGGGCGCAGCGCAATTCAACCTTGTCAACGTTCTGAACCGTTTCTTGCCGCGCGCCGGACGTGACGCAGGAAAATTGATAGGAATAATCTACCTGGTTACATCCACAGCCGCGATGATTGCCAGCCTGATTTATCTTTGGGGCATCAATTGGTGGTCCCCGTCACTTAATTTTTTAGTGGATAGTCCGTTTTCTGTACTGGCGTTCACCCTGTCAACCGTTTCCTGGTGTATTTTTGCGCTCCAGGATGGCGCCCTCACCGGTCTGCGTCAGGCAACCTGGGTACCCGTAGAGAACACAATTTTTGCAATTGCAAAAGCAGTGTTGCTGGTTTTGTTTGCAGGGATTTTGCCAGACTATGGGCTTGTCACTTCCTGGGTGATTTCGGTTGGGTTGGCGTTGTTACCGGTTAACATTCTGATTTTTCACCGCTTGATTCCCGCTCATAGGCGCGCCACCGAAACAAAATATGAACCGATTGTTGCCTCGCAAATTATTCGCTATGTTTCGGCAGATTACTTAGGCTACCTGCTTTGGCTGGGATTAACGACCTTACTGCCCGTTATCGTCGTTCAACATCTTGGCGCCACTGCAAATGCCTATTATTACCTCAGCCAGACGATTGCCTATTCTCTGTATCTGGTCAGCCGCAATATGGGCATGTCGCTTATCACAGAAGGCGCCCTTGACCAGGAAAAATTGCAGGAATACAGCCTGCGTACCCTTTTAGGAACTTCCCGCCTTGTGTTTCCGCTGGTATTCGTTGTTGTTTTGGGCGCCCCTTTTATATTGAGCCTGTTTGGTCACAATTACGCCAGCCAGGGAACTGTCTTATTGCGCCTGTTGTCGCTTTCCGCAGTGCCAAATATTATCACCTCGCTTTATCTCAGCATTGTGCGTGTGCAACGCCGCATGAAAGCCGTTGTAATTACGCTTGTTTCTTTGTGCGCCATTATCCTGGGTCTCACCTATTTATTTTTGCCGGTGTATGGCCTCAATGGAATTGGCATGGCCTGGTTGTTTGGACAAATCAGCGTTGCTGTTGTTGTATTCTTTACAGAATTTCGTTCCCTATGGCAGAGAACTTAAAACAGGCGCGAAGGATGACGATGAACTCATTGGCCTTGCGAATGAGCGATATGGTTGCGAACCTGAGAGGGGCTTATGTCCTCTCTCGTTTGCGACCGATGATTATGCATATTGCGCAAAAAGCATCGGCCCAGTTTGATGCCTCAGAATCGGAACCATGGGTAATGCTCAAACGTAATCGCGCTCAAGGCGACCGGGAAGTATTGTGGTTGGGCAGCGCAAACCAAAAAACAGTGCTTATTTGCCATATCCCCCGGTCAAAATCTGCCGTTTTACGCTACCAACATCATCGGGATATCTGCGCCAGTTTGTGGAATACCAGGGTGCTTGGGGTGTGGCGGGAAGTTTTGCCGCGTGTGTTATATCAGGGGCTGTATGAAAATCATCTGTACTGGCTCGAAGCGCCCCTGCCTGGCGTTTCTGCCTCGCGTGTCATTCAACAGAGTAAGCGGCGAGACATTGTCTTAAGAGCGGCGGTGGAAACAATTTTGTGTTTACACCAACGCACATCCCGCGTTGTTACATTTGACGAGATCTTGTTCAAGAAATGGGTCCTCGACCCATTGCGCGCAATCCGGGAATCTACGCTCCCTCTCTATTATTTCCGGTCTCACGCCATTCTTTCTGAAATCGAACAACGCCTGGCCAGGCGGTTACTTGGAAAACCTGTTACCGTCTGTTGGATTCATGGAGATTATTGGCCTGAAAATATTCTCGTTACGCCAGATGGAGCGCGTGTCACAGGAATTGTGGACTGGGAACTTTCTCATCCGGATGGTTTACCGCTGATAGACCTGATTAATTTACTTCTTTCTACATACCGCGTGCTTGAAGCGAAAGAGCTGGGGCATTTAATCATCGAATTGCTTGAACAAGGTGAGTTACCCCCGGAATGGAAGACAATTTATGATGAGGTTTGCCAACGGCTCGGTAACAACCTTCCAGCAATTCAGGATGTCTTAATCCTGTTTTGGATTCAACATACCAGCACCAAGGTATTCGCTGCCAATCGTCTGTTTATCAACCCCTTTTGGGCGCGCGCAAATTATGTTAGTGTGTTGAGGCATCTCAACAAACTTTGGGGCGGTTAAGGTGGCCGTTTAAAATATGAGTTACTATGTTGATTCTCTTACCAGTGTAAAAGCAAAAATTTGGTCAGGAATACTCGCTTTTCTACGCAGCCCCTGGCTTCCATTGGCGATTGCTGCTGAACTTTGGGCTTTTTCACTACAATCATTCAACCTCGATGCCATGCAAGATTGGGGATTGGTCTCCGTGTTTCCGGTGACCATTATCCTGGCTTACCTGCTTTTACTCATTAGCTTTGCCAGTTTGTTCTCCCGAAAGAACATCGCCAATCCTGTTTTTTTTGCGCACGTTTTTTTGTACATTGTAATGATGCACGGCACGCCGCAGTTTCTATATGGAACATTGCGTTATTCCTGGGCCTGGAAGCATGTTGGCATCATTGATTACATCATTCGCCATCAGGCCATTAATCCTGATATTAACGTGTTGCCAGTTTATCATAACTGGCCAGGCTTTTTTGCTCTCAACGCAATGTTTACTGAACTGGCGGGCTTTTCGAGCGCGCACATTTATGCAGGCTGGGGGCCGGTCTTTTTTGAAACGTTGTTTGCCCTCAGTTTGTTTGCTCTGTTTCGCTTATTTACTACAGACCGGCGCATTCAATGGCTGGGCGTTTGGCTGTTTTTGTTAACAAACTGGGTGGGTCAGGATTATTTTGCCCCACAGGCACTCACCTACTTTTTACTCCTGTGCGTTTTAATCCTCACGCTGGCTGGCTTTGGGGTGGAACCAGAAGTTTTTCACGAAAAATTGATTACGCGGTTTGCCAGAATGGCAAAGTTTTTGCGCCTTCCGGCGCGCTTTCAAAACTGGGCGCAAAATCTGAAGCCCCCGCCTATGCATATTTTTGAAGCCAATACAGCCCCGCGCTGGACCTTGCAGATGATGGTATTGGTCATCTTTGGGGTCATTGTATCCACGCATCAGTTGACGCCACCAATGGGTCTCTTTTCTGCGTTATTGCTGGTGTTATTTGGTGTGATACGCTGGCGTGTTTTGCCAGTATGGATGTTATTGCTGATTGTCTTCTGGCTGGCCTTTCCGGCGCGCTCCTATAACAACACCGTGATTGGCTCGACACTTGAATCTTTTGGCAAAATTAATCAAACGGTCGATTCTGGTTTTGTGAATGTCGCTCAAGTCAGTGCTGGTCAGGCCGTTGTTTCCTGGATGGGACGTGGCCTGAGCGCGGCAATCATCCTGTTGGGCGGGTTAGGCGCGTTTTGGCGGTTGCGTAAAGGCTATCTCGATTTACCGGCTCTTCTTTTAGCGGCTGCGCCTTTCCTCGTATTATTTCTTAACTCTTATGGCGGCGAAGCCATCTTTCGCGTGTTCTTTTTCATGTTACCCTATCTCGCTTTTCTGGCAGCAGCTGCGCTTGTGCCGTCCCATCAATCTGCTCGAAACTGGTTTAACTCCATATTAATTGGCGGCATCAGTTTAGTGTTCCTGGTGGCATTTCTGTTTGCCTACTACGGTAAAGAACGTCAATATTCATTCACCAGGCTGGAAGTCGAAGCTGCTGAATATCTTTACAGCCACGCATCCCCAAATTCTTTGTTGGTGGAAGGTTCTCGAAACTACCCAACCCTCTTCCTGAACTATGAAAATTTTACTTATGTTGCCATTGACCGTGAACCCAAAGAATCCGTAAGTAAACTCCTGGCTGACCCGGAGAAAGTGCTATATCGCTGGCTCTCCGATTCGCGCCGCTACTCGTCCTCTTACCTGATTATCACGCGCAGCCAAAAACTTTACACCGATGAGATTCGTGATATTCCGAGTGGCTCTCTTGAGAAGGTCGAGGCAGCCCTCAGAAATTCTAATAAGTTCGAAGTCGTCTACTCAAACAAAGATGCAGTGATTTTCAGGGTGAATAGAAAGTATACAGATGACTAAGATTCGTCAAATTTTCTCCCCGCTGGTGATTTTGTTGATGGGACTGCTGGCTGGGGCCTCTATCATTGGGGAATGGCAAAACCCCTGGCGCTGGTTGTTTATTTTTGCGTTTATGATGTTCGGGCCGGGGGCCTCGTTTTCCTATTTGTATCCGGGCAAAGATGGAATTACCCGCCTGGTTCTCACCGTGGCGGTTAGCCTTTCACTTGCCACAGCCGTTACGCAAGCCTTGCTTTATGCGGGGGTTTGGTCGGCGCGTCTGGCTTTTTTTCTCCTGCTCACCATCTCATGGTGTGGGCTATTCTTGGGCGTTTTGTTCCGAACCCCTGGGCAGAAACCACAGGCGCTGCTTCGTGAACTGATTCGCCAGCCTGGCTTTTACTTTTCTCGATTATGGAAAAATGCCTGGTTTATCCTGCTTACAGGGTTGTTTCTGGTAAATTTATCAGTGATATATTCTTATTACCTTGCTCCTCCTGTATATGAGGCAGTGGCCGAGTTCGCGCTTTCTCCGAAGGCCGGGTACACCAGTTCGGATTCTCATCCACCAGGTTTAGAAACAGCCACCGTTGCTGAATATGCCGCCCGATTGACCAACCCTGCTGTTATCGAATCAACATTCCGTCTATTAGATGAAAACACCGAAAACTACATAAAATACAAAGTTTCAACCTCTTTCCAGGCCGAAACGGGGAAAATTCAATTGCGCGTGCGTGGCCCTAACCCCGCCCTGGCCGCCAGCCTGGCCAACAGCATTGGGCAAAATGCCGCAATACAGATTAATCATCCACGCAACGAATATCACCTCGAATTCATGCAAAAATCGTCCATTCCGATTGCCCCATCTGGACCGAATTTCATTTTCAATAGCGTGGTGGCGTTTGTGCTTGGTTTGCTTTTAGGAAGCGGCCTGGCACTCTTTTGTGATAATACGAATTTGACCTGGCGAATCCAATAACATGCAAACTGCTCGAATCATGCGCTGGATTCTATTCAGAAAGGAATTTCCTATGAAAATAAAGATGATTCTTTTACCAATGCTGATTATCGTTTTACTGGCAACCCCTGCGCAGTCGTTGGCGCAATCTCCGCAACGCCATGCGTTCTCAGACGTTCCATTCTCTCCACGCATTGACGAAAACAGGGCCATATTTACCCTGGAAAGCGTTGGTTACCGTCCCCGGGAACTCGTTAGCCCGCTTGACGCTACGCGAGTGCGATTCAACATCCCGGCTGGCTTGCGACTTTTACCAGGAGGCGTTTTGGAATTGCAATATGACCTGGTACTGAGCGGCGCCGATGCCAGCAACATTCGTGATGGTCAAAACCCCTACGGCGGCACTCTGGTGATTTCCTACAACGAAGTGATTATTGGAAATGTGCCTCTTGATTCAATCGGCACGCATTCGCTGCGCGTGCCAATTCCGCCTGAGGCTTTGATTTCTAAAGAGACCGATGGAAGCCAGTTGCTCAGCATTTCACTCAACGCAAAGTTCAGTTGTCTCTATGACTTGCGGGCTTTTGTCACCATTAAGCCCGGCTCGTTGTTTGATTTCCCCTACGAAACATTTCCCCCCGCGTTAGACCTGGCCAAATTTCCTGCGCCTTTCTTCATCCGAAACTCTTTTCTCCCAGAACAAACTTTACTGGTCATCCCCGATTCTCTGCAAGCCCAGGAACTTCAGGCCGCCATGGATGTGATGGCGGGTTTGGGCGGTATGATTGGCGGCGATTATAGTATTCAGATGGTCCATGCCAGTCAGCTGGCTGGCATGGACCTTTCTCTGTATCACTTGATATTTGTTGGCACTCCTGCGCATTTTGAAAGCCTGGCTCAGATTGATTTTCCTCTGCCCATCTCTGAAGGTCAGTTCGTTGGTCTGCCCCATGACGCCAGTGAAGATGGAGTCGTTCAGATGGCTCTCTCTCCCTGGAACCCCAACAAGGCCATCCTCTATGTCGGTGGAAGTTCAGAGCGCGCCGTTCTGAAGGCAGCCCAGGCATTAGGCGCTGGAAATGTTCTGGCCTTTGACCATCCAACCTTGACGTATGTTTCAGATGTAAAAACCCTGATTGATTCCATCTCCACCATTCCTGACTTCACACTTCAGGACCTTGGCTATACTACCAAAACACTGACTGGCGTTGGGGTCACTTCCACCCAATATTCCTTTTTCCTTTCGCAAGAACAGGTTGCGACTCAAGAAGGTTATCTCGACCTGGTGTACTATCATTCCGGGTTGCTAGACTTTGGTTCCGCGTCCGTCTCGCTGGAAATGAACAATCAAATTTTTGCCAGCGTGCCTTTTGAGAAGGAATCACAACAAGTCTCTACTCTTCAAATTAAGTTGCCCCCCGGAATTTTGAAATACGGGGAAAACGTTTTAACGGTCGTGGCTGTTATGCCGCAATATACCCAGGCGGTCAACCCGGCTTGTGACCATACCGGCATGTCTACCCCGTGGCTGACCATTTCTGACCAGACGAAAATGCACATTCCGGCTGCCATCGAGACGGTTTTGGCGGATAAACCGTTGCGCAAGAATATGAGATTGTTTCTCGACCACTTGAGCGATGATAAGAATCTTTCAGGGCTGGCTCTCATTTTGCCTGCCAGCAACCCGGCCGCCTGGGAGCTTGCCGCTCAATTTGCCTACGCGCTCGGCGACGCTGCCAACCCGCTGATTCCAGACCTGACGGTTGCCTTTGCTGATAATGTGCCGCAAGACATTAAGAATACCAAAACGCTCATTCTGTTCGGGCTGCCGGGTGAATTACCTCTCCTGGCCGAATTCAATGACCTGTTACCCGCGCCGTTTGATTTCTCTACCAATCTGGCAAATCAGCGCAATATGCAGGTCAGTTTCCGCATTCCTGCCACAGCCGACGTTGGGTATCTTCAACTACTGACATCGCCCTATAACCCAGAAAATGCCATTTTTGTGGTTTCTGGTAATTCTCCCAAAGGACTGCAACAGGCAGGCAGCGTTTTGCTGGTTAGCAATTTGCTCAGTCAACTTGGAGGCGTATTTGCTGTTACAAATGGCGTTCAAATCGCAACAGGCAGCAATGCATCGCCGGTACAGGTCGATACCGCCATTGAAGGAGCAATTCCAATTACTGCCACTCCCCTGCCAGATGCAGTCAGCCAGACCCCTGCTGAAGTTCGTCCCAACTGGCCGATACCGGTCATCGTTGTCACCAGTTTGATTATTCTGGCAATCCTTGGCGTGGGAATGAGAGCCTATGCCATCAAGAAACATTCTGACACAAAAGCCGCCGATGAGACGATTCCACCCGAATCTAACAGAGAATAGCGGCTTCTCACTTTTTCTCGCTGGTCGCTTCCTGCCTCTTTAGCCACTTAAGTGCCTCGCGTTTGCTCAGCGGGTGGAGAGGCGTTTTTGCCACAAAATCCCGCACTCCCTGTGGGTCAATGCGTGAATGTTGCCGCAGCGCCCAGCCAATGGCCTTGTTGATAAAAAATTCTCTGGAGCCAAGATTCTCACCGATAATCTCTTTCAACAGCGCGAAGTCGGTTTCCTGTTTATATCCCAACTGGAACAGGATGCAAGCGCGCCGCAACCAGAGGTTATCCGACGCGCGCCAGCCCGTCAGCGTGGCATTGCGCATGTCTGGGTGGCGTTTGAAATGGACGCCGAGCGGGCCGCCTGCAATGCTGTCCACCGTATCCCACCACGATTTGGTTACAAGGAGATACTCTATCGTCTCGATGAACCCGGCGGGCAGTGTTTTCTCAAACCCGATGAGTAATCCCACGCCGATATATTGAAACTCACGCTGCGGCAGGCTCCATAAATCGCGCAGGATGGAATCCAATTCCGCGAGCGGCGGCAGGCCGTGTTCGGCGTAAAAGCGTTTCTGCAACTCTACGCTTTGCGGGGTCTTGATGCCAAGATACGGGAACTGGTTGCGCATGTAAGCTGCCATCGGCCCGGCCTGTTCCGGGTTGGCGTGCGCCTCGAATAATTCCCTCATCGCCAAAACATACCCATTCATCTCGCCTCCTTACGCTTCTGTTGGTCACTGAATACTGAACGCTGATTACTGCTCACCGCCCGGCGTTGGCGAGGGGTCAACCGGCAAGGCAAACAGCGCGCGCCATTGACCGGATTCCATTTCCTGGATGGCGGAGTTGAGCGTCATAATGCTTATCCACGTCCGGCCTGGTTTGAGCGGGAAGGGCTGCCGGTCATTGCCGGTGAAGTGAATGGGGCGCAGCAGGCCGGTTTGCTGCTCCCAGGCGCGGTTGGCGGTGCTCCAGCGAATTTTATAAGCCTGCCCATCGCGGAACAGGTACGCCCAGCCTTCCAGCCCGTAGCGTAAGTCTACGTCATATTGCAAGTGCCGGTAGACTTTGTAATCAGCCAGCAGGATGACCACGTTCTCAAAGGCCAATTGCCGCCCGGTGAGCCGCTCGGTATCCGCATGGAAGATGCCCTGGCCGTCGGCGTCATCGGTAAAACGCAGATATTTGCCCGAAAGTGGGTCGAATCGCCATAAAGATTGCGCGTAAGCGTGATACTCTGTACGTAATGATTGCGCTGCCAGCCCTCCTGCTGGCGCTGCCGGGTCGAACCGGTGGCCAGAATAATTGACCGGCTGACCGGGGAGTTTGCTGCGCTCTGCCAGTTCGCGCATTCGTGATACATCCAGCAGCGCGGTGTTTGGGCTGGTTTCAGGATGCTCGCCATAAACAATTTCGCAAATCTCTAACTGCGGCAGGATGTCGCTGCCGGCGCTGGCAAACACCAGGCAACTGCCCGGGAACATTTGGCGGAAATCCTCGTAAGTCAACCGCCCGGAACGAATCGGGCCGACGTAGGTGCGGTTGGGAGCGATGTCGTTGGGGTGAGGGGAAGGCGCGGCGACGAGGGACGTGTTCAGGAGCAGGCCAGCATCCAGGCTGGAATCGGTTTGACCGTTGAATGAAAAGTGGATTTGCCCCGTCAGCGGGTCGGCGTCGCTATCTGTGTCGTCGTTGCCAATATGAGGCAGGGTGAGGGTGTAGGCTGGGGGAATATCGAATGAGAGGACGTATGAAGCCGGGGCGCTTTCTCCGGGGTTGGCTGCGGCGGCCAACCCTTGAATTCCAAAGTATCCATTTGAATCAGTGCTGGCGCGGGCGATAATCTTTCCTGCTGCGTCTGAAAGCGTGACGCATACCCCGCCGATACCCACCTCCCAGGCGTTTTGGATGCCGTCGGCGTTTTCATCGAGCCAGACCCGGTTGCCTACCCAGGGCAAATTGCCTGGCTGGAAAATCGTCTCGTTGACCGGGCAGTTGCCGGTGATGTTGGGAATGCGGCGCGGATAGTCGCCATAGAAGACGCCCATGAAGCGGGTTGTACCCGTGCCGATGAACAGTTCGAATATCCAGGGCGCGAATCCCGTCCCAGCCTGCGGGCGGGCAGTGACGGGAAGGTTGCTGATGGAAACCAGCACGGCAGGCAGGTCGAGCAGGGATGGGTCGATGACGGGCAGTCCGGTCAGCGGGTTCTGGCCGGGGGCGAAGTCTTGCGCTTCGGGGCCGGAGGGGAGCGGTGTGAGGCGCGGTTGCGCGGTGGGGGGAACGGTAGGGGTTGAAGTGGGGGTGGCGGAAGCCGGGGGTGCGGTGAAGGTTGGGGGAATGGCGGCAGGCTGGTGTGGGGTCGGTTGCGCAGGGGGAACGGGTGGGGCGGCGCACCCGGTCAGGAGCATCAGGACAAGAATGAGCAGCGAGATGGGCTTCATTTTCCCTGAAAGGCTTGCAAGACGCGCCGGTAGGTTTCCTCGAGCGACTCGGGCAGGACGCGTACTTCGCCAACGGTGGACATAAAACTGGTGTCGCCGTTCCAGCGCGGGACGATGTGCATGTGGACATGCCCCGGCACGCCCGCGCCCGCGGCGGCGCCGATGTTGATGCCAACGTTGAAGCCGTGCGGGTGGTAGATTTGACGCAGGGCCGTGATGCACTGTGAGACCAGTTCCATCATTTCAGCCCGGTCGGCAGGTTCGAGCAGCTCGAGCGAGGCCTGGTGCGCGAACGGGGCGACCATGAGATGCCCGCTGGTGTAGGGATATTTGTTGAGGATGATAAAGGCGTGTTCTGCCCGCCGGACGATGAGGTTTTGGACGTCATCGGCTCTGGAGAGGGCGTTGCAGAATACACAGCCGGTTTCGTTATCGGCATTGGTGACGTATTTCATGCGCCAGGCAGCCCAAAGTCGTTTCATAATGGTTTCCTTTCCTCGGTCAAAATTGTACCCTATCGTGGCAATCTGTTGACACTTCTTATCAATACAGGTATCCTCCCGCCAGGAAATTGGCCCATGAACCAGATGCCGCTCTTTGAAACGCCCCGTCTGACCGTAACGGAGTTCACCCGCCGCGTGCGCCGCCTGTTGGAGGGGGATAAGGCCCTGCAAGATGTATGGGTGCAGGGCGAAATTTCAAATTTCTCGCGTCCGGCGTCGGGGCATCTTTATTTTACGCTCAAAGATGCTGGCGCGTCGCTGCGCTGCGTGATGTGGCGGGGCGATGCCCTGCGTACGCGCGGGATGCCGCTGAATGATGGCCTCTCGGTGGAGGCGCACGGTAAGATTGGTCTGTATGAGCCAGGCGGTCAGTATCAGTTGATTGTGGATATCCTGCGCCTGGCGGGCGAGGGCGCGTTATATGCCGAGTTCATGCGCCTGAAGGCCATGCTGGAGGCCGAGGGGCTGTTCGACCCGGCGCGTAAGCGCCCCATTCCGCCGTTTCCGCATAAAATTGGGATTGTAACCTCGGCGACAGGCGCGGCTCTGCGTGATATGCTGCATGTGCTGCGCCGGCGCCTGCCACTGGTGGAAGTGATGCTTGCGCCCTCGCTGGTGCAGGGCGAAGAAGCTCCCTCCGCGCTGGTGGCGGCTTTGCAAAAACTGAATGTCGTGTTCCAGCCAGATGTCATCCTGCTGGCGCGCGGCGGAGGTTCCATCGAAGATTTGTGGGCTTTCAACAATGAGCGGGTGGTTCGGGCGGTGGCGGGTTCAGCGGCTCCGGTGATTACCGGCGTTGGGCATGAGACTGACTTTACCCTGGTTGATTTTGCCTCTGATTTGCGCGCTCCCACCCCTACCGCTGCCGCTGAACTGGCAACCCCTATTACCATCGATGATTTGACGGTTTCCCTGCGCGCCAGCCTGGAACGGCTCGACGAAGTGATTGAAAGGCAAATCGTGGAGCGGCGGCAGGGGTTAAATGCTACAGTTTCCGGGCTGCGTTTCTATTCTCCGGCGCGGCGGTTGATGACGGAGCAGCAACGGTTGGATGATTGCACCTGGCGCATGTCGCGGGGGCTGAATGCCCGACTCTCGCTCGAATTGGCCCATCTGGCAGGGTTGCGTGACAGGTTACAGTCGCTTAATCCGCTGGCGGTGTTGCGGCGCGGTTATGCCGTTGTGAGCCGCCCGGAAGATGGAAAAATTCTCCTAACCGCGCAGGATGCTCCGGCAGGGTCGAACCTGCATGTTCGGCTGGCGGAGGGAGCGCTGGATGTGAGTGTCATTCGTAATTTGTGATGCAGAAGTCGAGACTCGACGACTATGAGTAAGGAGGCAGGATGAGCCGTTCCAAATCCATCGCTGAGATGACCTACGAAGAGACCTTTGCCGAATTGCAGGCTGTGGTTGCGGCGCTGGAGGGCGAAGGAAAATCGTTGGATGAATCGATTGCGTTGTATGAGCGCGGTCAGGCCCTGGCGCGGCATTGCGCCTCCCTGCTCGAAAAGGCTGCCTTGAAAGTTCGCCAATTGAATGGGGAGGTCTTCCAGGAAGAGGCTTGAAATGTGGAATGAACTGATTACCAACCACGCATTATTAACCGGGCTGGCAGCCTGGCTGCTGGCGCAACTCCTTAAACCGCCACTGGAGTATTTGCGTAAAGGCAAATGGAATTGGGGCTACCTGCTCAGCGCGGGCGGAATGCCAAGTTCACATTCCTCGTTAATGGTGGGTACAACGCTTGGCATTGCGCTGCATGTTGGCTTTGAATCGCCGGTTTTTGCGATTGCCGTAGCCGCCACCATGATTGTGATTTACGATGCCGCCGGGGTACGGCGCGAAGCAGGGCGGCACGCCGAGAAAATAAACATCCTTATTCAGGAATTGCTGTCCGGGCATCCTATTTCTGACAAAGAACTGCGCGAGGTATTGGGGCATACTCCGCTGGAAGTGACGGGCGGAGTCTTTTTAGGTATTGTGGTTGCAATTTTGTATTGGATGTATATCGGATAATCCGTAATGCGCAAGCATTGCGAATCAATTCAAATTTCAATTTTCAACCAAATGGAGGAAACGATGGATGAACTGGTCAACCTGGTGGTCGAGAAGACCGGCCTGCCCAAAGAAACTGCCAAAACGGTAGCAACGCTGGTGATTGATTTCCTGAAGAAGAAACTGCCCGCGCCGGTGGCCGCGCAGGTCGAGGCCGTGTTGGGCGGCAAGGGCGTGGCTGGCGCAGTGGCAAATGCGCTGGATGATGGCAAGCTTGATGCGAGCGATGCTGCTCACCTGCTTGGCGGTCTTTTGGGCGGAAAAAAATAATTCGCCGCGCGCCATGACCGTTTGGCTATTCGTAACCCGCAATTCGCGTGCTGCGAATTGCCGGGTTACGAATTTTTTGCGCTTGTTTGCCTGCCCTTTGGATGAAAAATGACCCTGGGGAACCGCTCGCGTTTCGATGGCGTCTATGAGTTGCCATGCAGAGTATCTCTGTTTGGAAGGAGAAAGAAACCATGAAAAAAGCCACTTTTTCAGGACTTTTAATGCTGGCCTTCAGCCTGTTGTCTGCCTGCGCCGCCGCTCCCCAGTCTTCAGAACCGGTTGTTGAGCCGCTTCTTCCCTCTTTCGAAAGGCAAACTGCCGCGCCAACCGCTGCGCCGTCAGAACCGGCGCCGACGGAATTCCCGTCAGCGGCTCTGGCAGCCCGCAATGCCTTGTCCGAATTGCTTGGCGTGAAGGCAGAAGAAATCGAAATTCGCGGTGTCCAATCCGTTACATGGCCGGATGGCTGTTTGGGACTGGCAAAATCCGATGAAATGTGTACGATGGCGATTGTGCCGGGCTACCGGGTGATGCTTGTTTTTGGACGCGAGGAGCATACATATCGCACCGATGAAACCGGCCGTGTATTGCGCCATGAAATGAGCGTCTTAAAAACGCCGCGCCTGCCAGAAAGGCCCTCCCTGATTGCCTGGCAGAACGCCGAATGCACCGAGCAAGCCCTCCTGTTGCCGGAAGGCCTTTCAATAGGCGCATGTCAAGGCAGTCATGCCCTACAGGAGTGGGAAAACGGCGAAATTCCGCCGGTTGCGTCGGATTGGCTGACGCGCCTGGCCCCCTTTTATGCTCAAACGCCTGCCGGAACGGTTGCTTTCTCTGGCCAGGGAATGCAAACAGCCTCCCCCGCCGAACAGCGCGCCATCGCCGAATGGCTCAAAATCCGCTTTTTGGCCGCCCAGTCGGGCCGCCCTCAGGCCGATTGGGGCCTGGCGCTCACCTATACCCGCGAAGGAGGGTTTGCCGGGTTTTGCGATGAGATGAAGGTCTATCTCGATGGCTCGGCGCTGCTTTCCAGTTGCAAAGATGTTGATGTTGATTTTCGCCTGAACGCTGAACAATTGGAGCAGTTGTATGCCTGGTACGATGGCCTGGCGAACATCAATTATTCCTATACCGACCCTGGCGTTGCCGATGCCATGTCCACCACGCTGGCGATACCCGCGCAAGGCAGCCAGGCCGCTGATGATGCCATCGTCAATGAAATCCTGGCATTTTGTGCCGAACTGTTGCGCCAGGGGCGCGCCGAACCGTAAAAAATGCCCCGGTGGGTTTACCTGCCGGGGATTTTTCGTCGAATGAGCATGAGCATGCTTTGGATTTCGGGGATTTTGAGAAGGGCCGCGCCGAGAGCATACACCAGCCCCCCAACCGCTACCCCGCCCAGGCCGCTCAGCCAGGCATTCGACCCCGCTGTGAACTGAATCCAGACCATTAGCGCGAGACCCATCCCAAACACCGCCGCCCCGATTCGTAATCCGCCTTCGAGCAGAAGGCGCCCCTCCAGCCCGCCCAGCCTGCGGCGCATGATGATGAACAGAGCCGACGTTTCAAGCGCGGTTGCCACCGAATTGGCAAGCGCCAGCCCACCGTGCGGCATCCAACCAATTTGGCGGAACCAGGCCGAAAAGGCAAAACTCAAGACCACGTTCAGCCCCATGGCAATGGCGCCAATTACCACCGGGGTTTTGGTATCTTGCTGGGCATAAAAAGCGCGGGTCAGCACCTCCATCACCGAATGCCCAACCATCCCGGCGGCGTACCAGAGCAATGCCCAGGCGACCATCTCGGTCGATGATTGGGTAAATTCTCCACGCTGGTAGAGCATGGCAACCAGCGGCTGGCGCAACGCCATCAGCCCCACGCTGGCCGGTACAGCGAGCAGGAGCATCCCACGCAACGCCGAAGCCAGAGCGTGCCGCATCTCGTCCATTTTGCCGAGCGCGAATTGCGCTGAAAAAGTTGGCATGACGGCAATCGCGACTGATTGCGCAATAGCGGCCTGCGCCATCAGCATTAAGGCGAATCCGTATACCAGGCCGGTATAACTGCCGGGCGTCATCTGCGAGGCCAGCCAGGCGTTCACCCAAAAGTTTAACTGCACTACCCCTGCCCCCAGCACGCGCGGCCCCATCAGGCGGATGACTTGCCAGACGGCAGAGTCAGTGAATAATTTCCAGTAGTCCGTAATCAGTGACCGGCGCCCGACAGGCGCGAGTTTGGCGAGCGTTGGGAGTTGAATGGCAAGATACAGCGCCGAACCGAGAACCACCCCCCAGGCCAGGCCGTAAATGCCCAGCCAGCGGGCAAGCACCAGCACGCCGAAAATCTGCCCCATCTGGTACATGGAGGCGGTCAATTGCGGAATGAAAAAGACCTGATGGGCGTTCAGGATGCTGACCACCAGCCCGCCCAGCCCAAACAAGACCGATGAAATCAACTGAATGCGGAGGAGGTCGATGGTCAGGTGGTAGAGCGTGAAATTGTAGAACAGCCCCGGAGCCAGCAGGTGGCGCACAATTTGGGGCGCGAACCATGCCGCTATAACGGCCAGCAGGCTAAGGGCCAGGGTGACAAGATTCGCCATCGAGACGGCCAGTCTCCAGGCGGCGGATTTTTCGCCTTTGACGAGAAATCCCGTAAAAGTTGGCAGGAAGGCAGACCCCAGCGCCCCGGCTGCGATGAGCGTAAACAGCGTTTCGCTGACGCGGTTGGCGGCGTAGAAGGCGTCTAATTCGCCGATGGGAAAAGCGCGCGCTACCAGCATACTGCGCAACAGGCTCATCACCTGTCCAAAGACAATTGCGGCCATCACCGTGCCGGCAGCGCGGGCAATCTGGCGGTTGGCGGAGTTGGGGGCAGACATGGCGGTAAGTATATCGCAGGCAGGGGGGATGTGTGTGCTAGAATTGCAGGGTTCGTCTTTTCTAATGCGGAACTCTTTCCGCGACGCCAAAATTTCTGTTGGAGAACCAATGAAGCGTTTTTGGTGGATGATTTTCCTGCTCTTGTGGGCCGCCCTGGCCTGCGCCAATTTGCCCGAAACGCCCGGCGTGGTGACGGTTGAGCCGCAAGGCGTGCCGACCGAGACCCCTGCGGCGCAACCTGCCCCAGGCGAACCAATCCCCTTGCAGGTGGGGTATGGCTATCGCAGTTCGTTTTACGAAGTGTATTTCACCGACCCCTTTACCCCAGCCTCCGGGTGGCAAGAGGGCGGCATTGATATTCCCCTCGCGCGCGCCATTGAGAATGCCCGGGTTTCGGTGGATGTGGCGATTTATAGCATGAGCCTGAATTCTATTCGTGACGCGCTGCTGAACGCGCATCGGCGCGGCGTGCAGGTGCGGATGGTGATGGAAAGCGACAATCTCGACCGCTCTGTGCCGCGCTATCTGGCCGAGAAGGGGATTCCCATCGTCGGCGACCGGCGCGAGGGGCTGATGCACAACAAATTCGTCATCATTGACCGCTCCGAAGTGTGGATAGGTTCGATGAACTTCACCACCAGCGGCGCTTACGAAGACAATAACAACCTGGTGCGCATCCGCTCTGCTCAGGTGGCCGAAAACTATCTGGTGGAGTTCAACGAGATGTTTGAGGGAGATTTCTTTGGCCCGGATGTGATGCCAGAAACGCCTTATCCGCAACTCACCATCCAGGGCGTGCCAATCGAAGTATATTTCTCCCCCGATGACGGCGTGGCGGCGCGGATTGTGAAACTCTTGCGCGGGGCCGAAGCCAGCATCCACTTTATGGCCTATTCCCTGACCGCCGATGATTTTGGAGAGATAATTCGCCAGAAGGAAAAAGAGGGTCTGCGGGTGTTCGGCGTTATGGAAGAAGAGCAGGTGCAATCGAACCAGGGCGGCGAGTTTGCCCCTTTCCAACAGGCCGGGTTGCGGGTTTATCAAGATGGCAACCCCGGACAAATGCATCACAAGGTCATCATCATTGATGAGAAAATCGTCATTACCGGCTCGTACAACTTCAGCGCCAGCGCCGAACGCAAGAACGATGAAAACGTGGTCATCTTCTTCGATGAGCAGATTGCCGCCCAATACCTGGCCGAGTTCGAGCGGGTGTTTGCGCGGGCGCAGCGGTAGCGCTGTCAGGGCAAAATCACTCTGGAGAGCAAATCCAGCACCTCCGGCGGCGGGGCGGGGAGTTTTTCGAGCGTGAGCAGGGTTTGGGTGAAATCCGCCCGCTCCGAGCCATCGGCCAGCCGCCATAGAGAGCGCGTTTGGAGGGGTTTGCCGGTGTCCTTTTCAACCCATATCTGCCGCGCCGTCCCGCTGAACGAGACGGTTTCGCCGGGGTTCTGGATGGGCGCGCTGAAGGTATCGAGAAACGTGATGAGATAACACGGTCCACCCACGCCGCAGGGGGTTTCTTCGATGGTAACGGCCGCGCCGGTTTCCAGGGCGGCATTGAAATCCTGAACGAGCGCGCTGGAGGAAAAGCGGTAGCGTTCTCCGCCCCCATTGCCGCCCTCTCCGGTGGTCAGGTTGAGAGAGTAATTGCCAATCGTCACGGATTGTTGCAGGAGTTTCCCGTCCACGTCGCGGTCGGTGTAAACGCTGCGGGTAACGTATCCGTGTTCGTCGATTTCCATCCACTGCTCGGTGACGATATAGGGCGGCGGGAAGGTCTGGCCGGGGTGGGGGAAGGTTTCGGTTTGGGTGACAGAGTGAATCCAGCCGGGGCCGTGCTGGAAGGGTGAATCGAAAGATTGCGTCCGGCGGACGAGTTCCAGCCAGAGAGGGTCGCTAAAGGCTGGGGTAGGGGGCGCGTATGGGGCCAGGGTTGGCTGGGGCGTGGCGGTGTTCCTGGGGATGCTTCCGGCAGGAGCGGCGGGCGCCTGCCAGACCAGGCTCCATGCGCCGGGCGCGTTGTAGGAAATCCGCATGAGACGAATCTCGAAGGACGCGGCAGGCAAAGAGTCGAATTGCAGGGTGGATGTGACGAGGCCGCCGCTTTGGGGCGCGTTTTTGCCTGCGCCGCTGGCCTGTTCGCAGTAGAACAGGATTCCGGTCACGGCTGACCCGGCTTGCGTGGAGAACACCAGCGTTCCGGGAGCCGTCAGCGCGGCCTGGGTGATGTTCAGGGTGAATCCGCCCGCCTGGAGAGTTTCGTTCAATGTCCAGGTCTGACCCACCTGCGGATTGGGGCCGGGGTCGAAGGTGAAGGCGGGGGCGTCTTCCCAAAAATCTTGCGAGAGCGGCAGATTGTTGGGGTCGGGGAAGGCTGTCAGCGAAAGGGTGAGCCGTTCGCCGCCCTGGAAGGGCACGGTCTGGTAGGTTTTGGACTGGTTTTGCGAATCGCTTTCGATGAATTGCAGGGGGTAAATGCGCCCCTGGTCGTCTTTCAGCGTCACGTTCCAATCGCTGTTGAGCGCCATGTTAGGCTGGTCGAAGCGCAGACTCACTTGCAGGAGGGTCTTGTCGCTGGCGGCGGCCACGTTTTCTAGCACCAGGCGCAACCCGGCGCGCGATTCGCTGGAGATGGGCTGCCAGGGCGATTGCGCGGGCGGCGGGATGACTTCTTTGGCCCCCAGCGGGCGCAGGCGCAGGGGCAGTTCTGCCTGCCAGAGAACGTCCCGCTCCCGTTCGCTGATTTCGTAGCGCAGGGTCAGTTCGCGCGTTTCCGGCGGGAGGGGAGCGAAGATAAAGGTGAAAATCTGGTGTGATTCGGTTTCGGTCTCTCCGCCGCTGCTTTCGCGGAATTCGAGTTCGCGGCCATCGGGCAGGGTGATGACGGCAGAGGGGTGGATGAAATTGCTGGCGGTTTCGACCTGGCCGGTCTGTTCGACTGTGACCGAGAATCGCTCTGAATCGCTGACGGCCTGCGTGACGCGCAGGGTGATGCCTTCGCGCGAGATTTCGACCGGTTCAAGCAGAGTCAGAGCGGCGCTGGTATCCTGGCTGAAGCCAAAGCCGGGGATGTAGCCGGAGAGCCGCCCAATGGCATAGGCCGCGCCGGTCAGCAGGGCCAGGGCGAGGATGACGAGCAGGATGGCAAGGGCCGGGCGGGCGCGCAGGGTTTGCATGAAAGTTCTCCGGGGCGCGTGACGCAAATCAGAGACTTGCGCCACAAGTTGCCGCTCCAGGTGGTCGGCAAAGGCCGGGTTGGGCTGGGGGGCGGCATAGTAGTCGGTCAAGGCTTGTTCGAGGCCGGGGGGCAGGGTCAGGTTGGGGTCACGCATGGTCGGCCTCCCAATGGTCGCGCAGCCAGGCCAGGGTGCGGTAGAGAGTCATCTTGACGGCGGCTTCGCTCTTGCCTTCCAGCAGGGCAATTTCGGCAAAACTCAACCCGGCGCTGAAGCGCAGGCGCAGGAGTTCCTGTTTTTCTTCGTCCAGTTGGGTCAGCAGGGTCTTCAGACGCTGGATGTCTTCGCGGGCTTCGAGGGATGCCAGCAGGCCGGGTTCGGCGTCGGGATGTTCGGTGAGCGCGGCTTCGGGGCGTTGGCGGTGGAAATCGGCGGCGCGGCGGCGGGCGATGGTGAACAGGAAGGCGGGGAAGTTGCCTCCCGGACGGAATAAATTCCGTCCCACCGCGTCGAAGGCTTCGGTGAAGGTTTGGGCGGTCAGGTCTTCGGCTTCGGCAGCGCTGCCCACCCGCCGGTAGAGATAGCGATAGACGGCGGGCAGGTATTGGCGGTAGAGCGCGGCGAAGGCTTGCGGGTCGGCGGGGTTCATCTGTAAGGTATATCGGGTTGGGGGCAGAAAAGTAACATCGGATAACGCGGGAAATCGCCTTTTTATTTTGCCGAACCCCCATCTGCCCAGCCATAGCAAACCATAGCCCAGAATCACCCCCAGCGCGTTGAAGAGGGTATCGTTGATGTCCACCGACCTGTAATTGCTGCGAATGAGCAGCATGACCAGCAGTTGGGCGCTTTCCGTGCCGAGTCCGACCAAAAGCGCCAGCAGCGGAATCCGCCGGGCGGGAAGCGGGCGCAGGAGCGGGTAGAGAACGCCGAAGGGGACGGTCATCAGGATATTTTCGAGGATTCCCGTGCGACAGAGATGGGGCAATTCCCGGCAGGAGTTCCCGAAATAGAACGGTATCAGGTTCAGGCCGTGAACGTGAATCAGGTGGTCTATTTGCGCCCCGATGGAATCGTATGTAAAGCCTATGCCCGGCTCTGGCAGGTAAATTGGCAACAGAACGGCATAGACCAGCGCCAGCCCATAGACCCAAAACGCGGCCCGGACGAGCAGGTATCGCCAGCCGCGCCGCCGCAGGGCGTAAAGGACGAAGGGCAGGGGCGCGAGGAGCAGAGGAAGGGGCAGGTCGAGGGGCATGGGTGGATTTGCACCACCGGTCAGGGCGTTCAACGGTCGGCAATGAACAGCAACGTTCCCCAAGTGGTTGGGTTTCGAGGCTCGAAAGGCAGAAAATTGTCCTTGAGCGGATTTTGCTCTTTCGCCGCCTTGTTTTCGCCGATGACGGCGAAGCCTATCAACGCGCCGGGAGAGGGATAGTATTCGGTAAAAAAGTTGTTGATGTATAGCCTATCGTATTCGGGATGCAAACGCGGACGCAGAGCGTAACCGGGTTGTGGGACGAGCGGCGTTTTCAATCCCAGCCATTCGAGCGGAATGCGGAGTTCGATGTTGCAGAAAGCGTCCCACTTTTCCCACGGGCGGATGGCGGCTTCGATGTTGGCGCGGCGCGGCCAGACGAGGGAGGCTTCGGTCAAACGGCAGGCGGACGAGTCTTCTTGAGAAAGCATTATCTCCAAGAGCAGGTCGTCCTTGTCAAGCGTCTGGTTCTCGAAATCACCTGCCAGGTCGGTATCGAACCCCAGCCAGACGCGGGTGTGCTGATTGGTTTGGAAGGCGAGGTACAGGGAAGAAGCATCGAAAGCAGCCTGGATTTCGTAGACGCCCGGCGAACGCCCCCACGTCCCCAGCCCGTACCCATCCAGCGCGCCGATGTATTCCACCTGATACCAATCATACAGACTGCCATCCATCTGCAAAGGACGGTTGACCCGCGCGGCATGGACGAAGAAATCGGCAGGGCGAATCCGGCGAAAACTAGCTTCATCGTAGAAGTGGGTGATTTGATAGGTTTGGGTGGTTTCATTCCACGAAAAGAGCAATTCGCCAGGCAGAGCAACGCTGTGGAAAAGGTAATTTTCAGGGTTGCCTGCTTTCTCCCAGCCGCTGAAATCAGCCCATTCGGTGGAGGTGCGGGAAAGCAGCAGGTCGAGTTCCGGTTGACCGGATAGATGGAGCAAGCGGATGCGCTCGAAAGCAGCCCATGCATTTGCCCAACCAACTCGTCCGCCGCCAGCGTATTCCCAGCGCCAGATGGCTTGCAACCGGTCATTGCGCAGCAGGTACATGCGCTGATGAATGCGCGGGTATACGCCGCTGCCGATGGTGGTGGTGAGGAGTTGAACGAAAAGGCTGATCTTATCGGGCGAGAGGGGAACAGCGCGCAAGAAGAAATGTTTGGCATATTCGCCCTCGAGCAGTTCGGGAGCAAGTGCAATGACCTCTTCGCCCCGCACAATGGCGACGCCAAGGCGGATGAAGGGGGAGCGCCCCAGCGAAAAAAGCAGTGCGGTTTCCGTCTGACCGTCTCTATCCCAATCCAATTCGAGGGCATCCCAGATGTCAACGAAGGGGTCAACGCCGATGTCGAAATGATTTTGTTCGAGCGCAGTCAGGAGTACTTGCTGGAGCGTTTGTTCCTGGTCAAAAGAAAACTCCTGCGCGGAATATCTCCGCCCCAGCCCGAAATCGGGCAGGGTGGATTGGTCCGTGATGTATTTCCACTCTCGCAGACGGGAAACCGGCGTTACGCTCGGTTCGACCCGCCAGAGCGTGGACGTGGGGCGGGGTGTGGGTGTGGGGGTGATGGTGGGGGTGGATGATGCAGTAGGCGTAGGAGTCGCGCTCAGTGCCAGGCGGGCGAGTTCTGCTTCAGCGGTGGCAACGGCAGCCGTCCAGATTGCATCGAGCGTGGCGCGTTCTTCGGGGTTGGACGGAGAAGGCGGCGGGCAGCCACAGGGTCCGCAAGTCGGCGTGGCGCAGGGCGATTGTTGCTGCCCGGCGGAATCCATTGGAAGGCAGGAAGAAAGCAGCAGGAGCAGAACGAAGCCGGGCAAGAAGGTTTGTTTCATGGTGATGGGCAGGGAACAAAACGGCTTTCTTGAGGCTGCCATTCATAACAATTGAAGGAGTGTTCGAAAGCAGGGTAACAGATTAAGGATGTCTGGCAAGTAAAACGGTCTGCCGGTGTAGAACAAGAGGTCTCCGCCGCGCTGTTCCCATTCGACACCGCGAAAGTTCGGTTCGCGCAGGAAGCCGGAAAGTTCGCCCAGCGGCTCAAAGGTTGGAGAAATCTGGAAGAAACGCAGGGCTTCCTGGAAGCGCTGTGTGGAAGAAACCCATGCTTCGGGCGCGCCGTCTCCGTTCAAGTCGCCCCAGTCCAGGCGGATGGAATCGGGGTTGCATGGAAAATCGAAGCGTCCGATGATTTCGATTTCATCGAGCGTTTGGATGGTTTGCCAATCGGGCTGATGCCATGCCTGTAAGCGGCACCCTTGCCCGCCGATAACGATTTCCACTCCGATTTCGCCAGCGTATCCGCTTGCCAGCGAGAGAGGCGTTTCCCCGCCGCATGGAACGGCAGCCGGGGGTTCCAAACCAAAAAAATGCAGGAAGTCTTGTTCGATGTGGCTTTGGTCTATTTTCCCTTCATGCCAGCGGTCATGGAGCGCATTGAGCAATCTTAAGAGATTTGCGCCACATCCCTGCGCCCAAGTATAGCATAAACTTCAGGGACTCCAGGCGCGTTCCATTCGGCGACCAGAGCGGGGTGAAATTGGGCTGCACGCCATTGGTCAGGGCGGTTTTCGTGAGTTAATATCTTCGTATCAGCGTTTCCAGCCCGCCCGGGCCGCCCGATTTAACTTTCTTATGATTGACTTTTATAATATATTGATATATTATTTATGTATATTAGAAGGAAAAAGGAGAAAAGCATGTCCGCACCCATTTCCCAATCCATAGATAATTTGACTGGCCTGCCGTTGCGCAAGGAATTTCATGAAATGCTCGATGTCTTGCTTGAAAGAGCCCGCCCCGTCGAATCGCCGGTCTCTATTGCCCTGGTTGATATTGATAATTTCTTTCACATCAACAGTCACTATGGTCATTCTGGCGGCGATGATGTGTTAAAAACCCTGGCCGATTTAGTGCGTCAGCACTGCGGCGAGGACGCCATTGCGGTGCGTTATGGCGGCGATGAATTTGCTGTCATCTTCCCCAATATTGAACGTGAGCAGGCTTTTCTGCGGCTGGAAAATTTGCGGGCGGCTGTACAAGACATCACAATCCAGGCTCGTCAGGATGGCTCGGAAATTACAGGCTTGCATATCAGCGCCGGGCTGGCCTGTTTTCCGGTGGATGGACACCTGAAATCGGAACTGTTGCGAAAAGCCGACCAGGCCCTCTATCGAGCCAAAGTGACTGGCAGGAACAAAGTCCGCCTGGCGCAGGATGAAAAAATGGTTCCGAAAACCTCGCATTTTACCCAAACCCAGTTGGAACGCCTGACCAAACTGGCCACCGAGCGCCAGGTAGGCGAGGCTGAATTGCTGCGCGAGGCAATGGATGACTTGTTGGTGAAATATGGAGTGAATGAAATTGAGCGCTGGGCGTAATGGCGTTTCAATTCAACTGCAGCGCCAACCAATGCCGCCGGGAATTTTCCCGGTTTTTTTGTTATCGGATAAAAGCGCGTGTTATACTCAACAAAGATGGAAACTTATAAAATCCGGCGGGGTTATATTTTCAAATCGCCGGTAGGATTGTCGAATTGGCGGAAAACATGCAAGACGATGAGATTCTCTCCCTGGCGGCCCAGGGCGACCGGGATGCGTTTGGGATGTTGTATGAGCGCTATGTAGACCGTATTTTCAATTATGTTTACTATCGCACAGGCAACATCAACGATGCCGAAGACCTGACGGCGCGTGTTTTTCAACGGGCCATGAACCACATCGTCAACTACACAGACCGTGGCGTGCCGTTTTCGGCCTGGTTGTACCGCATTGCCCATAACCTGGTGGCCAACTGGCATCGTGACCGCAGCCGCAGGCAGGAAATCCCACTTTCAGATGCGCCGCTGGTGGCGAAGGGTGAACACCCGGAGAGCAATCTGGTCCATACTGAGCAGCAGGAATCTCTCCTCCGTCTGATTCGCTCGTTGCCAGCAGAGCGTCAAACGTTGTTGATTTTAAAATTTGTAGAACACCTTTCCAACGCTGAAATTGGCCAAATTATGGGACGCAGCGAAGGCGCAGTCAAGAGTCTGTATCATCGCACGCTGCTTTCGTTGCGTGACCAAATTGGCAGCGCGGATGAATATAGCGACTGATTTCTGTGCGTCAACTTTGTCCGTTCCTAACTTTTGTCAGGAGGCCGCGATGTTACGAATTGTTACTGATGGTGCTGCTGATATGCCCCGCGCCTGGCAGGAAGAGTACGATATTCAGGTTGTACCGGTGAATATTCATTTTGGAGACAAAACATTCCTGTCTGATGTGGACCTGACCCATGAGGGCTTTTATCGCCTGGTCGATGAGAGCAAGAAAATTCCCAAGACCTCTCAACCCTCGCCGCATCAATTTGCGGAGGCTTATAAAAAACTGGCCCAGGTGGGTGACACCATTCTATCGATTCATGTCACCAGTAAACTCTCTGGCACGTATGCTTCGGCGGTTGCGGCGGGAAAAGAACTGGCTGAAAAATACCACATCATCCCTTTCGATTCGATGACGGGTTCTGCCGGGATTGGCATTCTGTGCCGCGAAGCGCGTATTTTGGAACGGGCCGGGAAAAGTGTTGAGGAAATCATCAAACATCTTGAGGTCTTGCGTAACCGCTGCGGGGTTATCCTGGCCCTGGATACGCTTGAATATGCGCGTATGAGTGGGCGTGTCGGCACTCTTCAGGCTGCGCTGGCTTCGGTGTTGAACGTCAAACCGATTGCGGTTCTGAAAGACGGCGTTTTGAATATGGCGGAGAAGGTGCGTACCCGCAAAGCCTCGCTCGACCGGGTTCTGGAGATGGTCAAGGAACAGGTTGGCAACCGTGAGGTGATAATGTCGATTGTTCATGCTCGTGACCCACAGGCTGGCGCAGATTTGATGGAGCGCGCCCGCGCATTGTTTAAAATCCGCGACCTGTTCTTAACCGACCTGTCAATTTCTGTAGCCGCCAACCTGGGCCCTGGCACGGTTGGCATTGTTTTCTTCCCTTTGGAGTAAATCTATGAGGACCATGCCACGCGCAGCGGATTCTTTCGGCCCGATGGAGGCGCAATTGCAGGACCTCCTGCGCCCCGTTCAACCGTCGCAGAAATTTGTACAAACTGTGCGGCAACACATTCGCTTTTCACCGCGCGTCCGCCTGGCAGATAACCCCCCCGAGGTGAGGCGCTTCCTGTTCATTTTAGGAGGCGTGCTTTCGGTCAGCCTTTTGCTCATTACCGGGGTGCGCGCAATTTTCTATCTGGTTGACCGTTCGAGAGCCTGAAATTGTGTTGGGGGGGTAATCAGGCTTTCTTCTCAACACGGTGACTCATCAGCCAATCCTGCACGTCTAGCGGCTTCTCGCCAGGTTTCGCGCGCACGTAGGTTCCATCTGGTTTCATCAACCGTGTCCGAAGCGTGTCCTTGAGATAAATATCCAGAACCTGTGTTTTCATGTAATGGACATGCGCTGGTTTTTCGAGCGGAAAAACCACCTCTACGCGATGGTCGAGATTGCGCGGCATGATATCTGCGCTGCCGATGTAAATTTCCTCTTGACCATCATTATGGAAATAATAAATGCGGCTGTGTTCCAGGTAGCGGCCCACAATACTGGTCACTCGGATATTGTCACTGACCCCTTTGATGCCAGGGCGCAGGCAGCAAATTCCCCGCGTCAGCAGGTCAATCTGCACACCGCTTTGCGAGGCCTGGTAGAGCAGTTCGATGATGGGTTGGTCAACCACCGCATTCGTTTTGAAGACGAGATGCGCCTTTTTCCCGGCACGGGCATGGTCCATTTCGCGCGCAATGAGCGCTTCAAGCCGCTGGCGCAAGTTAACAGGGGCTACCAGCAGTTTTTTGTAATCCTGCTTCGTCGAGTAACCAGTCAGGTAATTGAACAGGTCGGTTGCATCGGCGCCCATGTCTTCATCACAGGTGAACAGGCCCAAATCTTCATATACCCGCGCCGTGGAAGGATTGTAATTGCCCGTCGCCAGATGCAGGTAACGCCGGATTCCCTCTCCCTCGCGCCGAATCACCATGGCAATTTTGCTGTGGGTCTTCAATCCGACCAGGCCATAGACAACATGCACACCCACTTGTTCCAGCCGCCTGGCCCATCCAATGTTGCTTTCCTCGTCGAAACGCGCTTTCAGTTCTACCAGAACTGCTACCTGTTTGCCGCGCTCCGAGGCATCGAGCAGGGCTTCTACCACGGGGGAATTTGGCCCTACCCGGTAAAGGGTTTGCTTAATCGCAAGTACCTGTGGGTCGCGCGCGGCAGCGTTTAAGAAATCGACCACCGGCGTAAATGAATCGTAAGGATGATGGAGCAACAAATTTTCTTGCCGAATGGCATCGAAAATATCCGAAGGAGAGGATATCTGTCGAAAAGCCGGAAGGACAAACGGTTTATAGGGGGGATATTTCAACTCGTGCAGTTCGACGCTGTTGTAGACCTGCCACAGGCTGACCAGGCCCAGTGGACTGCTCTGCACATAAACGTCGGTTGGGCGTACCTCCAGGTTTTCGACCAATAGGGCGCGAATGGTTTCGGGCATGGTATCGTAAATCGAAACCTGCACCACCGAACCAAACTTGCGCCGCCGGATGCTGGCCTGCATGGTCTCCAACAGGTCATCGGCTTCGAGTTCCTGAATTTCGACGTCCGCATCGCGGATAATACGGAAGGGATGGGCAGATACAACCTCCATGCCGGGGAACAGCATCCCCAGGTTGGCGGCAATGAGCTGCTCCAGCCAGACAAAGTAGTGCTGACGCGCTATGGTACCATCTCGCCGCTCCCCGCCGGAGGAGCGTTTGACCGGAACCAGGCGCTGCAGGGTATCTGGTACTTTCAGACGCGCAAATTTCTCGTTGCCTTTGGGGTCACGGATGACGATGGCCAGATTCAGGCTCAGGTTGGAAATGTGAGGAAAGGGGTGTCCCGGGTCGAGCGCGAGCGGGGTCAACACCGGAAAAGCCACTTCGCGGAAATAGGCATCGGCTCGTTCCTTTTGGGCTGCGTTCAACTTGGCATAATCGAGAATGTGGATACCAGCCTTCTCCAGCCTGGGGAGCAATTTTTTGCTCCAGCATTGATGCGCTTCGTTATACAGGTCGGTTGAGACTTTGCGAATCGCGGCCAGCAAGTCGCGCGGTGAGCGGCCATCGATGGAGATGTCAGGGATATGCGCTTCCACCTGCCGCCGAATGCCGGAGACCCGCACCATGAAAAACTCATCCATGTTTGAGCCAAAAATGGCAAGGAATTTCACCCGTTCCAGGAGCGGGTTCGATTCATCCTGGGCTTCTTCCAACACGCGACGTTGGAATTCAAGCATGCCCAATTCACGATTGATATAAAGTTTGGGGTCAGACAGGGTCAGGGTGGGGTCGTTGGGGGGAAGCGCCATAGTTGGGTATCTGTCAAGTGCTTTTCACGTATCTTATCATCAATCTGGCGAGAAGGTGACAGTCTCGCCAACCTTCTCCCAGGGAAACGACTGGTCAGGGCCAGCGCGCCAGAAAGTTTCCACTTCACCTTTCGCTTCGATGTAGGCGGTGATTAATTCGGTGTGACGTTGCTCATAATACTGGCGCACTGTTTCCGATGCGTCCACGTCCGCCAGGTCATCTAGCGTAAAGAGAAGCACCTCGGCATCCTGAATCTCACCCATGATGGTTTGATAATTATGCATTCGTTTGAAGTTCTCTCGCGGAAAATCTGGCAAAAGAGGGTAGACGATTTCGACCATGTAGCGAAAGCGCTTGAAGGCGATGCGCGTGCGATGAATGGTGGCAGGTTGAGCCGGATTAACCCAGCGGTAGCGTTGCAGGACAGTTCCGTAGGCTTCATCAACAGCCCGGAGAACCAGTTGGTCGAACTCCAGGTTGAAGTTTGCTTCTGCTATTTCGGCGCGGACTTTCTCCAGCCGCCGGGCAATCCCGGCAGGTTTCAGGTCTTCCACAATCTCCTCGGCCTCGCGCAACAGGCGGCGCTCACGCTTTTGCAGGCTTTGCTGCAGGGGTTTCAGTTCGGGCAGGGTTTCGATGGTTTCGGAGATTTCAGCCAGCATAACCTGGGTATCGCGCAGGGCGTCGAACTCGTCCAACTGCCCCTTCAGCGCCTTGCGAATTTTTTGCAGGCGGGGATGCGGCGAGATGGCCCGAATCAGGTCGACCAGCGCCAATAAGCGGCGGGCCGCCACGCGCAAGTCGTGAACGGCCTCCTCAGAAAACTCGCGCCGGCAGGTTTTGATTTGTTCGCGATACTTTTCCCAACGTTGGTCGATTGCTTCGAGAAGCAATGTATTCGCATCCATAATACCAATCCTTCTACAAAAGTAGTTTACATGAAATCAGGCTAAAAACAAATACACTGCCAGCCATTTCAGGTTAACGCATAAAAGTTAACGCCCGCTTACAGGGGCGTTAACTTTGTGTAAAAATGTGCCAGTTTAATCGTCGGGTTAAGAGCCGGTTTTACCTGGCTCCCCTGCGCCCAAACTGCCGCTCCAGCAGGTCCACCGAAAGGTGAATCATCGTCGGCCGTCCATGCGGGCAGGTGCGCGGCGAATCGCAGCTCTCCAGGTCGGTCAGCAGGGCGCGCTGTTCCTCGGGGGTCAGTACCTGCCCGGCCTTCACCGCCAGCCGCTTGCACACCCGCCCGGCAATTCTGGCCTCGATTTCCTCCTGAAGCGGAGATTCGTCCTCTTCAAAATCCTCCACCAGCGCGCGCAGGGCCGCCGCCGGGTCGGCATTGCCGAACAAGACCGGCATCGCGCGGATTTGGAAACTGTTCGGCCCAAACGGCTCCACCTCGAACCCGAAACGCCCCAACACCGCTAATTGATTACTGATAACCCCCGCGCTGGAAGGCGGCAGCGTCACCACCACTGGCGTCAACAACGCCTGCGATGGGATATGATTTTGCGCGCGCTGCGCCATCAACTTCTCGAACAAAACCCGCTCATGCGCCGCATGCTGGTCAATCAGATACAATCCGTCTGGCCCTTCCGCAATCAGATACGTCGCGCCGACCTGTCCAATCAGCCGCAGCAAAGGCAGGTTCACCAGGGATGAAGGGCGAATTTTGAAGGATGAATCAGGAACAACCGGCCCGGCAGGAGCGGTTTTATCGTTCTGCATTCCGGCTTCGGCATTGGAATCATGCCCTATCATCCAATCCAATCCCGCTGATGACGGATGATTGGTGACTGATGACCGACTCCCAGCCCACAAATTCTGCATTGGCGGCACAGATGGCACTGGCGAATAGGCCAGCAATGCCCGCCGAACAGAACGCTGCACAAACCCGAACACCCGCTCCTGGCTTCGAAAGCGCACCTCCGCTTTGGCCGGGTGAACGTTAACATCCACTTCTTCTGGGTCAATTTCCAGGAACAGGGTCGTCAGCGGGTAGCGTCCCACCATCAGCAGGGTGTGGTAGGCCTGCATCAGGGCTTGCGTCAGCGGCGTATCCGACACCCAGCGGCCATTGATGAAAAAAGTCATCTCGCGGCGGTTCGAGCGGGTCAGCGCCGCCGGGGAGATGTAGCCGGTCAAACGGATATCGTCGTCCTCGGAAAGTACCTCCAGCATCTGCTTTGCCACATCCACGCCATAGAGAGCCGCCAGAATTGCCCGCCGGTCGCCATCGCCGCTGGTTTGCAGGGTGGGGGTCTTGCCATCGGTCAGTTGAAAGCGGATATTCGGATACGCCAGCGCGTAGCGCGTCACCAGTCCATCAATGGCGCGCCGCTCGGTCACATCCTGCTTCAGGAATTTCAGGCGGGCCGGGACGTTGTAGAATAAATCTTCGACCCGGATAAGCGTGCCGACTGGCGCGCCCACCGCTTCGACGCTTTTCACCAGCCCGCCTTCCACCCGGATTCTGGCTCCCGTTTCCGAATCCTTTACCCGGCTGGTAACGGTCATGCGCGAGACCGAGCCAATCGAGGCCAGCGCCTCGCCGCGGAAACCGAGCGTGGCAATGTGGAACAGGTCGGCAGCCGAAGCCAGTTTGCTGGTGGCGTGCCGCTCCACCGCCAGGGGCAGTTCCGAGGCCGGAATGCCGCAGCCGTCGTCGGTCACTTCCACCAGGCGGCGTCCGGCTTCCTGGACGGTAACGCTAATCGAAGCCGCGCCCGCATCGAGCGCGTTTTCGACCAGTTCCTTGACGACCGAGGCGGGTCTTTCCACCACTTCCCCGGCGGCAATTTGCGAGGCAACTTCAGGAGCGAGTAATCGGATGGGCATGGGACGATTATACATCGGGCGGGTTATAATTTCGGAATATGCCCACAACGTTCCATTCGCCAGGATTCATCCACCGATTACGCAGATTTCGCCGATTTTCCCTGCACAATCTGCCTAATGGGTGGAAGATGATTTTTCCGTTGTGCATTTTCCTGCTGGCCGCCTGCCAGCCTGCCGCGCCGACGGCCTCCCCCACGCCCCTGCCGCCCACGCCACGCCCTACGCGCACGCCTGCTCCCAGCGTCACGCCCATTCCGCCGCCCACCCGCGCCCCCACCTGGACGCCCGAACCGGCGACCTCGCCC
>Ga0209172_10000705_pt1 | contig 86761 bp, 94 predicted proteins | sample LarsenN4metaG_FD_184113 | JGI IMG/M metagenome (GOLD analysis project Ga0209172, IMG submission 184113) | Hot spring sediment bacterial and archeal communities from British Columbia, Canada, to study Microbial Dark Matter (Phase II) - Larsen... ... | reverse complement strand
CCAGCTTTTGCTCAACATCCCAACGCTTCTTCCCCGAAATCTTTCGGGGCTGAACAGGCATCGTCGTTGTTTCCATCGAACCTCCTCATGCAATTATACCTGTCCAAATCTTAAGTGGGGCACGGCAAAACTAAAGTGTGACGACTTTATCAGATAGTTCTGAGTAAGAATCCACGAGTCCTGTCGACGAACATCTGGGGACATGGATTCTCGCTCAATCTCGATTGATAGCTGAACCAGGTCTCCCCATAGAGCAATGCGTTTTACTATGGGATGCTGGGAAAGGTTCTGCAAATTGCGCCAAACTGGGACAGCTTTCCATCCAGCAACACCAAGGAAAGCAATCCAAAGAACAATGCTCACATAGCCCATAGTTCGAAAAGATCCAGTGTCAAGATAGAAAGAATAAAAACGATCACGTAATTCTTCCATCTCTGGTGTGTCAAATAGCAACCGGTCTAGGTCGAAAGGTATTGGTATGAGTTCGCCTTCAACACTGAGAGGCCGAGCCGATGAAGTTTTTACGACGAGTATCTTTCCCCCCATGTTAAGAGCATAAAACCCTGCAGTGGGAATCCGGCCGACTTCGGTTTCACCACGTTTGTTTACAGAGAATTGTTGTATCCCCAGGTCGATGGCTTGCATACCTGTAACGTGAACGAAATATTTCGATGATTGAGTAGGATCTTTCACTGAGTCCAATTCAGACACCCCCATGGTGAAGGGGCCAGAGAGAAAGTTTGTAAAATACCGTAGGTTCGCCACCATAAGGACAATACCTACAACGGCGACAAACACCCAAGTCATCAACTGCCATAAGCAGGTCCGGCGACACATCCGCAAAATCCAAGTATCCATCAATCCTCCTACCAGCTTTGCATAGTAGAGGTCGGGCTACCCCTTTTTTGTATTAGCATATGTACTTTAATAGCCAATCCCCAAAAACTTGTCAACTACTTGAGCACTTCCAAAAGCTTTTCAGAGAGGGCTTCCGGCGCGGTAATCATTTTTTCCCTTTGTCTTGCTACTTCTTCACGAACGGCTTCAACTGCAAATCAATGCGGCCGATGTGGCTCGTGAGCCAGTCCTCCGCGATGTCCATAAGCTCGTGCGCGTCCTCGGGTAAATAGCCGTGCGATTCATACCGCTTGCGAAAGTCGTCATAGACCGAAAGGAAGCGGGCGTGATCCTCCCGGTTTTTGTCTGCAATGGGGCATTGGTATTCCTCCATGCAGCGTTCCTCATATTTGAAGTGCCCGCGGAAGTAGCGATCCAGAAAATCAAGCAATAGTCCGAATGTTTTCTCCCCCCGGCCTTCGCCGAGAGCGGTCTGAAAATCCCCCGCCATCTTGAAAAGCATTTTGTGCTGCTCGTCGATGTGCGGTTCGCCGATGGCGTACTCATCGCTCCATTTCATTTTTTCACCACTCTGTTTCCGTATTTTTCCGCCAGCTTTTTGACCGTGGTGACGTTGCGCAGGGTGGTGGGCTGGCCCAGCGTTTTTTCCAAAAGCGGCCCGGAAAATTTGGTCTCCTTGATTGAACTCGCATTCAAAAGCCAATACAGCTCCCGGCCGTGGAAACAAAAGCGGTCTATTTTGGACTCGGCGGCCAAAAGCTTCCCTTTCGCCTCGGCGGAAACCGGCGCTTGCAAAAAGCCGACATAGAGAGCGTGGCTTTTGGCGACCTCCGATTCGGGGAAGGGCCGGTAGCCGGCGATTTCGGCCAGTTCGGAACTGGAACGGATGAAGGTGGCGACCTCGTAGCCCAGCGATTTTTTCAAATGCGCTTCGATTTTCTTTTCGAGTTGCACCGGATTTTTGGAAGAGGAATCGAAGATAACGTTGCCGCTGGCGATGAAGGTTTCGACTTTTGAGAAGCCGAGCGCTTCAAACAGTTTTTTCAGCTTCTCCATTTTGACCGTATGCCCGCCGACGTTGATGGCGCGAAGAAAAGTGATGTATGTGGGCATTTCGCTATTCCGTTTCCACCACAACTTCCGACTTTATCGAATTGGCGATGTAGCACTCTTCGTGAGCGGCATGGTGCAGGGCCAATAGCTCCGAGGCCGAGGGGGTCTTTTCCCCCGAAAACTGAATTTTCGGCCGCAAGGTGATTTTGGTGATGACGAATTTTCCCTTTTCGTTTTTCTCCATCACGCCAAACGCGTTGTCCTCGTAGGCATCGACGACAAACCCCTGTCTGGAGGCCAGCGACAAAAAGGTGAGCAGATGGCAGCTCGAGGCGGAAGCCACCAGCGCTTCTTCCGGATCCACCGCTTCCGCAACGGAAAGCGGGGCGCGGACGACCTGCGGCGAGGCCGAGGCGGGAATTTTTACGCCGCCGTCAAAGGCCCACTCGTGGCCGCGGCTGAACTGCTGGCCCAAAAATTTCGCCCCGTTCCGGTTCCAGGTGATTTTGGCTTCGTACTTGTGCATTGCTGACTCCTCAGCAATGTGGGTTACTCCGCCGTGGAAAAGTGGTCGGAGACGACAAACCAGCCCCCATCTGTCTTTCGAAGATGAACGGTGAAAATTCCCATCCAGTTTTTGCCCCCGACGGTATGCACCTGGTGGCCGAACACGATGGCATCCGTTTCCGATAGCACCTCGGTTTCCATATGAGCGGTTTCGATGCTGCCCATCTCCTTGGACGAGGGATAGCGGGCTTTATAGGCCGCCGCGATGGCTTCCTTGCCGTAAAGTACCGTGCCGCCCGAGGTCCAGCGGGTTTTTTCGGAATCCCAGTAACCCGAAAGGTAGCCGTCGAGATCGCCGCGGTTCCAAGCCTCGCGGCTGGAATCGAGCCGCGCACGAACGGCGGCTTCTATTTCATTCTGGTCGGGACCGCCCGGCGCAGCACCACCGCAGGCGCTTAAGAAAAGCAAGCTAAGTGCAAGCAGGGTTTTTTTCATCTTCTCCTCCCAAAAATTGTCAAGCCGACGGGCCTTTAGCGACCCATATCCGGCGAAAGCCGCAAAATACGCCCATCCGGATTATCCGTCAACAAATAGATCAGCCCATCCGGCCCTTGGCGGACGTCCCGGATGCGTTCGTGCAGATACCCCAAATAGCGTTCTTCTTTTGTGACTTTGCCATCCTTCAATTCCAGCCGTACCAATAAGCCGGGGGTGAGCGAGCCAATGAAAACGCTCCCCTTCCATTGGGGAAAAGCGTCGCCGGTGTAGAAGCACATTCCAGAAGGAGCTATAACCGGGTCCCAATAATAAACCGGCTGCTCCATTCCCGCTTTGGCCACGCCTTCGCCGATTTTGGTAAGATCGTAATCCGTACCGTAGGTAATTACGGGCCAGCCGTAGTTTTTTCCCGCTTCCGGCCGGTTCAATTCATCCCCGCCCCGCGCCCCGTGCTCCACCGTCCAGAGCTCCCCCGTTTCGGGATGAAGGGCGGCGCACTGCAAGTTGCGGTGCCCGTACGACCAGATTTCCGGCCGTGCACCCTTACGGTTGACGAACGGATTATCCTTCGGAATACTGCCGTCCGGATTGATGCGCACGATTTTACCGAAGCCGTTGGACAAATCTTGCACCCGGTCCCGGTTGTAACGATCCCCCTGCGTGACGAAAAGCGTCCCGTCCCGTCGGAAAACCAGCCGTGAACCGAAGTGAATTTGCTCCTCCACCTTCGGCACTTGGCGATAGATTATGCGTACGCTGTCCAGCTGGTTTTCAGAAAACTTCCCCCGCGCCACGGAAGTCCCCGCCGTCCCGTCCCCCCCCGGCTCGGAAAAAGAGAGATAAACGAACCGGTTTTTTTCAAAATCCGGATCAAGGCAAACGTCCAATAGCCCCCCCTGTCCCCGCGCCCGGGCAGGGGGAACGCCGGAAAGCGGCGGCGAAAGTTGGCCGCCCGGGCTGACGAGGCGCAGCCGCCCCGATCGTTCGGTAACGAGCGCCCGCCCATCCGGAAGAAATTCCAGCCCCCAGGGATGTTCCAGCCCGGAGGCAAACGTTTCCACTTTGACTGGCGCCTCAATCGGCGCGGGCGTTGGTGATTTCGGCGCCTGTGCCTGCGAAGTTTCAGGAGAGGGATTGCAAGCCCAAAGAAGTGCAATGATGATCGGAACTAATCGTTTCATCTCTTCCTTTCCGGTGAAAAATGCACCGTTGAAAGGAAGAATTAACTCCGTCTTTCCCCGCCGGTCAAGCGTTCCTAAACTTTATCCCTTCTTGGCGGTCTTTACATCGGCCGGAATTCTCTTTTCATACACCGCCTCCAATTTGGCGTGGTTGGACCAAAAAGGACGCGGCGGCACGCCGTGCAGAATATCAGACAGGATGGCCAAATGGATGTGCCAGCCGCCCGAAACTCCAACCATATTCCCCCGGCTCGCCAGCCGGCGGTGCGTCAAAACAAGCAAAACTTCCTTGCCGCGCGGCGAAAGTTCAAAAGTGACTTCCGATGGCGGCCCCTTTTCCTCGCCCCAGAGAAAAGTCAAAACCCGGGGCGGTTCGCAGCGCGTAACTTCCCCCGTGCTTTTGTACCCTTCGTACTTTTGGTATTTTTCCGGGGTCGGTTCATTGTGATGCGAAAGTTGGGAGTTGTGAAAAATGAGCTCCAGTTTTCCGCCCGGTTTTAGTTCCATCGGTCCGGAAGCAAACCACCTCCCCCGCTTTTCCGATTCGGTCAGGTAGGCCCACACTCGCTCGATCGGGCCGGGCAAAAGCCGCTCGATGCGCACCTCTCCTGGCCCGGTGACCGCGCCGTATGGCTCCTGTTTGTCTTGCAGTTCCTTCGGTTTTGCATTCATCGGGATTTTCCTTTCTTTTTAAGGGTTTTTTTCGCGGCTTCCTCCCACATGCGATCTTCAGCTTTAAGCAATTCCTTAAGGGCATCCAGCCGGGCGGTCCAAAAGGTGTGCTGGGTTTCCAGCCATTTGATGGTCTCATCCAGCGGCTTAGGGTTGAATGCCAAAAAATGTTCTCTTCCTTCCACCCGCCGCCGCACCAGCCGGGCCCGCTCCAAAATACGGATATGCTTGGAGACGGCGTTCAGCGAAATGTTGAACGGCTTTGCCAGCTCGGTCACCCGCGCCTCCCCGGATGAAAGGCGCTTAAGAATCGCCCGCCGGGTCGAGGCCGCCAGGGCCAGCAGGGTCTCGTCGATTTTGATTGCCGTAACCGTCATTATTCAACCTCAAGGTTGAATATAATTTCAACCCAGCGGCCTGTCAAGTAAAATCTTGCATTTAACGGGCGGTTCGGTTAGCGGCTATCCCGCAAGGGCTTAAGCGCGGCCAAGCTTATCCTTCGTTTTGGAAACCCAGTTCGGCGCGGAGTCGATTTTCTGCCGCAGGATGAGATTCAACTGGGCCGTGTGGTGTTGGACGTGGCGCATATTGTACATCAATAACTCCGCCACGGTCATATCCCGATAGGGTATGCCGGAGGACCGCTGCGCTTTGTTTTCTGACCAATCTGACAGCAAGCGCCGCAACTTTTGACGGCAGTGTTCAAGATAACTTAAAAGCTCTTCTTTGGTATAGACCCGTTCCGGAAGAGCCCCTGCCGGATCGAACTCGGAGAGCGTAAAGGGGGCGGGAGGTGAGAACTCGTTTTCTGACGTGGGTGCGGGATGCGTCAAATAGTAATCGAGAAAGAAAATGGTGTGGTAAACGAGATACCAGAACCCGACGACGTCGTTCTTTTTCCACTCCGGTTTTTTTGAGAAATCCCCCCATACATCATCGGGACAGGTATGGATGGCGTTTTTCATCATATCCATAGCCGCCCCAAATTGATTCCAGATGATGGCCTTCCAAGTTTTATCCATTTTAGGATGCCTCCCGCAAACCCGCCCCTTCCCTCGCATACAGGTAGGCAGGCAACGCGCAGGAAAGGCCAATGAGACAATTGAGCAGGACAAACAGGAGCGGATGCGGCCCTTTCTTTCGGCTCCGCTCCAAGAACATAAATATCCAGAAGATTCCCGAAGAAACGAGCAAATCCGTGGTGAACGCGCCCGCCGCTGGATTGGCGAACACGGCAGCGGTTAATTTGGAAGGACTGAAACCCTCGCTCGAAAGATGTTGAATGAAAAAGATATAGGGCAAGACTGCTCCGACAACCGCCAGCGCAAGAAATAATTTTTTCATCCCGTTCCTTTCTCTTTCTATAACTTTATTATTTGGTCAAAATCATCTTCTTCGTGGATTCGTACTTCCCGGCACGCAATTGGTAAAAATAAACCCCGCTTGGAAGGCCGTCTGCATCAAAACGAACCGAATGTGTTCCGGCTTTCTTGAACCCGGCCACAAGCCTTCGCACGTCCCGCCCCAGAACATCGTAAACTTTCAATTCCACCTGCCCCGATGCGGGCAAGGTGAAAGTAATTGTGGTGGCAGGATTGAATGGATTGGGGTAGTTTTGACCGAGCTGGAAATCGGTAGGTAGCTGCGACTTCGGCTCCTTCACGTCCGTGCTGATGTCCAAATACCACAAGCCATCCAAACGCGCCGCCCACAGCCGGCCTGCGGTCATAAAGAGGTCAAAAAGCTCTACAAATTCGTGTGCCTGAATGTTCCAATTTTGGCCGAAGTCATCCGTGTACCAGATGAAATGTTCGAGGTTGAACCGTACCCCGGCATACAGACGGGTGCCGTCGGCCGCGAGGGCCTCGACGTCCCGGTTCGGAAGACCCGCAATGTCGGTTTTCTCCCAGTTTTGCGCGTTCAAGTCCCCGCGGTAAATGCCGTCGTCCGTCCCGGAAAAAAGATAGGAACCGAGCGGAAGGGTCTCGTGTACGAGCCGCTGGGCGGGCGGGGAATTCAGGTAAACTTCCGTCCATTGCGCGCCGCCCTGCGGACGGACGTAAAAATACAACGCGATGCCGGCCGTCAAATGGTTTCCGCTCGTGCCGATGGAGTTGACCCCGAACACCGAAAGCCCCTCGTTGTAGGCCGACCAAGAAGTTGAACTGGAAAGCCGCCGCACGTACACGCCGCTGCCGCCCGTTCCGGCATAGATGCTGTCGCCGAGCACCGTCAAGCCGGTGATGGCGCCGGCTGGCAAGCCGGTGGAATAGGCCTCCCAGCTTTGTCCCCCGTCGCTCGTGCGGAAAACGCCGTCGTTCCAGGTGCCGATGTATAGAAACGCTCCGTGCGCAAAAAAACGGAACAGTTCACCGGTCAATCCCGGCGGCACGGCGGCCGCCTGCCAATTGTTTCCGCCGTCCGTGCCTTTGAAGACCGAATCTGCCGTGGCCGCAAAGAGCATCCCGTTGTGTAAAGCAACGGAATAAACCGGCGTTGAATCAATTTTGGACACCTGCACCCAATTTTGCGATTTTACACCGCCGACCCAAAGTACCGTCGCCAACAAAACGGCCGCTATCCCCAGCCCCCGTCTTTGTCCTGCGAATTGCCACGCTTTTCCTTCCATTTCAACCGCCACTTGCGTTTTATACCCAATGCCCAAAAGCTTGTCAACCCGCAACCTTGCCTACAGCCGTGCGTAAACTTATTTTGGGTGCTCGATGGTTGCCTTGACGAAATGGTTTGAGCGAAAATTCAATTTCGACTTTCCCCTCGGGGTCTTCCCTACTATTGTTGAACGCCTGCGGGGCACACCGGTGCGTTTGGAGGAGCTTACCCACCCGTTACCCAAAGATATTCTGACCGTACAATTGGACGGCCGCTGGTCGATTCTGGAAAACGCCGGTCATCTGGATGATTTAGAGGAGCTGCACGAAGGTCGGCTGGATGATTACAAGGCCGGACTGGCAGCCCTTCGCCCGGCCGATTTGCAGAATTTGAAAACGCGGGAGGCCAGCCACAATTCTACCCCGCTGGAAACGATTTTCTCTCGCTTTCGCGCCAGCCGGCAAAAGTTTCTAAAGAAATTGGAAACTTTTTCGGACGAGGAGTTGGCCAAAATTGCCCTTCACCCCCGCTTGAAGCAGCCGATGCGGGTGGTGGATATGTGCTACTTTATGGCCGAACATGACGACAATCATCTGGCGCGTATTTCCGAAATCGCCCGCGCACTGCAGGACAAAAAATAACTGTGGAAACCAAAGTCCGCTGCTGGGGAACCGGCACCTCGATATACGAAGTGTACCACGACACCGAATGGGGCGTTCCCCTGCACGACGACGAAAAAATCTTTGAATTTTTGATTCTGGAAGGGATGCAGGCCGGGCTTTCCTGGATTACCATTTTGCGTAAGCGGGAAAACTTCCGGAAAGCATTCGACAACTTCGACCCGGAAAAAATCGCCCGCTACGACAAACGGAAAATAAAAAAACTGCTTTCCGACCCCGGCATCATCCGCAATCGGCTGAAAGTGGCCGCCGCCGTGACCAACGCCCGGGCCTTTTTGAAAGCGCAGGAGGAATTCGGCAGTTTCGATAAATACATCTGGCAATTCGTCGGCGGCCAACCCATCAAGAACAAGTGGAAAACGATAAAGCAGTTGCCCGCCCGGACAAAGGAATCGGACAGAATGAGCGAGGATTTGAAAAAGCGCGGGTTCAAGTTTGTCGGCTCAACGATTGTTTATGCCCATATGCAGGCCACCGGAATGGTTAACGACCATCTGGTGCACTGCTTCCGGTACAACGAACTTTAACTTTTCTAAAAAGTGCCCAAACTTAAAATCTATCGTGCCACGCTGCGCGACCTTGAAACCCTGATTACCCACCGCCGCGGGATGTGGCTGGATATGGGGTACAAAGAAAAAAAAGAAGGGTACAAAAGGGAAAACGAACTGAAAGTCGCCGACCAGGTTTATCGCCGCTGGGCAAAAGGGCGCCTGAAAACCGGTGAGCTAATCGGCTTTATCGTAGAAGCGAATGGAAAACTCGCCGGCAGCGGCTGTATCTGGCTTCGTCCCCGGCAGCCCAAACCGGGCAACACCAAAGGAGTCCAACCCTATCTGCTTTCGATGTACACGGAGCACGCATTCAGAGGAAAGGGCGTCGCGACCAAAATCGTCACGGAAGCCGTTCGCTGGGCCAAAGCCAAGGGCTTTCAGCAAATGACCCTTCACGCCTCCGATATGGGCCGGAGTATTTACGAAAAATTGGGGTTCAAACAGACCTGGGAAATGCGGCTGGAGTTGAAACCAAAAAGAAAACGCTAAATCATCAAAATAAAAAACCCCTCCGGTTGCCCGGAGGGGTTTTTGGTTTGTATACCTTACGCTTTTACGACGTTGGCGGCCTGCGGCCCTTTCGGACCTTCGACCACGTCAAAGCTGATGGTATCACCTTCGGCCAACGACTTGAAGCCCTTATCGACTATCGCCGAATAATGCACAAAAACCTCTTTGCCATCGTCCATACGGACAAAACCAAAGCCTTTTGCATCGTTAAACCATTTCACGGTACCCTTTGCCAGAAAAATCACCACCTTGTTCTGTTTCGTGTTGCTGGAACTCCGGTCCTTCGCATTTATTTGCGGGGAGCGGAAACCCATTTGGGCAAAATGCCTCTTTCAATAAACCCCGACGAATCGGGGCGTTCGGGAGCTTATCCCTTTACGACGTTGGCCGCCTGCGGCCCCTTGGGGCCTTCGACCACGTCGAAGCGGACAGTCTCGCCTTCGGCCAACGACTTGAAGCCCTTATCGGCGATTGCCGAATAATGCACAAAAACCTCTTTGCCATCATCCATACGGAGAAAACCAAAGCCTTTTGCGTCGTTAAACCACTTAACGGTACCCTGTGCCAGAAAAATCACCACCTTGTTTTGTTTCGTGTTGCCGGAACTCCCACCCTCCGTTTATTTGCGGAGGGCGGAAACTCCTTTGGGCAAAATGCCTCTTTCAGTTTCCCCGATCCAATCGGGGAGTTCGGGAGCTTATCCCTTTACGACGTTGGCCGCCTGCGGCCCTTTCGGACCATCGACGACGTCGAAGCGAACCGCTTCACCTTCCTTTAACGACTTGAAGCCCTTGTCGGCGATTGCCGAGTAGTGCACAAAAACTTCGGTTCCATCCTACGAGCGGAGAAAGCCGTATCCTTTTGCGTCGTTAAACCATTTGACGGTACCTGTTGCCAGAAAAATCACCACCTTGTTCTGCTGCATTGTTGCTGGGTTTTCGCTTTTTTTGGCGATGCGAAAAACCCATTTTGGCGCAATTGCCAGATTCAAACGGCCGTGGCCGTTTGAAAGTTAAGCTTTTACCACGTTGGCGGCCTGCGGCCCTTTGGGTCCTTCCACCACGTCAAAGCGTACGGTATCCCCTTCCTTGAGCGACTTGAAGCCGTCTCCGGAAAGCGCCGAATAGTGGACAAACACTTCCTTGCCGTCATCCATCCGGATGAAGCCGTAGCCCTTTGCGTCGTTGAACCATTTAACGCTGCCCTGTGCCAATGTAATCACCTCGCCCTGCGTTTCATTGTTGCCGTAAACCGCCCTTCCGAAGAAGAACGGAGCTGTTGTCAATCAAGCTTTCACCACGTTGGCGGCCTGCGGCCCTTTGGGGCCTTCCACCACGTCGAAGCGGACGGCATCCCCTTCCTTCAGGGATTTGAACCCCTTGTCCACGATCGCCGTGTAGTGCACGAAGACCTCCTTGCCGTCCTCCATGCGGATGAAGCCGAAGCCCTTCGCGTCGTTGAACCATTTAACCGTACCCTGTGCCAAAAACCTCACCACCTTTCTTCCGTTTTACGTGAAATACCTGCGCCTCTCGGGCGACTATCTTCGATTATCAATGGGGATTGGTTGCGAACTGCCGGCCCTTTTGGTTTCCCTAAAAAGCAAAATCCCGCCTGCGGGAAGCGCTGCTCCCCGTTGCGGGGCCTTCTTTCCTAATTTGTTTCCTCCAAAATCAACTTCCTTACGCCGTTGTAACGATAACTCCTGCAATGTCCTTTGTCAAGGAGTTTTTTGGGCCGGCCCCGGAAATCGGGGCCGGCCCAAAGCAAACCCGCTACATTTTGATGGTCATGCCGGCCAAAAGGGTCGGAAACTTGGTGGTTTTGTCCGGCGTGGAAATCCAGGTCCAGCGGTATTCGCCAAAAAGCTCAAATGGCATCATCGGCGGCGAAACCGCCAGCCCGAGCATGGCGTGATAGGCCGGCTTGGTGGCATCATCCGGAATCGGCACCGTGCCGGAGGCGTTGGAAATCGAATAAACCAGCTTGTGCAGCCCCAAGCCGCCGCCGAGATACGGCTTCACCGTGGACATCGGAAAGCGAACTTTGGCAAAGGCGTTGGCGGAAAAGTCGTTGATCCGAAGCTTGTAGCTGCCGTAGGTCGGATCGTTGTACGCTTCCTGTTTCCAGTTGTACTCCAGCGAACCCTCGATGACGAACGCCGGAATCCGGGAAAAAGCGGAATGCACGCCGATCATGGTCAGCTTTTTCGGCACCGGCACCCCGGCCGGCGCGCCGCCGATTTGGTAGTTGGAAACGAGTCCCCCGCGCACGCCGAATCCGGCGCCCAAAAGCGCCCAGGCCGGTGCGGAGACCAAAAACAAAACGGCCAGAGTCAAAATGGCTTTGCGAATCATACCCTCTCCTTTTCTGGAAATGTGCTTGGCATCCTTACCAAGAATAGTATCGGAAGCGCCCCATAGTTCCTTAACCGGAAGAACGGGGATAAAAAAAGAGGCCGGGCGCTCACCCGGCCTCTTTACGAATGGATGGATTAAAGTTTCAGCGTCACCCCCGCGAGAAATGTCGGAAATTCAGTTTTCTTGTCGTCTGTGATCACCCACGTCCAGCGGTACTCGCCAAAGATTTCCAAAGGTGCCGCCATCGGGGCAAAGGCCATTCCCACCATCGCGTGGTAGGCCGGCTTGGTCTCATCCTCCGGAATCAAAACCACGCCGGAGGCGTTGGAAACGGAGTACGCCAGCCGGTGCAAGCCGACGCCTCCCCCGCCGTACGGCCTCAAAGCTCCCGTCGGCAGCCGCAGCTTGGCAAAGGCATTGGCCGAGTAATCGTTGATTTTCATTTTATACGAGCCGAAAACCGGGTCGCTCTGGTTTTCCTCTTTCCAGTTGTACTCCAGCGAGGCCTCCAGCAGCAAAAGCGAGGCGGAGGCAAAGTTGGAGTGCACCCCCACCATGTTCATCTTCTTTGGAAACTGCGCCCCGGTCGGACTGCCGCCCGCCTGGTAGTTGGAAACCAGTCCCCCTCGGACGCCGAATCCGCCGCCGGTAAGCCCCCATGCGGGAACGGTTAACAATCCGGCCGTTCCGATGCTCAAAAGTAGGTTGCGAAACATGAAACCTCCTCTTCCGGAAATGGGCAAAGCCATCTCCTGTTTGCTCTTCTTATACCGGCAAAACGCCGAAGCGGTTCCTTATTTCAAGGCCAGACAGGCGAAAATCCGCCCCGCGTTCTTGCCGTCCCGGCGGTAGGAGGGAAATTTTTCGTCGGAACAGGCTGTGCAGCGGGGATCGATGAAAATATTTCCTTTTTGAATCCCGGTTTCTTCAAGGAGCTTTTGATTGAAAGCGGTCAAATCGATATGCCGGGCTGAATCGGCCCGGTGCGGGAATAAAACGGAGCGTTCTACGTCCACTTCATAACAGCAGGAATGAATCGAAGGGCCGAGCCATACTCGCTGATTCACCGCCCGCGAGCCGTGCCGTTCCATCTGGCGCACAACCTCAGGCACAATTCCCAGCAAGCTTCCTTTCCATCCGGCGTGCGCGCCGGCAATCATTTTTTTTACGGGGTCGAAGAGCAACACCGGCAGGCAATCCGCCACTTGAATAACAAGAAACACCTCTTTCGAATCAGTAATGACGGCGTCCCCGGTCAGGGCCTGGGACGGCTTTTCGCCGTTCAGGAACCGAACCACGATGCCGGAATGCACCTGTTTCAAGTAGATGGGCGTTTTCGGTTCGAACCCCGCTTGTACCCAAGCCGTTTTTAAAAATTCCGCCCTGTTTTCAACCGGATTTTTGGAAACAAAAAATCCCGCCAATATTTCTGAAGACTTCCCCAAAACCTCAACCGGGTTAAATGTGGATTTCACGGATGCGATTTTCTGCATTACTGGAGACTAACCCTCCCCCTCCGGCTCGCTCACCCGTTCCACATCTACGACTCCTTTGACTTTCTTCAGCTCCTTGATAACCCTTGCCAGATGGGCGATGTTTTTCACTTCGACAACCAAGTGCCCGGGCGCGGCCCGTCCAATACTTTCCATCCCGACCGAGCGGACGTTCGAATCCGCCTTGGCCACGGCATCCGCCACGTCCCGCAGAATGTTTTTCCGCTCTTCGACAATCAATTTGAGCCGAACCACGAACGATTGCGCCCCCTCCACGTTCCAGTCCACCTTCAAGGTGCGGTCGCCGTCCGAAAGCAGACCGACCGCGTTGGGGCAGTCCCGCCGGTGGATGGTTATCCCCCGCCCGCGGGTGATAAAGCCGACAATCGGCTCCCCCGGAATCGGCTGGCAGCAGCGCGCAAGGCGGTACATCAAATCCCCGCCGGAAAAACTGGCGCCGATGCTGATTCCCTTCGGCTCCCCTTTCGCCTTCTCCACGATTTTGCGAAAAAGGGACAAATCCGCCTCCGGCTTCTGTTCCGGCACGAGCTTGTGAATGACGGTGAGCAAAGACAACGTTCCATCCCCCAAAGCGGCGTACATCCCCTCCGCCGTGGTGTAAGAAAAAGACATCGCCAAATCCAAAATCTCCGCTTCGGTCGGTTTCAACCGGTGTTTCTTTGCCTCCCGTTCCAGCATCTCCTTTCCCAAAGCCAGGGCCTGCTCGTATCCTTTCATTTTTAAATAGTGGCGGATTTTGGAACGGGCGCGGGAGGTTTGCACGATTTTCAGCCAGTCCTGGCTGGGGGTCTGGTGCGGCGAGGTTATGATCTCCACTTCGTCCCCCGATTTCAGCGGAGTGGAAAGGGGCCGCATCATGCCGTTGATGCGCGCCCCCGTGCAGCGGTTGCCGACGTCCGTGTGGATGGCATAGGCGAAATCGAGCGGGGTTGCCCCTTTGGGCAGTTCGCGAAGCTCCCCTTTGGGTGTGAAAACGAACACCTCGTCGGCATACAAATCCAGCTTCAGATACTCCAGAAATTCCGAGGGGGTGGCCATATCCTTCTGCCACTCGATGATTTCTCTAAGCCAGGCGACATGCTTGTCCCCCTCGTCCGCCGTCTTTTTCCCTTCCTTGTAGAGCCAGTGGGCCGCGATGCCGAATTCCGCCAGCCGGTGCATTTCATAGGTGCGGATTTGAATTTCGACCGGACGGTTTTGCGGGCCGATGACGGTGGTGTGCAGGGATTGATAGCCGTTGGACTTCGGCAGCGCGATGTAGTCGTCAAAACTTTCCCGTATCGGCGTCCAGAGCTGGTGCACCAGCCCCAGGGCATGGTAGCAGTCCCGCACGGTTTCCACGATGACCCGGATGGCAAATAAATCGAAAATCTCCTCGAATGGCTTTTTGCGAAGCTGCATCTTCCGGAAAATGGAATCGAAATGCTTCGCCCGCCCGGTGATTTCCGCCTTGATCCCGGCCTTTTCCAGTTGCTCGCTAAGCGGCTCGATTACCGATTGGATGTAGGCCTCCCGCTCCTCCCTTCGGGCCTGCACTTTTTCAGAAAGCTCCCGGTAGGCCTCCGGGCTTTGGTATTTGAAGGCCCAGTCTTCCAGTTCCCATTTGATTTTTCCGATACCGAAGCGGTGCGCGAGCGGGGCATAGACGTCCTTGGTTTCGGCCGCAATCCGCGCAATTCTATCCTTGGGCAGATGCTCCAGAGTCCGCATATTGTGCAGCCGGTCGGCCAGTTTGATGACGATGACCCGGATGTCCTTGGCCATCGACAAAAGCAGTTTGCGGAAGTATTCCACCTGCTCCTCTTCCACGCTCTGGAACTTGAACTCCCCCAGCTTGGTCACACCATCCACCAGCTCGGCGATTTCCTCCCCGAATTGCTGCTTGATTTGTTCCTTCGTGGTCGGTGTGTCTTCAAGAACGTCGTGCAGAAGCCCGGCGGCGATGGTGGCGGAATCCATATGCAGCTCGGCCAGGATGAAAGCTACCTCCAGACAGTGCTCGATGAACGGGTCCCCCGATTCCCGTTTCTGCCCGGCGTGCGCCCGGTCGCAAAATTCGTAGGCCCTGCGCACCAGCGAAATGTCGATGTTGGCGTTGAAGGACTCAACCTTTATGATGAATTCGGCCAGGTTCATAGGATTAGCGTCGGCAGTTCCGGTTGCTTGGATAAAAGAAACAACCGCCTGATTTCAATCTACCACCCTGTGGAGAGGGCGTCAAGATTAAAGGGAATCCTGCCTACCTTACCCCGCTTTCCATTCAAGGAAATGGGGACAGGGGTTTAGGTACCCACCAGCTTCTTAAACCTCGGATGGTTGCGTAAGGGCGCCCAGACAGGGTCAACACGAAGCAAGGAAGAGGATAACTCACCTGGGATGGACAAAAGATATTCGAGTTCCTTTATGGCAGTATCATATTCCCGAACCATCACGTATATCCGAGCTAAATCTAAGAGCATCGCGGGGCCGGTCATGGCATCCTTGGCTATCGGCACCAGTTCCACCCCCTTTTTCCCTTCCCGAATGGCCTCGTTTTTGCGGCCGAGTCCGGCATACGCCGTCCCCAATTGAGCGCGAAGCGCTTCATTTTCGGACTCCGTCGAGAGCCGTTTCTCCAAACCAATCCGGGCAGAATCGTAGCAAGCGCGCGCAAGAGCAGCTTTCCCTGCCAATTGATAAACTCCCGCTTTGTCCAGATAGTAACCCGCTGAATCGGCGTTATACACCTCCGGCCCCCAAAGCCGGGTCAAGGCCTTTGGATAATAGCCATCCAGGACATCCAGCCGAACCCATAGGTCATTCAGCTCCGCGGCATCCACTTTTCCCGCGGCCTGAATCAATATTTGGCGAGCCTTTTCGATGTTTCCATCTTGTTTAATGTACAGGTCCACCAAATTCCGGTAGGGAGAGTCTCCTGCGGGATCCAGCAAAATGACACGCTTAAAACAGGGCTCGGCCTCGACATATTTGCCAAATCGCAGGTAGGTGGCGCCGAGGGAGATTTGCACATCGGTCCGGCCGGGGTCCAGTTCGGCCGCTTTCTTAAAACTGGCCAATGAGAGGTCCCATTTCCCCTGCCGTCTTTGCACAAATCCAATCTCCTGCAAAAGATCAGGATTGTTTGGCAAGCTTTTTTGGGCGATAGAAAATTGCTCCAGGGCTTTTTCGTATTCCCGGGCGTGGTAATAGATGGAGCCCAGAGCGATGTGGGCTTCCGGCAGACCAGGAGAAAGTTTAAAGGCCTTTTCCACCCCTGCATTGGCATTTTTAAGATACTGGTCCTTTCTGTCGTAATGCCAGTACATCTCGGTATTCATTCTTGAAAACTGGCAATAGGCCAAAGCAAAATTGGGGTCCAAGTCAACTGCCTTTTCATACATTTGAAAGGCTATTCTCAAATATTTTTCAGATCCAACCCCTCCAATAGTGGTCCGATTGAAATGGTCGTTGCCGCGCAAATAAAAATCGTACGCCTCCAGATTTTCGGTCGGCTTGGCGGCAAGGATGTGGCGCTCCGGCTCCAAGAGAGCGATATCCAAGGCGGCGGCCACTTTCTCGGCGATGCTGGACTGCAGTTCGAAAACGTCGTTTAATACCGCGTCGTAGTTTTCGGCCCAAAGGTGGGAGTCATCGGAAACCTGTATCAACTGCGGGTTGATGCGGATGCGGCTGGCTCCGCCCGATTTGGCCCAGCGGATGTTCCCTTCCAGAAGGTAGTCCGCCCCCAGCTCGGCACCGATTTGCTTCAACGTCTTGTCCGTTTTTTTGTACTTGCGGGCGCTGGTGTGGGAAATGACTCCCAGCCGGCCGATTTTCGCCAAGCGAGTGGTAATCTCCTCGGTGATGCCATCGGCAAAATACTCTTCTTCCACCGAACCCAGATTGTCGAACGGCAAAACGGCCAGCATTTTTCGTCCGGATTTAGTGTCGATTGAAACCGTCGTGAAAAAACGCGGCAGAATCAAGTAGGCAGCCAACGCGAGCACGATAACTCCCAAGCCGGCCGCAATTCCAATCCAGCTTTTCCGACTTATAACGGGTTGGCTGCGAGAAACGGGGAGGTTTTGTATGTCGCTTGTTCTTCGCAACGTTTTCAAATCCGCCACCAAATCGGCTGTCGACTGATACCGCTCCTCCGGCTTTTTGGCCAGACACTTCAAGACAATCTGTTCCAATTTTTCCGGAATGTTCCGCGCAAAACGGGCCAAGGGCTGGGGCTGGGTGTTTATTAAATCGTAGAATATGGCCGTATCGGTATCCCCCTCAAAGGGCCTTCGGGCGCAGAGCAGTTCGTACAAAATCACGCCCAGCGAAAATATATCCGTGCGATTGTCGACTTTTTTCCCTTCCACCTGCTCCGGCGACATATAGTAGGCAGTCCCCATCCTCGTTCCAGTTTTGGTGAGCGTGGAAGCTCCCTTCCATTTGGCCAGGCCAAAGTCGGTTATTTTGGCATGGCGCTTGGAGGTGACCAAAATGTTCTCCGGCTTGATGTCCCGGTGAACGATTCCTTTCTCGTGCGCCGCCGAAAGCCCTTCCCCTATTTGAATGGCAAGGTCCAGGATTTCCGGCAAGGAAAGTTTCTCAAGTTGGGCTGAATCCGAAAGCGGACGGCCTTCTATGTACTCCATAACGATAAAGGCCTTGTTTTCCGCTTCGCCGACTTCATGAAAGGTGGCGATATTGGGGTGGGAGAGCATCGCCTGGGTGCGGGCTTCATGGACAAACCGCTGGCGGGATTCCGGGTCGAAAGCTTTATCCGAGGAAAGGAACTTGATGGCCACCTTGCGACCCAAGCTGGTATCCTCGGCCAAATAGACCTCCCCCATCCCTCCTTCTCCCAGTTTTTGGAGGATTTTGTAGTGGGATATGGTTCGTCCAATCATACCTGTTTCCCGGAAGTTAAAGGAACGGCGGCTCTTTCCGCAAGATTAAATGCCGTCTGAAAAACCCTCTCAACGGCCAAAAGTTCCATGCAATCCCCCCGCCGGCATGCTCCGGCTTTGCAGCTGCATTCGGGAACGGGCGGGACGAGAGTTTTGGCGTTCGGCCCGAGCGGCCCCCAGCGGCGCGGCAAGTTGACTCGCACGGGACTGTAGATGCCAACCACAGGCGTGCCGACCAGCGTCGCCAGATGTAAAGGCCCGGTGGATGGAGCGACAACCAATTTGCAGCGGGAATACAAACAGGCCAAATCCCAAATTTCCGTTTTTCCAGCCAGCGACACACCCAACTCGTCTACCCCTTGTAATTCTGGAACCGAACCCGTCCACAAAACCGAAAATCCGGCCTCGGACAATTTCCTGGCCAGCTCTACATAATTTTTCTTCGGCCAGTTCGGCGACGACCCGCCTGAACCGGAATGAACGGCAACCCAGTTTTTCGATAAATCCAGCCCGAATTTTTTCGCCGCTCCCTCCGCTTCTTTAACGTCGATGTTTATGGTATCGAAACGCAAACTTTTCTCGATTCCGAGCGGTTTCAAAAGGCCGATCGAATACTCCGCCTCCTGTTTTTCCGCCGTGTGGCGATGTTCGAAATGCTTGAAATTGTAAAGAAAACTGTACCCACGATACCCCGTACCTAAACGTTTCGGGATACCTGCCAAAAACGCCCCCAGCGCCGTTCCCAGCCGCGGACGAAAGAAAACGACCAAATCGAACGACTCACTTTTCAAAAAGGAATAGAATTTGGAGAACGAACCCGCATGACTGAAAACGTTTTTCCCCGGCAAAACCCGTACCGCCAAAGGATAAACAATGGGTGAAACCGCCACCGTCAGCCGCGCGGAGGGAAACGCCTCCTGCAAAGCATGAATGGCCGGGAGCGTCAGAATAAAATCCCCCATCCGGTCATCCCGCACCGCCAGAATTTTGTTTATCTCCATTTTATTTTGATTCGCCTTTTTCCCGTGACAGTTCCCACAGCTTCACGTACTTGGAAAACACATGAAAGGCCGAAGCCCCCGCCAGTATGAACCCCACCTGCCCATCCAAAAATCCGGCTTTCAAAAAATATTGCGAAAAAAACTTGGCCGCCGGGTTGGCTAAAATTTTGAAAAGCGTCCCCCGCTCTCCCCGCTTAAAAAGCTCCTGCGCCGAAAGGTCCGTATAGCGGTTCAGCTTGGCCAGATAGTGCGAAAAATCCAAGTCGGTGTAATGCAGCAAGTCGGCTTCCAGTCGTGCCGAAGGGCCATCCAGAACTACCGATTCATGCACGGCGGCAGGGGTGAAGCGCCCCTTTTCTTTTTTGAACAGCCGCAGAACCCAGTCCGGATACCACCCCCCGTGGGTAACAAACCGGTCCAAGAAAAACGCCTTCCGCTTGAAAAAATATCCCGCCGTGCCGTTGTCGGTGGCCAGCCGTGAGGAAATCTCGGCTTTCAATTCCGGTGTGACGACTTCATCCGCATCGATGGACAAAACCCAGTCGCCGGAGGCTAAGTCAACCCCCTTCTGTTTCTGTTTCCCAAACCCCTCCCACGGCAGTTGGTGAACCTTTGCATTAAACTTTTTAGCAACCTCCACCGTTCCGTCCGTGCTTCCCGAATCGAGTATCAGAATTTCATCCGCCCAGCGGACAGACTCCAAGCATCGCGGCAGATTCCGCTCCTCGTTTTTGGTCAGGATGACCGCCGAAATCTTAGGCATGCTTCACCAGCTTTTGCAAAACGGACTCCATTTTACCGGCCAGCTTTTCCAAATCAAAATCCGCCTCCACCTTAGCCCGCGCTGCCTTTCCCATTTCTGCATACCGGCTGGATGAAGCGGTTGCTTGTTTGAAGGAGGATGCAAAACTCTCAGAATTCCCCGGCTCGAAAAGCCAGCCGCATTGCTCGTTCACAAGTTCCGGCAAAATTCCCACACGGGAAGCCAATATAGGTTTTCCCATCGCCATAAACTCCAAGGCCACTCGTGCCGCGGCCTCCGAACCGGTTGAAGCCACGACACCAATGTCGCAGGTTGCGATCAAACTTCTGACCTCCGTTGCGTTGGGCAAAATCTCAATCTGGTCCCAAAGGCCGGATTCCTCCCGCCACTTTTGCAAATCCGAAGTTTTTAATTCCGCTTCAAACCCCGCCACCGTCAGACGGAAGGGAGTCCTAAATTCTGATTTTAACTTTCCCAGCGACTGAAAAAGAAACCGGTGCCCCTTCACCGGCGAAAACCGCCCCACCTGCAGAATCCGCATCGCTCGGCCGGTCGGTGCGGAAGCCGGCGAAAGCGGATAATCCGCAACCTTAATCCCAAACGGGATTTGAACAACCTTCTCCTCCGGCACGCCCAATTCTTCGAGGTATTGGCTGCGCTGCATGGCATTCCCCACAATAAAAAGCGCCGTCCGCTTGACCAACCACCGGGCCGCAAAATGCCGGTTGGGAATTAAAGGGGAATGTGACCGCACCCGAACGAGCGGAATGTTCGTCTTGCGCAAGCTCCACCCCCATGCCGTGTGGTCCGGCCCCCAGTGCGCCAGCACCACGTCGGGTTGGACACAGGCAACCACCTGCTTCAATTTTGAAAGATTGCGCAAAAACGCAAACTTTCTTTCGGAAAGGTCGATATTCTCCACCGTTTCCAGTCCCAGCTTTTTTGCTTTTTCATCCGTTTGGCTTTTTGGCACGGTCAGAAAGTGGACAAAATGTCCCCACTCTTTCAAAATTCGGCTGTAGGCCAATGCGTATTCGCTGCCGGCGCTCCGCCCCTCAAGCGCGGCTGACTGCAGAATCCGCATCCGCTATTTCCAAAAATCTTGCAATCATCCGTTCCGGCGAGAATTTTTCTCTCACCGACCGGCGCGCCGCCTCTCCCAACACGGCCCTTTTTTGTCCGTCTTGTGCGAGTTCCAGAATGGTGGAGGCCCAGGGCTCCGGGTCCTTGGAGGGAAGAAGTATTCCATCCCGTTCATGCTGAATCATCTCCGGCACCCCCCCCACGTTCGAGGCCACCATGGTTTTCCCCAGCGCCATGGCTTCCAGCACGACATAGGGAAAACTCTCCTTTTCCGAAGGGAGCAAAACGGCGTCCACGCCCGCCATCCAGGGCATTACGTCCGCTTGAAAACCGGCAAAAGTAATGCAGTCGGCCAGACCCAATCGGGCGGCTTCCCGCTCCAGCGCTTCCTTTTCTCCCGTCCCCAGTATCCAGAGATGAAAATCGACCCCTCTCTCCCGGACCTGCTTCAGCGCCTTGAAAATCATCAAATGCCCTTTGCCGGCCACCAGTCGCGAAAACATCCCCAAAAAAAGCTTGTGGGGCGAAAGGCGGTGTTTTTCCGCCAGCTCCCGGCGGGCCGAAGCCGCTTCAAGGGTTGGAATCGGGACACCGGCCGGCAATACTGTAATCCGGTCCGCCACCTGGGGAACTCGGCCAAGAATCTCCGATTGAAGAAATCGCGAAGCGGCAATGAGGCGTATGCTCGGGTCTTTCAAAAGCCACCGGTATTCCCGGTTGTTTTCGGGATAGCATACGCCGAGAAACCAAAACAATTGGGCTTTCGTCCGCAAAAGAGTCATAAGCCTAAGTAGCTTCAAATCCCGGGGAGCCATGGCGAGAAAAACATCCCCGTCGGAATGGCCGGCGAATTTTAACAGCGGCAGGGGATCGTAGTCAAAATTCATGGAAAGCGGAAAACTGGGAAGTCCGGCCGCCCGGGCCCGGTGCAAAAGTTCCCGGCCGGGCCGTCCGTACACCCGCGTGTCAAAATTCCGCTCCCAAAGCCCAGAGGCCAAATCAAAGATGAACCGCTCCCCGCCCCCCCAGAACTTGATGGTGTTGATGAGGTGAAAACGCCGCGCCCCGCGCCCGGCCTGCTCCCGCTTCCCTTCCGCCGCCGTCGCCGTGTCCATCAGACCGTCGCTTCCTTCAGCAAACCAAAATACTGCGCTTCGAAAAGCCTCCGGTAAAGGCCTTTCTTCGCCAAAAGCTCCTCGTGCCCCCCCGCCTCCGCCACCCGCCCGTTCTCCATCACCAAAATCAAGTCCGCCTGTTGCACGGTGGAAAGCCGATGGGCGATGACGAAAGTCGTCCGGCCCGGAAGAATCTGCGCCAGGGCCTCCTGCACCAACCGCTCCGATTCCGAGTCGAGCGAGCTGGTCGCCTCGTCCAAGATCAAAACCTGCGGGTTGCGCAAAATCACCCGCGCCAAAGCCATCCGCTGCCGCTCCCCGCCCGAAAGCCGCACCCCCCGGTCGCCGACAAGCGTATCATAGCCCTCAGGCATTTTCTCGATGAACCCGGCGGCGTTCGCCAGCCGCGCCGCTTCCTGGATGGCGGAAAGGGGCGCGTTCTCCAGCCCGTAGGCAATGTTGTAACGCACCGTTTCGTTGAACAAAATCACTTCTTGCGGGACAATGCCGAAGAGGGCGCGCAAGTCGGAAAGCCGGATTTTTTTCAAATCGACGCCGTCGAGCAAAATCCGCCCGCTCGCGGGGTCGTGAAAACGGGCCAGCAAATCCAGAAAGGTGGATTTCCCCGCTCCGGAGGGACCGACGAGGGCGACAAGCTTTTTGGCCGGGATTTTAAGCGAGATGTCGAAGAGCACTTCCTTTTCCGGCAGGTAGGAAAAGCGCACCCCCGCAAACTCGATTTCCCGTTCCACCGTTTTCTTGGCAACCGGGTGGGGGTCCTCTTTTATCAAGGGGGACGTGTCGAGGATTTCAAAAATCCGGCTCAAGGCCGCCTCCCCCTCCTTCAATTTCCCCTGCACGACCCCCAGGCTTTTCACCGGGGCAATGAGTGAAAAAAACGAAAACAAATAGAGCGCGAAGTCTTCCGGTTTCAGCCCGCCTCCGGCCAGCACGTCACCTCCGCCGACCCAGAGCACAAGGGCGATGACGCCGATCCCCAGCATTTCGCTCATCGGGTGCGCCAGAAACCGCACCCGGGCCAGCTTGAGCATCGCTTGGAAGTACCGCTCGGACAACCCGGCGAACCGCCCGGTCTCAAAACGCTCCGCCCCGAACGCTTTCACCACCCGCGCCCCCCCCACGGTCTCCTGCAAAGCCGAGCTCATTTCCCCCATCCGCTCCTGCGTCCGCTCCGCGTAGCGCTTGAGATATTCCCCCAGCTTTTTTACCAAAAGCGCCAAAAGCGGAATCAAAATCAGCCCCAAAAGCGTAAGCTTGACGGAAATGGTGAAAAGAAAAACAAGAAAGAAAACGACCAAAAGCGGCTCTTTGACCAGGCGGGAAAAACAGACATCCAACGTGTCGGATAAAAGCGCCACGTCGTTGGTCACCCGCGAAATCAAATGCCCGGTCTTGGAGCGGAAGTAAAAGGAAAGCGAAAGCGCCTGATAATGGGCGAAAAGCTCGTTGCGCAGATTCCGCACCACCCCCTGCTGCACGCGGGCGAGCAGATACCCCTGCAGGTAATAGAAAAGATTTTTAAAAAAGGCGAAAACGACAACCAAAAGGCAGATGATTCCCAAAGCGCGCGTCTTGTCTCCGGCCAAAAGCCGGTTCTCCAAGGCATGTTTTAATTGGTCGTTCCAGTTTCTGATCTGCCCCATGGCCCCGGCCGCGTCGGGGAAGGATTGTTCCGGCGCCGGGATGGCCGCGCTGGAAACGAAAAGCGTCTTCACCAAAGGCCCCAGAAGCCAGACCAGCGCCGCCGAAAACAAGGCAAAAAGCATGGAAAAAAAAACGGAGAAGAAAAGATGTTTGAAAAAGGGGCGCAGATGAGGCAAAAGCCGCAGGTATCGTTTCATTTTAGTCCCGCGCCAACGATTGGCCGCCGGGCCGGTTTTTCCTCCAGTATCTCCATCGCCATCTCCGCCACCTGCTCGGAATTTAGGACCGCCTTGTTTTCGGTAAGGATGGTTTTACGCTTTCCCATCGGGAGAAATCGCACCGGGTCGGACGTAAAGTAAACCCCGAGCACGGGGACGTTTAATGCCGAAGCCAGATGCAAAGGCCCAGAGTCAACGGATGCGAACAAATCCAATCCGGAAAGCAAGGCGGAAAACTCCCGTATCGGCCTGGGAGCCACCGGTGTAATCCCCGGGACGCCAGTACTGCTCATCTCCTTTTCATCCGGCCCGTAAAACAAAAAGACCGAACAGCCCCACCTCGCCAGCATTTCCGCAACCTCCAGCCACTTTTCGGCTTCCCACTTTTTCCCCCCCCGCCCACCAAGAAAAACACCGACTTTAGGAGAACTGCTCTGGCCGTAAAACTCCGCGGCGTTTTTTCTTTCCTCGGCGGTCAGATTCAACACCCTCCCGAATTCTCCCTTACCCGGAGAAACCCTTTCCAGAAGTTTTAAGAATTGCTCCCACAGAGCCGAATCCTTCTCCGGCTCGAAAAGCAGATTATCAAACGCCTCCGCGAATTTACTTTGGTAAGCAATGCGCACCGCCGCACGCGAAAGTCCGGCAAGAAAACTGTTCGTGAAGGAAGGGGACTGCGGGCTGGACAAATCAAAGCACCAGTCGAACTGCTTGCTTGAGAGCCGGCGCATCAAATCCAAAATGCAGAGCGGATTTCTCGCCTTCTTTTTGTTAAAAGTCCAAACCTCATATCCGCTTTCATTTTTGAGAAGCTCCGCAAACTGTGTCGAAACTAAAAAAATTATCTCCGCTTGCGGAAATTTCTTTCTCAAAGCCGCAACGAACGGCAGCGAAAAGACCAGATTCCCCAGCCGCGCGTCCGCCCGCACGACCAAAATCCGTTTCGGGTTTTTCAGCCGCTCTGGAATGGAGGCGAGTGTTTCGCTCCCGAAAAACAACCGGAAAAACCCGAGTCCCAGATTCTTCAGTGTCCGTTCAACGCTCTTCATTTATCTCTATTTTCTCCAGTTGCACGGCATCGCCGGGGATTTTGAAATTTTTCTTGGAAGCCGGGATTTCGGCGTTGACAACCATGCGCTCCACCTCAAACTTGGCTTTGGCCTCCTGCATAAAGTACTCCCACTCCAGCCGCCGCACCAAAGGCATCTCCGGGGGTTTGTGGCTCATTTCCGCTTCCGCCCGGACCGCAAGCAGCCCGTGTTTCCAGTTCATGCCCGAAAGCCACCCGCGCCGGTTGAATATAAACTTCCTCTCCCAGCTTCCCAAGCGGTCGTCACAAACCCAATTTCCTTCCTTCCACTCCGGAACAAGCGAATCGGTTCGGACCAAAAACGCCCGCCGTGACAGGATTCCAAAAATCAGACTGTCCACGTCCAGAGTTTGGCTTTTTATACCCAGAAGAAAATCCTCCCAGCTCCCTTTGTAGTAGTTCTTCTCGCGGGGAAAATAAACCAAAAAACTCTCCCCCAAAACCCACCGCCCGCGCAAGGATCCCTTGCCGAAAAGCCCCGGACTGAAGAGAATCACGGTATCCCCGGCCAGCCAATAAACCTCCAAACTGCCGGAGGCCTTCCCTTTCGGCCCGCTGGCGGCAAAACGAACCAAATAGGCGGCGTTCCGGGTTGCCGCTATTTCCTTCTTCCATTTTTTATTGGCTGTAAAAACTTTTTTCTCGAGCGCTGATTGATCCACCACCCCTGCACAGGCGCAAACCAAAAGCCCCGCCGCCGGCAAAAGCTTAAAAAAAGATGGCACCTAAAAACCGGACGGTGAACTCCACCAGCGGGCCGACCAGAAAGCTGATAATTTTAAACGGCGTGAAGGCGTTCAGAAGTATCAAGCCCAAAAGCAGAATCGGCCCCATCCGCTCCAGATTGTGGTAGATGTAGTCCTTCGACGACGGCAAAAAGCCGTACAAGATTTTGGAGCCGTCCAAAGGGGGCACCGGAATCAAATTGAAAAACGCCAGCGACAAATTGATGTAGATAAAATACGTCAAAAGCTGAAAAATTCCCTCCTGAAAATTTCCGGGCGCCGCGGCCCCCGCCACGCGCAAAGCGGCAAACGAGCAAATGGCGATGATGACGTTAATTGTCGGTCCCGCGACGGCGATGAGGGGAATGTCTCGTTTCAAATGCCGCAGATTGCGCGGGTCGAACGGGACCGGCTTGGCCCAGCCGAAGCGGAAACCGGACATCACCAAAACCAAAAGCCGTAGATGTCCAAGTGGACGAGCGGGTTGAAGGAAAGCCGCCCCAGATATTTCGCCGTGGGGTCTCCCAGCCGGTTGGCCATCCAGGCGTGGGCGTATTCGTGAAAGGTTAAAGCGAAGATTAGGGGCCGGAGCAAGAAGGATGTAATCACGGACTCCCAGCTCCATGGGAGGCCTTAGGCGTAGATGCCGCGCATCACCATCGCATCCCAGACCCGTTTGATGGAAAGCATAAAGGCGGCGATGCGCATGTTCACCTTATGCTCCAGGGAAAGTTTCAAAACCTCGGCGAATGACCGCCGCATGATCAAATCCAGCCGGGCGTTCACTTCGTCTTCCTCCCAGAAAAATCCCATCCGGTCCTGCACCCATTCGAAATAGGAAACGGTGACCCCCCCCGCGTTGCAGAGGATGTCCGGGATGATGAAAACCCCCATTTTGTCCAGAATGGCGTCTGCCGCCGGCGTGGTCGGCCCGTTGGCCCCTTCGGCTAAAATTTTGCAGCGGATTTCGTGGGCATTTTCTTCTGTAATCTGGTTTTCCAAAGCCGCCGGAATCAACACGTCGCACTCCAGCTTGAGCAGCTCCTCGTTGGTGATGGGGCGGCTGCCCGGGAAGCGCGCCACCGTCTTGTTGGGGGATTTTTGAACGTAATCTAAAAGCTTCGGCATATCAAATCCTGCCGGATTATATACCCCCCCGTGCACGTCCGTGGCGGCGATGATTTTCGATCCTTCCTTCGCCAATAAATCGGCGGCCACCGAGCCGACGTTGCCGAAACCTTGAACCGCTATTTTGGCGCCCCGCAGATTCAACTTTAAATGCTTCGCCGCCTCCTGCACGCAGAACAAAACGCCGCGCCCCGTGGCTTCGCGGCGGCCTCGCGATCCGCCCAGTTCAATTGGCTTGCCGGTGACCACGGAGGTCACCGTGTGCCGGGCATGCATGCTATAGGTGTCCATAATCCAGGCCATTGTTTGGGAGTTCGTATTTACGTCTGGCGCCGGCACGTCTTTTTCCGGCCCGATTTCATCCATCAAATCCGCCGTATAGCGCCGCGTCAGCCGTTCCAACTCCCCGCGCGACATTTTTTCCGGGTCGCACGCCACCCCTCCCTTGGCGCCGCCGAAGGGAATCCCCACCACCGCGCATTTCCAGGTCATCCAGGCGGCGAGGGCCTGCACTTCGTCCAGCGAAACGTCCGGATGATAGCGGATGCCTCCTTTGGCCGGGCCGCGCATGATGGAATGCTGCACCCGGTAGCCGGTGAACATTTTGAAGGTCCCGTTGTCCATCTGCACGGGGAGCTGCACGATCACCGAGCGGCGCGGCAGCTTGATTAAATCGAGAAAACGCGGGTCGATGTGCAACCGGCGGGCCGCCTCGTCGAACTGCGTCATCATGTTCTTGAAGGAACTGATTTGCAGATCGTCGCTGGTAAACCGGTGGGCGGGCTTGGATGCGGGTTTGTCGTTGCCGGAAACAGGCGTACCCCGGCCCCCCTTCACCGCTTTGCGATTCATGGATTTATCTTTTTTTACCGTCTTTGGAGACACCGGGGCTTTTGGGGACGTAGAATCGCCAGGGTTTTTCCTTCCCGGCGGCAATGCCAATGCGGGTCGACTGGGTGATGGCGGGGCGCTTCTCCCCGCGGTCCTCCACCCAGATGCGGGTGCCGGTCAGTTCCAATCCGTAGAAGGTCTTGTCAATCCCCATCGCCTGGCAGATTTTCCCCGGGCCGTTGGTCAATCCGGAAAGGGAGCGGTGGTCCCGCCGCCGCTTCATTTCTTCGATTCCTTCCACCGGCTCCAGGCCGCGGATTAAAACCGCCGCCGGGAACCCCTCCTGCTCGGTGACGAAGTTCAAGCAGTTGTACATTCCATAGATGAAATAGACATAGGTGAATCCCCCCGCCCCGTACATTATATGGTTGCGGTCGGTAAGCCCCACGGCCGCGTGGCAGGCGGGATCGTCTTCTCCCACATACGCTTCTGTTTCAACGATTTTCCCGGAAAGGATGCGGTTGGGGTGCCGGACGACCAAGTATTTTCCCAATAGTTCCTTGGCCACCACCAGAGTCGGTTTTTCGTAGAACGCCTTGGAAAGCTTGGCCTTCCACTGTCCCTCCGGACGGGGGCGACTGGTTTCACTAAGGGTTAGTATATCAGCCATCCCGTTCGGCATCGATAATACGCTATTTTTTTCACAAAGTCAACATCCGGCGATCTTGTCTTTGGAGGCTGTGGCCCCGGCGAACCCCCAATCTGACTGGTTAAACTTTAAGATTGACTTGCAGGACCGATAGCTTATCTTATAGGGAAGATGACGAAGCGGGCCGTTCTAATTTTGGTAATGGCAACCCTTTGGCTGGGCGAGGGTCTTTTCTGTTTTTGTCCGGTGGAAAAAACTTCAATTGCCGTTTGCCAGTCGGACGGTTGCTCGGATGAGCCTGCCTCCCCCGTTTCGGATACCGGAAACAAGGACTGCGGCCTTTGCTGCGGCCATTTTGTGTCTACTTCCGAAAATTTTGCAACCATCGAGCACCATCTGATTCAAGAAGAATTTTCGCTTCAAAATCTGGATTTTTCGGACCAATCCAGCTTCCGCTCCATCTATCACCCTCCCAAGGCCTGAACCGGCCCTCTAAGTAATCATCAATTCGGGCGTTCTTTGAACGTCCGCGCTTTATCGTTGATAGTTTCTACGGCTGATGTGTATTTGGGCCGTGGACTTACGCTGAATTTGAAAGGAGTTAGAGATGTTAAATAAGAAAACACTCGGCTTAATCGGCATCGTGGCAGTTGCGATAGGAGCCACCGTCGGTGTGATGAAATGGCTGGAGCGTCCAAGCGATTCGGCCACCGTAACTAAATCTGCCGCTCCAAGTAACCTATCCGGTGCCACAGCCGCTGACTGGTGTGCCGGGCATCGGGTGCCGGAATCGGAATGCACCAAATGTCATCCGCAATTGGTAGAAACCTTCAAAGCCAAAAACGACTGGTGCGCCGAGCATGGATTGCCGGAGTCACACTGCCGGGAATGCAATCCAAGTTTGAAATTTCCACAAGAAGCGGCCGCCGTTTCAATGGCCGACTGGTGCGCCGAACACCGCGTGCCGGAATCGGAATGCACCAAATGTCATCCGCAATTGGTGGAAACCTTCAAAGCCAAAAACGACTGGTGCGCCGAGCACGGACTGCCGGAATCCCACTGCCGCTTATGCAATCCGGATTTGAAGTTTCCGCAGGAGCCCCCTCCCGCCACTTCCTTCCAGTTGGATATGGAATCGGAGGTTTCCATCTTCTTTCCAAAAAACAAAACCGCCTGCGCTACGGACGGCGCCATTATCCAGTTCGCCTCTCTGCAAACGGCCCAACGCGCGGGGTTGACCGTTGAACCGGCGTTGTCTGCAGAGACTGCGCCCGCCGTGGAAGCTCCGGCGGAAATCGTCTTTGACGAGACCCAAACCACCATCCAAACGACTACCGTGCCTGCCCTGGTGACCCGCTGGCTGGTCAAACCGGGAGAAGCTGTTAAAGAAGGCCAAGTTCTGGCTGAATTGGAATCGCCGGAAATACCCGGCTTGAAAGCCGAACTGCTTGAAGCCCGGGCGGCCTGGTCGGTACAAGAAAAGGAACAGAAGCGAATGGAACAACTGAAACAAAAAAATCTGATAAGCGCCAGCGCGTTTGAAATGAGTGAGGCCAAAGCAGAGGAAACCCGCGCCCGGCTGGCAAGGGCCGAAGGGCTTCTGCGCTCTGCCGGTTTGACGGCGGGCGAAATGAATTTGGTCGCTGTAGAGCGGACGATAAATTCCAAATTCTTTGTGCGTGCATCGCAAGCCGGGATTTTTATGGAACGCAAAGCTTCTCTGGGGAATCTTCTTCCCGCCGGAACGGCCCTGGCCGTGCTTTCCAGCGGCAATTCGGTTTGGCTGGAGGCGCAAGTTCGGGAAGAGGAACTAAGTAAGATAAAAGTCGGACAAAAACTGGAATTTCTGACCGATGCCGCCGGCCGGCAAACCAGTCAAGGGAAAGTCGTCTGGGTGGCCCGGTTTTTGGATTCGGAAACGCGCACCGGCAAGGTGCGGGCAAAAATGACTTCTCCCTTCAACGAGCTCCCTCCCGGGCGGTTCGGCCGGGCGGTCATCTACACTCGCTCGGAAACCAAATCCGTGGTAGTACCCAAAGACGCTGTTCAGTGGGAGGGCTGCTGCAACGTGGTGTTCGTGGAGGAAGCCCCGGATAGGTACCGGCCCCGCAAGGTGGAAATCGAACCGGCCGACCCGGAGCATTACCGCGTGTCGGAGGGTTTGAAGCAGGGCGAGCCGGTGGTGGTAAAGGGGAGCTATCTGCTGAAGACCGAACTGAAAAAAAGCAGCATCGGCGCTGGTTGCTGCGGTATCGAGCCAACGTCGTAAAGCAGAATGCTAAAACGGCTCATAGAATTTACCATTCACCAGCGATTTTTTGTTCTTTGTTTGGCTGGACTATTGGTCATTGCCGGATTGGTGGCGCTCTGGCGGCTTCCGTTCGACGCTTTTCCGGACACCACGCCGGTTTTGGTGCAGGTCAACGTATCCGCCCCCGGCTGGGCGCCGGAGGAAATGGAACGCCAGGTTACCTTCCCTCTGGAAAGGCGGCTCGCCGGCCTGTCCGGGCTTACCGAAGTCCGTTCTATTTCCAAATACGGCCTTTCTCAAGTAACGCTCATTTTCAGTGACGAAACGAACCTTTATTTAGCCCGCCAGCAGACGGCCGAACGGTTGGTCGGCGTCGAGCTTCCGGATGGCGTCCCGCCCCCCCAGTTGGGGCCTATCTCCACCGGTCTTGGGGAAATCTTCCACTATGTCGTCGTGGGGAAAACCGAAGACCCGACCGAACTCCGCACCATTCAGGATTGGATAATAAAACCCCAGCTTCAATCCGTGCCGGGCGTGGCGGAAGTCAACACCTGGGGCGGCTTTGAGAAACAGTATCACGTTTTGATTGACCCGAACCGCCTGGCGCAGTACGGCATTTCCTTGTCAACCGTCACCGTCAAACTTCGCGAAAATCTGGGCAACGTCCCCGGCGGCCAGATGGTCAAAGCGGGAGAGCAAACGTTGGTGCGCGGATTGGGTATGGTCGGCCAAAGGGAGGAAATTGAAGAACTGGTCATGGAAACGCGCAAAGGGGTGCCCATTCGCATCCGGGAGTTTGCCGACGTGGTCATCGGGCACGAGCTGCGCCTGGGAGCAACCACCTATGATGGAAAAGGCGAGGCGGTTTTGGGATTGGGTTTTATGCTGACCGGTCAGAATCCGAAGGAAGTTACCCAAAAACTGGCCCGTCGTCTGGATGAAATCAGAACCTCCCTGCCGGAAGGGGTGGAAGTCAAACCGGTTTACCAGCGCACGGACCTCGTCAATCATGTGTTAAAAACGGTCGAACACAACCTCTTTTTTGGTGCGGTTTTGGTGGTCGCCATACTTTTTGCTTTTCTCGGCAACCTGCGGGCCGGGCTCATCGTCGCCTCCTCCATCCCCCTCTCGTTGCTTTTTGCGTTTGACTTGATGTCGCGGGCCGGAATCACCGGCAGCCTGATGAGCCTGGGCGCCATCGACTTCGGCTTGGCCGTGGACAATTCCGTGATTCAAGTCGAAAACGCCGTTCGCCGCCTTTCCCAAGCCGGCTCTGCACCCTCCCGTTTCGACGTGATCCGCGACGCCATTTTGGAAGTGCGCAAGCCGACCCTCTTTGGCGAGTTGATAATAATCATCGTTTATCTCCCGATTCTTACCCTGCAAGGCGTGGAAGGAAAGCTCTTCCGCCCGATGGCTTTGACCGTCGCCTTCGTTCTGACCGGTTCGTTGCTCCTTTCCTTCACCGTCATTCCGGCCTTGATTGCCGCCTTCCTTGGCAAAAATGTGCGCGAATCGGAACCCCGTTTGGTCGAATGGTTAAAGCGGTTGTATCGCCCCGCCCTCAACTGGGCGCTTGCGCACGGGCGCGCCGTTCTGGCTTCCGCCGCCGCTCTGCTGGCGGTGGGCATTATCGTTTTCCTATTACTGGGAGCCGAGTTTGTCCCCCGCTTGAGTGAAGGAACAATTGCCATCAATGTCGTGCGCCTGGCCGGCGTTTCGCTGGAGCAGTCCGTGGACTATGGCAGTCGGATTGAAAAAATCCTTTTGGAAAAATTTCCGGATGAAATCGAGCATATCTGGACCCGCACGGGCACGGCCGAGTTGGCCACCGACCCAATGGGCTTGGAGCTTTCGGACGTTTTTGTCACCCTTACCCATCGGGGTAGATGGAAAAAAGCAAAAAACCAAGCGGAGCTGGTCGCGGCCATGGACCAAGAGCTCGCCGACCTTCCCGGCGCCAATCGGATTTTCACCCAGCCGATTGAAATGCGGGTAAACGAAATGATTGCCGGCATCCGGGCCGATGTGGGAATCAAAATTTTCGGCGATGACCTTGCCATCTTGGAGCAAAAAGCGGAAGAGATTGCCCGCTTGACGGAAAACGTAAGGGGAAACGCCGATGTTTCCGTGGAGCAGTTGACCGGCCAGCCGCAGATGCAAATAAAAATCGACCGGGAACGGCTCTCCCGCTTCGGCCTTTCTTCCCGCGAAGTGCTGGACGTGGTGGAAAGCTTTGGCGGTATCAAAGTCGGGGAAGTGTACGAAGGCCAGCGCCGTTTCGATTTGGCCCTCCGCTTGAACGAATCCTACCGGCGCTCGCCGGAGGACATCCAGCGGATTCCGATTAAAGCCGCCACCGGCGAACTGGTCACCTTGGATCGGGTCACCAAGCCGAACCTTTCCCCCGGCCGCTCCACCATCACCCGCGAATGGAGCAAGCGCCGTATCGTCGTTCAAAGTAACGTACGGGGCAGGGACGTTGGTTCGTTCGTGGATGAACTGCGCCGAAGAATTGAGAAAGAAATCGAACTGCCCGAAGGATATTTCGTCCGTTTCGGCGGACAGTTCGAGAATCTGGAACGGGCCAAATCCCGGCTCGCCCTGGTAGTGCCCGTCGCCCTGCTTTTGATTTTCGGGCTTTTATACTGGACGTACAAATCGGTGCGGGATGCGCTTTTGATTTTCACCGGCGTGCCGCTGGCCGTTGTCGGCGGGGTGGCCGCTTTGGCCCTCCGAGGAATGCCTTTTTCCATATCCGCAGGGGTCGGCTTTATCGCCCTTTCCGGCGTCGCCGTGTTAAACGGGCTGGTTCTGGTATCGACAATCAAACGTCTGCGCTCGGAAGGACTGGAACTGTCCGCCGCCGTTCGCGAGGGGGCCGAAAGCCGCCTGCGCCCCGTTTTGATGACCGCTTTGGTGGCCGCCTTCGGCTTTATTCCGATGGCCCTTTCCTCCGGCGTCGGCGCGGAAGTCCAACGGCCCCTGGCTACCGTTGTCATAGGAGGAATCCTTACCTCTACTGCTTTGACGTTATTCGCTCTTCCGGTGTTATATACGCTGTTCGGGAAAAAAATCTCCGCTGAACAATAGGATTCCAGCACGGTGGAAGCAAAATCGCCAAGGATACCCCCAGCTTCATCATCGAATCAGACGCCACCATCGTCGCCCCTTTGATGTTCGCCTAATCTTTAAGCGAATAGCGTCTCAAGCAAGATTGTCTTTGTAGGGGCAGACCGACGGTCTGCCCGCTTTTTACTTGACAAGCCAATCCCCACTTTTGTATTATAGCCACGCCTACAACGGGTAGGCACGTTAGTGCGATTCGGCAACTTGCGGGTCGACGGCCCCAGGATGCGCACTGCACGGTAAAAACGAGGTGCCGCTCAAACACAAGAAAGGAGTCTTCCAATGAAGACTGCATCTGGTTTTCCCCGCGAGTACCGTTTCCCAGTTTCACAAGATCATCTCCGCACTATTAAAGACCCGCATCTAGAAGATGTTACAATTACGCATGCCTTCGTAAAGGTGCGAGATTTGCCGACTGGGGACATTCCGGACCGGATCAATCCTCGAAGCCACGACGCTAACTTGACGGGGAAAGTGCCACAAGCAATTGAGGGCACAATTGAAGAATTTCCAGAGCGCTTCCATCTTTTGAACAGAGGGTGTCTGGTTTTAGCAAAAAAGAGCTGGTATGACAGCCAGTCGAGGATTCTCCACGTTGTTATTGAAACGGACGAGGAGCACGGTATGGTGGATGGAGCAACAACTGATCGCGTATTAGCTGAATTGAAGAATAGAATCTCGAACACCGCCTTTGAAATGTTAACTGAGGAGGAGATACCTGAACGCTTTAAGAAGGCTTACATCCATTTAGAGATTATTGCTGGCGCCGATAATCACGATGCTTTGCGACTCCAACTGGCTGAAGCGCGCAACACCAGCGTCCAGGTAAAGGAATTCAGCTTGCAGGATTTAGGGAAGCATTTTGATTGGCTGAAAGATATCCTGGAAAACTCCGAATTCAGAGGTAAGATTAGATATCGTGAGAACGAACCCAGGCGCGTTGATATAAGAATGGTTTTGGCTCTCCTAACGCTATTTCACCCCAAATGGTTCGAAGAAAAGAAAGACCCAATCGTTGCCTATTCTGGCAAGGGTGCGGTTTTGGATTACTACAAAGACCCCGACTGGAAAGATGGTTATAGAGCCTTGGAACCGGTCGTTCTTGACATTTTGAGGCTATACGATCACATCCATGTCGAGTTCCCAAAAGTATACCAGAAGGCGTATGGCACGGACGGACGTGGTGCCAGATTGGGGTTACGCAAGGAAGTTCACTACATTCAGGAAAGGAAAAAAGCAAAGGTATTGGACTTGACGGGTAAGACGACACAACACGTTTTGCCCGATGGATGGCTGTATCCATTGTTGGGATCCTTCCGAGTTCTGTTGCATTGGCCCAAAAATGGCAAAGGTCAGGTCAAATGGGCTATCAAGCCGTTTGATTTCTTTTTAGAGAAAGGTGATGAATTGGCCGAAGTTTTGGTCGAAGGCTCGAAAGAACTTGGTCAAAACCCGAACGCCACTGGGAAAAGCAAGCCGGTGTGGGTGAACCTAAGAGATAAAGTTGAAAACTCTATGTTGAAGGAAAGAATTCTTCAACTGGAGAACGAATAACCGAGACACAAGGGCCAGGCTCAAAACCTGGCCCTTTTTTTCGCCTTCACATTATACCTTTTATGGAGGAAACGTGACAGACAACATTCCCAAAGAGGTTCCGGAAGTGGATGTCGTTCAAATAATCCGCGATGAATTGGAAAGAAGTTCGGCTTCCAAAGAGTGGCGTATCACTGAGAAATTTTTGATGGCTGCCCTCGGAAGTATACCATGGGTTGGTGGTTTTATTGCTGCAGCGGCTTCAATCCCCAGTATTGAAAGTACCGCTCACGGAAACGCTCTACGGACCAAATGGCTTGAAGAACACCATCGGAAACTCGAAGACCTCAACTCCACCCTCGGGGATATTAGCCAACGCTTTGAAAAACTTGGCCCGTCCATTCAAGAACGAATTCAAAGCCCCGAATACCTTAATTTGGTACGTCAAGCATTTCGCAACTGGGATCGAGCAGACACAGAGCAAAAACGTGAATATATTGCGAACGTCCTCTCAAACTCTGCAGGTACTCGCCTTTGTAGCGATGACGTAATCCGTCTCTTTATTTCTTGGATCGACCTTTATCACGAAGCACATTTTTCCGTAATAGCCCAAGTATTTAAGAATCCTGGGATTACCCGCTACGAAATCGGGTTGGACTTGTACGGCCAAATACCTCGCGATGATTCTCCAGAAGCTGATCTCTTCAAACTTCTTATCCGCGATTTAAGCACTGGTGGAGTAATTCGGCAGGCCCGCGACACAAATGAGGCGGGTCAATTTGTCCGCAAGCGGCCAGTTCGACGCCGTGGTTTTGCGCCAACTACAATGGAATCTGCCTTCGAAGATACCAAACAATATGTATTAACAGAACTCGGTAGGCAATTCGTTCATTACACCATGAACGAGGTTGTACCTCGTATCGGCAGCGAAAGCAATTAAAGATTAGGTGCAAATTCACAACAACTTCGGAGTGAACGGTGCAAGGGGGGCTATTTATAGAGGGACGTGGTGACGGGTTTTTGGATTTTCACTAATCCCTAATCCCCAATCCCTGATCCCTGTATTTGTGAGACGCGGGATTTAGCCCTGGGAAGGAGCCGGTGTGCACACCGGACTCTCCTCGGGGCCCAAAGGCGTAGCATGGATACCCGGAAGAGCTCGCGCAAAGCCGCCGTCAGGAGGACACACCGTTCCGACAAGCCTCCCCTTTGACGAAAGGTTGCCCAACCAAGGCCGCGCGGCCGCCAATAGCCCCTCCCCCGGCAGGGCGGGGGAAGTGGGCCAAACTTAAAATCCCTGGCTGTGCCATACCCCAAAAAACCGGGGTAACGCCTCTGTTTCGGAGTTGGGAGGTGGTTTGGCACAAGCAAACGCAATACGACCGTCCCCTAAAACCGGACCGTCGGTTAAATTAAATAGAACGGCTGGCTCCCGCTCTCAACCCATGCCGCCAAATCCCGCGAACCCAAAGCCCCCGACCTCGGGTAGCCAAAGAGGCCAAAAAAGGAAAGGAAAAGGGGCGGAGGCGTACGCTCCGCCCCTCCCTTTCCTTAAAATGATCCTCTTGTCCCCCTGTACTTAAGGGGGACGGAGACGAAGTCCCAGGGGGTGGGTTTCCCTCTTGTCCCCTCTCCTTTAGGAGAGGGTCAGGGAGAGGTTGCATTTTTCCCTGCAAAATCCCCCCGATTTTGCAGCCCCCCCAAAATTACTCCCCCTTTTTTTGCCCATTTTTCCAAATTCACAACTAAATTCCCATCGTATTTGCAATCCCCATTTTCCCAAATTGTCCCGTTGGCGTTTGACCTTTCCCTTGCCGATAATTAAGTTGAGGGGGAATGAATTCTCGCGATAGTTCGAAAACACCCGGTTTTGCGTGGATTTAATATATTAACCCCCTGCGGCGGTATTTAACCATTTAACGATTTGGAGAGTATGGAAACGGCGACAACGCAAGAGTTAAAGATTAAGGCCTTTCGGGAATTGAAACGCACCCACACCTGCGGCGAGCTGGCCAAAAGGGATATCGGTAAAACGGTGATTTTGAACGGCTGGGTCTCGGTCGCCCGCGACCACGGCGGCGTGATTTTTATCGATTTGCGCGACCGGTATGGAGTTACGCAAGTGGTCTTTAAACCGGACGTCGTCAGCCCGGAGATTATGGCAAAAGCGCATTCCCTAAGAAGCGAATGGGTGGTCTCGATTAAAGGAAAGATTGAAGCAAGGCCGCAGGGGATGGAGAACCCCAAGCTTTCCACCGGGGAAATTGAGGTCCTGGCCGGGGGGGTGGAGATTTTGAACGATTCCAAAACACCGCCGTTCGAGATTTCGGACGAAACCGGCGCTTCCGAGGATGTGCGCCTCTTTTACCGCTTTCTGGATTTGCGAAGGCCGGCGATGAGCGAAAAATTCCGGATACGCCACGTCGCCGCCTTGTCCGTCCGCAACTTCCTGCATTCGAAAGGGTTTTACGAAATCGAAACGCCGCTTCTGATGCGCTCCACGCCGGAAGGGGCCCGGGATTACATTGTGCCGTCCCGGACCAACCGGGGGAAATTTTACGCCCTGCCCCAGTCCCCGCAGCTCTTGAAGCAAATTTTGATGGTCTCCGGCTTCGACCGCTATTTTCAGCTTGCCCGCTGCCTGCGGGATGAGGATTTGCGCGCCGACCGCCAGCCGGAATTCACCCAGATTGATATGGAAATGGCCTTTGTGACCCAGGAGGACATCTGGGAGGTAATTGAAGGGATGATGGCGGCACTCTTTAAGGACACGTTGAACTTGAAGCTCACTCTCCCCTTTCCCCGTTTGACTTACCGCGAGGCAATGAACCGCTACGGAACCGACAAGCCGGACACCCGCTTTGGCTGGGAGCTGGTGGATTTGACCGCTTTTGGGGCCAAAACCGGCTTTAAGGTCTTTTCGGAGACCGCCAAAAAAGGTGGCGCCATCAAGGCCTTGACGATTCCCAAGCCAGCGGAATTCACCAGAAGTCAGCTCGACCTTTTGGAAGACCAGGCCAAGCAGTATGGCGCCAAAGGGTTGGCGAACTTCATTAACGAAGCAGGCGAACTGAAGTCCCCCCTGCTCAAATTTTTCAAGGAGGACGAGAAAAAGGAATTGGTTTCGCTCCTTGGACTTAAAGAAGGACATATTTCTTTTATCGTGGCCGACCGCTGGGAGACCGCCTGCACCGTTTTGGGCCGTCTGCGCAACGACTTGGCCAAAAAATTTAAAGTGATTCCTGAAAACAAGTGGAATCACCTTTGGGTGTACGAGTTTCCGGTCTTTGAATATAACGTCGGCGAAAACCGGTTTGACGCCATGCACAACATCGTCACCTGCCCGTATGAGGAGGACTTGGCCAAACTGGACGAGGGGTTTTCCACCCCCCTGCCGCTTGGCGACCCCACGCATCCTTGGAACCATATCCGGGGATACCAGTACGATTTGGTTTTGAACGGGAGCGAAATCGCCTCCGGCGGCATCCGCATTCACAAGCGCAGTATTCAGGAGAAAGTGCTGGCGATTTTGGGAATCAACAAGGAACGGGCGGAGCGGATGTTCGGTTTCCTTTTGCGAGCGTTGGAATACGGCGCCCCGCCCCACGGCGGGATTGCCCCGGGGTTCGACCGGATTGTGGCGCTTTTGGTCGGCTCGGACAACATCCGGGACGTGATTGCCTTCCCCAAAACCTCTGCCGGACAGTCCTTGATGGACGGTTCCCCGGCGGAAGTGGACCCCCGGCAGTTGGAAGAATTGGGCATCCGGCTTTTGGACGAGGAGAACTCGAAGGGCAAGAAATAATGGCGGTGCAGACCAAAAAAATCGAGTTGAACGGAATTGACCAGCGGCTTTTGTTCGGGCCATCGGACATCTACTTGCGACTCATCGAGGAAAAACTGCCGCTCAAGCTGGTTACGCGGGGCGAGACCTTGGTGATTGAGGGACAGCCGAATCTGGTGGACAAGGCGGCGACGTTGTTCATTGACCTAATCGCCCGGCTGAAAGCCAAGCAGGATATCACCGAGCAATATATCCTCTATTCGCTGGCACGGATTGAATCGAACGGCTTGGGCCCGGCCGGGGAGCTGGAAGCGCAGGCCGTAATTACCTCGCTGACAAAGGAGGCGGTGCAGCCTAAGACCGTTGGGCAGAAGGATTATCTGGCGGCGATGGCTTCCAACGACATCGTTTTTTCCATAGGCCCGGCGGGAACGGGCAAGACCTTTTTGGCCGTCGCCCGGGCCACGGCGGATTTGAAGAGTGGAAGGGTCAATCGAATCATTTTAGTCCGCCCGGCCGTGGAAGCAGGTGAATCGTTGGGGTTTTTGCCCGGCGACATCCGCGCCAAAGTGGATCCCTACCTGCGGCCGGTGTATGATGCCTTGCACGAGCTTTTGCCGGCGGAGAAAATCCAGAAGCTGATTGAAATCGGCATAATCGAAATCGCCCCGCTGGCGTTTATGCGCGGGCGGACGCTCAATAACTGCTTTGTGATTTTAGACGAGGGCCAAAACACCACCAGTTCGCAGATGAAAATGTTTTTGACCCGCCTGGGGCTGGGCTCCAAGGCGGTGATTACCGGCGACATCACGCAGATTGATTTGGAAAACAAAAAGGCCTCCGGGCTGGTCATGGTGCAGAAGATTCTGGACGGTATCAAGGGGGTCACCTTCGTTTATCTGACGGAAAAGGACGTGGTGCGCCACCGGCTGGTGACGGATGTCATCAAGGCGTATGAGCGGTATGAAGGGCGCGGCGGACGGTAGGCGTCCGCCCGTTTCGATTTTCACCGGGCGTTACCTGCTTTCACCCACCCTGAAAAAGAAAATTCTGACGCTATCCAAACGAATTACCAAAAGTGAGAGAAAAAGCTTGAATGCAGATTTGATTTTCATCGGTGATGCAAAAATGAAGGAATTGAACCGCAAATTTAGAGGAAAAGACAAAACGACGGACGTACTTTCCTTCCCTATTGAGGCGAACGGCAGGAAAGTGGAGGGAGAAATTTACATTTCGTTGCCCCAAGCCAAGCGCCAAGCGCCACTTTTTGGGAACAAGGTCGAGGGAGAAATTCTGCGCCTCGCCGCCCACGGCTTTTTGCATCTTCTGGGCTACGACCATCACACCGTTGCGGAAAGAAACAAAATGTTCGCCCGTGAGGAAAAGTATCTGAAGGGGCTTGAAGCCCGTTCCAGCCGGGGGGAGAAATGTTAATATCGGCGGCTCTGCTCTGGCTAATTTTGTGGGGGCTGGCGTTCATCACGACCCGGGCCAGCTTGGAGCTTTTGCGCAATCCGGAGGAATTGGACACCATCGCACAGGCCCTGCCCCCCTTTCGGAAGGCGCGGCTCGCTCAACTGCTCAAAAACCCCCAGTCCACCCTGTTCGCCCTATCCTGGGCCCGCTCGCTCTCGCTCCTTTTGGCGACGGTGACAGCCTTTGGCATCACCGCTTCTTCGCAACCGGTTCAGCCGGTTTTGACTTTGGCCATTTTGCTCTCTGTCACCTATCTGGGCTTTATTTTCTTCGGTGAGGCCCTGCCCCGCTATCTCCCGGCCGAGCCGGGCAAAAGCCCCCTCGTGCGCTATTTGTGGCTGGTGTATGCGCTGCGATTTCTTTTTTCCCCCCTTTTGATTCTCCTAAAGCCCTATCAGGCCAGGCTCAAGTCCACGCCGGCGGAACTGGAGGAAAAAAAAGAGGAACTGGTGGAGCGGGCCTTGGAATCGCTGGCCGAATCGACCGGGATGGGGGAACTGGTGGTGGAAAAGGAAGAGAAGGAGATGATTCAAAAAATCTTCCGGCTGGACACCACTGAGGTGAAGGAAGTGATGGTGCCGCGCATCAACATGGTTTGGGTGGAGGTAAACGAGGGGCTGGAGGAAATCAAAAAGAAAATCAAGGAAACCGGCCACGCCCGCTTTCCGCTCTGCCGCAAAACCATCGATGAGGTGGCCGGCATCCTCTATGCCAAAGACCTCTTGGCATCCTTGACGCTTGGGGAAAAACCGGATTTGGAAAAAATCGCCCGCCCGGCCTACTTTGTGCCGGAAACCAAGATGTTGGACGAGCTTTTGCTCGAGCTCAAAAACATGAAAAATCATTTGGCCGTCGTAGTGGATCAGTACGGCGGCACGGCCGGAATGATTTCACTCGAGGACATTTTGGAAGCCATCGTCGGCGACATCCGGCAGGAATCGGAAACGCCGGAGAAAAAAGAGATTGAAAAAATCTCCGAACTTGAATATCTGGTTTTGCCGACGGTTTCCCTTGCCAACCTGGCGGAGGCCCTCTCCTCCCGGTTGCCGGAGGAGGAATTCGACACGGTCGGCGGGTTGATATATGCCCTGGTCGGCACGCTACCGACCGTCGGGCAAAAGGTTAACTCCAACGGACTGGAATTCACGGTGGAAAAGGTTTCCGGCCAGCGCATTCAGCTCGTGCGGGTCACCAAGGTTTTGCCGCAGCCGAAGTCATCAGCATAGCAATCAATTCCTTTCAACTTGACTCTTTTTGCCTCAAAGCAAATCTTGCCTTTATGAATCCGGAGGGTTGGCAGAGCTGGTTTAATGCGGCGGTCTTGAAAACCGTTGGCTCCCGCAAAGGAGCCCGAAGGTTCGAATCCTTCACCCTCCGCTTGTTTCGGGCGAGCCGGAGTTGCTGTTTGGAGGGTCAGGAGCAGAGTTTCCTCCCAACATCCAGCATTGGGCGTTTCAATTGATGAGTTGATGAAGGAGTTTTATGGCTAATGAAATAACAAAAATTAAACTTGAAGATCTCGGCTATGATGGGTTTTTAGATTTGAAATGGAAATCCTTGGAATTAACAAACTCCTCAGTGGCCCGGGTTATTGCTGAACACAAAGAAGCATACAAAGTAAAAAATGCTAACGGCGAATATTTGGCGAAAATCACAGGGAAGCAAATGTTCAACGCAAGGAAAAGAGAGGACTACCCTGCTGTTGGCGATTGGGTGGCAATAACCGAACTCGATAAAGAAAGAGCGGTTATTCATGATATTTTACCAAGAAAGACAATGCTTAAGAAAAAGTACAGCGACAAACAGGACACGCAAATTATCGCCACAAACATTGATACCGCCTTCATTATAGAATCCTTGGACAGAGATTATAATCTCAATCGCTTTGAAAGGTATTTCGTTTTGGCAAACGAAGGAGGGGTCAAATCAGCCATTGTATTGAACAAAACCGACTTGGTATCGGAAGCCGAATTAACACAAAGAATTGACCAGATAAAACATAGGTTTGACAACATTGATATTATTGCAACCAGCACTATTACCGTACGCGGTCTTGATGAATTGATGATTTACATGACAAAAGGAAAAACGTACTGTTTCCTTGGTTCGTCGGGGTGGGCAAGTCTTCGTTGATAAATAAATTATTAAAGAGAGGCGCTACCAAAACAAGGGAAATAAGCGATTCTACCGGTAGAGGCAAGCATACGACTACCACAAGAGGAATGTATTTTTTAGAGAATGGCGGGATTGTAATTGACAATCCAGGAACTAGAGAAGTTGGGATAGCAGACGCGGGTACTGGCATAGAACATGTATTTGATGAAATAACCTTTTTATCAAAACAGTGTAAATATGCTGATTGTACGCATATGCACGAACCGGGGTGCGCTGTATTAAAAGCCATTGAAAAAGGAAGGTTAGACGGGGCTAAATATAAAAATTACATTAAGTTGAAAAAAGAAAATGAATTTTATGAAATGACCCATGTTGAAAAAAGGAGGAAGGATCGGAAATTCGGACAATTCGTAAAAAAAGCAATGGATCAGTTGAAACAAATCAAACCGTAGATTTTAAAGAAATTTGTTGCCAAGGAAAAACTTGAAATCGTCCTTTTCGCTTTCGCTTCAGGGCCCGGCGGGCGGAAGGGGGGAATTCCGCCTGTCGAGCCAATCGGCCGCAAAACCAGTCCGGATTTTTTCAAATACACGCCGCCAAAATCTTGCTAAACGGGAGGAAAATGTATGAAAAAGACTGCCCTGACAAACCTGCAGGAAATTCCCGGCGTCGGGAAAAGCATCGCCCAAGATCTCTACGACCTTGGCTTTCATTCCGTAAAGGATTTGAAAAAGAAAAACCCGGAAAAGATGTATTTCGATTTATGCCGGAAGCGGGGGCAGCATATCGACCGGTGCATGCTGTACGTTTTCCGCTGCGCCGTGTATTATGCCTCCGCGAGGAAGCCGAAGGCCAGCAAGCTGCTTTGGTGGAACTGGAAGGACTCAAAACAACCAAGGAGGGTAAAATGAACGAGGAGAAACCGAAACGCGGCGCGCTTTTGTATTACCAATTGGCCAGCGTGATTTTGCTTTTGGTACTGGTCGGATTTTCCATCTCGGGGCTTTGGGGTCTGGTGAAAATCGCTCTGCCCAAGCTGACCGAGGAATACGAATGGAAGCGGGTGGCCACGTTTGACCGCTTTGTGGAAGAGCGGTATCAAGAAAAGAACGGCGTTTTCTATTCCAAGTATGGCAAAGAAGACAGTACGACGGCCATCAGCCGTGAAAAAGTGGAAGCCAAATGGAAATCGGCCCAAGTGAATGTCGTGGACGATGAACGGCGGGAGGGACTGCGGATGATAATGCTTTGGTTCGTCGTGGTGCTGGTCTGCCTGCCGTTATACCTCTACCATCACAAGGCGGTCAAAAAGGGGCGGCAGGCGATGGAGCAGGCGGCCGTTTAAGCGGGCAGACGGCCTTGCGGGCGGGGCCTCTACTCCACCCAATCTGCTATAAAAATATTCGTCTCCCCCGGCACCTTGGCGTTGCGGTTGGAGGCGAAAACCAGTTTTTTGCCGTCGGAAGTGAACATCGGAAAGCCGTCGAACGTTTCGTTGAAGGTGATCCGCTCCTGCCCCTTGCCGTCCGTCCCGACCATATACAAGTCAAAATTCCTCCCCTTGGGATTTTCCAAGTTGGAGGAAAAAATCACCCGTTTGCCGTCCGGGAAAAAGTACGGGCCGAAGTTGGCGGCGCCGTTGGAAGTCACCTGCTTTTTGTTTTTGCCGTCCGCGTCCATCACAAAAATCTCCAAGGCCCGGGGACGAATCAGCCCCTCCTTTAGCAAGGCGAGATAGTCCGCCTTTGATGCCGAATCGGCAGGATGATGGGCGCGGAAGCAGATTTTTTTGCCGTCATAGGAGAAAAATGGCCCGCCGTCGTAGCCGATTTCGTCCGTGAGTTTCTTCAGGCCCGAACCGTCCGCGTTCATCGCATAGATGTTCAAATCCCCGCCGCGGGAGGAAGTGAAAACTATCTTTTTGCCGTCGCGGGAGATGGTCGCCTCGGCATCATATCCTTCTTTGGTGGTCAAACGAGACAGGCCGGAGCCGTCCGGATTGGCGGTATAAATGTCGTAGCTGGTGTGGAGCTGCCAGACGTATCCCTTGGAATAGTCCGGCTTGGGAGGGCAGGCGGAATCTGTTAGGTGAGTCGAGGAGAAAAGGATTCGCTTGCCGTCCGGAAAATAATAGCCGCAGGTGCAGCGCCCTTTGCCGGTGGAGACCAGCCGCTTGTCCGAGCCGTCTGCGTTCATCGTATAAATCTGGTCGCAGGAGTCGCTCCCTTGATGGTACTGAAAAATCAGCTTGGAATCATCAATGGAAAAATACGCCTCGGCGTTTTCCCCGCCGAAGGTGAGCTGGCGGATGTTTTTCAAGTGTTTTTCTTCCGGCAGCCGCAGGGGGTCAACGGGACCGTTTTGGGCGGAGGTGCGCGTCATCGTCAAAGTCAGAAGCAAAAGCCCGGCTCCAGCTTTCAGCATTTTCGAGTAAGCAGTTTTCGTTTTCACGGTATCAATAATAATAAATAGAAGGTGTCAAAAGATGATATTTGTCAGGAAATGGGGCGGACTTGATGTATATCAAGTGTGAAAGGCGTTTTGGCCGATACCTTGACAGACGGTTGGCGTTCCGGTAGTATCCATACTTGCAGATGAAAGGAGAACGGCGATGAAGAAAGGCATTTGGGGAGTTTTGCTTGCTTTTGGGATCTTCTTCCCCTTTGAGGCCAAAACGGCCCCCATCAAAGCTGCTTTGGGGCTGCGGGCGGGAGCCAGTTGGAACCCCGATCAGTTTGTGGTTGGAGCGCAGGCGGAAGTCGGTTCGCTGGGCTTGGCGACGATTGCCCCCAGCATCGATTTGGGGTTCGGGGACGGGAGCGACCTCACCGCCGTCAACCTCGATTTGCGCTGGTATCTTTTCCCCCTGCCGCAGACCGGCATCCAGTTCTACGCCGCCGCCGGCCCCACGGCGGTTTTCGTCAGCAGCCAGAGCGAAATCGGCTTGAGCTTGACCGCCGGGGCAAAAATCCCAATGAAGGGAAACGGGCGCTACAATGTGGAAGCCCGCTTCGGCATCTGGGACATTCCGGATTTGAAGGTGATGCTGGGAGTTCTTTTCGGGCTTTAAGCCGAAGAAGTCGCCGATTTTTTGAAGCGGCGGCGGTCGTTGGAATCCAGAATCCGCTTGCGGATGCGGATCGATTTGGGAGTCACTTCCACCTGCTCGTCCGCGCCGATATATTCAAGGGCTAATTCCAAAGTCATTTTCAAAGGAGGCGTAAGCATAATCGCCTCGTCCGCGGCCTTGCTGCGCATATTGGTCAATTTCTTTTCCCGGCAGACGTTCACTTCGATATCCTCGTCCCGCGCGTTCTGCCCCACCACCATCCCGGCATAGACCGGCACGCCGGGACCGATGAAAAGTGTTCCCCGCTCCTGCGCCATATCAAGGGCGTAGGCGGTGCTCACACCCGGCTCGTAGGAGATGAGGGAGCCGTGGAAGTTGATTCTGACCAATTCCGGCTGGAACGGCTCGTACTTGTTGAAAACGTGGTTCGTAATCGCCGTGCCGCGCGTCTTGGTCATCAGCGCGGACTTTAGCCCGATGACCCCGCGGGTCGGCATGTCGTATTCCAGATGCTGTTCGCCCGACGGGCTGCCTTCGATGGAAAGCAGCATCCCCTTGCGCGCGCCGCATTCCGCAATCACCGGCCCCTGATATTCGGAGGGCACGTCGATGGCCACCAGTTCATACGGCTCCAGCGTCCGGCCGTTCTCCTCGTGCATAATCACCATCGGCTGCGATACCAAAAGCTCGAACCCTTCGCGCCGCATCTGCTCGATTAATATCGCCAGGTGCAATTCGCCCCGGCCGGAGACCAAAAACGAATCGGGGGAGTCGGTATCTTCCACCCGCAAGGCGACGTTGGTTTCCAGCTCCCGCATCAGCCGCTCCCGAATCTGGCGCGAGGTGACCAAATTCCCCTCCTTGCCGCTGTAGGGAGAGGCGTTGACGCTGAAGGTCATCTGCACGGTCGGCTGGTCCACTTCCACCGGCGGAATCTGTTTTGGATTTTCAAAATCCGCAATGGTTTCGCCGATGGCGATTTCCGCCAGCCCGGCGATGGAGACGATTTCCCCCGCGTCCGCGGTCTCCACCGGCTCCTGCTTCAAACCCTGGTAGATTAAAATTTCGCTCACTTCGCCGGGAACAATCGTTCCGTCGGTTTTTATCTGGGCCACTTTTTGTCCCGATGCAATGGTGCCGGAAGTGATTTTGCCTATGCCCATCTTTCCCTTATAAGTATCGTAGGCCAAAGCCAAAACCAGAATTTGCAAAGGTTCCTTGACGTTCACCTTCGGCGCCGGAATTCTTTGCAAAATGGTTTCGAAAAGCGGCGTCAAATCGGTTCCCGCCTTCTTCAAATCGAGCGTCGCCGTTCCGGCGGTGGCGGAGGTGAAGACAATCGGAAAATCCAGAATATCGTGCTCCGCACCCAGGTGGACGAAGAGGTCAAAAGTTTTGTTCACCGCGTTGTGCGCTTCGGCGTCATGCCGGTCAATTTTGTTTACGACCACGACCGCCTTCAAACCCAGTTCCAGCGCCTTGCGCAGCACAAACTTGGTCTGCGGCATCGGCCCTTCCTTGGCATCCACCAAAAGCAAAACGCCATCGGCCATGCGCAAAGTCCGCTCCACTTCCCCGCCAAAATCGGCGTGGCCGGGGGTATCGACGATGTTGATTTTCACCCCGTTGTAAAGCACGCTGGCATTTTTGGCCCGGATGGTTATCCCCCGTTCCCGTTCCAGATCCATCGAGTCCAGAATCTGCGCCCCCATTTGGTCCAGGTTTCTGGCCGCGTGGGTTTGCTTTAGCATGGCGTCCACCAGCGTGGTTTTGCCGTGGTCCACGTGGGCGATGATGGCGATATTTCGTATGTTTGTGCGTCGTTCCATTCGTTTTCCTTGCTAAAAAAAACGCGCCCTTCATAGGCGCGAAGGGAAGTGAATATAACTAATTTTGGAGGTTAAATCAACTTGAAAAGGGGGATTGTTGGTTCGGCAGACTCACCATAAAGCAAGTGCGGCTTTACAAAAAGCGAGGGGATTTACTACAGAATTTGCAAAAATAAACAAAAAAAGCCCCCATATGAAATGGAGGCATACAAAATCGGGGGTTATTTTGTATTGAATTTGTAGGGGCGAACCGGTGTGTTCGCCCCAGGGCAGGCACATCGGTCTGCCCCTACCAAAAACGATACAAATGCAATACGGAAAGGGAGGGGCGGGGGTGTTTCCCCGCCCCCTGACTTTCCTTTTTGTTTCTTTTCTGCCCCCCAACCCGCCAATGGCGGGTCCTTCGGCTTTCGCCTTCGGGGTCTTCGCTACGCTTCGATGCAGCGGGTTTTACAACAGCCGTGAAAGGGTTCGGAACGGACCGCATCCAGTGTCCCGCGGTCATCTCTCCGAGCGGTTTGCCCCGGTGTTTGTTCTGCCTGACCTGTGCGGCAAACTCTAGCCACAGCGGCGCTTCGGATAGGCCGGCTTATCCCGTTTTTTCTCCTCCGTCTTTCAAGGATAAGCCGACAGTTGTGGAGGAACCGGCTGTTTTTTCCCCCAGGCAATGGAGGGAAAGAACCCCAGAAGGGAGGGCGCCGTATTTTTTGCCTTACCGGCTCCTTTGGCCCTTTTGGGGTTCGCGGTATGGGCACTCCGTTGAGCATTGATGCCCTGTACCGACCCGATGCACGAAAAGTAGAGGGGGAGGGGTGTGAAAGGGGTGGTGGAACCACCCCTTTGCTACCCACGTCCCTCTATATATACCGGAGCCACATTCTTCACTCGAAGATTGTAGGGAATTTGCCGGGGGGAAACAAGGGTAGGAATAAAGGGCTAATGAACTAACATTCACACAATTTGTCTTCCCGCCGCACTACATATCCCTCTTTCAACAATTAGTAACTGGCTATTAATATTCCAGCAAATTAGGACACCACTCCATCGTCTAAACCGTTGTTTTTGACTTTCCCGTTTTCTCGAACCAGCCGTACAGAACCGGCAGTACGAGCAAGGTCAACGTAGTGGAAGTGAGCAAGCCGCCGACTACGACCACCGCCAAGGGTTTTTGAACCTCCGAGCCAATGCCGGTGGCGAAAATCAAAGGGACCAGGGCGAGCATCGTTACCAATGCGGTCATCGAAACCGGGCGGAGACGCTGGGCGCAGCCGGTTCGAATCGCTTCCTCGAGCGGCATTCCCGTCTCTCGGAGCTGGTTTATGTAGGAGATTAAAACCACCCCATTTAGAACGGCCACACCAAAAAGGGCGATGAAACCGACCGAAGCGGGAACGGAGAGGTAAAGCCCCGACACCAAAAGCGCCAAAATTCCTCCGGTAAGAGCAAAGGGAAGATTCAGCAAAACCAAAAGAGCCTGCCGTGCATTGCCGAAGGTGGTATACAAAAGAAAGAAAACGAGCAGGACGGTCAGGGGCATTACAATCGTCAGCCGGCGGTTGGCACGCTGTTGATTTTCGAAAGCCCCACCCCACTTCAAAAAATAACCGGGAGGAAGCTCGACCTGCTTTTGCACTTTGCCCTGACATTCCTGCACAAAGCCGCCGATGTCCCGTCCAACGGCATTGCACTCCACCACGATCCGTCTTTTTCCTCCTTCCCGCTCAATGGAAGCCGGATTTTCCTCCCATATAAAGTTGACCAACTGGGCCATTGGAATAGACGCGCCAGTGGGAGACTCGACCGGAATATTGCCGATGGCTTCCACGGAGTTGCGCAGTTCTTCCGGGAAGCGAACGACCACTTCTATTCGGCGGTCGCCTTCCAGAACTTCGGTGGCGACCTTTCCGCCGACGGCCATTTCGATGATTTCCTGTATATCGGCGGCGTTGATGCCGAAACGGGCCATCTTTTTGCGGTCGGCCTCAATGGTCAGATAGGGCTGTCCGGCAAATAGCCCCACGCGCACATCCACCGCCCCCTGAACGCCGGAGACCACCCGGGCAATTTCCCCCGCTTTAGTTTTCAAGATTTCCAAATCATCACCGAAAACTTTAATCGCCACCGGCGATTTTACGCCGGAGATAAGCTCTTCCACCCGCATGGCGATGGGTTGGGTAAAGTTATAGCTGGCTCCGGGAATTTCTTCCAACTTCTCCCGTATTTTTTCGATTAACTCTTCTTTGGTTTTGACTGTTTTCCATTCTTTTTCCGGTTTTAACATCACATTTGGGTCGCTGATATTCGGCCCCATCAAATCGGTGGCAATTTCCGCCGTGCCGATGTTGCCGACCACGGTGATCACTTCCGGGAATTCCATCAACCGTTTTTGCACCTGCTTGTCAATTTCAATCGATTCTTCCAGGGAAATGCTCGGCAGCCGAAAGGTCTGAGGAGCCAGCGAGCCCTCGTCCATATACGGAATGAACTCGGTTCCCAAAAAAGGGATGGCCGCCAAAGACAGTATTAGGAAGCCCACCGCGCTGCTTATCACCAATTTTCTACGGTGAAGACAGAGGTCCAAAGCACGAGCGTATATTTTCTCGGCGAGTTTGGTAAGGCCGATTCTTTTGTGGCGGTGATGCGGTCGGAGGAGCAAAAAGCACAGCACCGGAATCACAAAAATTGAGAGAACCAAGGAAGACAGCAAAGCCAAAATCACCGTCTTTGCCAATGGAGTAAAAAGCTTGCCCTCCATTCCCTGCAACGAAAGAATGGGCAGAAAGGTTAAGGCGATGATAAGCTCGCCGAATATGGTCGGTTTGCGCACCTCCAAAATCGAATCGAGAATGGTTTTCAACCGGCTCTTTCCGGTATTGTCTTCGGCCAAATGCCGCTCCACGTTTTCGACCTGGATGATGGCGGCGTCGATAATCATCCCGATGGAGATGGCCAGCCCGCCCAAAGACATCAAATTGGCGGAAATTCCCAAAAGCCGCATAAAGATGAAGGTGGCGAAAGCGGCCAAAGGCAAGGCCAGCGAGATTACCAAAGAACTGCGAAAGTTGCGCAGGAAGAGATAAACCACGATGATCACCAGTAAAATTCCTTCCAACAGCGCTTTTTCAACGGTGCCGATGCTTTTGTCGACCAAAAAACTCCGGTCATAGTAAGGAACAATTTGAATGCCGTGCGGTAAAACACCGGAGGCGTTTATCTCCGCCACTTTTTCTTTGACCATGCGGACGATTTGACGGGCGTTGCCGTCCTTTATCATCAAAACCATCCCGCCGACGGCTTCCCCTACACCATCCTTAACGACGGCGCCCCGCCGGGTTTCGTGTCCAATGGCAATTTCCGCCACATCCCGGACAAAAACCGGTATTCCCTCGTGGCTTTTGACCACGATGTTTTCCATATCCCCCATATCCTGGATCAAACCGTCCCCCCGGATGGTGTGCTGCTCGGAGTGCAGGTTGAGTATGTTTCCGGCCGCCACGGAATTGTTTTCCTGAATGGCCCGGAAAACATCGGTCAGGGTGACGCCGTATTTTCTCAACCGGTCCAATTTTGGCAGCACGTGGAACTGGCGCTTGAATCCCCCCATCGAGTTGGCTTCCACCACTCCCGGAACGGTTTTCAAAAGCGGCTTGACCGTCCAGTCCTGCAGCGTGCGCAGCTCTATTAACTGTTTTTGGTCGTAGGGTCGACCGACGCTGTCCGGATATTCCAGCGTATATTTATATACTTCTCCCAGAGCGGTCGTAACCGGCGCCAAACTGGACTCCACTCCTTTCGGAAGCTTGTCTTTGGCTGAAATTATTCGCTCCAAGGCAAGCTGGCGGGCGAAATAAATATCCACCCCGTCTTCAAAAACCGCCGTTACGGAAGAAATGCCAAACTGCGAAACCGAGCGCACCTGTTCCAAACGAGGCAGCCCGGTCAGCTCAATTTCAATCGGGTAGGTCACCAACTTTTCGACTTCGAGCGGCGAAAACCCTTCCGCCAAGCTGATGACCTGTACTTGAATGGTCGTTACATCTGGAAAAGCATCGATGGGTAACTGGTCAAAGGAGTACGCCCCAAAAAAGGCCAGAAACGCCACGCCCATTAAAACCAGAAATTTTTGCTTCAAGCAAAACTCTATTATTTTAGCTAACATTCAACCTGCTCCTTGTTAAAGAGTTCCTCTTTCTCCCGATTTTCAGTTCTCGAGTTGCCTCAAACGGCCCTGGATGAGTTTAGTGACCGTGTCCGCCCATTTCCGCCTTCAACAGTTCTGACTTGAGCATAAACGCCCCGACGGTGACCACCTCTTCCCCTTCTTTCAAACCGTTGATGATTTCAATCAAGTTTCCCAGCTCTTCGCCTGTTTTCACGGTCCGTTTTTCGAAGGAAACCGAATCTTCGCGAACGAAAACAAAGTAATCATCCCCGACATGCTGAACGGTCTCAAATGGAACCGCCAAAACCGGACGGTTGCTTTGCCCGGAGAAAACGCATTCGCAGAACATTTCCGGTTTCAGTTCCCCGGTCGGGTTTTCGACTAAAATTCGTACTTTGAACGTCCGGGTGGTTTCGTCCAGCACGTCATTGACGGCCTCCACGGTTCCGTTAAAAGTGCGGCCGCCCAGCGAAGCGGTTTTTATTCTTACCTGCCGCCCCTTTTGGACGGCCCTGATGTCCTTTTCATAGACATCAGCCATCACCCAGAGGGAACTCAAATCCGATATGCGGAATAGATCGGCGCCTCTATCAATGGTGTTCCCCACAATGAGGTTGCTTTCCACTATGTTTCCGGTAATCGGGCTTTTGATGACAAGCCGTTCCACCGGGCGGTGGGTTTGGGCCAGCGCTTCCAGCTCTTTTTCACCGGCGCCGAACAAAAGCAGGCGGGAACGGGCGGAATTATACAGCGCCTGGGCCGTGCGGTATTCCACCGAATCGGTGGGCGAAACCGATTTCAACCGTTCTTCGGCTTGAACAAATTCGCCTTGGGAAGAGAGAAACTCCGGGCTGTAAAGGGAGGCCAAGCTGTCACCTGCTTTTACCCGGTCCCCGGCAAAAGCATTGACCTTCTCCACCCAGCCGGCAGTTCGGGCGGTGATATGTACCAACTTCTTTTCATTGAAACCGACTTTACCGGCGGCGGAAAATTCCACGGGAACGTTACGCAGGCCGACTTTCTCAACTTTAATGCCGGCCAGCTTGATTCCTTCCTCTGTAAGGACGACCACGTCGGAATGGTGCTCTTCGACATGCTCTTCTTGCGCTTCCTTTTTGCCGCAACCGGCAACCATCAAAGCAAACCAAAAAGCGGCCAGCCAAACTATTTTTATTCTCATAATTTCCCCTTTCATTTCTCTTCCCCGGCGATTTCCAAATCAGCAATTGCGGACAGATAATTCAAAAAAGCTTTGTAGTATTCGATTTTAGTGGTTTTAGAGGTGCGATAGATATCCAAGAGGTTTAAGGCATCGATTTGATTGTACTGATAGGCGTTGATGCCGGCTTTCAGTTCCTCGTCCACTTCTTTGAGCAACGTTTTTTCAAACAGGGCCATCTGCCGTTCGGCCGATTTTACGAGCTCGTAGCTCCGTTCGATTTCGCCGGATAAAATCCGTTCCGCCGCCAAACGACGAATCTCGGCAACCTGATAACCCGCCCGGTTTTCCTTAACCCCACCCCCCGGACCCCACCACCATAACGGAATGGCCAACCCGAACCCTACGCCGGGTCGGAAGTCCCCACCGGCCTCGCTCTGGTAACCCCCTACCAGCCGCAAATCCGGGAAAAAGTTCCACCGGGCCAACTGGAGATTTCGGCCTTCTCTTTCCTTGGTAAGCTGGGCAATTTTCAAAGTGCGGCTTTTTTGCAAAAGCTCCCGAATGGCTGCTTCCTTGCTTTTATCGTATGGAACGAAAGCCGGTCTGTCCGTTAACTCAAAATCCTCCGAGCCGGCCCGTCCCAAAATGAGGTTGAAATCAGTTCGGGCTGAAACCAACTCGGCCTGGGCGGCAATAATCTCGTTTTGGGTTTTGGCCGCCTCCACGCGGGCCCGGACGACCTCGAAGTAAGCCGAACTGCCGGCCTGGTATTTCGACAAAGTCGCCTCCTGGAACTGTTGCAGAAGCCCGGCCGTAAATTCCAGAGATTCCAGAGTCTTTTGCTGGAAGAAAACTGCGTAATAAGCTTTCTTAACCTGCGCCGAAACTAAAGTTTGAATGCGGCCTAAATTTTCAAAAGCAATGTCCACATCCCGGCTGGCGGCACCCCTTTTCAAAAAAAGCTTGTTGGGCAGCGGTACGTTCTGCCCTATTTCAATAATCCGGTCTCCGGCCTGGCTGAACGACCCTCCGGAGGGGATTTTTTCCCAACTGAAAGAGAGCTCCGGCTGGTCGGGGGACGAGGCCTGCAACCTTCTGCCTCGGGCTTGTTCAATTTGCCGCTGGGCGGCCAGAATTTCCGGGTTCTGTTTTATGGCCTGCACTATGGCCTGTTCCAGCGAAAAACTCGATTTTTCCTGCGCCTGCAAAAAGGGCGCAAGGGCAAAAAAGGGCAAAGCCCAAAAAACTTTAAACATTACACCTCCAGAAACGGTGTTATCGGTTAAAAAACGATGTTAATTGGAAAAATGAAAAAAGGCCTAGTTAAGCCTTGGGAGGGTGGTAAATCGAAAGCGGGCAAATCTGTTCAGTAACAAGGGCTGTTGCAACCCCCAAATTTTCTTTTGGCGAATCGCTGGAATGTTTTGTTTTGCTTCCAGCGGGAGCAAAAACTTGATGCCCGCAGCAATGAATACAGTCCGTGCAGCTGCTTTGGGACGTCGGATGTTCGGCGCCGTCGCAGCACGCGGATATGGTTGCGTGCAAATCTCCATCGTTCGGTATTTCACAGCAAAAACAGACCAACGTTCCAAAAAGCCACGCGGCCAAAACAAAAAGCATTGATATTGCCTTCGGCTTCATATCCGTCAAATAATATCGGGTGGTAACCAAAAAAAGTCAATCTTTATTATCCGAACACCACCGCCACGTCGGCGCTAGGACGGTGGACAAAGAGGCGGGCGGCCACAAGAGCCGCCCTACAAACACGCCTCATCCCTGACCCTTCGGCTACGCTCCGGGGTGTCCCTCTTAATAAGGAAGGGGGGCGGAAAAGAGGCCTCAATTTTTCAAAATCCGTTGCCGATACCTCTAATTGAGCTTCAGTAAAGGAGGGTTGAACCATGTTTAACGAACAGGGCGGTGTCGTGAAAGTCGTTTTATCCGTGCTCCTTTTTCCATTGCTATTCCAGGAGGCGTTCATCAATTTTGCCTGGGCGGACGGTGAGCCGATGTGGGCCATGGCCGCCAAGCGGCTTTTCCTCTTGCTACCGGTCTGCGCCATCATCCTCGGCTGCTGGGGGACCATTGCCTGTCTGCCGACCGTGGTCGTGCGCCAGAAACGAATCGAGTTTTTGACCCTTCTTCTGGTCACCTGGTGGGACGTGGGCAAGGCCATTGCCTACTTCTGGGGCGGGATTGCCAAATTCGCCTTGAGCCTGTTGGCTTCGCTGGCGGGGCTGGTGAAAATTCTTTTCTTCGCGGTTCTCTCCATCGTGCAGGAAATGGTTTTCGCGCCGTTCAGGCTGGTCTTTGGCATGACCAAAAACGTGGTCAGCTCGCCGGTTCCCTGGATCGCCGTTTATCTGACGGTTTTCTGGTGTTTGATCGAGGCCTTGATTTTCTCCTACGTAACCACGCCTCTGGTGATTGACGTTTTTTCCAACATCACCGGCGACCAGATGAACCCGTATTTTGTGCGCATCCCGCTCTTCGTCTTCCTGCTTTTCGTGGTGATGGGGAGCTACGCCGTGCTTTCCACTTTGGTCAGTTCGGTGAAGAGCAAGAATATCGGCTCCATTTTGGGCATTGGCGCCATCGAGACGGTGGTTTTGTTCGTGGAAGTAATGTTCCTCTACCGGGAGTTCGTGGACGCTTTGGTTCCCTGGTTCGCCCAGTATTCGGAAAATTTTGAACTCGGCGTGACCGGAACCTTGGCGATTGCCACTTTCGTCTGGTTCGGCATCCGCAGCTTGTCCTGGTTCCTCTTTGCTTCGCACGGAACGCCGGTCTTGATGCAGATTATTCAAGGCAAGGGGGCCGAGGTTTTCGCCAAGAGCGAAATGCCCAAAACCCGCCTTTCCGCCATTTCGCCGGAGTTCGTGAACAAAATCAAGGAAGAGTCGGTCTGGTTCGCCACCAAGGGAGAGGAGCTTTTGGCCGCCGCGATTATGCCCCCCTTGCAGGTGGTTGCCTCCGGCATCAACTTCTGCACCTTGTTTTTGGCCGGCAATCATCTGTTCGAGCTTCCCTTCACCAATATGGAAGCGATTACCAACACCCGCTCGCTTTTGGAGAATTTTTCGAAGCGGGGCTACCGGCGGAAACCGGCCGAAAAGGTGACGGAAAAGGAAACCGAGTACACGCCGCAAAAAGAGCTGGTTTAACTTTTGGGAGATGACGACAATGTCCAAACTCAAATTCCTGTATCCGGTTCTGCTTTTGCTCCTGACGCTTTCTCTGGGCTGTGGCACGAACGACGCCGCCGTCAAGCCCCGATTGGTGATGTTCGTGGGGGTGGATATCAGCGGGTCGTTTATGAAGACCCGCGAGGAGGATTTTGACGACGCGATGGAGTTTTTGTCCCACTACCTTTACTCCCATTTGAACGGGCTGGGGGGATTGGAGCGTCCCTCCGTACTTTTCGTCAGTTCCATCGGCGGTGCCAAACCGAACGAGCCGAAAACCTTTTACCCCATCCAGATGTTTGAAGGAAAATCGGTGGATGAGATTCACGACAAGCTGACGGAGATTTTCCCCAAGGACAAGCCGAACGACTTCACCGACTACAACGCCTTTTTCGAGCAGGTGGCGCTGACCGTCAAGAACAAAAATCTCGTGCTCCGGCCGATTTCCATCGTGATGACAAGCGACGGGATTCCGGACACCAAGGTGAAGGGGAAAACAGATTTCAAGAGCTTGGAACTGAAACCGCTTGAGCGGCTGGCGCGCAACATCACTGTGCGGGTGCTTTATACCGACGCCGTGGTGGGGAAAAACTGGCAGACCCAGGTGCGGCGGACGCGGGTGAAAATCTGGACGCAGGACGCCGAGGTGATGACCTCCTGGAAAGATCCCAAGATTCTGCTGCCTGAAAAATCGTTGGAAGAGCAGACCAAATTTTTCGGCTGGGTGCAGGACAACGTCGATTTTGGCGTCCGCGCCCGCCGGGTGGATTGAGCTTCCAAATCCAATTCAAAAAGCCCCGTTGGTCTCGAATCGGCGGGGCTTTTTTATTTTAACCCTACATTTTTACGGCGGGTGGCGGCAGTTCGAAGGCGGCCGGCTCGTGGGAAAAGCCGCAGGTTTTGTGGGCGCTGTCACAAAAGGGCTTGTTGTTCGATTGCCCGCAGCGGCAGAGCGAGACAACCGTCCGCCCGGCCAAGCCGTAGGGCTTTCCTTCCGGGTCAACGATGACAAATTCCCCCTCGATGCGCAGCGAACCGTTTTTGTTGACCGTGATTTTGGTTGACATTATAAAACCTCCTTATTCATCACTCCGAATTCCGTATCAATTCCTTGGTTTCGGTCAGCAATTTCTGAAACTCCGGCTCTGAGCGGTACCTTTCGAGAAAGGGGTTGTATTCCAAGGGCCACCAATCCAGCGGGCTTATTTCAATACTCTTTTGGACGCAACGATAGACCTCTTCACGGTCATCCAAGAGGGCATACAGCTCGGCCATCTTTTGAAGCACGTTTTCGTTCAGAATTTTATCCGATTGGACTCCTTTTATTTTTTCCAGCGCTTCTTCCCTCTTCCCCTGTGCGGCATAAATGACGGCCAAGGCGGCCTTTCCATACGCATCACTTGTGTCCAATTCCAAGGCTTTCTGGAGGTGCTGCAAGGCCTGGTCGTAATCCCGCTGATAAAGGTAAACATCGGAAAGTATCTGGTGTCCTACCCTGACGTAAAAAGTGGATCCGGCCGCTTTTAAAAGCTGATTGGCAACCAAGAGGGCTTGGTCATAATGGCCTAATTTTAAGTGGAGCATGGCCAAAAGAAATAAACTGAACGGAACGGAAGGGTCTTTTTGCCAAGCCAAGTTAAGCCGTCTTTCCGCCTCTTGAAAATCCCCCCAAGCCGCGTAAACAATCGACGAGTTAATATGCGCCGACACAAAGTCCGGGTTTATTTCCAAAGCACGCTCGAGCGTGCGCTTGGCGCTGTTAAACTTTTTTTGCCAACCCAAAGCATTGGCCAATGCCTTATATGCCTCCACACAGAAAGGGTCAATACTTAAGGCTTTCCGGGAGGCCTCTTCCGATTTTACGAGCCACAAGTTATCCGTATCGAAATGCTTATCAAGCATCTGGTAGTAACTGTCTCCCAGACCGGCATGGGCCAATGCATAGTTTGGGTCAATCTCCAAGGCCATTTGAAACATTTGCATTGCCGCCAGCATATCCGTTTTGGTGTATTTGTCGTAATGATTGCGACCTTTCAAATAATATTCATAGGCCTGCAAATTGGCTTTGTACTTCTGCCCCAACTGTTTTTCTTCTTTCGGTGACAGGGTTACCTTGAGGGCAGCGGCGATGCTTTTGGCTATTTCCTCCTGCAATTCGAAGACCTCGGTCGCCTCCCGGTCATAACGTTCCGCCCAGAGATGGAAGCCTTCTTTGGTGTCAATCAATTGGGCCGTGATGCGCAGCCGGTTGCCGGCTTTGCGAATGCTCCCTTCGAGAATGGCGTCCACATTCATCTTTTTTCCCAATTGGGGAATATCCACCGGCTTCCCCTTGTAGGGCAAAACGGCGTTGCGGGAGGCCACCCGGATGTTTTCGATTTTGGAAATGTCCGTGATGATGTCCTCGGTTATTCCCGCCGCAAAGTAGTCGCTGTCCGGGTCCGGACTTAAGTTTTCAAAGTAGAGAACAGCAACCGCCTTTTTATCGCTTTTAGCCCCCTCCTTCACCACGGAGCCCAACTCTCGTTTCGTCCGCTTTAAATCCACCTGCAGGTCGGAAATGTTCTGGTAGCGTTCGTCCACATCTTTAGCCAAAGCTTTATCGATAATCCGTTGCAAACTTTCCGGCACGCCGCTGCGGAAGCGGGAGAGCGGTTCCGGCTCGTCATTGATGATGGAATAAATGACCGCCGCCTGATGCTCTCCGCTGAAGGGGAGTTTGCCGGTAATCAGCTCGTACATAACGACACCAAACGAAAAGATGTCCGTGCGGCGGTCTACCTCCTTGCCCTGGGCCTGTTCGGGGGACATATACCCCACTGTGCCGAGGGTGGAGCCGGTCTTGGTCAGTTTTGAGGCCCCCTTCAGTTTGGCGAGACCGAAATCCATAATTTTGGTTTGGCTTTTGGAGGTCAGCATGATGTTGTCCCCTTTGATGTCCCGGTGAACAATCTCTTTTTCATGAGCGGCAGCCAAGGCCTCGCAGAGTTGGATGCCGACGTCCAAAATCCGTTCCAAAGGCGGGCTTTCCTCTCCCGCCAACTGCTTTAGGGTTTTTCCTTCCACCAGCTCCATGGCGATAAAAAGCTGGCCGTCGTGTTCGCCGATTTCATAGACCGTGGTGATATTGGAATGGTTCAGGGCCGAGGCGGCTTTGGCCTCGTGAACGAAGCGTTCCCGTTCAGGGAGATTGGAAGCCAGTCCGCGGGGCAGGAACTTGAGTGCCACGAGGCGGTCCAAATGGACGTCCTTGGCCTTATACACCACGCCCATCCCCCCCTCCCCTATTTTTTCCATAATTTTGAAATGGGAGACAGTCTGTCCTAACATTTTTTTCTCGCCTTTAGCATTCGATAACATCCGGAGAGGCTGGGATTCGAACCCAGGGTACGGCTTTTGACCGTACAGTGGTTTAGCAAACCACCGCCTTAAGCCAACTCGGCCACCTCTCCTTGGTTCGGGTATAATAATTCCTCTCTGGACTTCCGGCAAACCGAATTTGACTGTACGTTGACAAAATTTCTGAAAAATTCTAATATGGATGTACGCCCCCGTAGCGTAACGGATAGCGCACCAGCCTCCGGAGCTGGCGGTTCCAGTTCGATTCTGGACGGGGGTGCTTTAAATACAGGGATTAGTGATTGGGGATTAGAGATTAGGCCCCATCTCCATCCCCGGCGTGGTGAACGCCTAAAAATGCCGTGTTGATACGGCGTTACCCGTGAGCCAAAAGCCCGCCGTAAAAACCGGCAGCGGAAATCAAGGCGAGCGTGACCAATCCCCACACCCAAGCGTAACGCTTGAGCGGTTTCCAGAAGCCGAAAAGCACCAAAATCCACAGTGAAATGGCAGTGGCAACGCCGATTTTTTCGTGCAGTTCCACCACCCATTCCTTGGAAGTTCCTTCAAAGGGTTCCGTTTGGGCCTGACCGGAGAAATAGGCGGAGACGGCAAAAGCCGCTCCCAAAAGGGCCAATAACAATCCCGACCTATGCAACTCCGGCCAGCGCAGAGCTAAAAGGAACAAAAAGGCCGCCCCCAGACCAAAACCGATTGGCAGATGAACGATTTCATTATGCAGATGATGAAAGAGGGCATCCTGCATTGGAGGAACCCGATACGGAAGTGTGTCGACGCTTGGGGCAAGTACCACGCTACTATCCGCTGACTTCAAAACCGTATCCGGAGAGGCCGGCTGATGCTTGTGTTTTTCGTGTGCCAGCAACGTAGAAAAAGCAAAAAACCCAATCAGAAATGCCGGTATTACCTTTCGAAGCATATTTCGCCCTCCTTGACGAACTCCAAGCCGGGTCATTGGAATACGTCGCATTTTACAGCCCTTCAGAATACTTTACGTTGGAGGCGCGGAGTGTACCGGTTTTCAAGGCGCGTTCCTTCATCAAGCGAAAGATGATGGGGGTGACCAGAAGGACATGGACAGTGGAAGTTATCATCCCCCCGATCATCGGGGCGGCAATCGGCTTCATCACGTCCGAACCGATTTCTCCCGACCACATAATCGGAATCAGCCCGAGGAAGGTGGAACTGACGGTCATCAGCTTGGGACGCAGCCGCAAGATGGCTCCTTCGCGGGTGGCATCCCAAATGTCCTTTGCCGTAACCGGCCCTGCGGACAGCTTTTTGTCCAGCGCCTCGTGCAGATAAATCACCATCACCACACCGGTCTCCACCGCCACGCCGAAGAGGGCGATGAGCCCCACCCAGACGGCGACCGAGAGGTTGTATCCCAAAAGCCAGATGATGAACATCCCCCCGACCATCGCAAAGGGTACGGAGAGCATCACCAAGAGCGCTTCGAGAAAGGAATGGAAGGTGAAATAAAGCAGGACAAATATTACGACAATGACCAAAGGCATCACCAACTGCAGCCGTTTTTTTGTGCGAAGTTGATTTTCGTACTGCCCGCTCCAAGTATAGTAGTAACTGGGCGGCAGGCGCAGGTTCTGTTTCAGTTTGGCGTCTGCCTCCTCCACGAAACTGCCGACATCCCGGCCGCGGACGTTCAAAAGCACGAGCGAACGTAAAAGCGAGGCCTCGCTATTAATCATCGGGGGGCCGGAGGCAAGACGAATGTCGGCCAACTGCTCCAAGGGGATTTGTGCACCGGAAGGGGTCATTACCAAAGTCCGCTTGATGGCCTCGAGGTTGTCGCGGAAAGCCCGGGCATAGCGCACACGAATGGGGAACCGGCGGCGCCCTTCCACCGTGCGGGAAGCAATCATCCCGCCCAAAGCCACTTCGATGACATCCTGCACTTCCTTGACCGAAAGGCCGTAGCGGGCCAGCTTTTCCCGGTTTGGCTCGACTTCAAGATAGGAACCCCCGACGGTCCGCTCGGCGAACAAGTCGGTGGCGCCGGGGACGGTGTGCAGAATTTCCTCTGCCTTGATGGCCAGCCGCTCGAGGGTGTCGAGGTTATCCCCCATTATTTTCAAACCGAGCTCCGTGCGCACGCCGGTAGCGAGCATGTTGATGCGGTTGATAATCGGCATCGTCCAGGCGTTCACCACGCCGGGGATTTTGGTCTTCTCGTTCATTTCGGAAATTAGCTTATCCTTGTCCATTCCCGGCCGCCACTGGTCTTTTGGTTTTAGATTGACGATGGTTTCAATCATCGAAACCGGCGCCGGGTCGGTGGCGGTCTCCGCCCGCCCCACCTTGCCTAAGACACCGAGAACAGTGTCCACCTCCGGAATTTCCGCCAAAATTTTGTCCTGTACCTGCAGCACCCGCTTGGCTTCCGTGACGGTGATGTTCGGCAGAGTGACCGGCATATACAAAAGTGAGCCCTCGTATAATGGAGGCATCCACTCCCGCCCCAAACGGAAAAAGAGAACCAGCGTAAAAACCAGGGCCAAAAGATTAATCCCCAAAACCTTCCAGGGGTTGCGCAGACAAAGGTCAAGAAGTGGAACGTAAAGCCGGGCCAAAGTCCGGGTGATTACGTTTTTCTCCTCCGGCTTGATGTTCCCTTTGAGGAAAAAGATGGTCAGAACCGGGACTAAAGTTATGGCCAGAATGGCCACCACCGCCATCGCCGCCGTTTTGGTGAAAGCCAATGGGAAAAAAAGCTTTTTGTCCGGCCCTTCCAGCATAAAGACCGGCACAAAGGAAAGCACAATGATGGCCATCGAGAAAAAAATCGGGCGCCCCACCTGCCGGGCGGCTTGCAAAATGACCTTGACGCGTGAGACTGTGGGATTGTCGGTCAGGTGGCGGTGGGCATTCTCCACCATTACGATGCCGGAATCGTCCAGAACCCCAATGGCGACGGCAATCCCCCCCAAGGACATCAGATTGGAGGTGATGCCGAAGTAGCGCATGGCGATGAAAGAGCCCAAAACAGCCAGCGGAATGGTTAAAATCACGATCAACGACGAGCGCATGTGAAACAAGAAGAGCATGATGACCAGACAAACGATGACCATCTCTTCCACCAACGACTGACGGAGCGAGCGGACCGATTCGGAGATGAGTATGGAGCGATCGTAAGCAGTCTTGATTTCCACCTCGGGCGGCAGGCCCCGCTTGAGCTCTTTTATTTTCTCTTTGACCCGGTCAATCACCGCTTTGGCGTTTTCCCCAAAGCGCATCACGATGATGCCGCCGACGACTTCTCCATTGCCGTTTTTTTCAACGACGCCTCTCCGCTCGGCCCCCCCCAATTGGATAGCGGCCACGTTCTTCAGATAAACGGGAACTCCGCCGGGGCTGGTTTTCAAAACGATGTTTTCCAAATCGGCGATGGACTGTACGTACCCTTTGCCGCGGATTTGGAATTCGACGTCGTTTTCGTTCAGCAAACTGCCCCCAACCTCGTTGTTGGATGCCTTGACTTTCTCCATTACTTCGCCGACAGAAAGCCCGTAGGCAAAAAGTTTACGCGGGTCCAGCTCCACTTCATACTGGCGGACGAAGCCGCCCATGGAAGCGACTTCCGCCACGCCGGGAACGGCGTTCAACTGGTAGCGGATGTACCAGTCCTGCAACGCGCGCAGCTCGGCCAAATCGTACCCCTTCCCCTCCACCGTGTACCAGAAAACATGCCCGACGCCGGTGCCGTCCGGGCCGAGAACCGGCGCGACACCGGGCGGCAGGGTGCCGGCTATGTAATTTAACCGTTCCAGAACGCGCGTACGCGCCCAGTACAAATCGACGTCGTCCTCGAAAATGATGTAAATCCAGGAGAAGCCGAACATCGAGGTGCCACGCACGGCCTTGACGTGGGGCAGGCCCAAAAGATTGGAGGTTAAAGGATAGGTTATCTGGTCTTCGATGATTTGCGGCGAACGGCCCGGCCATTCGGTGAAAACGATGACCTGGTTGTCGGATAAGTCAGGAATGGCGTCCACCGCCGTATTGTTGAGCGCCCAGACGCCCCACAGAAGTATCGCAACGGCGGCGAGCATAACGATGTAGCGGTTTTCGGCCGACCAATCGATGATTTTTTCAATCATACAGGTTTTTCAATCGTCAATTGAATTATTGAAACTGCTAATGCCCCCCGTGCCCGGCTGCTGGTTTCCCCAGCCGGAACTGGGCTTCCGAATCGAGGAGATAGCCGCCGGAGGAGACCACTTCTTCCCCCTCGTGGATGCCGGAAAGCGCTTCCCACCAGTCCCCGCCCCGGACGCCCAACGCAACCGCGCGTGGCTCGAAGGTGGTCGAGCCGGCTTTGACCCAAACAATCTGCCGGTTGCCGGTTTGCAAAACGGAAGAAATGGGAATGGCCAAAACCCTTTTTCCAGTTTGAACTTTTATATCTACATCCACGTACATTCCCGGCTTCAAGAGCAGGCCGGGATTTTCTAACTCGGCGCGCACTCGGATGGTTCGGGTTTCCTTGTTCACTTCGGGAGAAACGAAAGAAACGCTCCCGGATAATTTTTTACCCGGATAGGCGGGGGAACTGACTGAAACCGGAGCGCCCACGGAGACCCCCGCGATTTCGTATTCGTAAATTTCCGCCCAGACCCAGACCGCCGACAAGTCGGCGATGTCGTACACCGCTTCCCCTTCCGTCACGTAGCTGCCGGCGAGCTTGTTGCGCGCGATGACGATGCCGGTGCGGGGGGAGTAAATGGTCAAGCGGGTGTAGATCGTGTCCCCCGTTTCGATAAAGGCCAGTTGCTCCGGCGTGATGCCCCAGAGCAGAAGCCGCTCCCGGGCGGCGGCCAGAAATCCGGTGTCGGACGGACTGTCCCCCATTCCCGGCATTTTGGAATTGGGAAGATGCAGCAAATATTCCTTTTGCGCCGTGACCAGTTCCGGCGAGTAGATGACGAAAAGCGGGTCTCCCTTGTTCACGAAGGTGCCGATGTAATCGACAAAAAGCTTTTCGATTCGCCCCGGTACCCGGCTGGGAACACGGTAAAGCCGTTGTTCGCTCGCTTCCACTGTGCCGACCGTGAGAATGGAGCGTTCCAGCCGGCGAACCTCCGCTTTAGTTGTGGCCACGTTGGCCAGAACCTGCTTGTCGGCCGGGAGGGTGAGCTGAAATTTCTCCTCCGCGGCCTGGGCCGAACTGGCGAAAAGCCCGCTCCGTTTTTCCAGAACCATGCCGCAGACCGGGCAGGCCCCCGGCTTGTCGGAGGAGACCGCCGGGTGCATGGAGCAGGTGTAGTCGTCACTTTGCCCGGCCGCAGCGGCGACCGCCAAAGTTTCGGCGATCGTTTTCTTTTCCAGATTCATCCCGCAAATCGGACAGTTCCCAGGTTTATCCCGCACGATTTCCGGGTGCATCGGGCAGGTGTATATTTCCTTTTCACGAACTTCAACGGCTGGCGTATTTTTCTTCCCTTTGCAGCCGCTTAGGCCAACGAGAACCCCAAAAGCAATCAACAATAGAAGTGGGCTAATTTTAAGAAAAACTTTCATCCATTCTTCCTAACTTTTGTTTTCCAGAAAGGCCGTATCCGCCTTCATCTCCATCCCGCAGACGGCGCATTTGCCGGCTGTGGAACCGACCTGTTCCGGGTGCATGGGGCAAATAAAGTTCGTCGCCAAACCGGTTTTCACCAAGTCCATCCCACATTTGTCGCATTTTCCAGGCGCGGCAGGCAGTCCGGTCTGGTCATTCATCGGACAGACATAGGCATATTTTACGCCGCTCAATTCAGCGGCGTTCTTCTCCTCCAGAGTCATTCCGCAGATGTTGCATTTGCCCGGCCCTGCCGAAATCACCTCCGGATGCATGGAGCAGGTGTAGGCCGCGGCATTCACCACTTCCGTACCGGATGATTCCGTCTGCGACGAGGTTTCATTCTTCTTGCCGCAACCGGCCAGCGCAAATGCTCCCAAAGCCAACACCATGAGGATAATTGTTGTTTTCTTCATTGCTTCTCCTTTCGTTCAGTTCAAACCGATTGTTTTTTCCAGTTCGGCACGGGCCGTCCAGTATTGCGCCAGAAAGGCGTAATACTTCCGTTCCAATTCGATTTGCTCCAGTTGGACTTCCGAGAAATCGGGAAAAGAGAGCCGCCCGACCGTGTAGGCAGTCTGTCCTTCCTCCACCAAAAGCTGGGCGCGGGGCAGAAGCTCGTTGTTGTACAATCGGAGCAATTTCTCCAGCCGCTCAATTTCGGCCCAAACCGTCTCCACCTCAGCCCGAATTTGATTTTCCCTGTTTTTTTTCAAAGAGGCCGTCTGCTGAATTTCCAAACTTTTCCCCTGCACTTCCTTGGAGCGGGTCGTCCAGAAAAAGAAAGGGAGCCGGAAGGAAACCTGACCGCCGTAGACATTCATCAATCGGCTCGGCATGGCGTGATCAATTTGTTGGTCGCGGTACAAGCTCAACTCCAAATCGGGGAAATATCCTTTGGCTGCGAGATTCTTTTCAAAGCGCACCCGCTCTTCGGCAGCCGCAAGCATCTGGATTTCCGGATTGTATTGCGCGGCCAGACGCAAAGCAGAATCCAGAATCAAGCCGCCCTCGGCGTTTGGTGACAGCGGCTCGGCGGCCAAGTTTTCTGCGGCAAGCACTTCCCCCGCCAAAAAATCGAGCCGGGCATTTATACGTTTCAACGCCTCCGTGTTTTCCAACTTCTCCGCCTCCACTTTCACCAGTTCCACCTGTGCCCGCAAGTAGGAGTGGTGTTCCCCCTGTGCCTTAGCATAGGCGGTCTGGGTCAGGCCGACCAGTTTTTCCCAGACCAGATTGGCCCGCTCCAGAAGCTGGCGGTCTCTTTGCAACCGGGCCCATTCGTAGTACGCTCTTTTGGCTTCGGAGCGTTTTTCCAAACGGGTCGCCAGCAAACCGTACTCTGCTTCCGCCTTTTCCTGTCCGGCAATTTTTTTACGTTGCCGGATGGTGCCGAAAAAAGGAAGTTTTTGGCTGATGCCGATATTTTTGGCGTACAGTTGGTCTTCGACCAGAATGCTGGAAGAGCCAGGAACCGGATAGGTGGTGGGCATTCGTTCAACTCCGAACATTCCCATCGGGTCTTCCCAAGCCCCGGCGGCTTTGCGCATTGCTTCTTTGGACGCCACCTGTTTTTGTCCGGCCAGAATTTCCGGGTTGTTTTTCTCCACTTTGTCCAAGAAATCCTGCAAGGTCAAAACCTGTTGAGCGGTGACGGGAAGCGTTAAAAGAAACATGCTCAAAGCAGCAGCCATCCATAAACCTTTCATTCCATCCTCCTTATAGCAAGGTTTTTGCCAAACCTCTACCTATTGTTATACAACGACTTAGGAATGAGCCCTAAAGGAGGACTTGTTGCATATGCTTCAATCAACCAAGCAAATCCTACAGAAATTTCCCGTTGTGGCAGAAGTAACTCCTGACGCAATAAAGAATGGGTCAATTATGCATTGACTCAATTTTTAATAATCAGCCCCGGTGCTTTTTTCTTTTCCCGGCGGATGTCGTAGAGCTGGCCCAGTTCCAGCGCGACCTCCCGGCCGGTGACCGTGCTGTTGGAATAGACGAAGGCCAGATTCTCGTCCTTTTCCACCTGCGCGCCGGTCTTTTTCAAAAACTCGAAACCAACCGTGTAGTCGATTTTGTCGTGAACCGTTTTGCGCCCGGCTCCCAGCTCAATGGCCAGAAACCCCACTTCCCGGGCGTCCAAAGTCCAAACCCAGCCCGCGCGCGGGGCGCGCACGGGGATTTGATATTCGGCTCGGGCAAAAAGTCCGGGATTTTCCACCGCGCCGACGAACCCCCCCTGCCGGCGGACGAGTTCGCGGAAATGCTGGCGGGCGGAGCCGTCCAGAAGCCGGGCGGAGAGCAGCCGTCGGGCTTCCTTGACGTCGATTCCAGCCAAACCGAGCATCCGCACGGCCAGATATTCGGTGACCTGATACATGTCCGCCTCAAAGCGACCGGAAAGGAATTCAAGCGCTTCTTTGACTTCCAAAACGTTGCCCACGAATCGGCCCAAGGGCTCATCCATCCGTGTCAAAACCGCTTCCGCCTTGACGCCAAACTGCCGGGCGACGGCGCAAAGCCAAGCCGCTAGCTCCTTGGCTTCCTTTGGCGTGCGCATAAAAGCTCCGCGGCCGACTTTGACATCGAACAGAATCGCCTCTGCCCCACCCGCCAGTTTTTTGCTTAAAATGGAGGCGGTGATAAACGGGATGGAAGGCACGGTGCCGGTCACGTCCCGCAGGGCGTAGATTTTTTTGTCCGCCGGGGCAATTTCCACGGTCTGCCCGGCCATAAAGAAATTGTTGGCCTGCAAAACTTCGGTGAACTGCTCAACGGAAAAATCGGTGCGGAAGCCGGGAATGGCGGAAAGCTTGTCCAAAGTCCCGCCCGTGTGTCCCAGTCCCCGGCCGGAAATCATCGGCACCGCGACCCCGCAGGAGGCAACCCAGGGGGCCAAAACAAGCGAAACCTTGTCCCCCACACCGCCGGTGGAGTGCTTGTCCACCTTGGGAGCGGAAAGGGAAGACAAATCGAATCTCCGGCCGGAGTCCAGCATCGCCTTGGTCAACGACGAGGTCTCGCGCCGGTCCAGTCCGCGGATGAATGCGGCCATCAAAAAAGCGGCCATTTGATAATCCGGAATAGAGCCGCCGGTGAATTCGGAGACGAGGAAGGAGATTTCCTCCTCGGACAGACGCTTTCCGTCCCGTTTTTTTGTGATGATTTCGGCGGTCAAAAACATCAGAATTCTTTCAATATGGCGACTGCGGTTGAAGCGCCGAAGCGCTCTGCTCCCGCCTCGTAGAGCGTTTCCAAATCCTTGCGGGTGCGGATGCCGCCGGCCGCTTTGATAGGAAATGAGGGACCGAAAATGCGGAAAAGCAACTCCACGTCTTCTTTTGCCATTTTGGCCAATACGCCAGTGGAGGTTTTAATCCAGTCCCCCCCGGCGTAAAAAGCGCCCAAGGCACCCGCCACTTTTTGTTCCGCGGAAAGCAGAGCGAACTCCAGAATCACCTTGAGACCCACCCCCTCCCATAGCGCATTTTTTACTTCAAAGATTTCGCTGAAGAAATCGGCTAACTTTCCATCGGAAAGATAGGAATGATTGGGAACCATATCAATCTCGGAGGCACCGTCCTGGCAGGCCTCCAAGGCCTGTTTGATTTTGACCGAAAGTTTGTTTTGTCCAAGTGGAAAATCGAGGGTGGAAACGACGCGGGCTTTGGTGCCGACCAAAGCGGCGGCAAAGGAAGTCCAGAGGGGTGCGATGCAGACTGCGCCGATTTTATGTTCCACCGCTTCGTGGCAGAGTTTTTCAATCTCCGCACCAGTGGCTTTGAAATCCAAATTAGTCGATTCCAACCTTTCCGCGACCGCTTCTTTGGTCAATTCCTCCACCACCCGCACATAGGTCTCCGGTGTTTTGGCTTTCTGACGTACGCTCCGTTTTTGCTCCCAAATATCCTCTTTTTTCAGGACATGCAGAACGGAAAGCCACTGCTCATCACAATGCCCCACCAGCCGGTAGAGCCGCCCGGGTTCGAGAACTTCAAGATCCGCCACTTAACTCCCTTGGCGAAAGGGCATGGGCAACAATTTTTCGAGCGAAGTTTCCTTGATCAGCCCCTCCCGGTTGACCAGAACGATAGGGAGTTTCAGAGCGAATTCGGACAAAACCTGCAAACAGGCGCCGCAGGGATAGGGAAAACTTTCGGAATTCGAAACGACGGCGGCAGCCACGAATTTGCGGCAGCCGGCGGAAACAGCGGCAAAGACCGCCGCGCGCTCGGCGCAGATGGTGAGCCCGTAGGAACCGTTTTCCACGTTCGTTCCGGAATAGACCGCGCGGTCTTCGCCCAAAATGGCGCAGCCGACGGCAAATTTGGAGTACGGCGAGTAGGAATTTTGTTGGGCTTTTTGCGCGGCGGCAATCAGCTTCTCATTGGGCCAGGATTTTTTCGGCAACGCTCGCTCCTTTTCCCTTCCAGTTCTTTCCAAAAAGCTCCGCAATCGTTGCGCCCAAATCGGCCATCGAGGGGCGCGTTCCCAAATGTATGTTCGATTGGACGTTTGCGCCATAGATTAAAAGCGGAACAAATTCCCGTGAGTGGTCGGTGGAGGGAGTGGTTGGGTCGCAGCCGTGGTCGGCGGTGATGAAGATGACATCATCCCGACGGAAACGCTGGTCGAGGCCGGAAAGCAGCCGGTCGAATTCTAAAAGCCCGCCGGCGAATCCGGCGGCGTCGTTGCGGTGCCCCCAGAGGGTGTCGAAATCCACCAGGTTGATGAAAATGAAGCCGTTGCGCGTCACGGCGAGCTCTTCGTACAGCTTTTCCATCCCGTCCCGGTTGCTTTTGGTGTGAACGATTTTGGAAAGCCCCCGCTCGGCGAACAGGTCACCGATTTTACCTATGCCAACGGTCGGCACGCCGGACATATGAAGCAAGTCCAGAACGTTTTCTTCGGGGCAGGGGAGCGAGAAATCCTTCCGGTTGGCGGTGCGTTTGAAGTTTTCGCGCGAGTCGCCGACAAACGGGCGGGCAATCACCCGCCCGACACCCCAGTCGCCCGTTAAAACCTTCCGCATTTCTGTGGAGATTCGATACTGCTCATCCAGAGATACGATTTTTTCATGGGCGGCGATTTGAAAGACGGAATCGGCGGAGGTGTAAACAATCGGTTTGCCGCTGGCAATATGTTCCTCCCCTAATTCTTCGATAATTTCCGTCCCGGAAGCGGCCTTATTCCCCAGCCAGCCCCGGCCGGAGACCCGCCCGAACTCCCGCATAATTTCCGGCGGGAATCCCCCCGGAAAAAGCGGCAGGGGCTGGGAGACTGCGACCCCCATCAATTCCCAATGGCCGTTCGTGGAGTCTTTCCCCGCCGAGACCGCCCCCATTTTGCCGTAGGCGCCCAAGGCCGCAACGTCGCTGCGCACTCCGGCAATGGGGATAATCTTTCCCAATCCGAGCCGTTCCAAGTTGGGGAGACGCAATCCCCCGACTGCTTGCGACAAATTTCCAAGCGTGTTGGAGCCCTCATCGCCGTATTCTTTAGCATCCGGGAGTTCTCCGACCCCGCAGGAGTCGAGAACAATCGTTACAACCCGCATTACTTTTTCAGGCGAGGATCGGGAGCGGAAAGAATGGAGGCCTTGAAGTTGGCCAAAATTTGGGAAATATCCGCCGTGTCGAGCGGCTTGGAGGTGTCCGCCGCCCAACTCAAATAGAAGCTCAAGTTGCGCATGCTGTCCAAAGAGATCCGCCCCTCCTTCCCGGCCTCGCGGTATTCGTCAAAAAGGGACTGAATGCGACTGGAATCATAACCGGGCCCGGCCCGCTGGATTAAAACCCGCTCCATCTGCGCGGTGGACTGCAGGATGCCCCAGTTCAGAATCTCTCCGCGGTAGACATAGAAAAGCGCGACGGCGGCGACAAGCAAAACGAGCATTATGCCGCCAACAATCAGGGCAATCAAACATCCCCTGGGCAGAGCTTTCTTTTTAGTGGGAGCTCCGCTTTCGGGAAGCTGGTTCATTTAGTGGAAGATTGTGCTGCTACGACGCTTTGGCCTCTTCGGCCGACTCTTCAGCGGTCTTGGATTTCGCCGCCGCCTTTTCCAAAAAGATTTCTTCGTCCTTGGTCCGGTCGTAACCGGCGGGGCGCTCCCCTTTATGCTTCTTGGCTTCTTTTTTCTCTTTTTTGTCGACCTTTATGGTCGCCATTCCGATCGTCACCACGGCGGTTTCCGCCCCATCCCCAACCCGTCGTCCCAGACGATAAATCCGGACGTATCCCCCTTCCCGGTCGGACATTTTTGGAGCGGTGTCGCTAAAAAGTTTCTCCACCGCTTCCGGAGAGTACAACTGCCGCGCCACCAACCGCCGGGCGGAAAGGGATTTTTTCCCGTTCTTGGCGGTTTGGATGAGCCGGTCCACGAAAGGGGCCAAGGCCCGCGCCTTCTGCTTGGTAGTGACAATCCGGTGGTGCAGAATCAAGCTGGCCGCCATGTTCGAAAGCATGGCGTCCCGGTGGGCCGCTTTACGCCCCAGCTTGGGTAGGTTGCGTCCGTGCTTCAATTATTCCCCTCCGGAAAATAGCGCGAAATGTCCATTCCGAACGAAAGGCCGAGCTCTCCCAGAACCTCGTGCAGCTCGGTCAAGGATTTGCGGCCGAAGTTGCGGAACTCCAGCATTTCCGGCTCCGAACGGCGCACCAAATCCCCCAAAGTCTCGATGCCGGCCGCCCGCAGGCAGTTGGCGGAGCGGACCGAAAGTTCCAGTTCCTCCACCCGGGTTTTCAAAAGATTACGCATCCGCGAGGTCTCCTCATCCAGCTCGCTTTCCTCGGCCATTTGGACGGGACGGTCGGTTTTAATCAAAACGGAGAGGTGGTCGTTTAGAATCTGGCCGGCGTGGCTCAAGGCTTCCTCGGCGGTGACCCCGCCGTCCGTCCAGATTTCCATAATCAGCCGTTCGTAATCCACCCGCTGTCCTAGCCGGGTGTTTTCAATCTGGTAGTTGACCTTGTACACGGGGGAAAAGAGGGAATCCAGAAAGATCGTGCCCACCGGCGCGCCGGGGCGCTTGTTCTGCTCGGCGGGTAGATAGCCGCGGCCAAAACCCACTTCCAGTTCGGCGGAAAACTTGGTCTCCTCGGTCAGCTCGCAGATGAACTGATCGGGGTTCAAAATTTCCACGTCCCCGCCCGTTTCGATGTTGGCGGCCGTGAGCTTTCCTTTCTTGGCCGCCTTCAAATGCATCATCTTGGGGGCCTCGCCCGCCAGTTTCAAGCGGACTTTTTTCAGATTCAAACAGATTTCCGCCACGTCCTGGTAAACACCGGGAATCGTGGAGAACTCGTGCAACACCCCTTCAAAGCGCACGGCAGTGATGGCCGCCCCCTGAATGGAGGAAAGCAGGACGCGCCGGAGCGCATTGCCGAGCGTGATTCCGAATCCCCGTTCGAGCGGCTCCAGAACAAAACGGCCGTAAGTTTTGGAGGCCTCGGCGGCTTCCACCCCGCGGGGCATCTGTATGCTTTTCCACTTCATCAAAATTTTCCCCTCTTTCCTTATTTTGAGTACAGCTCGACGATCATCTGCTCCGAGCACAAAGTCGGAATCTCGGCCCGTTTCGGTACGTCCAAAAGCTCCCCTTCCAAGCGGGCCTTGTCCAGCCGCAGGTATGGAAGGGCCAGCTCCCGTCCCTGCTCCTTTAAAGCCTGGTGGATGATATCCAGATTGCGGCTTTCCTCCCGCACCCGGATAACGTCTCTCGGCTTCACTTGATAAGAAGGAATATCCACCACTTGGCCGCCGACCGTGAAATGGCGGTGGCGCACCAGCTGGCGCGCGGCCTTGCGCGAAGGGGCGAAGCCGAGCCGGTAGACAACGTTGTCCAGCCGGCACTCCAGAAGCATCAAAAGATTTTCGCCGGTGATCCCCTTCATCCGGTCGGCCTTTTCAAACATATTATGAAACTGGGTTTCCAAAAGACCGTACAGCCGGCGCACCTTCTGCTTTTCGCGCAGCTGCTGGCCGTACTCCGATGTCTTGCGCCGGCCACCCCCCTTGGAGGCACCGTGCTCACCCGGGGAATAGCCGCGGCGCTCGAAGGCGCACTTGTCCGAAAAACAGCGGGTTCCTTTCAAAAACAGCTTTTCCCCTTCCCGGCGGCAGAACCGGCAGGAAGGCCCTACATAACGCGCCATTTAAACTCCCGTTTCATTAAACTCTTCTCCGTTTCGGCGGACGGCAGCCGTTGTGCGGCAGCGGGCTTACGTCCTTGATAGCGAGCACTTCCAAACCGGTGGCGGCCAGCGAGCGGATGGCGGCCTCCCGGCCCGCTCCCGGGCCTTTGACCCAAACTTCCACTTTCTTGACGCCCACTTCGAGCGCTTCACGGGCGGCCGCTTCCGCCGCCACCTGCGCGGCGAAAGGGGTCGATTTTTTGGAGCCCTTAAAGCCGTTTTTTCCAGCCGAAGAGCCGCACAAAACCGCACCAGTTGGGTCGGTGATGGTGACGATGGTGTTGTTGAAGGTTGCCTTCACATGAGCCACGCAAATCCCCTCGATCCGGCGCTGCCTTTTCTTCGGTTTCTTTTTTACCTCTTCCGCCATTTACGCTCCATTAAGTTTTTTCGCTTTTGGTTTTTAATCACTACTTACTAATAACTAATCGCTGTTTTACGTCGGTCCGGGGGGCGGTTTTTTCATTCCGCCTACCGTTTTGCGCGGCCCCTTGCGGGTGCGGGCGTTCGTTTTGGTCCGCTGTCCGCGCACGGGCAATCCCCGGCGGTGGCGCAGCCCGCGGTAGGAGCCGATGTCCACCAGCCGCTTGATGTTTTGTGAAATCTCCGCCCGCAAGGCCCCTTCCACTTTGTATTCCGACTCGATGACCGAGCGGAGTTTGGCAATATCCTCCTCCGAAAGGGCGTGCACGCGGGTATCCGGATTGACCCCGGTTTTCTTCAAAATCGCTCGCGCCGTGGTCGGGCCGATGCCGAACAAATAGCGCAGCCCGATTTCCACTCGTTTGTCCTTCGGCAAATCCACGCCGGCAATGCGGGCCATCTATCCCTGCCTTTGCTTGTGGCGCGGGTTTTTGCAAATCACCAAAAGATGCCCCTTGCGGCGGATGATCTTGCAGTTGTCGCAGCGCACTTTAATCGATGAACGCACTTTCATTTTTCTCTCACTTGTAGCGGTAAACAATCCGCCCACGGGTCAAATCGTAGGGGGAAAGCTCCACGGTTACCTTGTCTCCCGGCAGAATGCGGATGTAGTTCATCCGCATCTTCCCGGAAATATGGGCCAAAACCTGATGCCCGTTGTCCAGTTCCACTCTAAACATGGCGTTCGGCAAGGGTTCGATGACCTTGCCTTCAACTTGAATGGTCTCCTCTTTCGCCATCCTATAACTTCGTCAAAACCAGAGGACCCTCTTCGGTGGCCGCCACGGTGTGCTCGAAATGAACGGAAACTTCTCCATCCTTGGTGACAATGGTCCAGCCGTCTTTTTTGGTTTCCACCGGCCAGTCGCCTAAATTCACCATCGGTTCGATGGCCACGACAAGCCCCGGTTTGATTTCCATTCCCGTGCCGGGGCGGCCGAAATTCGGGACGGCCGGTTCTTCGTGCATTTGCCGGCCGATGCCATGACCGACCAAATCCCGCACGACCGAAAAATGATTTTCCTCCACCTTCCGCTCAACCGCGGAAGATACATCTCCGAGGCGGTTTCCCACCCGAAAAAAATCAATTGCACAATATAACGATTCCTCGGCGATTTGCAAGAGCCGTGCCACCCTCTCCGGCACTTTGCCGAGAGCCAGGGAAAAAGCCCCGTCCGCATAGTAGCCCTCTTTAACGCAGCCGACATCCAGTGAGACAACCTGACCTTCCCGGATGACCCGCTCTCCCGGAATGCCGTGCACCACTTCGTCGTCGATGGAAACGCAAATGGAAGCAGGATATCCCCGGTAACCCTTGAAGGCCGGTTCCGCCCCGCGGGAACGGATGAACGCCTCCGCTAGCCGGTCCAACTCCTTCGTTTTCGCTCCCGGTTTCACTTCTTTTTTGAGCAGTTCGAGGGTCTCCGCCACGATCCGGCCGGCTTCCCGCATTTTTTCAATTTCACGTTTTGATTTCAATTCAACCATCAATTTTGGAGGAAAAACGCTGGGCATTTTGCAGAATCGACGCCAGTTCGGTGGTGATTTTGTCCGGCGGCTGGTTTCCGTTCACCCGGACGAGCTTGCTTTGCGCTTCGTAATAACCGACCACAGGAGCGGTTTGTTCCCGGTACACCTTTAAACGCTTGGCCACCACTTCCGGGCGGTCATCGACCCGGGCCTCAAGCTTGCCGCCGCAGGAATCGCAGTCCCCCGCTTTTTTCGGTGGCAGGGACTCCCGGTGGTAATTGGCGCCACAGCCGGGGCAGAAAAGCCGGCCGGAAATCCGGCGGATAATCACCTCGTCCGGCACCTCCAATAAAACCGCCAAATCGACAGAGAGGTTCCGCACCGCAAGAAGGGCGTCCAGTCCGATGGCCTGCGCCTCAGTCCGTGGAAAACCATCCCACAAATATCCCTCTCCCGGCTCCAAATGGGAGGAAACCATTTCCAAAATCAGTTTGTCCGGAACTAACTCCCCTTTATCCATGTACCCTTTGGCTTCGATCCCCAGCTTGGTTTTGTTTTTTACCTCTTCACGCAGAATGTCGCCGGTCGCCAGATGGCGGAAACCGAGCCGGTCGGACAAAAGTGAGGCCTGTGTTCCCTTGCCGGAGCCCGGCGGTCCTAAAAGAACGGCCTGCATCAGCCGACCATGCTCCGACCGCGAATCCGCCCCTTTTTCATAAACCCTTCATAGTGGCGCATCAAAAGATGGGACTCAATCTGCTGGAGGGTGTCCAGAGCGACGCCGACGACGATTAGAACGGAGGTGCCGCCGAAGTAGAAAGTGATGCCGAACTGGCGGATTAAAATTTCCGGTATGATGGCAATGAGGGCAAAAAATATCGCCCCGGGTAGCGTGATGCGGGTCAAAACCCGGTCGATGTATTCGGAGGTCTTTTTGCCGGGGCGGATGCCGGGGATAAAACCGCCCCCCTTGCGCATGTTATCCGCCAAATCAATCGGGTTGAAAACGATCGCCGTGTAAAAGTAGGCGAAGAAAACGATCAAAAGGCCATAGATGAGGGAATAAGTAACCCCCCCCGGCGAAAAGATGGTGTTAACGGTGTCAACCACCCCTTCGATCGGAATAAAGGTGGCCAAGGTCGTCGGGGCGAACATGATCGACTGGGCAAAGATGATGGGGATGATCCCCGCGGTGTTGACCGAAAGGGGAATATGGGTGGACTGCCCGCCGTAAATTTTCCGCCCCACCACCCGCTTGGCATACTGCACCGGAATCCGGCGCTGGGCGCGGGTGACCGCCACCACGGCGGCGATCATGCCGACCATGATCACGATTAAAAGCAGTTCGGAAAAAAGATTTCTACGCCCGGCCAAGAGCTCCTCGACTTCCTGGATGAGGCCCGGGAAAAAACGAGCAACGATGCCGATGAAGATAATGAGCGAAATCCCGTTGCCGATCCCCTTGTCCGTGATCTGTTCCCCCAGCCACATGATGAAGATGGTCCCCGCCGTGAAAGTGAGCATGGTCAAAAGGGTGAACCCGATACCCGGATTGGGGACGATCGGCAGCCCACCGGCGGACTGGGCCACCAAATACTGCGCCGTGCCCGCTGACTGGGCCAGAGCCAGAAGCACCGTGCCGTACCGGCTGTACTGCACGATTTTCTTGCGTCCCTCCTCCCCTTCTTTTTGCAGCCGCTGAAAATAGGGCACGACGGCGGTTAAAAGCTGCATGATAATGGAGGCGGAGATGTAGGGCATGATCCCCAAGGCGAAAATCGACATTTTTACGAAGGCTCCGCCGACGAACAAATCGTAAAGGCCGAAAAGTCCGCCCCCCCCGCCCGTGGCGAAAAACTGGGAGAGGGCCTGCGCGTCGATGCCGGGGGCCGGGATGTGGCCGCCGATGCGGTAAACGACCAAAAGCGCTACGGTAAACAAGAGCCGGTCGCGCAGTTCCTTGATTTTGAAAATCGAGCCGACGGCGCTAAGCATTCAAAACTTCCGCCTTTCCGCCGCGGGCTTCGATTTTTTCCTTGGCGGAACGGGAAAAGGCGTGCGCCTTGATGACGAGATTGGCCGGGGCCTCGCCGTCCCCCAAAACTTTCACCGGCCAGTCGGCGCGCTCCAGAAGCCCGGCTTCAAGCAAGGCTTCCGGGCCGACGCCGTCCGTTTTCTTTAGACGGGATAGGTCGGACAAATTGACAATCTGATAAACTTTTTTGTCGAGCGATTTGAACCCCCGCTTGGGAACCCGCCGGTAAATCGGCATCTGTCCCCCCTCGCCGTACGGCTTGGAGCGCCCGCCCGAACGGGCGAGCTGTCCTTTGTGCCCGCGAGTGGAGGTTTTGCCGTGGCCCGAGCCGGGCCCCCGTCCCACCCGCTTTCTTTTTTTGACCGCCCCCTTCGGCGGTTTCAATTCGGAAAGTCGCATCTTAGGCCACCTTCTCTACCTTTAGCAAATGCCGCACGGCGTACACCATTCCCTGAATTTGCGGGGAATCCTCGCGCAGCACCGTCTGGTTGGTTTTTCTAAGCCCCAAAGCATGGGCCACCTTGCGGTGCACCTCTTTTTCCCCGGCCAACCCGCGTGCCAGCGTGATTTTCAACTTAGGCACCGGCGGCCTCCTCGCTGGCTTTCATTTTCGATTTTTCCACGAAGTGGTGCATTACTTTCAAGCCGTCCAAAGTCGCCTTCACCACGTTGTGCGGGTTTGCCGAGCCGAGCGACTTGGTCAAGATGTCCTGCACCCCCGCGACCTCCAGAACCGCCCGCACCGGCCCGCCAGCGATTACTCCGGTTCCCGGAGAAGCGGGGCGCAAAAGCACGCGCGCCGAACCAAAAGCGCCAATGACCTGATGCGGCAGGGTTCCTTCCGTGATCGGAACTTTGAACATCTCCTTGCGAGCCGCCTCGTGCCCCTTGCGGATGGCATCCGCCACCTCTCCGGCCTTGCCGAGCCCGACGCCGACCTGCCCTTTGCGGTCACCGACGGCGACCAGCGCGGTGAAGGAAAATCGCCGGCCCCCTTTGACCACCTTGGCGACCCGGTTCACGTGGATGACCCGCTCTTCAAACTCCAACGGGGTTTGCTCGAACTTCTCTTCCCGGTCCCTTCTTGCCTTCAAAACTTGAGTCCTCCTTCGCGCGCCCCGTCCGCCAAGGCCTTCACCCGGCCGTGGTAGCGGTACCGGTTGCGGTCAAAAACAACCTTTTCAATTCCTTTTGTCCGTGCCAGATCCGCCAGCGCTTTCCCCAAAAGTTTGGCCCGGTCTCCCTTGGTTTTCTTGCCGCCCGAGACCTGTTCCCGCACCGAGGCGGAAAGGGTGGAAAGTGAAGCCAGCGTCTTTTGGTTCAAATCATCCACCAGTTGAGCGTACATCTGTTTCAAACTGCGGAAGACCGACAAGCGCGGCTGCTCGGGGGTGCCGTAGATTTTGGCCCGCACCCGCTTCTTCCGCCGCTCCGATTTCTTCTGTCTGGTTCTGGATCCTTCTGCCATAATTTTATCCTACGCTGCGGTCTTGCCGGCCTTGCGGCGGAGCTTTTCTCCCTCGTACTGGATCCCTTTTCCCTTGTACGGCTCGGGCGGGCGCAGGCCGCGGATTTTGGCCGCCATTTCCCCGACCAATTCTCGGTCCACGCCGGAAACCGTCACGCGGGTCTGGTTCTCCACGGTAATCTTGACCCCCTCCGGCGGGCGGATTAAAATCGGGTGGGAGTAGCCAAGCGAGAAACTGATCAGCTTGCCCGACACTTCCGCCCGGTAGCCGACCCCGACAATGATCAAAACCTTGGAAAATTCCTTGGTGACGCCGGTAACCATGTTGGCCAGAAGCGCTCGCGAAAGCCCGTGCAAACTCTTGTGCAGCCGGGATTCCGCATTGCGTGTCACAACCAGCTTCCCGTCTGTTTGCTCCACTTTGACTTCGGGACGGAACGCGCGCGTCAAACTTCCCTTGGGTCCCTTGACCGTCACTTCCGAACCGGATATCGCAACCGCGACGCCGGCTGGCAGCGCCACCGGCAATTTTCCTATGCGTGACATATCACCAAACCTGCAGCATGACTTCGCCCCCCACCCCCTCTTTCAGGGCATCGGAATGGGCCAAAACTCCCTTGGACGTGGACACGACGGTCATCCCCAACCGGCGGCCGAAGCCGGAAAGTCGCTCCCGGTCGGCGTAAATCCGACAGCCCGGCTTGGAGACCCGCTTGAGCCCCGTGATCATCGGCACGCCGCTTTTGCCGAAACGCAAAGCGGCCCGCAAAACCGGTTTTTTCTCCCCCAGCCGGGCATATCCCCGAATGTAGCCGGCCTCGTACAAAACTTTCAAAATATTTTCCTTCAGCCGGGAGTAGGGAAACTCCACCCGGAGTTGGCGCGCCTTGTTGGCATTGCGCAGCCGGGTGAGCATATCGGCAATCGGGTCGGTCATCATAACTACCAGCTCGCTTTCACCACGCCGGGAATCTCCCCCGCCAGGGCCATCTGCCGGAAACAGATGCGGCAGATGCCGAATTTCCGAATAAAGGCGCGCGCCCGCCCGCAGCGCCAGCAGCGATTGTGCTGGCGCACGGCGAACTTCGGCGCTTTCTTCGATTTTTCTATCATGCAGGTACGGGCCATCGCTTCTTTTCCTCTTTGCTCTAACTTGCCTTTTTGGAGGCGCTCGCCGGCTTGGCCGCCGGAGCGCCGTAGGTAATGGTCTTGGTCTGGGCGCCGGGGGCGGCGAACGGAACGCCCAATTCCTTGAGCAGTTCGAACCCTTCCTCGTCCGACTCGGCGGTGGTTGCCAAAGTCACGTTCATCCCCCGTATTTTTTCAATTTTATCGTAATCGATTTCCGGAAAGATGATCTGCTCCTTCAAGCCGAGCGTGTAGTTCCCCCGCCCGTCGAAACCGTCCGGTGGCAGCCCGCGGAAATCCCGGATGCGGGGAACCGCCACGTTCACCAGCCGGTCGAAAAACTCGTACATCGCATCCCCGCGCAGGGTGACCGTGAGCCCGATCGGAACGCCGGCCCGCAGCTTGAAATTGGAAATTGCCTTTTTCGCCCGCCGCACGGCCGGCTTGCGCCCGGTGATGGCGGAAAGCTCGGCGGTTGCGGAGTCCAACGCTTTGGGATTGGCCAAGGCCTCCCCTAAACCGATGTTTAAAACGATTTTGGAAAGCCGGGGGGCCGCCATCGGATTGGTGTAGCCGAAACGGGCCGAGAGGGCCGGAATCACCCGTTCCCGGTAGCGCACCAAAAGCCGGGGAATAATCCGCTCCCGCGGGGGGGTCTTTTCCTTCGGGGCCTCCGCCTTCGTTTCTTTTTCCGCTTTGGCCGGCTTGCCCTTCGGTGGCTTGGCCTGCGCCTGCTGGGCCTGTTGTTTTTTCTTTTCCTTTTCTTCCGCCATTTTATTTTTCTTTAAGTTTCTTCAATCGTCAAGAAATCGTGATTCAAGAAGCAAACTATATCATTTCCCCGCAATTTTTACAAATCCTCACTCGGTTCGATTTTCCCAGATCCGAAATTTCAACCGTCCGGCCGCCGACGGCCGTCGGCTTGGAGCATTTCGGGCAGACCAGCCGGACGTTGGAGATGTGCATGGATCGCTCCCGCTGGATGATGCCTCCTTTGGGGTTCCGTTGACTGGGGCGGGAGTGGCGCTTGATTAAGGTCGTCCCCTCCACCACCACCCGGTTTTTCTCCGTGAACACTTTCAAGACCTTTCCCGTTTTACCCCGGTCCACACCGGTTAAAACTTTTACGATGTCTCCTCTTTTCACCCGCATTACAGAACCTCCGGCGCCAAGGATATGATCTTGGTGAACTGCTTGTCCCGCAGCTCCCGCGCCACCGGCCCGAAAATGCGCGTGCCGCGCGGCTCCTTCTGTTCGTCGATCAAAACCGCCGCGTTGTCCGAAAAGCGGATGTAGGAGCCGTCCTTTCGCTTGATTTCCCGCCGGGTGCGCACCACCACGGCCTTTACCACGTCCGATTTTTTAACCGGCGCGCCGGCAATCGCCTCTTTGACCGTGCCGACGATAATGTCCCCCACCCGGGCGTAGCGCTGCCCGGAGTGTCCCAGAATGCGGAAGCAGCGCACCATCCGGGCGCCCGAGTTGTCGGCGATGGTCAGCCGGGAATATTCCTGAATCATTTCGCCCGCTCCAGAATCTCCACCACCCGCCAGCGCACCAGCCGGGAAAGGGGACGCGTCTCCATAACCAAAACCCGATCCCCCACCTTGGCTCCGAGGGTGTCCCGGGCGTACAGCCGGGTTTTCTGCCGGACCACCTTTTCATATTGCGGGTGGCGGAAGGTGCGGTCCACCCCCACCACCACGGTTTTCTGCATCTTGGCGGAAAGCACCACACCGGCGCGGGTTTTACGCTCCGCCCGTTCCATTTTCTCGGTCTTTTCCTTCATACTCAATTTTTCTTTTCGACGGCCTTTTCGGTAATCGAGCGGGCCTCCGCCAGTTTGCGGGTGCCCTGTTTGTCCTCGTTCAAAATCGTTTTGATGCGGGCCATTTCCCGCCTAAGCATTCGCAGCAGGATCGGATTGTCCAGCTCCTTGGTGTTGCGGGAAAGCCGCAAATTGAAAATCTCCTCTTTATGGTCGGCGATTTTCTGCTCCAGCTCCTCGCGGGAAAACTCCCGCAGCCGTTCCAGCTTTTCCATTTATACTCCCGCCCCGGTTTCAGCCCGGGAAACGAACCGGCTTTTAATCGGCAGTTTCCGCCCGGCCAGAAGAAGCGCCTCCTTGGCCAGCTCGTGGGGAACCCCCTCCAGCTCAAAAAGCACCCGGCCGGGCTTAACCACGGCGACCCAGTATTCCGGGTTTCCTTTTCCCTTTCCCATTCTCGTCTCCGCCGGCTTCATCGTCACCGGCTTGTCCGGAAAAATCCGGATCCAAACTTTGCCTCCCCGCTTGATGTAGCGGGTCAAGGCCACCCGTGCGGCCTCAATCTGCTTGTTGGTAATCCAGGCCGCCTCCAAAGCTTTAAGTCCGTATTCGCCGAAGGCGACAGTGGCACCGCGGTACGACTTGCCGCGCCGACGCCCCCGCTGCTGCTTGCGGTACTTTACCCGCTTGGGGAGAAGCATTACGCTTTCTCCTCCGGCTTGGGAGCAGGCGCTCCGGCCGTTCTCTCTCTCGGCCCGTGCGGCCGTCCGTCACGACGGCCGCCATCCCGGCCACGGCCCCCACCGCCGCCTCGTCTATCAGGACGTCCACCCCGGTCTCTGTCATCCCGGCGATCCCGGCCCCGTCCCCGGTCATCTTCGGCCCGCATGGTCGGCCGGTGCTCTTCAGCCCCCTGCCAGTCCAAAACTTCCCCTCGGCAAATCCAGCATTTCACGCCGATGGTGCCGTAGGTGGTGTGGGCTGTGGAAGTGGCGAAATCGATGTCCGCCCGCAGGGTGTGCAGGGGCACCCGCCCTTGCATATATTTTTCGCTCCGGGCTATCTCCGCGCCGGCCAAACGCCCGCCGCAGATGATTTTAATTCCCTCTCCACCCATTTTCATCGTGAGAGCGATCGCCTTTTTCATCGCCCGCCGGTAGGAGACGCGCCCCTCCAACTGCCGGGCGATCGCCTCGCCGGTCAGCCGGGCGGAAAGCTCCGGCCGTTTAACCTCGACGATGTTGATGGTGATTTCCTTTTTGGTCAAAAGCGCCAGCTCCTCTTTAAGCTTGTCCACTTCCGCCCCCTTGCGGCCGATGACGATGCCGGGGCGGGAAGTGTGGATGTTCACCGTGACCTTGGTCGGGTAGCGCAAAATTTCGATTTCGGCGATGCCGGCGTTTTCCAGCCGCCGGTGGGTGTAGCGCCGAATCAAACTGTCTTCCTGCAAAAGCCCCGCGGCCCCCTTGCGGGTGAACCACTTGGAACTCCAGGAGCGGATAACCCCCAGACGGAATCCGATAGGATGGGTTTTCTGCCCCATTATTCCTTCGCCTTCTTGGTTGTTTTTTTGGTTTTCTTTTCCAATTTTTTCTTCTCTTCTACGGCCGGTTTTTCTGCTACGGCCTTAACTTTTGGCGCTTTTTTCGGCTCTTCTTTGGGAAGCGGCGCCAGTTTGGTTTTTGCCGCGGCGGATTTTAACGCTTCCGCTTTCGGCTCTCCCTCAACAACCACCGTGATGTGGCAGCTCCGCTTGCGGATGCGATAGGCCCGTCCCATTCCGACGGCGCGAAAGCGCTTCCAGATGGGGCCACCGTCGATAAACAAGGTCTTGATGCGCAAATCCTCCGGGTGAATCTTCGCGGTTCCCTCCTCCGCCAGGACGTTCGAAGCGGCCGACTTGATGGTCTTTTGCAGTGGAACGGCCGCCGCTTTGGGGACGAAATTCAAAATCTCAATTGCTTCGTTGACGTTTTTCCCCCGCACCAATTCCGCCACCCGACGGACCTTGCGGGCAGACATCCGCACAAACCGGGCGCGTGAGACCGCTTCCACTACGCGCCGCCTTTCTTGGCTTCAGTGCCGCCGGCCGGTGCAGCCGGAGCAGGAGCACCAGGGCCGCCCCGCGGTCCGCCTCTGGCCCCGGGCGCAGGTGCAGCCGCTGTTGCGGCTGCTTCCGCCGCCGCCTTGGACAACTTGCCGGAATGCCCGCGGAAAGTCCGCGTAGGGGCGAATTCTCCCAGCTTGTGCCCGACCATGTTCTCGGTGATGTATACCGGGATAAATTTGTTGCCGTTGTGCACGGCGAAGGTGAAGCCGACAAACTCCGGCGGAATGGTGCACCGCCGCGCCCAGGTTTTGATGACGGTCTTGACATTGGTTTCCGCCAGTTTCTTCACCTTGTCGAAAAGTTTCGGCTCCACGAAGGGGCCTTTTTTAAGCGAACGGGTCATTTTTACTTGCGCCTTCTCAAAATATATTTGTCCGAGGGGTTTTTCTTTTTCCTCGTTTTGTACCCTTTTGCCAACTGCCCCCAGGGGCTGCAGGGATGCCGGCCGCCGGAGGATTTTCCTTCGCCACCACCCATCGGGTGATCCACGGGATTACGGGCTACGCCACGCACGTGGGGGCGCCGCCCCAGCCAGCGGGAACGCCCCGCTTTGCCGAGCGAAATGTTTTCATGATCCAAAACGCCGACCTGCCCCACCGTGGCGTAATTGTCCAACCGGACGAGACGAATCTCGCCGGAAGGGAGCCGCAGGTGTGCAAAATCCCCTTCTTTGGCGACGAGCTGCACCATTGCTCCAGCCGCCCGGGCCAACTGTCCACCCTTGCCGGCTTTCAGTTCGACATTGTGAACCACTGTGCCAAGCGGCAACCGGGAAAGAGGCAAGGCGTTCCCCGTGGCAATTTCTGCTCCGTCTCCGGAGGCCACTGTGCCGCCGACATTCAAACCGTCGGGCGCCAAAATGTAGCGTTTCTCCCCGTCGGCGTAATGCAAAAGGGCGATGCGGCAGGTGCGGTTCGGGTCGTATTCGATGGCGGAAACCTTGGCCGAAATTCCGGCTTTGTCGCGGCGGAGAAAATCTACCTTCCGGTACGCTTGCCGATGCCCGCCCCCCAAGTAACGGGAGGTAACCCGGCCCGTATTATTCCGACCGCCCGATTTGCGCAACGATTCCAAAAGGGATTTTTCCGGACGGACCTTCGTCAACTCCTCAAAGGTGTAGGCCGTTTTGAACCGGATCCCCGGCGTCGTCGGTTTATAGCTCTTTATTCCCATTTATCGTATGCTCCAAGCAGTCCTCACAAACTTTCAAACGCCTCGATTTTTTCATCTTTTTTTAACGTGACGACCGCCTTTTTCCAGTTCGGCCGTCTTCCCTCTTCGCGGCGGAAGCCGAACCGCTTGGTTTTCCCCCGCATCACCATCGTGGCCACGTCGTTGACGTGGACTTTGAAAAGCTGCTCTACGGCCCGTTTCACCTCGTGCTTGTTGGCATCGGGGGCCACTCGGAAAAGGTACTTGTTGTCACGTTCCTTCATCAAAACCCCTTTTTCCGTTATCAGCCGGGAGAGGATGACTTCCTTGGGATCTCTCATGAAAAATTCTCCGCGATGCTCTTATAGCCGGATTCCGTCGCCACCACCCAGTCCGCCCAGACCAAATCGTAAGGGTTGACTAACATGGCCCGTTTGGTCACCACGTTCGGGATGTTCCGGCTCGATTTCTCCAGATTGCTTTTCCCCTCCCAAAGAAACAGAACTTTCCCCTCCGAGACCCCCAGTTTGCTGAACAGTTGGGCAATCGTCTTAGTTTTGGGAGTCTCCAAATCGAAATCCTGAACCACCAAAAATTTTTCCTCCGCCGCCTTGGCCGAAAGAGCCGACTTCAAGGCCGCCCGGCGCATTTTTTTAGGCAGCGACATTCGCCAATCCTTGGGGTCCGGTCCAAAGGCCCGTCCGCCGCCAACCCAAACGGGCGAGGTGTTGGAGCCGGCTCGCGCCCGGCCGGTTCCCTTCTGCCGCCAGGGCTTGATCCCGCCGCCGGACATCTCCGCCCGGCTTTTCACCATCGAAGTCCCCTGCCGCTGGTTTGCCAGATAGGTCACCACGGCCTGATGCAAAACCGCCCCGTTCGGCTTCTGGGCAAAAAGCTCCTCTTTCAAAGCTAACCTGGAAACCTCGTTTCCTTCTTTATTGTAAACTTTCGCTTCCGGCATCACTTTTCTTTCGGTTTCTTGAACCGCTCCGAAGCCGGTTCCACGATTTCAATCCGCACCAAGCCGTTCGGCTTTCCCGGCACGGCCCCTTTGACCAAAAGGGCGTTATGTTCCTTATCCACATCTACAACTTTCAAATTTTTCATGGTGACGGTTTGCCCACCCATCCGCCCCGCCATCCGCTGGCCGCGAAAGGTGCGGGAAGGAAAGGAGGAAGCGCCGACCGAACCCGGCGCACGGGTGCGGTCCGACTGTCCGTGGGTTTTCGGCCCGCCGGCGAAATGATGCCGCCGCACGGCCCCTTGAAATCCGAGCCCTTTGGAAGTTCCGGAGACCTTGATGATGTCCCCCGGATGCAGAACCGAAACGTCGAGCGCCTGGCCGACTTCAAAATTGTCGCCTTCTTCAAGCTTCAACTCTCCCAGCCAGCGCGCGGCTTCCAGCCCGGATTTTTTCAAATGCCCGGAAAGCGGCTGGTTGATAAGATTTTTCCGTTTTTCCCCGAAGGCCACCTGCACGGCGCGGTAACCGTCTTTTTCTTTGGTTTTGACCTGCGTAACTTTGCAGGGGCCGGCTTCGATTACGGTGACCGGCACGGCCGTCCCATCCTCGGTGAAAATCCGGGTCATTCCAACTTTTTTTCCTAAAAACTGCTTCATACTTTTATTTCCACGTCCACACCGGCCGGCAAATCCAGCTTGATTAAGGCGTCCACCGTCTGGGCGGTGGAGTCGAAGATGTCGATTAAACGTTTATGGAGACGGGTTTCAAACTGCTCGCGGGATTTTTTGTCCACGTGCGGGGAGCGCAAAACGGTGTAGAGCGTCCGCTTGGTCGGCAGGGGAAACGGCCCCACCAGCCGCGCTCCCGTGCGCAAAGCCGTCCGGGCGATTTCCTTGGCCGATTTGTCCACGGCATGATGGTCGAACCCCTTCAGCCGAATTCGTATTTTCTGTCCTTGCGGCAATGCCATACCAGTATCCTGTCTCTTCTCCTATATCTTCTATAAATTTTTGCTTTTGACTTTTTAGGAAAGAACCTCTACGTCCTATTCAATCACCTGGGCCACCACGCCGGCTCCCACCGTCCGCCCGCCTTCCCGGATGGCAAACCGCAGCTCCTTCTCCATGGCGATGGGCTGAATCAGCTCCACCTCCATCTGGATGTTGTCCCCCGGCATCACCATCTCAACCCCCGGAGGCATTTCAACCACCCCCGTAACGTCCGTCGTTCTGAAATAGAATTGCGGCCGGTACCCCT
>Ga0209172_10000704_pt1 | contig 86821 bp, 72 predicted proteins | sample LarsenN4metaG_FD_184113 | JGI IMG/M metagenome (GOLD analysis project Ga0209172, IMG submission 184113) | Hot spring sediment bacterial and archeal communities from British Columbia, Canada, to study Microbial Dark Matter (Phase II) - Larsen... ... | reverse complement strand
ACGCTCTCGGCTCCAGAACTGACAACGTTGATCTCCTGATTCCCATCCATCTTCCGTTCTCCTTGAAAAAAGATGGGTGGGGAAAATTCGTTTCCCATTCTGGGGATTTTAGGGTTCCCACTGACACGCGACGAGCAACTGAGCGCCGCATCGCAAAACCTCCTGAATGAGGCGAAACTGATCGCCGCCCGGCAGCAGCGCATTGCCGCGAGCGCCGACGCCATTTTGACCGGGCTGATGCAGCATCCGGATTTGCGCCGGGGTGTCTCCGCCGAGGCCTGCTCGCGGATCTTCGCGGCCATCCCGCAAGAGGAAGCGGCCTTCGTTCAGGCGGGGATGACGCAGCCCGACGGCGTGGTGGCCTGTAGCGCGGTACCTGCCGAAGGCGAGGTCAGCTTAGCCGACCGCGACTGGTTCCAGCAGGCCCTGCAGTCGCACGGCATGGTCGTCAGCGAAGTGCTGCAGGGCCGTGTCATCAAGCGGCCGAGCATCGTCTTCGCCAAGGCGCGGCGCGACGAGGCCGGGCGCGTGGCGGCCGTCTTCTACCTGGGGCTGAACCTGGAATGGCTGCACCGGCAACTGGCCGCGGCCGGCTTGCCGGAAGGCGCCCGGCTGGTGGTCGTGGACGCCGAGGGTATCTTGGCCGTGCGCTATCCCGACCCGGAAGGCTGGGTCGGCAAGAGTGTCGAAAGTCTGCCGCTATGGCGGGCCATTCAGGCAGCGGGTGGTGAAGGCGTGGACGAGCACCGGGGCGTGGATGGAGTGCAACGGATTTCGGGCTTCACCCCGCTGCTGGACACGGTCTCCGGCCGCATGACCCTGTGGCTGGGCGTGCCGAAGGCGCAAGTGCAAGCCCGCGCGCAACGCCGATTGTGGCTCGGCTTCGCCCTCGCGCTGGCGGTGCTCGTCGCCACGCTGGGGCTGACCCTCGTGGGCGGCGACCGGCTGGTGGTGCGCCCCCTGCTCGCGCTGTCGCGGGCGGCGGAGCGCCTGCGCGCCGGCGAGATCGGCGTCCGCAGCGGGCTGCCGCACACCGCCGACGAGATCGGCCGGCTGGCGCGGACGCTGGATGAAGCGGCGGCCACGCTCGAGGACCGCGAGCGGCGGCTCGCCCGGGCCTTGGCCGAGCGTGAACGGCAGGCAAGGCAAACCAGTCTGATCCTCGCCTCGGCCGGCGAGGGCATCTTCGGCCTGGACATCGAAGGGCGCGCCACGTTCGTCAACCCGGCCGGCGCGGCGATGCTGCAATGGACGGCTGAAGAACTGCTCGGCCAAATCATGCATGAGCTGCATCATCACACCCGCGCCGACGGCACGCCCTATCCGCGCGAGGCCTGCCCCGTCTACGCCGCCTACCGCGACGGCGTCGCCCATCGCGTGGCCGATGAGGTGTTCTGGCGCAAGGACGGCACGAGCTTCCCCGTCGAGTATGTCGCCACGCCGATCCGCGACGAGCGGGGCGAACCGGCGGGCGCGGTGGTGAGCTTCAGTGACATCAGCGAGCGCAAGCAGGCGGAGGCAGCGCTGCGCGCCAGCGAGGCACAGCTGCATGCGATCGTCGAGAACCTGACCGAGGGTCTGGCCATTTCCGATCTCGACGGCCGGTTGCTGCACTTCAACCGCGCCGCGCTGAACCTGCATGGGTTTGCCACGCTGGAAGAATCCCGCCGGCGCCTGCCCGAGTTCGCCGACACCTTCGAGCTCTCGGCCCCGGACGGCACGGTTTTGCCGCCGGGGGAATGGCCGCTCGCCCGCATCCTGCGCGGCGAGAATCTGCGCGACACGGAGCTTGGCATCCGGCACCTGCACGCCGGCTGGCAAAAAGTCTTCGAGTACGGCGGCACGCTGGTTCGCGCTGCCGCCGGCGAGCCGCTGATGGCGATCGTCACCATCAGGGACGTGACCGAGAAGAAGCGCATGGGGCGCGAACTCGAGGACTATCGCCAACATCTCGAAAAGCTGGTGGCGGAGCGCACCGCGAAGCTGGAACGCCTGCTCGCCGAGCGCCAGGACTTCCTCGCCACGGTGAGCCACGAGATCCGCACCCCGCTCAGCGGGCTGCTGGGCATGCTCGAGCTGCTGTCGCTGTCGAATCTCTCCGTCGACTAGCGCCATGAGCTGGCCGTCGCGCGCGATTCGGGCAGGGCGCTCACGCGCATCATCGACGACGTCCTCGACTATTCCAAGATCGAGGCGGGCAGGCTCGCGCTCTCGCCCGAGCCGGAAAACCTGACGGCGCTGGTCGGGTCGGTGCGCGACGCCTATCTCGCCGCCGCCAGCGCCAAGGGCATTGCGCTGACGAGTTTCGTCGATCCGCGCCTGCCGGCCGCGGTCGTGATGGACCGCATGCGCGTGCAGCAGATCCTCTCGAACTTCGTTTCCAACGCGCTCAAGTTCACCGCCGAGGGCTATGTCGAGATCCGCGCCGAATGGCTGGAGGGCGAGGCGGAAAAGGTGACCGTGAAGCTTGCGGTGCGCGACACCGGCATCGGCATCGCGCCCGAGGCGCAGGCCCGGCTCTTCGAGCGCTACGCCCAAGCCGATGCGACCACCGCGCGCCGCTATGGCGGCACCGGGCTCGGGCTGGCGATCTGCAAGCGCCTCGTCGAGCTGATGGGCGGCGCGATCGGCGTCGAATCGCAACCGGCGCGGGGCAGCACCTTCTTCGTGACCCTGAGCCTGCCGGTCGCGGAAGCCGCCGCCGCGCCCGCGCCGGCGCCCGCCGCGGTGCTGCGCCAGCTCGATTCCGGCGGCCGGCCGATCCTGGTGGCCGAGGACCACCCCACTAACCGCGCGCTGATCGCGCGCCAGATGGCGATCCTCGGCCTGCCGGTGGAGCTGGCCGAAAACGGCCGCCAGGCGCTCGCCAAATGGAAACACGGCGACTACGCCCTGATCCTCAGCGACGTGCACATGCCCGAGATGGACGGCTTCGAGCTCGCCCGGGCGGTGCGGGAGATCGAAACGAAGGAAGGACGCAAGCGCACGCCGATCCTCGCCTGGAGCGCGGCGGCGATGGCCGAGGAAGTGGCGCGGGCGCATGCCGCGGGCATGGACGACGTGCTGGTGAAGCCCGCCGAACTCGCCGAGTTGCGGCGGGTGCTCTCGCGCTGGCTGCCGTTTGCCGCGATGAATGGGCCGGTGCCGGCCGCCGATGCGGTGCTCGATCCCAGCGTGCTCGGCCAACTGGCCAAAGACGCCGACGAAGAGCGTCTGATCCTCGCCGACTTCGTGCACCATACCCGGATGAATCTCGAGGCACTCGGCGCAGCCCTGGCCGCGGAGGACGCGGATACAGCCGCCCGTCAGGCGCACCGCATCAAGGGGGCCTCCGGGATGGTCGGGGCAAGACAGCTCGCCGCGCGCGCGGCGCAGGCGGAAGATGCCGCGCGGCGGCAGGACCTTGCCGGGGTCCGCGCGCGCCTCGCCGAGATGCAAGCCGATCTGGCGGAGATTGCGGCCCGTTGCGCTCCGCAGGCCGAACCCGCCTCGGCCGCGCCGGCCGAGAGCGCGCCGGTGTGGGATGGCTCGGTGCCCGCCGCGATGGTGGGCGAATCGAAGGCGCTGCAGCGCGAGATGATCGAAAGCTTCCTCGCCCACGCCGCGGAGACCTTGAGCGACATGCGCATGGCTTACGAGAAACGCGAAGCGCGGCCGCTCGCGCGCGCCGCCCGCAAGCTCGATTCCGCCGCCCGCGCGATCGGCGCCCTGGAACTGGCCGGGCTCGCCGCGCGGCTGGAAGCGGCGGGCAACAATTCCGACTGGACCGCGGCGGAGACCGCGCATCGGGCGCTCGACGGCGCCTGGAGGCGGCTCGCACAGCGGCTCGAAAGGCAATAGCCATGACCTTCCCGCTACCCATCCTCCTCGTCGAAGACGACGACTTCCAGCGCCGCGTGCTCGCCCGGATGCTCGTTGCGCTGGGCGCCCCATCGGTGCTCGAGGCGGCCAACGGCCGCGCGGCGCTCTCGCTTCTCGAAGACGGCGCGAGGCCGGGGCTCGCGATCTGCGATCTGGAGATGCCGGAGATGGACGGCATGGCGTTCATCCGGCACCTGGGCAAACTCGCGCCCGAGGTGCCGGTGATCATCGCCAGCGCGCTCGATCCGGCGCTCCTCGGTTCGGTGGCGAAGATGGCCGATGCCTACGGCGTGCGCCTGCTCGGCGTGCTGGAAAAACCGGTCGCGCGCGTGCATCTGGCGCAGCTTCTCGCCGCCAGGGAGGGCACCGCGCGGCGCGCGCGCGCCGCATCGCCCGCGCCGGATTTCACGCTCGAGGAAATCGAGGCCGGCATCGCCCGGCGAGAATTCATCGCCTTATTCCAGCCCAAGGTGAACATGCAGACGGGCGCCGTGGCGGGCGCCGAGGCGCTCGCGCGCTGGCAGCACCCGAGCCACGGCATCGTCGGGCCTTATGCCTTCATCCTGACGCTGGAAAAGGCCGACCGGATCGATGCGCTCACCTTCCTGATGCTGGAGCAGGCGGCGCGCGCCTCGCGCCGGCTGCGCGAGGCGGGCGCGGAGATCACCGTTTCGGTGAACCTTTCCACCACCTCGATGGCCGACGTGACGCTCGCGGACCGGGCGACGGAGATCGTCGCCGGCAGCGGCGCCGATCCCGCGCACCTGGTGCTGGAAATCACTGAGACCGCGGCGATGACCGCGCTCGCCCCCGCGCTGGAAAACTTCACGCGGCTGCGCATGAGGGGCTTTGGTCTCTCCCTCGACGACTACGGCACCGGCTTTGCGAGCCTCGCGCAACTGGCGCGCGTGCCCTTCACCGAACTCAAGATCGACCAGGGTTTCGTCACCAGCTGCGGCGACAATCGAGCCGCGCAGGTGATCGTCGAGGCGAGCCTCGCCCTCGCGCGGGGTCTCAAGCTGAAGGCGGTGGCCGAGGGGATCGAAACCCGCGCCGACTGGGAGGCGCTGAAGGCGATGGGCTGCGATCTGGCGCAGGGCTATTTCATCGCCCGGCCGATGGACGAGGCGGCGTGCCTCGCGTTCTGCCGCGCCCACGCCGGCGGCTGGCGCGCGGCGTGACCGCCCCCGCGCCCTGCGCGAGGGCCGCTCACCGCCCGGGCAAGGGCCCTTGGGCGCGGTTCCCGCGCGCCGCGAACGCGATGAATTCGTCGAGCGGCAGCGGCTTGCTGACGAGGTGGCCCTGCATCTCGTCGCAGCCGGCTTGCGCGAGAAAGCGCGCCTGTGCCTCGGTCTCGACGCCCTCGGCGACGCTGCGCATGCCGAGCGAGCGCGCGAGCGAAACGACGGCGCGCACGAGCTCGGCGGATTTGGCGTCTTCCAGCATCGCGCTGACGAACGCGCGGTCGATCTTCACCGACTGCGCCGGGATCCGGGCGAGGTAGGCGAGCGAGGAATAGCCCGTGCCGAAATCGTCGATCGCGAGCGAAAAACCCGCGGCGCGGAGCGCTTCGAGCTTGGCGAGCACGGCCCGGGGGTCTTCCATCGCCACCGACTCGGTGATCTCCAGCTCGATGGCCCGCGGGCCGGGGCCGCTGCTGGCGGCGCGCGCGGCGGCGGCCGCGAAATCGGGCTCGCGCAACTGCACCGCCGAGACGTTGACCGCGATGCGCAGTCCGGGAAAACCCGCGCCGGCCATGGCTTGCGCGTCGTCGGCGGCCTGGCCGATCGCCCACGTGCCCGCCCGGAGGATGAGGTGCGTCTCCTCCAATAGCGGGATGAAATCGGCCGGCGGGACGAGCCCGCGCTGCGGGCTTTGCCAGCGCATCAGCGCCTCCGCGCCGGTGAGCGTACGCGTGCGCAGGTCCACCTTGGGCTGATAGTACAGCCGCAGCTCCCGGTTCTCGAGCGCGCGCCGCAGGTCCGCTTCGAGCGCGAGCCGGTTGCGAACGGACTCGCCGCTCCGCGGATCGAACAACCGGTAGCGGTCCCCGCGCTTTTTCGCCTCGGCGAGCGCGGTCTCCGCGCTCTGGTGGAGCGCCTCGACGCTGGCGCCGTCCCTTGGATAGACGGCGATGCCCCCGCGCGCCTCCAGCACCGTCATCTGGCCGCCCGCGGCGAAGGGCTCGCGGAAGCACGCTGCGGCGATCCGCTCGTAGGCGCGCACGGCTTCTTCCTCGTTGGCGAGCCTGGGGACGATGACCGCGAACTGGTCGGCGCCGGTCCTCGAAAGCAGGGCGGCATCGAACGTGCGCTCGAGCCGCTCGCCGATCTCCCGCAGCACCTCGTCCCCGGTGTGCCGGCCCAGGGCGGCATTGACAAACTTGAAACCCACGGGATCGAGGAGCAGCAGGGCAAGCTTTCCGCCCGCCCGGCCCGCCCCGGCCATGTGCTGGGCGAGACGGTCCACGAACAACGTCCGGTTGGCGAGCCGCGTGAGCGTGTTGTGGTAGGTGAGGTAGTTGAGCCGCTCTTTCCTTCTCGATGTGGTCGAGCGCGAAGGCGATGTCGCCTGCGACTTCCTCGAGCAGCGCCATCTCCTCGCGGTCGAAGCCGCGGCGGTCGAACGCATGCAGGGCGAGCACCCCGCGCGCCTCGCCGCCGACGACGAGCGGGAGCATCGCGAACGCGCGCACGCCGTGCCGGAGAAATTCCGCCCGGAACGGCATGTCCGGCGCTGTGGCGACGTCGGTCACGACCACCGGCCGGGCGGTCAGCACCGCGCGCGCGGCGGGGCCGGGGCTTTTCGATTCCGCACTGAGCGACAGGCGATCGCCCGCCTGTTCGAGAAAGTCGCCCATCGCGCCGGCCGAGGCGGCGGGCTCGATCCGCGTGCGCTCGCGGTCGGCGAGCCCGATCCAGGCCAGGGTGTAGCCGCCGGGGTCGAGCGCGATGCGGCAGGCCTCCTCCAGCAGCGCCTTGCGGTCGCGGGTGCGCACGATGAGGGCGTTGATCCGGCTCAGCACCGTCTGGATCCGGGCAAGCTTCGCCACCCGCTCCTCGGCGCGGTTGGCCGCGCGCGCGAGGAACCAAAGGAGGACAAGGACCAGGATCACGCCGACGACGGCGTGGATGCCGACGCCGAACGCGGTGTCGTACCAGCCCAGGTGCTCGCCGTGCAGCCGCAGCAGCGCGAGCGCGGGGAGCGTGACGAAGATGGCGAGCGCGAGGCGCCGCGCGAGGCGGGCGCTCTGCGTGCCGGCCGCGAATTCCCTCATCCAGCCGCGCCCGGCGCGCGCCGCGAGCAGTCCAAGGGCCAGGGCAAACACGGCAAGCGCGCCGTTGATCGGCATGGACGAAAAGGCGCGCACGCGGTACAGGGCCTGCACGTCGAGCAGGTAGCCCATGAGGGCGGTGAGCCCAAGCGCCCCGAGGACCGCGGCGAGGGTCTGACCCGTGCGCGCCGCGGGTTCCCGCTCGAGCGCGAGGAGTGCCAGCGCCGCGCCGGCAAGAACGAACCCGGCGGCAGCGCCGGGCGACATGCGGCCAAGGTCGGTCGTCTGGATCGCCCCGGCGGCTTCCCGGAAGAGGAGCTGGTCGATGCCCGCGTTCCAGCCGAACAAGTCCTGCGCGAGCGTGACCGCGCCCACAAGCGCCACGAACCCGGCGAGCGCGAGCGCGCCGTTGCGCGCTGCGGCCGATGGGCGCGCGTTGATGAGAAGCAGCGCCGCCCCCGAGAGTGCGAAGCAGGCGGCGGCATTCGCCTTCATCGTCGCGTAGCCGGGCAGGACGCTCGCGAGCCGCGGCAGATCGAACACCCAGCCCGCCAGCGCCAGCAGGCCGACCGCGATGCACGAGGCGCCCGCGAGGCGCGATCCGGCCGCGAACCGGCGCTCAACCGGCGTCGGGGCGGAGGTCACGGTTCCCGTTCGCCGGCAGGCAGACATATGACGTCATCATGCCGCGTAAATTTCCCGGGTGCGTTCTCGATGATACAAGAGCGCCTCACAAAATGACCGTTTGCCCTTCGACGCAGCTCAGGGCAGGCTGTCGAAGGGAACCATGAACGGCGCGAGTTCACGTTATGTCAATGGTTCTCTAACCTGCATTATTCATGAACACTATGAAAACGCGCGACAGTGTGTCAATCGTTCTTCGAGGTTCATGAATAATCCGGGCTAAGAATTCAGGAGGGCGGTTTCTTGCCGGGAACGTAATCGTCCGGCGCGCCGGGCGGGATCGGCGGATGCGCTTTCAGGCTCTGCTGGAGCTCGTGAATCATGCGCCGCATCGGCGTGCGCGCCCAGCTCGCCGCGGTGTGCACGTCGGTCTCTTCCTTGGGATCCTGGATGAGATTGAAGAGGTACGGCGACTCGAGGTGATGCGGCCCGGCGTTCGGCTCGGGTTCCCAGACGAGATGCATCTTCCAGTTGCGCCATTTGACCGCGCGCAGCTCGTTCTTGATGTAGAAGACGAAGCCCTCGCGCTTCGACTTTTCCCGCGTGCCCATGAAGAAGTCGAGCTGGTCCACGCCATCGATCGGACGATCCTGCGGTATGCGGGCACCGGCCACGCGCGCGAGTGTGGTGTAGAGATCGGCGACATGCACGATTTCGTTGCTCACCCGACCCGCCGGGACTTGACCCGGCCAGCGCACGATGCAGGGCGCGCGCAATCCGCCTTCCATCGCGGTGTGATAGGTGCCGGTCCACGGTCCTGCGGTGCCGCGCCAGAAACGCCGGAACTCAGGTCCGTTGTCGCTCGCGAAAACCACCAACGTTTTCTCGGCGATGCCCAGCGTGTCGATTTCGTCCAGGATCTCGCCGACGCGATGATCCATCTCCGCCAGTGCATCGGCAAAATCTCCGGCGCCCGTGCGACCCGCGAAGTCGGGATGAGGCAGCGTCGGATAGTGGAGCTGCGTGATCGGTACGTAGGCGAAGAACGGCTTCGCGGCCTTGACCTGGCGCCGCATGAACTGGCGCGTGCGGGCCGTGAGTTCCGCGTCGATCAGCCGGCGCGCGTCGAGATCGTACACCTTCACGTTCTGCGCCTGCTCGCCCTTGCGCGCCTCCATGATCCACGGCAGCGGCACGACGTCCGGATCGAAGCCGGGCGAGCTCGTGAACATGCTCTCGTTGCTCGTGCGCGGGATGCCGTACCACTCGTCGAAGCCGCGCTCGTGCGGCAAGCGGCCCGGGCGGTCGCCGAGGTGCCACTTGCCGTAGATCGCCGTCGCATGGCCCTGCGCCGAGAAGAGCTGCGCGAGCGTCACTTCCCACGGGTGCAGGCCCTGCGGCAAGCCCGCCGGGACCGACTGCATCGCGCCGGTGCGGATCGGATGTCGCCCGGTCATCAGCGCCGAACGGGTCGGCACGCAATCGCTCTCGACGTTGAAGTTGAGGAGCTTGAGGCCCTCGGACGCGAGCCGGTCGATGCGCGGCGTCGGCGCGCCGCGCAATTCGCCGCCGCCATAACAGCCGAGCTCACCCCATCCGAGATTGTCGGCGAGTATCAGAACGACATTCGGCAGCTCCGCCATATCCGGCGCCTCCTCGGTTATCATGACGACAAGCGTGCTCGCGCAGTATAACAATCGGATGCGCGGCGATCGGGAGGAATCACATGTTGCAGCGATTATGTCTCGCCACCGCCACCGCGCTGATCGCGGCTTCGGTTGCGATACCGGCGGTCGCGCAAAGCTGGCCGACGCGCCCACTGCGCATACTCGTCGGCTTCGCGCCCGGCGGGACCAGCGACGTCTCCGCGCGCATGGTGGGCGACATCGTGTCGAAGGAGCTGGGGTAGTCGGTGATCATCGACAACCGCCCCGGTGGGGCCGGCAGTCTCGCGATCGAGGCGATGCTGCGGGCGGCGGACGGCCACACCTTCGTCGTCGGATCCGATTCGTCGTTCTATCAGCCGGTGCTCAGGCCCTCGCTCGCGTATCGCACCGAGCGCGACCTGCGGCCGGTGACGATACTCACCAATCAGCCGATCGTGATCGCGGTTCATCCTGCGCCCGGCTGGACGTCCGTCGCGGATCTGCTCAAGGCAGCGAGGGCGCGTCCCGGCGAAATCGCGTATGCGCTCTCGTCCGCGACCGGTACTCAGGCCGTGGCGGCGGGCGTGTTTTTCCGCATGGCCAAAGTGAAAATGGTAGGCGTCCCGTACAAGGGCGGCGGGCAGGCGGTCGTCGATCTCCTGAGCGGGCAGGTGCCGGTGGGCGTGCTCGGCACGACACCGGTCGTGCCGCATGCGAAGGCGGGGAAGGTGCGGCTCCTTGCGGTGACATCGAAAACGCGCGCGAAGACGCTGCCTGACGTGCCCGCGCTCGCCGAAGTCGGTTTCCCCGAGATGGACATGTCGCAGTGGTTCGGCGCCGTGGCGCCGGCCGGCACCCCCGACGAAGTTGTCGCGCGGCTCGCGGCCGCGATCAACAAGGCGCTCGCCGACCCGAGGAACGCGCAGCGTCTTTTCGATGTCGGCCTCGAAGTGGTCGGCGGCTCGCCGCAGGATATGGGGCGGCGCATGAAAGCAGAGACGATCGTCTGGGCGAAAGCCGCGAAGGAAGCCGGGCTCGTCGAGAAGTGATCCGAAAGCGAAACCATGAACGACAAGCGTCCCAACATCCTCCTCATCACCTCCGATCAGCAGCGTGCCGATTGCAACGGCTTCGAGAACCGCTTGATCCGGACGCCGCACATCGATCGGCTCGCGCGTGAAGGCACGCGCTTTTCCGCGTGCATCACACCGAACCTCGTATGCCAACCTTCGCGCGCATCGATCCTCACCGGATTGCTGCCGCTCACGCACGGCGTGTGGGACAACGGTGTCGATCTCGAGCCGGACGTCGGCGCGCAGGGTTTCGCCGGCATGCTCGCTCGCGCGGGCTACGACACCGCGTTCATCGGCAAGGCGCACTTCGCGACCAAATCGACGTTCGCTCCGACCGGCACGCCGGAATGCAACAAGAGCCAGGCGCGCTACGGCCCCGACTGGCGCGGCCCGTACATGGGCTTTCAGTACGTGGAGCTTTGTGTGCTGGGCCATCTGCACCGCACGCGCCCGCTCGAGCGTCCGCCAGCGGGCCATTACGAGCGCTGGCTCGCCGCGCGTGGCGCGAACGAGGACGGCCTCAAGCTGTGGGCCGCCGAGACGCGAGCCGGAACGGGCGCGGCGCAAACGTGGTACTCGGCGTTGCCGGTCGCGTGGCACTCGAGCACGTGGCTCGGCGACCGCACGGTGCGCTGGCTCGCCGATCGCCCCAGGGGTCGGCCCTTCTGCGCGTGGATCTCGTTTCCCGACCCGCATCATCCCTTCGACTGTCCCGAACCGTGGAGCCTCATGTACGACCCGAAGGACATGCCGCTGCCGGTGAACCGCAGGAAGGATCTCGAGCGCCGGCCGTGGTGGCACAAGGCATCGCTCGAGAGCACGCCGCAGCTTTCCGATCCGACGATGCTCAAGTTCCGCGCCGAGGGCTCGCGCATGCCGGACCAGACCGACGCGCAGCTCGCCGAGATGACGGCGAACTACTACGGCATGATCTCGCTCATCGACCACAACGTCGGCAGGATCCTGACCGCGCTCGACGAGCTCGACCTTTCCCGCGACACCCTCGTCATCTACACCACCGACCACGGCGAGATGCTCGGCAACCACGGCCTCTATCTCAAGGGGCCGACGCCGTACGAGGACTTGTTGCGCGTGACGCTCGTCGTGCGCGGACAGGGTGTGGTGAGCGGTGCGAAGGTCGGCGAGCCGGTGTCCACGCTCGATCTGGCTTCCACGATGTACGACTACGCCGGCGTCCAGGCGCCGCGTCCGCTGCAGGGCCGGAGCCTGAAGCCGCTCCTTTCGGGATCTCCGGAAACGCGCGAGGCGGCGTACAGCGAGTGGCACGTCCATCCTTCGCGCTGCGGCGTCGCGCTGAAGCTGCGCACCATCCGCACGAAGACCCACAAGTGCACGTTCGAGCTCGAATCGGGAGCCGGCGAGCTTTACGATCTCGTGAACGACCCGAACGAGATGCGCAACCTCTTCGACGACCCGTCGTATTCCGGCCTGAAGAAACAGTTCGAGGAGCTCCTGCACGCGCGTCCGGGAAATTATCGTGAGGACCTGCCCGAGCCGATCGGCATGGCGTAGGCTCGTCTTCCCGGGAACTGCGGTAACGACCGACCCCTCGTCTTGTGGCGATTGCGTAATCTTCGACCCTCGTCTTCCCGGCGAAAGCCGGGATCCAGGCATGTGCGACTCAACGAGCGGCGGCTCTCGTATATGCGACCTCCGGAGATCGTAGGACGCCCGGTTCGGCGCACGCCAAAGTCGCGCCGTTTTTCTGCAATAATGCCGGCTATCTTCCCGCAGTCCCGATCATGCGCGTAGGCCTCTTCGTCACCTGCCTCGTCGATCTGGTGCGCCCGCGCATCGGTTTCGCCGCGCTCGCGCTGCTCGAGGCGGCCGGTTGCGAGGTGACGGTGCCGCGAACGCAGACCTGCTGCGGGCAGCCCGGCTACAATTCCGGCGATCGCAGGACGGCGCTCGCGCTCGCGCGCAAGGTGTTGGATGAATTCGAGGGCTGCGATTACGTGGTGGCGCCGTCGGGATCGTGCGCCGGCATGATTCGCACGCATTATCCCGATCTTTTTTCCGGAGAGCCGGATCGCGAACGTGCCGCGCGGCTCTGCGAGCACACGTATGAGCTGACCGATTTTTTGGTGAATGTCGCTAAGCTGGAGCGCGTTCCCGGCAGCTTCGGCGGTGTGGTGACGTATCACGATTCGTGCGCGGGCTTGCGCGAGCTGGGCGTCAAGGCGCAGCCCCGTGCGCTGCTCGCGAAAGTGAGCGGCCTCACGCTGAAGGAAATGGACGAGGCCGAGGTGTGCTGCGGCTTCGGTGGTGCGTTTGCGGTCAAGTTCGGCGACATTTCGTCGCACATCGCGGATCGCAAGTGTGCCAACGTTGCGGCGACGGGCGCGGACGCCCTCGTGCTCGGCGATCTGGGCTGCATGCTCAACATCGAGGGGCGCTTGCGGCGGCGCGGCGACATGAAGACGAAGGTGCTGCACGTGGCCGAGGTGCTGGCGGGCGTGTCGGAGTAGAAAGGCATCGCTTCTCTGGATTCCGGCTTTCGCCGGAATGACGAGACGCGGCTTTCGGCGGAGTGACGAGAGGAGGCTTTCGCCGGAATGACGAGACGCGGCTTTCGGCGGAGTGACGAGAGGAGCCTTTCTCCGGAATGACGAGACGCGGCTTTCGGCGGAGTGACGAGAGGAGCCTTTCGCCGGAATGACGAGACGCGGCTTTCGGCGGAGTGACGAGAGGAGGCTTTCTCCGGAATGACGAGACGCGGCTTTCGGCGGAGTGACGAGAGGAGCCTTTCTCCGGAATGACGAGAGTCGGCTTTCGCCGAGATGACGACAGCGGGGATTGCGCAAGGGCGGAAGGATGAGATGAAGATTGCGATCATGGGTTCGGGCGGCGTCGGCGGCTACTTCGGTGCGCGGCTCGCACAGGGCGGATGCGACGTGCACTTCATCGCGCGCGGGATGCACTATGCCGCGATGCGCGAGCACGGGCTCAAGGTGGAAAGCGGATTGGGCGATATTCTGATCAAGCCCGTGAAGGTCACCGACGACCCGCGGACGCTGCCGAAAGTCGATCTCGTCTTTTTCTCGGTCAAGATGTGGGATACCGAAGCCGCCGCGCGCACGCTCACTTCGCTCTTCGGCGCCGATACCGGCATCGTGTCTTTCCAGAACGGCGTGCGGAAGGACGAGATCCTGCGCGGCGTCTTCGGCGAGAGCGCGGTAATGGGTGGCGTGGGGTACATTGCCACGGCGATCGCGCGTCCGGGCGTCATCAGGCACACCGGCACGCTGCAGCGGCTCGTGTTCGGCGAATACGACGGCACGCGCTCGCCGCGCGCCGAAGCGCTCCTCGCGGCATGCCGCGCAGGCGGCATCGACGCCGAGCTCTCCACCGATATCCGCCGCCAGATCTGGGAGAAGTTCGTGTTCCTGGTGGGGCTGTCGGGAACGACCTCCACCATGCGCAGGCCGATCGGCGCGGTGCGGGCAAATCCACGCACGCGCGATTTTCTGCTCGATCTCATGCGTGAGGTCGTCGCGGTGGGCCGCGCGCAGGGTGTCGCTCTCGATGCGGACTACGCGGAGAAGCGCCTCGCCTTCTGCGACAGCCTGCCCGAGGACATGACCTCTTCCATGCACCACGATCTCGAGCGCGGCAATCCGCTCGAAGTGGAATGGTTGAGCGGAGACGTTGTGCGGATGGGTGAGAAACTCGGCGTTCCGACCCCGGCCAACCGGGCGGTCCGCGACATCCTCACGCTGCATGCGGCCGGCCGGAAGGGCTGACGTGAGCGCGCCGCGGCTTACGGTACGGCGGTTGCGCACGCAAGCGGTGAAGGTGCCGATGACCTACGCCCTCGGGACGAGCGCCGCGACGGTGCGGGAAGCGCCGCTCATGCTGTTCGATCTCGAAACCGAAGAGGGCGTCACCGGGCACGCGTATCTTTTCTGCTACGTGCCGGCTGCCGCGCCGGCGATCGCGAGCATCTCCGCGGAGGTCGAGCGCGCGGTGAAGGGCGATCGCGTGGCGCCGCTCGATCTGTGGGCTAAGCTGGCCAAGCGCTACACCCTGATCGGCGTGCAGGGGATCGTGCGCATGGCGCTGGCAGCGCTCGACGTCGCGGCGTGGGACGCGCTCGCCAAGGCAGCCGGACGCCCGCTCGTCGAATACCTCGGCGGATCGGTGCGGAAGATACGCGCCTACAACAGTTGCGGGCTCGGGCTCATGGCACCGAACGAAGTCGCGGACGAAGCGGAGAAGCTCCTCGCGAACGGCTTCCGCGCGATGAAGTTGAGGCTCGGCTATCCGACGCTCGCGGCGGATCTCGCGGCGCTCAACGCGGTGCGAAGCCGCGTGCCCCACGATATTGCGATCATGGTCGATTTCAATCAGGCGCTCAGCGTCGCAGAAGCGCTCCGCCGCGGGCGCGCGCTCGACAGCGAAGGCGTGTACTGGATCGAAGAGCCGATCCGCCACGACGATTACGCAGGCTGCGCCAGGCTCGCGCGCGAGCTCACGACGCCGATCCAGATCGGAGAGAACTTCTCCGGGACACGCGCGCTTGAGGACGCGCTCGACGCCGGCGCGTGTGACTACGTCATGCCGGATCTCGAGCGCATCGGCGGCGTCACCGGCTGGCGCGACGCGGCCGGCATCGCCGCCGCGCGCGGGATCGAGATGTCCTCGCACCTCTTCCCGGAGGTGAGCGCGCATCTCCTCGCGGTGACGCCGACCCGCCACTGGCTCGAGTACGTGGACTGGGCGAACGCGATCCTCGAGGAGCCGCTCGCGATCGTGGACGGGGAAGCGGTGATCCCGCAGCGCCCCGGCACGGGCCTCGCTTGGGATGCGGACGCGGTGGCGCGCTATCGCATGGAATAGACGGCAGCCGAATGCAAGTCACTTCGATGCACTTCAAGGCGCGCGCCGGCGAGAAGCTCGCCGACGCGAAGCTCCAGGCCGCGCTCAGGAAGCTGCAGACCAATTTCGTGCGGGGACGCGCCGAGCGCGTGGCCGAGCTCGAGAATTTCCCGGCGATCCGCGAAGCCGGCGCCGCCATCCGCGACCGCGCGCTCGCGAACCTCGACCTCTATCTCGCGGAATTCGAGCGCAACGCGACGCAGGCGGGCGCGGTCGTGCACTGGGCGGAAACGACGGCCGACGCCAACCGCATCGTGTGCGAGATCGCCGCGCGGCACGGCGTGAGAAAGATCGTCAAGTCGAAGTCGATGGTGAGCGAGGAGTGCAATCTCAACGAAGCGCTCGAAGCCGCCGGCTACGAAGTGGTCGAGACCGATCTCGGCGAATACATCCTGCAGCTCGCGCACGAGCCGCCGTCGCACATCGTCGCGCCGGTGGCGCACAAGACGCGCGACCAGATTTCCGACCTCTTCGCCGAAAAGCATCAACGCCCGCGCAAGACCGACATCGCGCAGTTGACGCGCGAGGCGCGCGAAATATTGCGCCCGCATTTCCTCTCCGCGGACATGGGTATCTCGGGTGCCAACTTCATCGTGGCGGAGACCGGCTCGACGCTGATCGTGACCAACGAGGGCAACGGCCGCATGGTGACGACGCTGCCCCGCGTGCACGTCGCGATCACCGGCATCGAAAAGGTCGTGCCGACGCTCGAGGACGTGGCGACGCTCATCCGGCTGCTGCCGCGCCACGGCACCGGACAGACGATCACGAATTACGTCTCGGTGACGACCGGCGTCAGGCGCGAGGGCGATCCCGACGGTCCGGACCACTTCCACGTCATCCTGCTCGATGGCGGGCGCACGCGTCTGATCGGCGGCGACCTGCAGCCGATGCTGCGCTGTATCCGCTGCGGGGCGTGCATGAACCACTGTCCGGTCTATCAGAGTGTCGGGGGACACGTGTATGGCTGGGTCTATCCCGGGCCGATGGGCTCGGTGCTGACGCCGAGCTACGTCGGCCTCGAGAACGCGCGCGACCTCCCCAACGCCGCGACCTTCTGCAACCAGTGCGGCGTGGTGTGCCCGGTCAAGATCCCGCTGCCCGATCTCATGCGGAAACTGCGCGAGCGCGAGTTCGAAGCGCGCCTCAAACCCCGGAGCGAGCGCTTCGCGCTCGCCGCGTGGAGCTGGCTCGCGCAGCGCCCGGCGCTCTACGCGTGGGCGACGCGCATCGGCGCGCGCGTCCTCGCCGCGATGGGCGGGAAGGCGAAATTGATACACAATCTGCCCTTGGGCCGCGGATGGACGGGCGGGCGCGATTTCCCCGCGCCGGCGGGCCGCACTTTTCGCGAGTTGTACGCTTCCAGACTGAACGACAGGAGAGAAGGATGAACCGACCGGCTGACGATCCAGCCATTGCCACGGTGTCGATGTGGGTGAACGGCGCGAAGCAGGGCGCACAGAGCCCGCGCTACGGCGAAGTGACCAATCCGGCCACCGGCGCCGTCACGAAACGCGTGCCGTTCTGCAATCGCGCCGATATCGACCGGGCGGTTGCCTCGGCGCAGGCCGCTTTCCCTGCGTGGCGCGATACGCCGCCGCTGCGCCGCGCGCGCATCCTCATGCGCTATCGCGAGCTGCTGGAGGCGAATCGCGACGAGCTCGCGCGGCTCGTGACCGAAGAGCACGGCAAGACGCTCCCCGACGCCGCGGGCTCGGTGCAGCGCGGCATCGAGGTCGTCGAATTCGCGATGGGCATCCCGCATCTCGTGAAGGGCGAGCACAGCGAGGAGGTCGGCACCGGCGTCGATTGCCATTCGCTGCGCCAGCCGCTCGGGGTGTGCGCCGGCATCACGCCTTTCAACTTTCCGGTGATGGTGCCGCTGTGGATGTATCCGGTCGCGATCGCGTGCGGCAACACCTTCGTGCTGAAGCCCTCGGAAAAGGTGCCCTCGGCTTCGATGCGCATGGCGGAGCTGTTCAAGGAAGCGGGGCTGCCGGACGGCGTCTTCAACGTCGTGCACGGCGACAAGGAGGCGGTCGATGCGCTGCTCGAGCATCCCGACGTGAAGGCAGTATCGTTCGTCGGCTCGACGCCGATCGCCAAGTACATCTACGAGACGTGCGCGAAAAACGGCAAGCGCGTGCAGGCGCTCGGCGGCGCGAAGAACCACGCGGTGGTGCTGCCCGACGCCGATCTCGACTTCGCGGCCGATGCGCTGGTGGGCGCGGCCTACGGCTCGGCGGGCGAGCGCTGCATGGCGATCTCGGCGGTCGTCGCGGTGGGCGGTATCGGCGACGCGCTCGTCGGCAAGCTCCGCGACAAGGCGGCGCAGTTGAGGATCGGCCCGGGCACCGACCAGAACGTCGACATGGGACCGCTGGTGACGCGTGCCCACCGCGATCGCGTCGCCGGATACGTCGACAAGGGCGTGGCGGAAGGCGCGAAGCTCGTGCTCGACGGCCGCGCGTTCGAAGCGGCCGGCCGCGAGGGTTTCTTTCTCGGCGCGTCGCTTTTCGATCATGTCACGCCGGACATGACGATCTACAGGGACGAGATTTTCGGCCCGGTGCTGTGCGTGCTGCGTGCGAAGAGCCTCGACGAATCGATCCGTCTCATCAACGCCAATCCGTACGCGAACGGCACGGCGGTGTTCACACGCTCCGGCGCGGCGGCGCGCAAGTTCGAGCGCGAGATCGAAGTGGGAATGGTCGGCATCAACGTGCCGATTCCGGTGCCGATCGCATTCTATTCGTTCGGCGGCTGGCGTTCCTCGCTATTCGGAGATCAGCACGTGCACGGCATGGAAGGCGTGCGCTTCTACACGCGCGGCAAGGTGGTGACGACGCGTTGGCCGACCACCGATATCGAGGCGCCGAGCTTCAACATGCCGACACTCGGCTGACGTGAACGCGCGCGACCGGATTCTCGCCCGCATCCGCGCGGCGCAGCGCAGACCCGGCGCTGCCGACGCAGTGGAAGAAGAGACGGTACGCGCGTATCTTTCCGGGCACGCGCCCGGCCCGCGGCCGCCGACGGCGGGCGATCCGGTCGCGCTCTTTCGCGCGCGGGCACTTGCGCTCGCGAGCACGCTTGCCGAGATCGATCGCCTCGCGGATGTGCCACGCGCAGTGGCGGACTACCTGAGTGGAAACGGCTTGCCGCTCGTGGCGGCGTGCTGGCCGCAATGGGCGCTCCTCGACTGGTCTCACGCCGGGGTCCGCGTGACGGGCGGCGCGGCACGCGCGGACGATCTCGTCGGCATCACCGGCGCATTCTGCGGGATTGCGGAAACGGGCACGCTGATGCTCGTCTCCGGCAGCGATACGCCGGCGACGGTGAGCCTGCTTCCGGAGACGCACGTCGCCATACTGCATGCCGAGCGCATCGTGGCGGACATGGAGGAGGCGTGGGAGCATTTGCGACGGGAACATGGCGCGATGCCGCGCGCGATCAACTTCGTTTCCGGGCCTTCGCGCACGGCCGACATCGAGCAGACCGTGACGCTTGGCGCGCACGGGCCATACCGCGTGCATATCGTGCTCGTTCACGAGGCGATGCGCAGCCTTTGAGCGTGCCGGCGCGGGAACTTTTGCCGGAAGCGCTGTCCATCCATGGAGCGCGATTGCGAATGAAAAACGAACTGAGAAGGGACGCTCGGGTTCCGCGTTTTTCCTCGTAGTATTCAATGGTGTGTGTGGGCGCCGCGCAAGTGCGTGCGCGGTAAGACTTTTCGAGGGATCTGATGGACGTCGTTACGGCTCAGCGGTGCCGGGATGTTGCATCGCCGCGCGCCGCGTTACAGGAGCGCCGATGCAGGTCTTGAGTCCGCGCATCGACTGGCAGGAATTTCTGAATGGCCTTCCAAGCGCGCCGCAACGCGTGCTCATGCTCGACTACGATGGAACGCTGGCGCCGTTCCAGGTGCGCCCCGAGCGGGCCGTGCCGTATCCCGGCGTGCGCGAGGCGCTCGCAGCGCTCACCGCGGCGGGCGACACGCGGATCGTGATCGTGAGCGGGCGTCCGGCCGCGGACGTGGTGCCGCTCCTCGATCTCGAGTGCCCGCCCGAGATCTGGGGCGTTCACGGCTGGGAGCGGCGCCTGCCGGGCGGCGAGGTGCAGATCGAGGAACCTTCGGCCGAGGTGAAAGTCTCGCTGGAGAAGGCGGCGGCTGCGGCGCAGGATTTCGTGCGCAAGGGCGGGCGCCTCGAGCGCAAGCTCGCGAGCATCGCGCTCCACTGGCGCGGCTTGCCGGTGCTCGGCGCGATGAGCATCGAGACGCAGGCGCGCGCGATCTGGCAGCCGTACGTCGATCAAGGGGCGCTCGAGCTTCTGCCCTTCGATGGCGGCCTCGAGCTGCGTGCGCGCGGCTGCAACAAGCAGCACGCGGTCAAGGCGGTGCTGTCGGAGACGGCAGCGGATGCCGCGATCGCGTACCTGGGCGACGACCTGACCGACGAGGACGCCTTCGCCGCGGTCAAGCCGCGCGGCATTGCGATCCTGGTGAGGCCAGAATTGCGCGAAACCGGCGCCGATGTCTGGCTGCAGCCGCCGCGCGAGCTGGTCGCGTTTCTGAACCGCTGGCGTCGCGGCGCGACGTGAGCAACCATCGTAGAGGAGTGCTGGCGTGAACGTTGGGAAATCGGCCACCGGCACCGCGCTCCGGGCGCCCGCTTCACGGCGCATCATCACCGATCACGATGTTTTCCTGTTTCGCGAAGGCACGCACTATCGCCTGCACGACAAGTTCGGCTCGCACATCGTCGATGCCGGTCGCGGCGCCGTGCACTTCGCGGTATGGGCGCCGAATGCCGAGGCGGTTTCCGTCATCGGTGACTTCAACGGCTGGGACGCGGGGCGTCACGCGTTGCGTGTACGCGAGGACGGCTCGGGCATCTGGGAGGGCGTGTTCGACGGCATCGCGCACGGCACGCTCTACAAGTATCGCATCCGCTCGCAGGTCAACCGTTATGTGACCGACCGCGGTGATCCCTACGCCTTCTGCTGGCAGGCGCCGCCTGCGACGGCTTCGCGCGTGTGGTCCCTCGATTACGAGTGGGGCGACAGCGAATGGATGCGCAATCGCGGCCACACTGCGACGCGCCAGGCACCGTTTTCCATCTACGAGATCCACCTGGGCTCGTGGCGCCGTGTTCCCGAGGAAGGAAACCGGCCGTTCACCTACCGGGAGCTGGCCGAGCCCCTGGTCGAGTACGTCAAGCGCATGGGCTTCACCCACGTCGAGTTCATGCCGGTCATGGAACACCCGTTCTACGGTTCGTGGGGCTATCAGGTGACCGGTTACTTCGCGCCCACCGCGCGCTACGGCACGCCGCAGGATCTCATGCATCTCGTCGACCGGCTGCACCAGAACGGCATCGGCGTCATCTTCGACTGGGTGCCGTCGCACTTTCCGAGCGACGAGCACGGGCTCGTCTACTTCGACGGCACCCATCTCTACGAGCACGCCGACCCGCGCCAGGGCTATCACCCGGAGTGGAACAGCTGCATCTTCAACTACGGACGGCACGAGGTGCGCGCATTCCTCATGAGCAGCGCGCTCTTCTGGCTCGAGAAGTACCACGCGGACGGGCTGAGGGTCGATGGCGTCGCGTCGATGCTGTATCTCGACTACGCGCGGAAAGAGGGCGAGTGGATTCCGAACGAGTACGGCGGCCGCGAAAACATCCCCGCGATCCACTTCCTGCGGCGGCTCAACGAAGCGGTCTATCGCGATCATCCCGAGGCGCAGACGATAGCCGAGGAATCGACCGCGTGGCCGATGGTCTCGCGCCCGACTGCGGTCGGTGGGCTCGGGTTCGGTTACAAGTGGAACATGGGCTGGATGCACGATACGCTCAACTACTTCGCGAACGATCCGATCCACCGCAAGTACCATCACGACGCGCTCACCTTCAGCATGGTGTACGCGTTTCACGAGAATTTCGTCCTGCCGCTTTCGCACGATGAAGTGGTGCACGGCAAGGGCGCGCTCGCCGGCAGGATGCCCGGGGACGAGTGGCAGCGCTTCGCCAACCTGCGGCTGCTCTACGGCTACATGTGGGCGCATCCCGGGAAGAAGCTGCTGTTCATGGGTGGCGAGTTCGGGCAGGTGCGCGAGTGGTCGCACGAAGAGAGCCTCGAATGGCACGTGCTCGACTACGCGCACCATCGCGGCGTGCAGGCGTGGGTCGCGGATCTCAACCGCACCTACCGGGCGGAACCCGCGCTCCACGAGCAGGACTGCGAGCCCGAGGGTTTCCAGTGGATCGACCATCAGGACTGGGAAGCGAGCGTCGTGAGCTTCCTGCGGCTCGCGCGCAGCGCGCGGGACCTCGTTCTCGTCGCCTGTAATTTCACGCCGGTCGTGCGGCACGATTATGCGCTGGGCGTGCCGTGCGGCGGCTATTGGCGCGAGCTCCTGAACAGCGACGCCGCCGAATACGGCGGATCGGGCGTCGGCAACATGGGCGGCGTATACGCGCGGCAGGAACCGCATCACGGACGCGGGTGGTCGATCCGCGTCACGCTGCCACCGCTTGCGACGGTCTGGTTCAAATGCCCGCGCGCGTAGAGAGGTCGCTCCCCGAGGAGGGGCGCCACCGCGTCGTGATCGAGGGGGTCAGGCCTGCGGTGGACGGCGGCCGTTTTCCGATCAAGCGGGTCGTCGGCGATCGCGTCACGGTGGAAGCGGACATCTACGCCGACGGCCATGAAGCGCTGCGCTGCATGCTGCGTTACCGGCGTTTTGGCGCGCGCGCCTGGGATGAAACGGAGATGGCGCTCCTCGACAACGATCGCTGGCGCGGCGCGTTCGACGTGACGGAGCTTGGGCGCTATCAGTACGGCATCACGGCATGGGTCGACAGCTTCCTTTCGTGGCGGCAGGACTTCCTGAAGCGCGAGGACCCGGCGGATATCGAGTTGGCGCTCCGCAGCGGTGCACGCCTGGTGGAGGCGGCCGCACAGCGCGCCAAGGGTACGGATGCGCGCGAGCTGAAGGAGCTTGCCCGCGCGCTGACCTCAGGGCAGGGGCTGGATGCGCGGCGTGCGCTCGCCGGCGGCGAGCTGCTGCATGCGCTCATGATGCGCTACCCGGACCGCGCGCTCGCGACGGTCCATGCCGTCGAGTACGAAGTCGTCGTCGATCGTGCGCTCGCGCGCTCGAGCGCGTGGTACGAGATGTTCCCGCGCTCGTGCGCGAACGAGCCCGGCCGGCACGGCACGTTTGCCGACTGCGAGCGGCGGCTCGACTATGTCGCGGAGATGGGCTTCGACATCCTGTATTTTCCGCCCATCCACCCGATCGGATACGTGAAGCGCAAGGGACGCAACAACGCGCTCACGGCGGCACCCGACGATCCCGGCAGTCCGTGGGCGATCGGGTCGAAGGAGGGCGGGCACAAGGCGATCCACCCGCGGCTCGGCACGCTCGAGGATTTCCGCCGCCTCGTCGCGGCGGCGCGCGCACGCGGGCTCGAAATCGCGCTCGACATCGCCTTTCAGTGCGCGCCCGATCACCCCTACGTCACCGAGCATCCCGAGTGGTTCCTCAAGCGCCCGGACGGCTCCATCCAGTACGCCGAGAATCCGCCGAAAAAATACCAGGACATCTATCCCTTCCACTTCGAGAGCGAGGCGTGGCGCACGCTGTGGGAGGAGCTGAAGAGCGTCTTCGAGTTCTGGATCGAGCAGGGTGTCACGATCTTCCGCGTGGACAATCCGCACACCAAGCCCTTCGCGTTCTGGGCGTGGGCGATCGCGGAACTGAAGCGCGGGCATCCGGAGCTGATCCTGCTCTCCGAAGCGTTCACGCGCCCGAAGATCATGCACCGGCTCGCCAAGCTGGGCTTCACCCAGTCCTATACCTATTTCCCCTGGCGCAACACCAAGGCCGAGCTGACCGAGTACTTCACCGAGCTTGCGCGCAGCGCCTCGCGCGAGTACTTCCGGCCCAATCACTGGCCCAATACCCCCGACATCCTCACCGCGACGCTGCAGAACGACGGGCGGCCGATGTTCATGGCGCGCGTCGTGCTGGCCGCGACGCTCGGCGCGAACTACGGCATCTACGGGCCGGCGTTCGAGCACTGCGAAAACGTCGCGCGCGAGCCGGGCAGCGAGGAGTATCTCAATTCCGAGAAATACGAGGTGCGGCACTGGAATCTCGCGCGGCCCGACAGCCTGGCCCCGTTCATCGCGCGGCTCAACCGCGCGCGGCGCGAGAATCCGGCGCTGCAGCAGGACTGGAACCTCGTGTTCGTGCCGACCGACAATCCCGAGCTGATATGCTATGCGAAGTTCAACGACGCGCGATCCAACGTCATCGTGACGGCGGTGAGTCTCGATCCCTATCACCGGCGCTCGGCCTTCGTCGAGCTGCCGCTCGCCGAGCTCGGCATCGATCCCGAACATCCCTACCAGGTCGAGGACCTGCTGAGCGGGGAGACCTACCTCTGGCAGGGCGCGCGCAATTACGTCGAGCTCGATCCCCACGTCGCGCCCGCGCACGTCTTCCGCGTGCGCCAGCAGACGCGCTCCGAAAAAGACTTCGAATACTTCGCGTGACGTGAACGACGCCGCCTCGAGCCGCCCGACCGCGGCGCCCGACGATCCGCTCTGGTACAAGGACGCTGTCATTTACCAGCTTCACGTGAAGGCGTTCTTCGACGCCAACGATGACGGCATCGGCGACTTCCGCGGGCTCGCGTCCAAGCTCGATTACGTGAAGGACCTCGGCGTCAACACGATCTGGCTGCTGCCGTTCTATCCCTCGCCGCTCCGGGACGATGGTTACGACGTCGCCGATTACCACAACGTCCATCCGCAGTACGGCACGCGCCAGGACTTCCGCCAGATGCTGCGCGAGGCGCACCGCCGGGGCCTGCGCGTCATCACCGAGCTGGTGGTCAATCACACCTCGGACCAGCATCCGTGGTTTCAGGCCGCGCGCCGCGCGCCGCCGGGCTCGGTGAAGCGCGACTACTACGTGTGGAGCGACGACCCCAACAAGTACGCCGGCACGCGCATCATCTTCACCGACACGGAGAGCTCCAACTGGGCGTGGGACGAGGTGGCGCAAGCTTATTACTGGCACCGCTTCTTCAGCCATCAGCCCGATCTCAACTTCGACAATCCCCGGGTGCGGAAGGCGGTGATTCGCACCATGCGCTTCTGGCTCGACATGGGCGTGGACGGTTTCCGCCTCGACGCGATTCCCTACTTGTGCGAGCGCGAGGGCACCAACAACGAAAACCTGCCCGAGACGCACGCCGTCATCAAGGAGATCCGCCGCACGCTCGACGCGCACTATCGCAACCGCGTGCTGCTCGCGGAAGCGAACCAGTGGCCGGAGGACGTGCGCGAGTATTTCGGCGAGGGCGACGAGTGCCACATGGCCTACCACTTTCCGCTGATGCCGCGGATCTACATGGCGATCGCGCAGGAGGACCGGCATCCGGTGGTGGACATCATGCAGCAGACGCCCGACATCCCGGACACCTGCCAGTGGGCGATCTTTCTCCGCAACCACGACGAGCTGACGCTCGAGATGGTGACGAGCAGGGAACGCGATTACATGTACCAGATGTACGCGGCGGACGCCCGCGCGCGTCTCAATCTCGGAATCCGGCGCCGGCTCGCGCCGCTCATGGAAAACGATCTCGACCGCATCAAGCTCATGAACAGCCTGCTGCTTTCGATGCCCGGCTCGCCGATCATCTACTACGGCGACGAGATCGGCATGGGCGACAACATTTTTCTCGGCGACCGCAACGGCGTGCGAACCCCCATGCAGTGGACGCCCGACCGCAACGCCGGATTCTCGCGCGCGGATCCGCAGCGCCTGTACCTGCCGCCGATCATGGATCCGATCTACGGCTACGAGGCGGTCAACGTCGAATCGCAGCTTCGCGATCCGTACTCGCTGCTCAACTGGATGAAGCGCATGCTCGCGGTGCGCGCGGAAAGCCAGGTGTTCGGACGCGGCAAGCTCACGTTCCTGCGACCCGGCAACCGCAAGGTGCTCGCCTATCTGCGCGAGCTGGGCGACGAGGCGATCCTCTGTGTTGCGAATCTCGGGCGCGCGGCGCAGCCGGTGGAGCTCGATCTCGGGCGCTACCGCGGGCGCGCGCCGGTGGAGCTCATGGGACGCACGGTGTTCCCGCCGATCGGCGCGCTGCCCTACATGCTCACGTTGCCGAAGCACGCGTTCTTCTGGTTCCGTCTCGCGGCCGATGTCGCGGCGCCGAGCTGGCACGTCGAGCGCCTTGCGCCCGAGGATCTGCCGGTGCTGGTGCTCTTCGACGGCTGGATGAGCTTCTTCCGCGACCACGTCGTGCCGTGGCGCATCGGGCTCGCGGAGAAAACGCGCGCGCAGCTCGAAACGGTGGCGCTGCCGCGCTATCTCGAAGCGCAGCGCTGGTACGCCGGCAAGGGCGCCAAAGCCGAGCGTGCCGCGCTCGTCGATCACGTGCTGTGGCAGGCGGGCGGAGAGTGGCTGGTCGGAATTTACGACGTCCATGGCGGAAGCGAAACGGCGCGTTACTTCGTGCCGCTCTCGCTCGCGTGGGAGGACCGCGACGAAGAGCGCATGCGCGCGCTGGCGCCCGCAACCGTCGCGAGGGTGCGCCAGCAGGCGAACGTCGGCGTGCTGGGCGACGCGTTCGCCGATGCGTCGTTCTGCCGCGCGCTCGTGAAGGCGGTCGGCACCGGTGCCGAAGTCAGGACCGCGCACGGCAGGCTGCGCTTCCGGGCAACGCGCGCCTTCGGCGAGATCGCGGGCGCGGATTACGGGCGGCTCGCGGTGGGCGCGCTGCAGTCGCAGAGCAGCAATACCATCGTCAACATCGGCGATCGCCTCTTCCTCAAGGGCTACCGGCGTCTTCGCCCGGGCGTGAATCCGGAAGTGGAAATCGGCACGTTCCTGACCGAGGTCGCGCGCTTTCCGAACTGCGCACCGGTCGCCGGCGCGCTCGATCACCTCGCTGCCGATGGAACCGTGAGCACGCTCGCGCTCATCCAGGCCTATGTGCCGAACCAGGGCGACGGATGGCGCTACACGCTCGACTACCTCGAGCGCTTTCTCGAGCAGTGGCGCGCCGCCGCCGCGCCGCCGCCCCCCGACGTGCACGGCGCCTATCTCGCGCTCATCCGCACGCTCGCGTTGCGCACGGCGCAGCTGCACCAGGCGTTCGCGCTGCGCACGGGCGATGCCGCGTTCGACCCGGAGCCGGTCACCGCGGAGGATCTCGCCGGCTGGAAGCAGCGCGTCGGCGAAGAGGCGGTCGCGACGCTCGAGATGCTCGCCCAGCGCCAGGGCGAGCTTACGCTTCCGCCGCGCACCGACGCCCGGACGCTGATCGCCCGCCGCGAAGATCTCATGGCGCGGATCGGCGCGTGCGCGCTCTCCACGGCCCGCGCCATGAAGACCCGCCACCACGGCGACTACCACCTGGGCCAGGTGCTGATCACGAAGAACGACTTTCTCATCACCGATTTCGAAGGCGAGCCCTCGCGTGCGTTCGAGGAGCGCCGCGTCAAGCACTCGGCGCTGCGCGACGTCGCCGGGATGCTGCGTTCCTTCAACTACGCGCGCTGGACGGCGCTGCGCAGCGCGCTGCGCGGGCACGAGGACGACGAGCGCCTTGCGCCGCTCACCGCCGCATGGGAGAGTGAAGCGCGGCGCGAGTTCCTCGCCGCCTATGAGCGGGCCGCGCGCGAGGCCGGGCTGCTCGGCGCGCTCGAGGAGGTGCGCGGGCTGCTGCGGCTCTTCGAGATCGAGAAGGCGCTGTACGAGCTGCGCTACGAGCTCACCCACCGCCCGGGGTGGGCCGGCATCCCGTTGCAGGGCATACTGACGCTTTCGGACATATCACCCGGAAGCGGGACGATGTGACAGGCGCCGATGCTTTCCCCGCGGCGCAGGTGACGGCAGTCCGCCGGCAGTGGATCGAACCCCGTTTGCGGCGGCTTCAATAGGAGGCTCGCATGGATAGGATGGACATGATGCTGGAACCGGTGCGCGTTTTCCTGGTGCAGGTGGGGCAGTTCCTGCCGAAGCTCGCGCTCGCCGTCGTCGTGCTGATCGCCGGCTGGATCCTGGCGAAGCTCGCGCGCTTCGCGGTGGTGAAAGCGCTGCGCGCGATCAATTTCAATGTGCTGACGGACCGCGCCGGGATGGACGGCTTCCTGCGCCAGGGCGGGGTTGAAAGCGACACGACCGACATCTTCGGCTTGCTGATCTACTGGCTCGTGATCCTCGCCGCGCTCGTGATCGCGTTCAACAGCGTGGGGCTCACCTACATCACCGATCTGCTGCGCCAGGTGGTGCTGTTCGTGCCGAAGGTGATCGTCGCGCTGCTGATCCTCGCCTTCGGCGCCTATTTCGCGCGCTTCATCGGCGGCACCGTCATGACCTACTGCCGCAACGTCGGCATCCAGGACGGCGATCTTCTCGGCAGCATCGCGCAGTACGCCATCCTGACCTTCGTGGTGCTGATCGCGCTCGAGCAGGTGAACGTCGGCGGCGACATCGTGCGCTTAAGCTTCCTCATCATCCTCGGCGGTGCGGTCTTCGCGCTGGCGCTGGCGTTCGGGCTGGGCAGCCAGGCCAAGGTGGCCGAGCTGCTCGAGCGCTGGTGGCCGAGCGGGCGCGACACCGACCGGCGTTGAGCGCGATGCGGATCGCGGCATGACGGCGGTCTGGGTCGGCTCGCCGTATCCGCTCGGCGCAACCTGGGACGGACAGGGCGTCAACTTCGCGCTGTTCTCCGAGCACGGCGAGAAGGTCGAGCTCTGCCTCTTCGACCCACAGGGCCGGCGCGAGACCGAGCGCGTCGTGCTGCCGGAGCGCACCGATCAGGTGTGGCACGGGTATCTGCCCGAGGCGCGCCCCGGCCTGCTCTACGGCTACCGGGTGTACGGGCCCTACGCGCCGGAGCGCGGCCACCGCTTCAATCCGCACAAGCTGCTGATCGACCCTTATGCGCGCGCCATCCGGGGGACCGTGCGCTGGAGCGATGCGCTCTACGGCTACCGCTTCAACAGCCCGCGCGAGGACCTCTCCTACGACCGCCGCGACAGCGCGCCCGGCATGCCCAAGTGCCGGGTGATCGACACCGCGTTCACCTGGGGCGACGACCGCCCGCCGCGCACGCCGTGGACCGACACCATCATCTACGAGCTGCACGTGCGCGGATTCACGATGCGGCACCCCGACGTGCCGCCCCGGATCCGCGGCACCTACGCCGCGCTCGCGAGCGCGCCGGTGATCGAGTACCTGCACCGGCTCGGCGTGACCGCGGTGCAGTTGATGCCGGTCCACTGGTACGTCGACGAGCGCAACCTGGTCGCGCTCGGCCTGAAGAACTACTGGGGCTACAACCCGATCGGCTACTTCGCGCCGGAGACGCGTTACAGCGCGTCCGGCGAGGTGAGCGAATTCAAGAGCATGGTGCGGGCGCTCCACGCCGCCGGGCTGGAAGTGATCCTCGACGTGGTCTACAACCACACCGGCGAAGGCAACCGCCTGGGGCCCACGCTTTGTTTCCGCGGCATCGACAACGCGTCCTACTACCGGCTCCTGGGCCATGACCCGCGGCACTATGTGGACTATACCGGCTGCGGGAACACCCTCAACACGATGCACCCGCGGGTGCTGCAATTGATCATGGACAGCCTGCGCTACTGGGTGACCGAGATGCACGTGGACGGTTTCCGCTTCGACCTCGCGTCCACGCTCGCGCGCGAGGAACACGCGGTGGACCGCTTCGGCGCCTTCTTCGACATCATCCATCAGGACCCGGTGCTGTCGCGGGTGAAGCTGATCGCCGAGCCCTGGGATCTCGGCGAGGGCGGCTACCAGGTCGGGAATTTCCCGGTCGGCTGGTCCGAGCTGAACGGCCAGTATCGCGACACCGTGCGCCGCTTCTGGAAGGGCGACGCGGGCACGATCGGGCAGCTCGCCTCCCGCCTCACCGGCTCGAGCGACCTCTACCGGGCGAGCGGGCGCAGCTCCCGGGCAAGCGTCAACTTCGTCACCTCGCACGACGGCTTCACCCTGCACGACCTCGTCTCCTACAACGACAAGCACAACGAGGCGAATCTCGCGGCGAACAGCGACGGCGACAACCACAACCTGAGCTGGAACTGCGGCGTGGAAGGCCCGACCGACGATCCGGCGATCGTCGCGCTGCGCGAGCGCCAGAAACGCAATTTCCTCGCGACCCTTTTTCTCTCACAGGGTGTGCCGATGCTGCTCGCGGGGGACGAGCTTGCGCGCACCCAGGGCGGGAACAACAACCCGTACTGCCAGGACAACGAGGTGAGCTGGATCGACTGGAATGTATCGGGCGAAGGGCAGCGGCTGCTCGAGTTCGTGCGGCGTCTCATCGCTTTTCGCCGCCGCCACCCGGTGTTCCGCCGCAGCCGCTTCTTTCGCGGACGCCTGGTCCAGGGGTGGAACGTGAAGGACATCGTGTGGCTCGCGCCGGACGGGCACGAGATGACGGAATCGAAGTGGCACGATCCCGGGCTGCACTGCCTGGGCGCCTACATCTGCGGCGTCGACATCGACTGGCCGCGCGCGGGCGGCCGCCGCGCGAGCGACGACGATTTCCTGTTGCTCGCGAACGGCGGGCCCGCCGACGTGTCGTTCCTGCTGCCGCGTTTCCGCCTTGCGGGCAACTGGGGCACGGTGCTCGACACGGCGCGCGGGGACGAGTGGCCGAGCCGGCGCTGGCAGGCGGGCGAGGCGTATCCGCTGCTCGCGCGTTCGCTCGCGCTCCTGGGCGAGGCGGCCGCGAACGGCTGAAGCAGGCGTGTTTCGGGTGCACGCGTCGCGCATCCCGGATGCACATCCGATGCTCAACGCGTATTTCCATCATGGCGCGGCTGCCGAACGAGCTTCGCGCCGCCGCTGGAGATAAGAGATGCAGAAAGTCCGCTTGTGGCCCGGGCTGCCGAATCCGCTCGGCCCGACCTGGGACGGCGCGGGAACGAACTTTGCCCTGTTCTCTGCGTACGCCGAGAAAGTGGAGCTTTGTCTCTTCGACGACGCGGGGGAAAGGGAGATCGCGCGCGTGGCTCTCCCCGAATACACGCACGAGGTCTGGCACGGCTATCTGCCCGACGTCCGTCCGGGACAGATCTACGGCTATCGCGTCTACGGTCCCTACGACCCCAAGGCCGGTCACCGCTTCAATCACCACAAGCTCCTGATCGACCCCTACGCGAAGGCGCTGGTGGGCCACATCCACTGGCACGACGCGGTCTTCGGCTACCGCGTGGGCGACCCCGAAGCGGATCTCTCCTTCGACGACCGCGACAGCGCGCCGTACATGATGAAGTGCCAGGTGATCGATCCCGCGTTCACCTGGGGCAGCGATCTCCCGCCGCAGCGGCCGTGGCACGAGACCATCGTCTACGAGATGCACGTGAAGGGCTTCACCATGCGCCGCGCCGACGTGCCGGAAGCGATGCGCGGCACCTTCGCGGGGCTCTCCGCCGCGCCGGTGGTCAAGTATCTGCGCGAGCTGGGCGTGACGGCGGTGGAGCTTATGCCGGTACACGCCTTCGTCCACGACCGGCATCTGATCGAGCGGGGGCTGCGCAACTACTGGGGCTACAACTCGATCGCGTTTTTCGCGCCGCATCCCGAGTATCTCGGCAAGGGCGGCATCAACGAAGTGAAGACGTTCATGCGGCTCATGCACGATGCCGGCATCGAGGTGATCCTCGACGTCGTCTACAACCACACCGCGGAAGGCAATCACGCCGGGCCGACGCTCTCCTTTCGCGGCATCGACAACTACAGCTACTACCACCAGACGCAGGACGCGCGCTACTACAACGACTTCACCGGGACCGGCAACGCGCTCGAACTGCGGCATCCGTGCGTGTTGCGGATGGTGACGGACTCGCTGCGCTACTGGCTGCAGGAGATGCGTGTCGACGGCTTCCGCTTCGACCTTGCGACCACGCTCGCGCGCGTGAACGGCGGGTACAACGAGCACGCGGGCTTTCTCGACGCGGTGGCACAGGACCCGGTGCTCTCGCGCGCGAAGCTGATCGCGGAGCCCTGGGACACCGGCATGGGCGGCTACCAGGTCGGCAATTTCCCGCCCGGCTGGTCGGAGTGGAACGACCAGTATCGCGATACGGTGCGCCGCTACTGGAAAGGCGACGTGGGCCAGCTGCCGGCGTTCGCGTCGCGATTTTCCGGGTCGGCCGATATCTACAACCGCCGCGGCCGCCGGCCGTGGGCGAGTGTCAACTTCGTGACGGCGCACGACGGCTTCACGCTGCGCGATCTCGTCTCCTACAACGAGAAGCACAACGCGGCGAACAGGGAAGACAACCGCGACGGGCACAACAACAACTACAGCTGGAACTGCGGTGCCGAAGGTGACACGGACGATCCCGCGATCCTCGCGCTGCGCCGGCGCCAGGTGCGGAATTTCCTGGCGACGCTGCTGCTCTCGCAGGGCGTGCCCATGATCCTCGCCGGGGACGAGCTCGGCCGCACGCAGGGCGGCAACAACAACGCCTATTGCCAGGACGGCGAAGTGAACTGGATCGACTGGGATCTCGACGAGGAAGCCCGCGCGCTGCTCGAATTCACGCGCCGGCTCATTCGGCTGCGACGCGAACACCTCGTCTTCCACCGCACGCGCTTCTTCTACGGCAAGACGATTCCCGGGACGAACGTGAAGGACGTGACGTGGCTGCGGCCCGACGGGGTGGAAATGACGCCGGCGGACTGGGGCAACCCGGCCGCGAAATCGCTGTCGATTCTGCTTTCCGGCGAGGCCGGCCTGACCCACGTGACCGCGCGCGGCGAGCAGGAGCCGGACGACACCTTTCTCATGATGATGAACGCCTCCGAGCAGGAGGTCGTGTTCCGTTTGCCGCCGCAGCCGGGCGTGCGCTGGACCGTGCTGATCGACTCCGCGGACGGCGCCGAGCAGCGGCCCGACCGCACCCAGCGGGCGGGCAGGCGCATCGCGATGAAGGCGCGCTCGATGCTCGTCCTCGTGCGCGAAACACCCCCGCAGGTGCTGCCGCAGACATGAGACGCCGTCACGCGATGCCCTTCGGCGCCGAGCTGGACGGCCACGGCGCGCGCTTCCGCCTGTGGGCGCCGAGCGCGACGCGGGTCGAGCTGATCTTCGAGTCGGAGGAGGCGCGCAACGTGATCGAGATGAACGAAGCGGGTGCAGGATGGCGGGAGGCGCGCGTGGGCGAAGCCCGCGCCGGCGATCGCTATCGCTACCGCATCGACGGCGGACTCGAGGTGCCGGACCCGGCCTCGCGCCATCAGCCGGAGGATGTGCATGGCCCGAGCGAGCTCATCGATCCGCATGCCTACGCGTGGCGCGATGCGGCGTGGCGCGGCATCCCCTGGCACGAGATCGTGCTGTACGAGCTGCACGTCGGCACGTTCACGCGCGAGGGCACGTTCGCTGCAGCGGCGTCGCGCCTGGCGTATCTGCGCGATCTCGGAGTGACCGCGGTCGAGCTGATGCCGATCGCCGATTTTCCGGGCACGCGCAACTGGGGTTACGACGGCGTGCTGCTCTACGCGCCGGACAGCGCCTACGGGCGCCCGGATGATCTCAGGCGTTTCATCGATGCCGCGCACGAAACGGGGCTCGCCGTGTTCCTGGACGTGGTCTACAACCACTTCGGACCGGACGGAAATTACCTTCACGTCTATGCGCGCGATTTTTTCACGACGCGTCACCACACGCCGTGGGGCGCCGCGATCAATTACGATGGTGCGGCGAGCCGCACGGTGCGCGATTTCTACGTGCACAACGCGCTCTACTGGCTCGAGGAATTCCACATCGACGGGCTGCGGCTCGACGCGGTTCACGCGATCCGCGACGAGTCGCCGAAGCACATGCTCGTCGAGCTTGCCGAGGCCGTGCGGAACGGGCCGGGGCGCGAGCGGCACGTGCATCTCGTGCTCGAGAACGACGACAACGCGGCGCGCTTTCTCGAGCGCGCGCAGGCCGCCGCGCCGCGCTGGTACGATGCGCAGTGGAACGACGACGCGCACCACGCGCTGCATGTGCTCGTGACCGGAGAGAAGGACGGCTACTACGCCGATTACGCCGAGGCGCCCGCGCGACACCTCGCGCGGGCGCTCGCGGAAGGCTTTGCTTACCAGGCCGATCCGTCGCCGTATCGCGGGCGGGTGCGGGGCGAGCCTTCGCGCCAGCTGCCGCCCGTAGCCTTCGTCGATTTCCTGCAGAACCACGATCAGGCAGGCAACCGCGCGTTCGGTGAGCGCGTGAGCGTGCTCGGCGGTGAAGAGGCATTGCGGGCGGCCTATACGCTGCTGCTGCTCGCGCCCGCGATTCCGCTCATCTTCATGGGGGAAGAGTTCGGCTGCCGGCAGCCGTTTCCCTTCTTCTGCGACTTCGGAGGCGAGCTGGGGCAGGCCGTCACGCAAGGACGGCGCCGCGAATTCGCGGCATTTGAGCGATTCGGTGCCCCGGGCGCGACCGATGCGATTCCGGATCCGGACGCGCCCGCGACGTTCGAGCGGGCACGCATCGACTGGAGCGCTGCACGCGAACGCGAACACGCCGCATGGCTCGCCTTTTTCCGCGAGATGCTGGAGCGCCGCCGCACGGCGATCGTGCCGCTCTTGCCACGCATCGTTCCGGGCAGTGGAAGATACGCGCTCCCGGGGCCGCGCGCGCTGCGCGTGGCATGGGAGATCGCGGGAGAGGAGAGGCTCGTCCTGCTCGCGAATTTCGGTGATACGCCGGTAACGGCGCGCGCGATCGCGGCCGGCGAGGTGCTGTACGCGACGCATGCCGACGTTGCGGCCCACGCCGTGATCGATGAAATCGCGCCGTGGTCGGTGGTGTGGCTGATCGAGCGCGGCGTTCCGAAATGAACGGCGCGCTCGTCGACCGGCTTTGTGCGAGCTGCGGCATCCAGCCGACGTATCGCGACGTCTGGGGCAACGAACGGCAGGTGCCGCTCGAGACGCGGATCGCGCTGCTCGCGGCCATGGGCATCGAGTTCGACAACGACGCGGCACTCGAGCGCGCGGTGGATGAGTGCGAGACGCGGGAATGGCGCCGCCCTCTGCCGCCCGTCAGGGTCGTGCGCGCCGATTGCGGCGAATTGCACGTTACGCTGCGGCTTCCCGAGCGCTGGTCCGATGGGCGCTTCGAATGCACGATGGTGACCGAGGCGGGAGAGCGGCTGCCGACTACTTTCACGCCACGCGACCTCGCGCGCGTCGCGCAGCGGGCGGTGGACGGCGAGACTTACGCGGCCTTCGATCTCGTGCCGGGCGCGCTGCCCGCCTGCGGCTACCACCGTCTGGAGCTCTCGCCGCACGACGCGGCGGCGCCGCGAGCGTCGATGATCCTCATCGTCGCGCCGGCACGCTGCTATCTGCCGGATGCCGTCAGGAGCGGCCGGTTGTGGGGACCGGTCGTGAACCTCTACGGGGTGCGCTCGAAGCGCAACTGGGGCATGGGTGATTTCACGGACCTGCGCGCGCTGGTGGAAATCGCCGCCGCGTCCGGTGCAGGGGTCGTCGGCGTGAACCCGCTGCACGCGCTCTATCCGCACGATCCGGAGCACGCGAGCCCGTACAGCCCGTCGAGCCGGCTCCTGTGGAATATCCTGTATCTCGATCCCGAGGCCATTCCCGAGTTTCGGGAGTGCGCGGCCGCGCGGGAACGCGTCGAGAGCCGCGCATTCCAGGATGCGCTGCATGCAGCGCGCGCAGCCGAGCTCGTCCAGTACTCCGAGGTCGCACGGCTCAAGGCCGAAGTGCTGGAGCGCCTCTACCGGTGTTTTCGCGAGCGGCACGTGAACCGCGGCACGGCGCGCGAGCGCGCGTTTCGCGATTTTCAGCGCGCGGGCGGCGAGACGTTGCGCCGCGGCTCGCTCTTCTGCGCGCTGCAGGAAACGCTGCACGCCCGCGATCGCGCCGCCTGGGGCTGGCACACGTGGCCGCAGGCGTACCGCAATCCGGCCTCACCGGAGGTCGAGCGCTTCGCGCGCGAACACGCGGAGCGCATCGAGTTCCACGATTACCTGCAGTGGAACGCCGACGCGCAGGTGGCGGCGGCGGGACAGCGCGCGCTGGAATTGCACCTGGGCGTCGGCGTCTATCTCGATCTCGCCGTCGGTGCCGATCCCGGGGGCGCCGAGACGTGGGGCCGGCATGCGCTCTACGCGGAAAACGTGACGATCGGTTGCCCGCCTGACGATTTCGGCCCGGCCGGGCAGGACTGGGGCATACCGCCGCTGCTGCCGCATCGGCTGCGCGAAGCGGCGTACGAGCCGTTCGTGGCGCTGCTGCGCGCCAACATGCGGCACGCGGGGGCGCTCCGGATCGATCACATGATGGGGCTCGTGCGACAGTTCTGGATTCCGGCCGGAATGCAGGCGAGCGCCGGCGGCTACGTGTCGTTCCCGGTGGACGATCTCTTCGGCGTGCTCGCGCTCGAGAGCGAGCGCAACCGCTGCATGGTGATCGCCGAGGACCTCGGCACGCTGCCCGAGGGGCTCGCGGAGCGGCTGCGCGAAGCCGATATCCTGTCCTACCGGCTGCTCTACTTCCAGCGCGAAGGCGACGGCGGATTCATTCCGCCCGAGCGCTATCCGGCGCAGGCGCTCGCCGCCGTCAGCACGCACGATCTGCCGCCGCTGCGGGGTTACTGGCTGGGACGCGATCTCGAGGTGCGCGCGCGGCTCAAGCTCTATCCTGACGATCGGATGCGCGAGCGTCAGTTGGTCGAGCGCGCTCAGGCCCGCGCGCGGCTCCTGGTCGCGCTCGAGCGCGAAGGTCTGCTCCCGGCGGGGATCACGGCGGACCCGGTCTCCGCGCCGGACATGACCGACGAGCTCATGCTCGCGATCCATCGCTTTCTCTCGCGCACGCCGAGCTGGCTGCTCATGGTGCAGCCCGAGGATGTGTTCGGTCAGCTCGAACAGGTGAACGTTCCCTCGACCACGGCCGCGCAGTATCCCAACTGGCGGCATCGCGTCGCGGTCCCGCTGGAAGAGTGGCAGGCCGACGAACGCTTCTCCGCGCTCGCCGCGATGCTTGCGCCGGAGCGCGGCGGGCGCGCCGCGCCCGGCGAAGCCGGGGCGCGGGTGCAGACGTGGATTCCGGACGCGACGTATCGGCTTCAATTCAGTCGCGCGTTCACTTTTTCGCAGGCGACCGCACTCGTGTCCTATCTCGCCGAGCTGGGCGCGAGCCACTGCTATGCCTCGCCGTGCTTCAACGCGCGCCCGGGCAGCACGCACGGCTACGACATCGTCGATCACAACGCCTTCAATCCCGAGATCGGCAGCGCGGAGGATTTCGAGCGCTTCGCTTGCGCGCTGGAAGCGAACGGCATGGGGCAGATCGCCGACATGGTGCCCAATCACATGGGCGTCATGGGCGCGGACAACGCGTGGTGGCTCGACGTGCTCGAAAACGGGCCGGCGTCGGAGTTCGCGGCGTATTTCGACATCGACTGGGAGTCGCCGCAGGCGGCGCTGCGCGGCAAGGTGCTGCTGCCGGTGCTGGGCGATCACTATGGTCGCGCGCTCGAGCGCGGCGAGCTCAAGCTTCAGTTCGACCGTGCGCAGGGCAGCTTCAGCGTGTTCTATTTTCAGCACCGCTTCCCGATCGATCCGGCCGAATACCCGCGCATCCTCGCCTACAACCCGCACCGCGTGCGGCTGCGGCTCGATGAAGAACAGGCGCTCGCGGCGGAGTTCGAGGCGTTGATCGCGGCCTTCGGCCACCTGCCTTCCCGCAACGGTGCCGAACCGGATGCGGCGATGGAGCGCAGGCGCGACAAGGAAGTGTACAAGCGCCATCTCGCGCGGCTGTGCGAGCGCACTCCCATCCTCGCCGGGCTGATCGAGGATACGGTTCGGGAATTGAACGGCACGCCGGGACAGCGGGAGACGTTCGATGCGCTCGATCGGCTCCTCGAAGCCCAGGCCTACCGGCTGGCGTACTGGCGCGTCGCGTCCGACGAGATCAACTATCGCCGCTTCTTCGACGTGAACGACCTCGCGGCGCTGCGCATGGAGGACGAGCGCGTGTTCGAGGCGACGCATCGCATGCTCTTCCGGCTGCTTGCGGAGCGGCGCATCCATGGTGTGCGCATCGACCATCCCGATGGGCTGCACGACCCGCTGCAGTATCTCGACCGCTTGCAGAGGCGGGCGGGCGCGATGCACGCCGGCAACGGCGAGGCGGGCGACCGGCCGCTGTATCTCGTGATCGAGAAGATACTCGCCGATTTCGAGCGCCTGCCCGAGCACTGGCCGGTGTACGGCACGACCGGCTATCGTTTCGCGAATCTCGTGAACGGGCTTTTCGTCGACGCCGCGGCCGAGACCCGCTTCGATCACATTTACGAATCATTCACGCGCGAGCGCGTGGATTACGAGGAGCTGCTCTACCGCTCGAAGCGGCTCATCATCGGCACGGCGCTCTCCGCGGAGTTGAACGTGCTCGCCGCCCGGCTGCTGCGCATCGCGCGCGCCGACCGCCACACCCGCGATTTCACCCTCACCTCGCTGCGCGAGGCGCTCGCGACAGTGGTCGCGTGCTTTCCGGTCTATCGGACCTACATCCGCGACGAAATCTCGGTCGAGGACCGCCGCTACGTCGAGTGGGCCGTCGCCGTGGCGCGCCGGCGCGGCACGACGGTGGATGCCGAAGTGTTCGACTTCCTGCGCTGCGTGCTGCTCGGGGAGCTTTGCCCGGGCGGACTCGATCCGCGCACGGCGGCGCTGCGCGATTTCGTGATGCGCTTCCAGCAGTTCACCGCGCCGGTCGCCGCGAAGGGCATGGAAGACACCGCGTTCTACCGCTACAACCGGCTGGTGTCGCTCAATGAAGTGGGGGGCAATCCGCGCTGCTTCGGCGTCTCGCTCACGGCCTTTCATCACGCGAGCCTCGACCGCGCGCGCCACTGGCCGCATACCATGCTCGCGACTTCGACGCACGACAACAAGCGCTCGGAAGACGTGCGGCTGCGGGTGAGCGCGCTCTCGGAGTTCGCGGACGAGTGGTGGGCTCATCTGCAGCGCTGGCGGCGCATCAACCGCCGCCGCAAGCGGCAGATCGACGGCGCCGCCGCGCCCTCCGCGAACGACGAGTATCTGCTCTATCAGGCCCTGGTGGGCAGCTGGCCACCGGGCGAGCTGAGCGACGAGCGGCTCGCCGCATATCGCGAGCGCCTCACCGCCTACGCGCTGAAGGCCGCGCGCGAGGCGAAGGTGCACACGAGCTGGACGCGCCCCAACGAGGAATACGAGGCGGCGCTCCGCAGCTTCGTTACCGAGCTTCTCTCCGCGCCGGAGCGCAGCGCGTTCATCGCCGATTTCGCGCCGTTCGCGGCGCGCGTCGCGCGCGTAGGCATGTTCAACAGCCTCTCCCAGGTCGCGCTCAAGATCGCCTCTCCCGGGGTTCCCGACTTCTATCAGGGCAACGAGCTGTGGGACTGGAGCCTGGTCGATCCCGACAACCGTCGTCCGGTGGACTATGACTTGCGCCGGCACCTGCTGAATCAGCTGAAGACCCGCTTCGGCGGCGAAGACGGGCGGCAGGCGGCGGAGGCGCAACGGCTGCTCGACGCGATGGAAGATGGCGCGATCAAGCTTTACGTCACATGGCGCGGCCTCTGCGCGCGGCGTGCATATCGCCCGCTCTTCACGCGTGGAGAATACCTGCCGATCGAGAGCGCCGGCGGCGACGCCGAGCGCATCTGCGCTTTTGCCCGCGTCAGCGGCGAGGCGGCCGCCTTCGTCGCGGTGCCGCGGCTGATCGCCCCGCTCGTAGCCCGGCGCGGCGCGCCGGTGGGGGAGGTCGCATGGCGCGACACCGCGCTCGTGCTGCCCCAAAGGCTCGCCGGGCGCTATCGCAACGTCTACACGGGCGAGATCCTGCCGGTCGCGGAAACCCCGATTCCGGTGGCGCGGGTGCTGCGCGTCTTTCCGGTAGCGCTCTTCGTGCGCGACGATGACACCGTATGACGTTGGATTGAGCGCCGCGCGCTCGCGGGAACTTTTTGGCACAATACTGTCCCACCAACGAGCGGTATCGTTCCGCTGCACGGGCCGGCATTCGGTACGACGCAGTCCGATAACGGTCCGCAGACAAATTCGGGGAGGAAGCTCAATCAGCGCACGGTGGAGGACGATGCGTCGTCCGATTCTCTTTGCCGCGACCGCCTTTGGCCCGCACTGGACGCGATCATCATGAAATGGATCTACGAAGCGTGGCGCGACAACGAGCTCTACGACTGGGGCATGGCCGCTCTGCTCGTCGTTGCGGCGCTCGTCGCGCTCATCGCCGTGCGCTTCATCGCCTCGCGCATCGCCGGGGTGGTGGCGCGGCGCACCGGCTCCGAGGTCGCCGACCGGATGGCGCGCGTCATCACGCGCACCCAGCTCTGGCTGCTCTCTCCGCTCGCGCTCTACGCCGGCGCGTCTGCGCTCGAGCTGCCGGCCAGGCTCGAGCGGCTGATCGATCTCCTGGTGCTGGTCGGCCTGCTGCTCCAGGTCGTGCTGTGGATCAACAACTTCATCGGCTACTGGATGGAGCGGCAGATCGAGAAGCGCCGCGGCGTGGACGGCGAGGGTGTCACGGCGCTCACGCTGCTCGGCTTCACCGCGCGCGTCGCGGTGTGGGCGCTGATGCTGCTGCTCATCCTCGATCAGCTCGGCTTCGACATCACGGCGCTCGTCGCGGGGCTCGGCATCGGCGGTGTGGCGATCGCGCTCGCCGTGCAGAACATCCTGGGCGACCTCTTCGCGTCGCTCTCGATCGTGCTCGACAAGCCGTTCGTGGTGGGCGATTTCATCATCGTCGACAATTTCATCGGTACCGTGGAGTACATCGGGCTCAAGACCACGCGGGTGCGCAGCCTGAGCGGCGAGATGATCGTCTTCTCGAACGCGGATCTCCTGAAGAGCCGCATCCGCAATTTCAAGCGCATGTACGAGCGGCGCGTCGTCTTCACGGTCCAGGTCACGTACGAGACGCCGCTCGAAAAGCTGGAAGCGATTCCGGGCATCCTGCGGGCGGCGGTGGAACGGCGCAAGCAGACGCGTTTCGATCGGGCGCACTTCAAGGAATTCGCCGATTCCGGGCTCACGTTCGAGGTGGTCTATTACGTGCTCACGCCCGATTACAACAGCTACATGGATGTGCAGCAGGCGATCAACCTCGAGATCTACCGGCGCTTCGGTGAAGAGGGCATCGAGTTCGCATATCCCACGCGAACGCTCCGCATTCGCGGCGAGGCGCCTCAGCCCGCCGTGTCCGCTGCGGGATGAGGGATGAGTCATGGCTGCACGGACAAAACAGCGTCTCGTCGTCGTATCGAACCGCCTGCCGTATATCTTCAAGCGCGGTCCCGAGAGCCGCTGGCACAAGGAGCACGGCGCGGGCGGCCTCGTCTCGGCGTTGCTGCCGGTGCTGCGCGACCGCGGGGGTGCGTGGATCGGCTGGCCCGGGACGCCGGAGACCGGCCCCGATCTCGCGGCGGCGGTGACGGCTGCCGGAAAGGACGTGGGCTTTTCGCTGCAGCCGGTGCTGCTCGACGAGCGTGCGGTGCAGGACTTCTATCACGGCTTCGCGAACGAGATCATCTGGCCGCTCTTTCACGACCTGAAGTCGCTCTGCAACTTCGAGCCCGGCTACTGGCGCACCTACAAGGAGGTCAACCGCAAGTTCGCGGAAGCGGTGCTCGCCGACTGCGGGGCGCCGTCGGATTTCATCTGGGTGCACGACTATCACCTGATGAACGTCGCGGCCGAGCTGCGCGCGCTCGGCTGCCGCTCGAAGGTCGGCTTCTTCCTGCACATTCCGTTCCCGCCGCCGGACATCTTCTTCAATCTGCCGTGGCGGCTCACGCTGCTCAATGCGCTCCTGCAGTACGATCTCATCGGCCTGCAGACGATGCGCGACCGCCGCAATTTCATCCAGTGCCTGCGCGAGCTGATGAGCGACGTGTCGGTGCAGGGCAAGGGCCCGGTCGTGACGCTCACCGTCGAGAGCCGCACCGTGCGCGTCGGGAGCTTTCCCATCAGCATCGATTACAACGCGTTCCTGCGCCAGGCCGCGACCGAGGAAGTCGCGCAGCGGGCGCAGGAGCTGCACCGGCTGCTGCCGAAGCGCAAGCTCGTGCTGGGCGTGGACCGGCTCGACTACACCAAGGGCATTCCGCAGCGGCTGCAGGCCTTTCGCACCGCGCTCGAGCGCTATCCCGAACTGCGCGAGCGGCTCTCCCTCATCCAGGTCGTCGTGCCGAGCCGGGAGGTGATTCCCGAGTACCACGAGCTGAAGACCCGCATCGAGCAGCTCGTGGGGCAGATCAACGGCAGCTTCATGCGGCCGGGGGGATGGGTGCCGGTGTGGTATGTCTATGGAGCCTTGAGCCGCACCGATCTCCTCGCGTATTACCGCGCGGCCGACATGGCGCTCATCACGCCGCTCAAGGACGGCATGAATCTCGTCGCCAAGGAGTACTGCGCGTGCAGCATCGAAGAGGACTGCGTGCTGATCCTCTCGGAGTTCGCCGGCGCCGCCGCGCAACTGCAAAGAGGGGCGCTGCTCGTGAACCCGTATGACATCGAGGGCGTCGCCGACACGCTCCATCGCGCGTTCACCATGAGCGAAGAAGAGCGCCGCGCGCGGATGCGGCGGCTGCGCCGCTCGATCCGCGAGAGCGACATCTTCTGGTGGGTGGACGGTTTCCTGCGCGCCGCGATCGCGAAGGACCTGAGCGCCTTCCCGCAGCCGGAAGGCCGCGTGCCCGAAGCCGTGCCCGACTACGTGCCGATCTGAGCGGCGATGTCCGCTTTCGATTTCCTGCCGCCGTTTCCGCCCGCGTCCAGTCCGGTTCTGGTTTTCGGCCTGCTGCTGCTCGCCGGATTCGCGGGCGGCGAGCTCGCGCAGCGCGTGCGGCTCCCGCGCATTACCGGCTACGTCGTGATCGGGCTCGTGCTGGGGGCGAGCGGCTTGGGGCTCGTGGACACCCGGATCACGGGCGAGGCGCGCATGTTCGTCAATCTCGGTCTCGGGATCGTCCTCTTCGAGCTGGGGCGCCGGCTGGACTTCCGCTGGCTCTGGCGCGACCGGTGGCTCGCGGCGACGGCGCTCTCCGAATGCGTGCTCTCGTTCTTCTTCATCTACGGGGCGCTCGCCTACTTCGGCGTCGAGCCGCTGCCCGCGACGGTGGCGGCGGCGATCGGGGTCGCAACCTCCCCGGCGGTTGTGATGCTGGTTGCGCAGGAGCTGCGTGCCGAGGGGCAGGTCACCGAGCGCGCGCTCAACCTTGTCGCGATCAACAGCGTCGTCGCGTTCGTGCTCGCGGCGATGCTGCTCTCGTGGCTGCACCACGAGTACCGCGCCGGTTGGCTCACGATGATCCTGCATCCGGCGTATCTCCTGGGGGCATCGCTGCTCACCGGGTATCTCGCGAGCGGAGCGACGATCGTGCTCGCGCGGGCGATCGGCAAGCACGAAGAGCGCCAGCTCGTGATGCTGCTCGCGATGATCGTGCTCGCCGTGGGCTGCGCGGCCGCGCTCGAGCTTTCGGTGATGCTCACCCTGCTCGCCTTCGGAGTGGCGAGCCGCAACCTCGACCGCTCGCACCATCTCATGCAGGTGGACGTGAGCCGTGTCGGACAGATATTCTTCGTGGTGCTCTTCGTCGTGACCGGCGCGCTGTTGGACGTCCGCGATCTCTTCGCCGGGGGCGCGTTGGCGCTGGTCTACATCGCCGCGCGCTTCATCGGCAAGTCGATCGGCGTGCTGAGCCTCGCGCACCTGAGCGGCATACGCGCGGGAAGCGGCGGGCTGCTCTGCCTTGCGCTCACCCCGATGTCGGGACTCGCATTCGAAATGATGCAGCGTACGACCCAGGTCTATCCGGAATTCGGATCGACGCTCGCGCCGATGGTGATGTCGGCGGTGCTCCTGCTGGAGCTCGCCGGGCCGATCGCGGTCCAGTTCGCGCTCAGGAAGGCGGGCGAAGCGCAAGGAGAGGCCAAATGACGTACGACGCGCTCGAATTCAAGCCTTCGTATCCGTTTTCGGTCGGGGTCGAGCTCGAGCTGCAGATTCTCAACTCGCGCGATTACAACCTCGCGCGGGATGCCGCCGATCTGCTCGCGGTGCTGCAGAAGACGCCGCATCCCGGTGAAGTGAAGCCCGAGATCACCGAGAGCATGATCGAGCTCAATTCGTCGGTGCATTACCGCTACGACACCCTTGCGGCGGAGCTCGAGCGCATCCGCGACGCGCTGGTCGATGCGGCCGGCCGGCTCAATCTCTGCATCGCCGGCGGCGGCTCGCACCCGTTTCACGCATGGACCGACCGGAGGATCTATCCGACGGAACGCTTCAGGCGCATCCTCGAAACCTACGGCTATCTCGCCAAGCAGTTCACGATCTTCGGTCAGCACGTGCACATCGGCTGCCCCGACGGCGATGCGGCGCTCTACCTCGTGCACACGCTCGCGCGCTACGTACCCCACTTCATCGCGCTCTCCGCCTCTTCGCCGTTTCAGCAGGGCGAGGACACGTCCTACCACTCCTCGCGCCTCAATACCGTCAGCGCCTTTCCGCTCTCGGGGCAGGCGCCCTTCGTGCAGTCCTGGTCTGAATTCGTTCAATATTTCAACAAGATGAAGGGCTACGCGGTGGTCGAGAGCATGAAGGACTTCTATTGGGATATCCGCCCCAAGCCGGAATACGGTACAGTAGAAATCCGTGTATTCGACACACCGCTCACCGTGGAACGCGCGGCCCTGCTCGCGGCCTACGTCCAGGCGCTTGCGCGCTACCTGCTGCACGAACGGCCTTTCGCGCCCACGCGGGACGTCTATCTCCTGCACAATCACAATCGCTTCCAGGCGTGCCGCTACGGCTCCGCGGGCACGCTCATCGACGCCTGCACGCAGCGCCACGTGCGCATACGGGACGACGTGCTCGCAACGATCGACGCCGTTGCGCACCACGCCCGCGACATCGGCGCCGAGCGTGCGTTGCATCGGCTCGCTTCCGATGTTGCAGGGGGGCGCGAAGACGCGGCGTGGCTGCGCGAGCAGTATCGCAGTCACGGCTCGCTCAACGATGTCGCGCGGCTGCAGAGCGCGCTGTGGATGGGCACGCTCAAGACCGCCGACGTGGCGACGGGAAACGCTTCGTGAACGCGCCTGAACGCAACCGTCCGCTCAGGATCGGGCTCTCGCCGCGGTTCCTGCACCAGGTGCCCGCGGAGCTCGGATTCAGGGGCAAGACGCTGCAGTATCTGGAGCAGTCGATCGCGCACTGGCTCATGACGGCCGATGTGCTGGTCTTCATGCTGCCCTCGATCGAGCGCGGCGGCCTCATCCGGCGCGGCAACATCCGCATCACGGACTACGTCGCGGAACTGGACGGGCTCGTGCTGCAGGGCGGGGCGGACGTGAGCCCGCTCACCTACGGCGAGACGCCGCTCAGGCCCGAATGGCAGGGCGACCGGATCCGCGACCTGTACGAGATCGATCTGCTGCAGGAATTCGTGGCGGCGGGCAAGCCGGTGCTCGGCATCTGCCGCGGGCTCCAGCTCATCAACGTCGCATTCGGCGGCACGCTCTATCAGGACATCGCTACCCAGCGCGAGGCAAGCGCGGTGCACCACCACAATCCCACGGCGTTCGACCAGCATTTCCACCGCATCAGCTTCGTGCCGGGCTCACGGCTCGCGCGGCTTTACCCGGGGGTGGGCGAAGTGCGGGTGAACAGCATCCATCATCAGGCGGTGAAGACGCTCGGGCGCGACCTCGCGATCGAGGCCGTCTCCGTTCCCGATGCGGTGATCGAAGCGATGCGCTGGCTGGGGCCGAGCTACGTGCGCGGCGTGCAGTGGCACCCGGAATTTCACGATCCCGCGGATCCCGAGCTGCTCGACGGCGGACCGCTGCTGCGTGAATTCCTCGCCGCCGCCGAGCGCCGGCGCGCGGGTGCCGCGTCGATGGTCGTGTAAGGACACCGCACGGCTCGTCCTCATGCGCCCTCCCGCCAATATCGTCGGCTTCGTTCGCCTCTTCGTCTGCGCGCTGCTCGCAGTGCTGCCGCCCCTCGCGCTTCATTCCGCGCCCGGCAAGCAGGCGGTGCTGCTCACGATCGACGGGCCGATCGGGCCCGCGATGGCGGATTACGCCGTGCGCGGCATTCGCAAGGCGGGTGAGCAGGGCGCAGAAGTCGTCGTGCTGCGTATGGATACGCCGGGCGGGCTCGATACCTCGATGCGGCAGATCATCCGGGAGATCCTCGCCGCGCCGGTGCCGGTCGTCGCCTTCGTCGGACCGAGCGGCGCGCGTGCGGCGAGCGCGGGGACATACATACTCTACGCGAGCCACGTCGCTGCCATGGCGCCGGGAACGAATCTGGGCGCCGCCACGCCGGTTGCGATCGGCATGCCGGGGAGCGACCCCGGCGAGAAGCCGAAGGAGAAAGGCGGGAAGGACGAAAGCAAGGCGAAGGATGAGAAGGCGGCGAACGAGAAGGACGCGCCTTCGACCCAGACCACCCTCTCGCGCAAGCAGATTCACGACGCCGCCGCCTACATCCGCAGTCTCGCCCAGTTGCGCGGGCGCAACGCCGAATGGGCCGAGCGCGCGGTGCGCGAGGCGGTGAGCCTCTCCGCGCAGGAGGCGAAGCGCATCGACGTGATCGAGATCGTCGCGAACGACGTCGAGGACCTCGTGAAGCAGCTCAACGGAAGGAAAGTGACGGTGCAGGGTGTGGAGCGCACGCTCAATACCGAAGGCGCGACGGTGGCCGCGATCGCGCCCGACTGGCGCACGGAGCTCCTCGCCGTCATCACCAACCCCAGCATCGCGCTGATCCTGATGATGATCGGCATCTACGGGCTCATCTTCGAGTTTTCGAATCCCGGCTTCGTGCTCCCCGGCGTGGTCGGCGGCATCTGCCTGCTGCTCGCGCTGTTCGCGCTGCAACTGCTGCCGATCAACTACGCCGGGCTCGGGCTGATTCTCCTCGGGCTCGCCTTCATCGTGGGGGAAGCATTCCTGCCGAGCTTCGGCGCGCTCGGCATCGGCGGGACGATCGCGCTCATCATCGGCGCGGTCATGCTGATCGAGCCCGAAGCGCAGGGCTACGGCGTGTCGATCCCGTTCGTCGTCGCGTTGGGCGTCACGAGCGGCATCATCGTATTCTCGATCGTCGCGCTCGCGGTCAAGGCGCGCCAGCGGCACGTGGTCAGCGGGCGCGAGCACATCATCGGCGCATCCGGCGTCGTGCTCGATGACATGCAGGGCGAGGGGTGGGCGCGGGTGCAGGGCGAAAGCTGGCGCGTCGTCAGCGGGACGCCGCTCGCACGCGGCCAAAGCGTGCGCGTTACCGGCATCGACGGCCTCACGCTGCGCGTGGAGCCCGAGGCCGGTTCCGCGCGGGTCGATGCAGCGCAACGAGGAGATGCAACATGATCTGGGACATCGGTTTCGGCGGCATCCTGATCCTCATCGCGATACTGGTGCTTTCGTCCTTCCGCATCCTGCGTGAGTACGAGCGCGGTGTCGTGTTCATGCTGGGCCGATTCTGGCGGGTGAAGGGCCCCGGGCTCATCATCGTCCTGCCGGGCATACAGCAGATGGTGCGCGTCGACCTCCGGACGATCGTCATGGACGTCCCGAGCCAGGACGTGATTTCTCGCGACAACGTGTCGGTCAAGGTGAACGCGGTGATCTATTTCCGCGTCATGGACCCGCAGAAGGCGATCATCCAGGTCGAGAACTTTCTCGATGCGACGAGCCAGCTCGCGCAGACGACGCTGCGTGCGGTTCTCGGCAAGCACGAGCTCGACGAGATGCTGGCCGAGCGCGACAAGCTGAACCTCGACATCCAGCAGATTCTCGACGCGCAGACCGACGCGTGGGGCATCAAGGTGTCCAACGTCGAGATCAAGCACGTCGATATCGACTCCTCGATGGTGCGCGCGATCGCGCGCCAGGCCGAGGCCGAGCGCGAGCGGCGCGCCAAGGTGATTCACGCCGAAGGCGAGCAGCAGGCCGCGGAGAAGCTGCTCGAGGCGGCGCGGATGCTGGCGCAGCAGCCGCAGGCGATGCAGCTGCGTTACCTGCAGACGCTGGGCGCCATCGCGAGCGACAAGAGCTCGACCATCGTCTTCCCGCTGCCGATGGAGATGCTCTCGAGTTTCATGGAGGGGGCGAAAAAGCCGTCGGGCCCCGCGTGATCCGTCATCGTGCGGCGGAACCATCGCGCGGCCGGCGCGCTCTATGACACTATGCTGGAACAAGCAAGGAGTGCAACGATGAAGCAACCGGGATGGATCGCGCTCGTCGCCGCCGCGCTGCTTGCCGCACCGCCCGCCGCGGCGCAGACCGTGCCGGGGAAACCCGGCGTCACGTTCGTCTCCGGCGGGGTCGGCGAAAACGCGCTCGCGGAGCTGAGGGCGCGCGAGAAAGAGTTCAACCTGAAGCTCGTTTTCACGCTCACCGAAGGCAACTATCTCGCCGATGTGGCCGTGCGGTTGACCGATGCCGCGGGAAAGACCGTGATCGACCACGTGACCGAAGGCCCGATTTTCATGGCGCGACTGCCGCGCGGCACCTATACCGTGACGGCGAGCTATAACGGCAAGGCGCAGACGCAGAAGATCACGGTCGGGGATCGCCTGCAGACTGCGTACCTGCGCTGGCCGTCCCAGCCCGGGCGCGATGTCACGCTGCCGCCCGGGTCGCGCGAGAGGGCGGCGGGGCAGACACCGGCCGCCGACGCCGGGGCCGCACCCAAGTCCGCGGCATCCGCGGGCGGGATCAGGTTCATCGCGGGCGAAGTCGGCGAGGACGCGGAGGCGCGGATCAAGGCGGCGCAGCACAATTACAACCTGAAGCTCGTCTTCACGCTCACCGAAGGCAACTATCTCGCCGACGTCGACGTGGCGATCCGGGACGCAGCGGGCAAGACGGTGCTCGAGCATCGCGTTCCCGGGCCGTTCCTGCTCGCGGAACTGCCGGCCGGCGCGTACGACGTGACGGCGAGCTACGAGGGCAAGCCCAGAACGCGCAAGATTCGCGTCGGCCCCCGGCTCATCACCGAGTATTTCCGCTGGCCGAGCGATCCGAGCGCCGACTACACCTTGCCGCGCGAAGCACGATAGCGTTACGCGCGAGTCATGGCCGCTATCCGGGGGGCTGCGGCTTTCTGTGACGGCCCGGGACAAACCGGCAGCGCCCTTGATTTTCAACGAGACGCCGGTATAGCATTGCCGTGCAAAACCATTGCAGAAGGTGAAATCCGGTGCGCACGTCCCGCCGAGGGTCGCGAGCGCCGCAAGCCCGCATAGCCGCCATAACCTGTCTTCGGAGGAAACCATGACCGACGTAGAAAAGAAGGAAAAACCCGCAGAAGCCCCGAGCGCATCGCGACGCAAGTTCCTGGCCGGCGCAGCCGCAGCGACGACCGGTGCGGCGATTTCGGGACTTGCCATCGCGCAGGAGAAGAAACCGGCCGCCCCTGCGGCGCCGGCAGTGGCTTCTTCGAGCGGGCCGATCACCATGCGCTGGCAGAGCACATGGCCCGCGAAAGACATCTTCCACGAATACGCGCTCGACTTCGCCAAGAAGGTGAACGACATGACCGGCGGCGAGCTGCGGATCGAAGTGCTGCCGGCCGGCGCCGTCGTTCCCGCGTTCGGGCTGCTCGATGCGGTCACCAAGGGCACGCTCGACGGCGGGCACGGCGTGCTGGTCTATCACTACGGCAAGCAGAACGCGCTCGCGCTGTGGGGCTCGGGTCCGGCATTCGGCATGGACGCCAACATGCTGCTCGCCTGGCACAAGTACGGCGGCGGCAAGCAGTTGCTCGAGAAGCTCTACAAGTCGATCGGCGCGAACGTGGTGTCGTTCCCCTACGGCCCGATGCCGACCCAGCCGCTCGGCTGGTTCAAGAAGCCCGTCACCAAAGTCGAAGACATGAAGGGCCTCAAGTTCCGCACCGTGGGGCTGTCGATTGACGTGTTCACGGCGATGGGCGCGGCGGTCAACGCGCTGCCCGGCGGCGAGATCGTTCCCGCGATGGACCGCGGCCTGCTGGATGCGGCGGAGTTCAACAACGCGACTTCCGACCGCATCCTCGGCTTTCCGGACGTTTCGAAGATCTGCATGCTGCAGAGCTATCACCAGAACGCCGAGCAGTTCGAGATCATGTTCAACAAGCCCAAGTACGACGCGCTGCCAGCGAAGATCAAGGCGATCATCGAAAATGCCGTCGAGGCGGCTTCCGCCGACATGTCCTGGAAGGCGGTCGACCGCTACTCCAAGGACTACATCGAGATGCAGACGAAGGACAAGGTGCGCTTCTACATCACGCCCGCGCCGATCCTGCAGAAGCAGCTCGAAGCCTACGATGCCGCGGCCAAGAAGCGCTCGGACAACGCGCTGTGGGTGGAGATCGAGAAATCGCAGAAGTCCTTCGCCGAGCGCGCGGTGCGCTGGGACCTCGACACCAACGTGAGCCGCCGCATGGCCTACAACCACTACTTCGGCAAGAAGCCGGCGGCCAAGCCCGAATCGAAGAAGGGCTGATCGGGCCGCACCCTCGAACAACACCATCCGGTACGCCGGATGGTGTTTTTTTGGGTTTGCCCTCTACAGAAGTGGCACAATAGCCGGGGGCGTGCGCGGTGGACTGACACGTGATCCAGAAAACTCTTCTCTTCGTGGACAAGGTGAGCACCTTCGTGGGCCACGCCTTCTCGTGGTTCATCGTGGCGCTGACGCTGCTCGTCACCTGGGAAGTCTTCTCGCGCTACGCGCTCGACAAGCCCCACGCGTGGGCGTTCGACGTCATGATCATGTTCTACGGGACGCTGTTCATGATGGCCGGCGCCTACACGCTTTCCAAGAACGGCCACGTGCGGGGCGACGTGCTCTACGGCTTCTTTCGCCCGCGCACCCAGGCGACGATCGATCTGATCCTGTACATCGTCTTCTTCATTCCGGGCGTGATCGCGCTCATGTGGGCCGGCTACGACTACGCCGCCGAGTCGTGGCGCATCGACGAGCACTCCAACATCACGGCGGGCGGCCCACCGATCTATCCCTTCAAGACCGTCATACCGGTGGCCGGTGCGTTCCTGCTGATGCAGGGCATCGTGGAAATCATCCGCTGCGCGATCTGCATCAGGCAGGGCGAGTGGCCATCCCGCGAGGAGGACGTCGAGGAAGTCGACGTCGGCAAGATCAAGGAAGAGCTGCACGTCAGGGACGAGGACATCCGCAGCCTCGATGAGCTGATCGTGCACAAGGAAGAAAAACCGGGCGGAGCCGCTTCGTGAAGATCCGCAAGGAGCTGTGGTTCGGGTTTTCCCTGATGGCGCTCATCATCCTCGGCGTGCTCGTGCTTACGCCGTGGGGCAACCTCACCAACGGGCATCTGGGCCTCATCATGCTCGCCCTGATCGTGGTCGCGATCATGCTCGGCTTCCCGACCGCCTTCACGCTGATGGGGCTGGGCGTGTTTTTCGCGTGGCTTGCGTATCGCAGCGTCAATCCCGATCTCGCGACGCGGCAGGTGCTCGATCTCATGGTGCAGCGTTCCTACGGGGTCATGTCGAACGACGTGCTGATCGCGGTGCCGCTCTTCGTATTCATGGGCTATCTGGTCGAGCGCGCCCAGCTCATCGACCGGCTGTTCAAGAGCCTGCATCTCGCCACCGCCCGCGTGCCCGGCTCGCTGGCGGTCGCGACCATCATCACCTGCGCGATCTTCGCGACTGCGACCGGCATCGTCGGCGCGGTGGTGACGCTGATGGGACTGCTCGCGTTTCCCGCCATGCTGCGCGCCGGCTACAACGTCAAGATCTCCGCCGGCTCGGTGACCGCGGGCGGCTGCCTCGGCATACTGATCCCGCCTTCGGTGCTGCTGATCGTCTATGGCGCGACCGCCGGCGTGTCGGTCGTGCAGCTCTATGCCGGGGCCTTTTTCCCGGGATTGATGCTTGCGGCACTGTATGTCGGCTATGTGATCGTGCTGGCGAAGTGGAGGCCGCAGCTCATGCCGCCGCTATCGGAGTCCGAACGGCGCGTGCCGCTTTCGGAAGCCGTGCAGACGCTGGCGCAGCGCAGCCGCAACGCGTATGCCGGCTTGTGGCGCGGCCTGACCGCAGGTGGCACGGGCGTTTCGCGCGGTGCTGCTCTGGGGCAGACGACCGTCACGCTGGTTCCCGCGATGATAATCGTGGGACTTCTTGCGTTCACCTACCGCAGCGCCACGGCGCCGCTCGTCGAGGCCAATGTGGCAGGTCTCGTCGAGGCCGGCGGAAGCGTCGCCGCCGACATCAAGGAGGAAACCGGATTGGTCGGCGCGCCGCCCGAAACCCCGGAGGAAAAACCGGGCGTGCAGGAACCGCCTTCCGAAGGGGCGAAAGAGCCGGCGCCCGCCGCGGAAGCCCCCCAGCCGGCGGGCGCCCAAGCGCCACCGGGCGCGGAGCAGAGTGCCGAGCCCGCCGTTGCGGCAGGGGACAAATCGAAGCCGGCGGCGCGCCCCGCACCGACGTGGTTCTGGGTCATGCTCGGCATCGGGCTCGCCGCGCTCGGCCTGATCTACGGCTTCTGGAACTGGGAGCGGCTGGAAGTCTTCAAGATGCTGCTCACGTCGTTCTTCCCGCTTGCGCTGCTGATACTCGCTGTCCTCGGCTCGATCGTGTTCGGGCTCGCCACTCCGGCGGAAGCCGCTGCCGTCGGCGCATTCGGGGCGTGCATCCTGACACTCGTCTATCGCTACATCAACAACTGGCAGGCCGCGGGGAAGCGCGCGCCGGGGCGGATCCTTCGCACGACCCTCCGGGACTTCGGCAACATCCTGAAGGAGTCGTCGTTCCTCACCGCGAAGACGAGTGCCATGGTGTGCTGGCTCTTCGTCGGCTCGGCGATCTTCTCGGCGGCATTTGCGCTCCTCGGCGGGCAGGAGATCATCGAGCGCTGGGTGCTCTCGCTCAACATGACGCCGCTCCAGTTCATGATCCTCGCGCAGTTCATCATCTTCCTGCTGGGCTGGCCGCTCGAGTGGACCGAGATCATCGTCATCTTCATGCCGATCTTCATTCCTCTCCTCGCGCACTTCAACATCGACCCGCTGTTCTTCGGGCTGATCGTCGCGCTCAACCTGCAGACCGCTTTCCTCTCGCCGCCGGTGGCGATGGCCGCGTTCTATCTGAAGGGCGTCGCGCCGCCGCACGTGACGCTCAACCAGATCTTCGCCGGCATGATGCCGTTCATGGCGATACAGGTGATCGCGATGGTCCTGCTCTACATGTTCCCCGGCATCGGGCTGTGGCTCCCCAGCGTGCTCTACGCGCGCTGAACCCACTTCCATGGAAACGACCCAACTCGTCGGATTGTCGGCGACCGAGGCGGCGCGTCGCATACGTGAAGGCGCACTGAGCTCGGAAGAGCTCGTCGCAGCCTGTCTCGAGCGCGCGCGCGCGGTCGAGCCCCAGGTTCAGGCCTGGGCATTTCTCGATCACGATTTCGCGCTTTCGCAGGCGCGCAGCGCGGACGTGTGGAAGCGCGAGGGCAATCCGCTCGGGCCGCTCCACGGCGTTCCCGTGGGCTTGAAGGACATCATCGACACCGCCGACTATCCGACGGAAAACGGAACGGTGCTGCACCAGGGGCGCACGCCCTCGCGCGATGCGACCGTCGTATCCATGCTTCGTGCAGCGGGTGCCGTCGTCATCGGCAAGACCGTCACGACGGAGCTCGCGACCTACGCGCCGGGCAAGACGCGCAATCCGCACAATCCCGAGCACACTCCCGGGGGATCGTCTAGCGGCTCCGCTGCGGCGGTCGCGGCCGGCATGGTGCCGCTCGCGCTCGGCACACAGACGAACGGTTCGGTGATCCGTCCGGCGGCCTACTGCGGCGTCTATGGATTCAAGCCGACCTTCGGGTTGATACCCCGGCGCGGCATCCTCATGCAATCGCGCACGCTGGACCAGGTCGGGGTCTTTGCGCGCACGCTGGAAGACGTCGCGCTGCTCGCCGAGCAGCTCGTCGGCTACGACGAGCGCGATCCCGATACGCGCCCTGCGCCGCGCGCCCGCTTCTCCGAGATCCTCGCCGAAGAGCCGCCGATCCCGCCGCTGCTCGCCTTCATCAGGGGGCCAGCCTGGGATCGCGCGACGGACGAGACGCGCGAGGCTTTTGCCGAGCTCGTGTCGCATCTCGGCGAGCGCGTCGAGGAGATCGAGCTGTCGACGCTGGCGGGTGAGGCGTTGCAGTGGCATCGCACCATCATGGAAGCCGAGATGGCCGCGAACTTCCTGCGGGAGTGGGAGAGCCGCGAACGGCTGAGCGCGTCGTTGCGCGGGCAGCTCGAGCGGGGGCGCGCCGTGACCGCCTTCGAGTACCAGCGCGCGCGTGCGCAGGTGCCGCTACTCGCCGAGAGCCTGGACGAGCTTTTCTATACGCGTTACGACGCGTTCCTGACACCGGCGGCACCCGGGACGGCACCGAAAGGCCTCGACTCGACGGGAGATCCGGTGTTCTGCACGCTGTGGACGCTGTGCGGGCTGCCCGCGCTCAACGTCCCGCTCATGCAGGGCGCGAACGGCCTGCCGCTCGGCCTGCAGCTCGTCGGCCGTCGCGGGTACGACGGGCGGCTCCTCCGCACCGCGCGCTGGCTCGTCGCACAGCTGTCCGCCGGCTGAGCGCCGATGCCGGCGCCGGTGCCTGGCATCCGCGGGCTCGTATTCGCGCTCGGCGCGGGCGCGTTCTTCCTTTCGTTTTTCCACCGCGTCGCCCCCGGCGCGATCGCCGGAGAGGTCACGCAAGCCTTCGAAGTGAACAGCGCGGCGCTCGGCGCGCTCGCCGCCACCTACTTCTACGTCTACACGGTGATGCAGCTTCCGACCGGCGTGCTGGTGGACACGCTGGGGCCGCGGCGCGTGCTCGCCGCCGGCGGCCTCGTCGCCGGCACGGGCTCGATTCTGTTCGGGACGGCCGACACGTTTGCCGCTGCCGCCCTGGGGCGCACGCTGGCGGGGCTCGGGGTGTCGGTCGCCTTCATTTCGCTCCTCAAGCTGAGCGCGAGCTGGTTCGACGAGCGCCACTTCGCCACCGCCTCGGGCGCGGCGCAGGTGTTCGGCCTGACCGGTGCATTTCTCGCGACGGCACCGCTCGCCTGGCTCGTGACGTTCGTGTCGTGGCGCGCGGTATTCGTTGCGATAGGCGGAGCGTCGCTCGCCCTTGCCGTGGTCACGTTTCTTTTCGCACGCGATGCGCCCGAAGGGCGCGAAATGCGCGCGACCGGAGAGCGTGGCCTGCGCTGGTACCATGGGCTCACGGAAGTCATGCGCAATCGGGATACGTGGCCTTGCTTCTGGGTGAATTTCGGCATCTCCGGGAGCTACATGAGCTTCATCGGCCTGTGGGCGGTTCCTTTCCTCGTTCACGTCTACGGGATGACGCCCGTTGCCGCCAGCCGGCATACGAGTGTCATGCTCGTCGCCTTCGCGCTGTCCGTCGCCGCCGTTGGCGTGTGGTCTGATCGCATCCGCCGCCGCCGCCCGATCATCATCGGCTCCGCGGCGCTCTACTGCGCGTTCTGGGCGGCGTGGGCGCTCGACGCGGTGCCCGAGGATTTCACCTATATTGCATTCGGGTTGATGGGTTTCGTCGCGACCGGCTTTACGCTGTCGTGGGCGTGTGCGAAAGAGGTGAATCGCCCGCGCTCCGCGGGCATGGCGACGGGGCTCGCCAATACCGGCGGCTTTCTTGCCGCGGGGATCCTGCAGCCGCTCGTCGGATGGGTGCTCGATGTGACCAGTGCGAAGCAGGGTATGCCCGATTTCCGCGCCGCGCTCGCGGTGCTCGCGTTGTTCGCGCTGTGCGGCCTCGTCGCCGCGCTGTTTATCCGGGAGACGCGCTGTCGTAATATCTGGGCTCCTCCAACCGCGCAGGCCCCAGGATGAAACCCGCGATTCTCGTGACGCGTGAGGTATTCGACGAAACGATCGACTATCTCGCACAGCATTGCGACGTCGAATCGAACCAGCAGGACGTGCCGCTTACGCCGGAGGGGCTGGCGCAGCGCCTCGCCGACCGGGAAGGCCTCATGTGCTGCCTTACCGACCGCGTCGATGCCGCGTTGCTCGCCGCGGCGCCGCGCCTCAGGGTCGTCGCCAATATCGCCGTGGGCTACAACAATATCGATGTCCCGGCCTGTACCGCGCGCGGCGTGATGGTGACCAATACGCCGGGCGTGCTGGACGACTCCACGGCGGATCTCGCATGGGCGCTCATGCTCGCCACCGCGCGGCGCCTCACGGAGGTGGAGAGTTACATCCGCGCCGGCCAGTGGACGGGCTGGCGGCTCAAGCAGTGGCTCGGGATCGACGTGCACCACGCGACGCTCGGCATCGTGGGCATGGGGCGCATCGGGCAGGCGATCGCGAAGCGCGCGGGCGGGTTCGAGATGAAAGTCCTCTATCACAACCGCACGTCGGTCGCGCGGGAGATCGAGCAGCGGCTCGGCGCCCACTTCGCGAGCCTGCGCGACCTCCTCGCGCAGTCGGATTTCGTCATCCTGCAGGTGCCCTACTCGAAGGAGACGCATCACCTGATCGGCGCGGCCGAGCTCGCGCTGATGAAGCCGACCGCGATACTGATCAACTCCACGCGCGGCGGCGTGGTCGACGACGCCGCGCTCGTCGCGGCCCTGAAAGCGGGAACGATACGTGGCGCGGGCCTTGACGTCTTCGAAAACGAGCCGAAGCTTCATCCCGGGTTTCTCGAGCTCAGGAACGTGGTGCTCGCCCCGCATATCGGCAGCTCCACCGAGGCGACGCGCCGCGCCATGGCCATGACCGCGGCGAAGAATCTGGTCGCGGCGTTGCGCGGCGAAGTGCCGCCCAACCTCGTCAATCCCGACGCGAGAAGGAAATAATCGCGCGGGGCGCGACAACCTCGGTCCGGCGCATTCGAGCGCGCTCCGGCTACCTGGCGCTACTCCATGAGCTACTTCACCCAGCTCTTCAACCTCATGATCGAGGTGATGCTGCCGCTCACGCTGCTCGTGGCGGTCGGCGGGCTGTGGGCGCGCTTCTTTCCCGACACGCCGGTGGAGGCCGCGCGCACGCTGCTCAACCGCTTGGTGATGTATCTCTTCCTGCCCTCCATCCTGTTTTCCGTGGCGTCGGCAACGCCGATTTCCGCGGATCTGCTGTCGGTGCCGCTCCTCGTCGGGATCGGATCCCTCAGTTGCGGCGCGATACTCTATGCGCTCATGTACCGGACCCCTCTGGGGCAGGGGCTCCCCGACGCCACGCGGGCGATCGTGGTGGTCGGCGGGATGTTCGGCAACACCTTCAACATCGGCGTGCCGGTGCTGGTTTTCTTCTACGGCGGCGCTGCCACGCGCTACGCCGTCTTCAACGACATGCTGATGACGATGCCGCTCGTATGGAGCGTCGGCGTCTGGATCTGCACGCGGCTCGGCGCGCACCGCAGAGCCGATCCGCCGGCGGTGTGGCGGGTCATGCTGTCGATGCCACCGATCTGGGCGTTCATTCTCGGCACGGGCTCCCAGCAACTGGGCCTTACCTATGCGCCGCTCACCGCGGCGACAGCTTTCATCGGGCAGGCGACCATCCCGGTCACGCTGTTCGTGCTCGGCATGACGATTCCCTGGGGCAACCTCGTGCCGCGGCGGGAAATCCTCGCGGCGGCGGCGGTGAAGCTGATCCTTGCCCCGATCGTGGTCTGGACCACGGCCAGGCTGTTGTACAGTCCGATGGGCGAGGCGCAGTATGCGGCGGTGGTGGAGGGCACGACACCCGCGATGGTCACGACGCTGCTGCTCGCCGACCGCTTCCGGCTGGACGCCGGGGCGGCGGCGCTGCTCATCGGGTGGACGACGATACTGTTCTGGTTCACGCTGCCGCTGGTCATGGCGCTCGGACTCATTCGCTGATCGCGGTACGGAAAGGATTGACATGAAACTCGGATTCATCGGTCTCGGCGTGATGGGGCGGCCCATGGCGCTCAATCTCATGAAAGGCGGTCACGAGATGGCGGTCTATGCGCGGCGCGCCGCCTCCGCGGAGCCGCTCGTGGCCGAAGGGGCGCGGATGTGCGCGACGCCGCGCGAAGTCGCTGCCCGCGCCGAAGTCGTGTTCACGATGGTGACCACTTCGAGCGACGTGGAGGAGGTGGTGCTCGGCGACGACGGCATCATTCACGGCGCCCGGCACGGCAGCGTCGTGGTGGACATGGAAACGATCGCACCTGCCGCGGCGCGCAGCATCGCGCAGGCGCTCGAAGCGAAGGGCGTCGACATGCTCGATGCACCGGTATCGGGAGGGCCGATGGGCGCGGAGCAGGCGACGCTTTCCATCATGGTGGGTGGAAAGCCCGCGGTGTACGAGCGCGTGAAGCCGCTCTTCGAATGCCTCGGCAAGACCCTCGCCTACATGGGTGACCACGGGGCAGGTCAGGTCACCAAGGCATGCAACCAGCTCGCTCTGCTCGTGACGGCGCAGGCGAGCGCCGAAGCGCTCGCGCTCGCGCGCGCGTGCGGTCTCGATCCGGCGCGCGTGCGCGAGGTGATGATGGGCGGCATCGCGGCGAGCCGCGTGCTCGAGCTTTTCGGCCGCCGCATGGTGGAGCGTGATTTCGCGGCGGGCATCGAAGCGCGGCTCTACCACAAGGACCTCGCTATCGTGCTCGCGCTGGCCCATGAGAGGGGCATCGCGCTGCCGGCGGCGGCACTCACCATGCAGAACGTCAACGCGCTCGTCGGCCGGGGTGAGGGACGAAGCGACCTCTCGACGCTCATCCGCGTCGTCGAGGACATGGGAAGGGGGGCATCATGAGTTTCACGGCGTTCGAACAGGCCACTCCCCGGCTCAACCGCTCGGAGCTCGCGGTTCCCGGTTCCATGCCCGGCCTTTTCGAGAAGGCCGCGAAATCCGAGGCCGATGTGATCTTCCTCGATCTCGAGGATGCGGTTGCGCCGGACGACAAGGCCGCGGCCCGCCGGAACGTCGTCGCGGCATTGAACGAGATCGACTGGGGCGAGAAGACGATGTCGGTGCGCATCAACGGCCTCGATACACATTACATGTATCGCGACGTGATCGAGCTGGTCGAGCGCTGCCCGCGGCTCGACATGCTGCTCATCCCCAAGGTCGGCGTGCCGGCAGACGTCTACGCTGTCGATGTGCTGGTGGCTCAGGTCGAACAGGAGAAGCAGCGCGTGAAGCGCATCGGATTCGAAGTGCTGATCGAGACCGCGCTCGGCTGGAGCCACGTGGAAGCGATCGCGCGCGCAAGCCGCCGCCTCGAGGCGATGTGCTTCGGCTCGGGCGATTTCGCCGCGTCCATGCGCATGCGCACCACGACGATCGGCGGCCTCAATCCCGACTACGGCGTGCTGACCGACGCGGCGGCGGAAGGCGGCCGGCGCTTCCTGCAGGCGGATCCCTGGCACGCCGCACAGGTGCGCGTCGTCGCGGCGTGCCGTGCGTGCGGGCTGCGGCCCGTGGACGGCCCGTATGGCGACTTCAGGGACCCCGCGGGCTTTCTTGCGGCCGCGCGTCGCGCCGCGATCCTCGGTTTCGAAGGCAAGTGGGCGATTCACCCGTCGCAGATCGCGCCGGCGAACCGGGTGTTCGGCCCCGCGCCCGAGGAAGTCGATCGCGCGCGCCGCATCGTCGCCGCCATGAAAGAGGCCGCGCGCGAGGGGCGCGGTGCGGTCCAGCTCGATGGGCGGTTGATCGACCTCGCCAGCATCCGCATGGCGGAGAACCTGCTGCGGAAAGCCGACGCCATCGCGGCAAAGGGAAAGACCGGGCCCGCGTCGGAGCCGTCTGCTCCGGGGCGTACGCCCTGACATCCGGACTTCCAGCCATGCTATAAAGAGAGGCCGCAAGGGAGGGGGGAACATGTCGGTCGTCACGCCGGTCGTGCTGCGGCGGCTCTCGGAAGCGCCCGAGGACGTGTCCGGACGCGTCTATTCCGAGCAGGTGCAGCACCTCTATCGCCTGTCGGTGGCGGGCTACGTCGGCACGGTCATCGTCGCCAGCATCACGACTTACGCGCTGTGGAATACCGTCGGGAACCTCCGCCTCACCGCGTGGTTCGCCGCCGTGCTGGCCATCACCCTGGGCCGTTATCTCGTCTACCGCGCGTATCTCAGCGCACCGTCGGCCGCGCAGTCGCCGAAAACCTGGGCCGACCGCTTCCTCGTCGGTGCGGTCGCCATGGGATGCATGTGGGGCGTCCTCGGCACCGTACTCTTCCCGCGCGATTCGGTGCCGCACCAGTTTCTCGTGATGTTCGTCATCGGCGGCATGGTGATGTCCGCCGCCGGCCTGCTCTCCACCGTGAAGCGCGTGTTCTACGGCTTCACGCTGCCCGCCATCGTGCCGCTGCTCATGAATCTCTTTCTCCAGGCGCACTCCCCCTATACCCAGATGGGAATGCTCGGTGTGATCTACACCGTCGTCGTGCTCGCCTTCGCGGCGGAAATGCGCGCCAACGTGCTCGCTTCGACGCACACGCAGGAGGAGCTGCGCCAGGCGACCCGGAAGCTGCAGGCGATGATCAATGCGTCCCCGCTCGCCATCGTGGTGCGCGATGCCGAAGGCCGCATCGAGCGCTGGAATCCCGCGGCCGAACGCATGTTCGGCTGGAGCGAAGCCGAGGTTCGCGGGCGGATCGTGCCCTGGTATCCGCCCGGCAAGGACGAGGAGGGTCACCGATTCCGCAGCGCGATCCTGCGCGGGGAGGCGTTTTCCGACGTCGAGGCGGTGCGGCTGCGCAAGGATGGCACGCCGCTCATGGTCAGTCTTTCGGGCGCCGCCATCCTGAACGACGCAGGAAAGGCGGTAGGCATGCTCGCGATCGTCACCGATATCACGGCGCGCAAGCGCATCGAGATGCGCCAGGAGCTGCAGAATGCGATCACGGCATTGCTCGCCGAGCCGCGCAGCACGGTGAGCGAGGCGCTTGTCAAGGTGATGCAGGCCTTCTGCGAGAAGCTGGGCTGGGTTTGCGGGGCGCGTCGCGTGCTCGATACCGAGATCAACTCGCTGCGCTGCGCCGAGGCCTGGGGCAACGGCGACCCGGCCGTGATGGCGTTCGTGGACGAGACGCGCGCGCTGCTCACTCCGTCCACCAGCAAGCATTCGGGCGTGACCCGTCGCGTTTGGGACAGCGGCCAGCCGGTGTGGATCACCGACGTGCAGGCCGACCCCAAACTGAAACGGGCTGCGGCGGCCCGTAATGCGGGGCTCCACACTGCCATCGCGTTTCCCGTGATGATCGGCGAGGAGTTCTACGGCGTTATGGAATTTTTTGCTCAGGAGGTGCGCCAGCCCGACCCCGGCATGCTCGAGTTTGCGCGGCAGCTCGGCAGCCAGATCGGACAGTTCATCGCACGCAAGCAGGCGGAGCACGATCTGCGCTTCGTCGCGACGCACGATCCGCTGACCGCACTTCCCAACCGCACCATGTTTGCCGAGCGCCTGAGCCAGGCGCTCGCGCAGGCGCGGCGCTACAACCGGCGGGTTGCGCTGCTCTTCATCGATCTCGACGGCTTCAAGAACGTGAACGACACGTGCGGCCATGACGTCGGCGACGGCCTGCTGAAGGAGATCGCCGTGCGGCTGCGCGTATGCCTGCGCGAGGGCGACGTGATCGGGCGCATGGGCGGGGACGAGTTCGTGGTGCTGATCGAGGAATTCCAGGACGCCGAGCGTCTGCAGCGGATCGCGGAGAAGATACTGTCCACGGTAGCACAGCCGGTGCCGGTGCGCGGCCACGATTGCCGCGTGACCTCCAGCATCGGCATCAGCACTTATCCGCAGGACGGCCGCGATTCCCAGGCGCTGCTCAAGGCCGCGGACAACGCGATGTATCGGGCGAAGGAACAGGGCAAGAACCGCTGCGCCTTTCACTCGATCTAGCGCGTCGGCCCCGCCTTTATGGCGCGGAGGAAATTGGCTACACTGCAATCACAAGGAAAACGTCCGGGGGAGTCGTGACCGAAAGGAGTGCTCAGCATGAAAACGGTCAGGCAATTGCTGCAGGCGAAGGGCAGCACGGTTTACTCGGTGGCGCCGGACGCGCGCGTGTACGAAGCCCTCAAGCTCATGGCCGAGAAGGAGATCGGGGCGCTGGTCGTTCTTGAAGGCGCGAGACTGGTCGGCATCCTGTCCGAGCGCGACTATGCGCGCAAGGTGATCCTCCACGGCAAGTCGTCGCACGATATTCCGGTGCGGGACATCATGACCGAGAACGTGATCACCGTGCAGCCCGGGCAGACGGTCGATCAGTGCATGGCGCTCATGACCGAGCGGCGCATACGTCACCTGCCGGTGGTCGAGAACGGACGGCTGATCGGACTCGTTTCGATCGGCGATCTCGTGAAGGAAGTGATCGCGGAGCAGGAGCAGACCATCCGCCAGCTCGAGACCTACATCCGCAGTTGACGCAGGCGCAGGCCGGGCGCGAAAAAAAAGCCCCGGATGCCGGGGCTTTTTCCGTGAAGCGGCGAAGCGCTTATTTCTTCGCTTTTCTGGCGCCGTTGGCGGTCTGCCTGGCGACCGCTTCGAAATTGGACTGCGTCGCCTCGGTCATCTGCTTCGCGACCTTGGACAGATTGTCGTAGGCCGAATTGGCGGCTGCGATCGCGGACTTGACGGCCGCGATGCCGAGTTCCGAGCCGGCCGGCGCGTTCTTCACCATCCGGTCCAGCGTCGCGACGACCTGCTTGTTGAATTCGGCTACCTGCGCTTCCACGAGCTTGCTGATTTCGGCTTGCGTCTCAGCGGCAACGTCGTAGAAACTGCGCGCGTAGGCAGTCGCTTTGTCGAGGCGCGGCTGGGCGAATGAGTCTTTCAGCGTCGTGAGCTGCTGCGGGTCCTTGATCGAGGCGAGCGCCTTGGCGTTTTCGATGCTGTCGGCAAACGCTTCCTTGGCAGCCTTGAGCTGCAGATCGACGAGGCGCTCCGCGCCCTGCAGGGCGACGCCCGCAAAGCGGGCAGCGGCTTCGAGGTTCGCCTTGTTGAAGGCGATCAGTTGGTCCGGTGTCTGATACATGGTGTTCTCCTGTCCAAAATGCGTTTCGGGGGGTGGGGCGGCAGTTCGTGTTGCACTGCACAAAACGAATTATAGGGGCGGGAGGGCGGAAGTCAAGCCTTTTTTGCCGCAATGCACCACAGACCCTGCCATGCCGGCCGTCCTGGCTTTAAGCTATTGAGCCAATTAACGTTTTTGTGAAGGGTATGAGAAATGACGACGCTGTTCACCAAAATCGTCCGGCGCGAGATCCCGGCCGATATCGTGTACGAGGACGCGCTTTGTATCGCCTTCCGCGACATCAATCCGCAGGCTCCCACGCACGTCCTGCTTGTGCCGAAGGAGGAGCTGCCGAAACTCTCGGATGCTACGGAACGCCATGCGGCGCTGCTCGGCCATCTCATGGTCACCGCTCCCAAGGTCGCGCGGCAGCTTGGCGTCGCAGACGCCTTCCGGCTGGTGGTGAACAACGGCGCGGAGGCCGGGCAGAGCGTCTTTCATCTCCACCTGCACATCCTCGGCGGGCGGCCGTTCCACTGGCCGCCGGGATGACGCCGGGCGCGATCAGGTTTCGAGCGGCAGACGGATCGCCTTGCCGGTCGCGACCGCGCGCTCGATCGCGATCGTCGTCTCGAGGTTGACGCGCGCCTGCTCGGGTGTGGTGTGGACCGTCGGGTGCCCGGTGACGAGGTGATCGAGCCAGGCACGCGTTTCGTTCCCGAGCGGGCCCCAGAAATCGCCCATCGCCCAGTCCCCGGTCGTGTTGCTGCCGAGAAACGCGAGGTTGAGCGGATGGTCGGGCACGTAGGGGTGCGGGATGCCTTTTTCCGTATAGAGCAGGTGGTCCATGTGGTCGTCGTCGATCATCATGGTGCCTTCGGTGCCGAGGAGTTCCACGCGGTCGGACTGGCCCTGCGTCGGGTAGCGCGCGGGCAGCGCATAGCTCACGCCGAGGTTGACCACCGCGCCGTCGGCGAAGGTGACGATCGCCCACGTCACGTCGTGCGCGCCGTAGCCTGCTTCCTTGAAAATGCCGGTCTGACCGCGCGCGACGACCTCCACCGGGCGGTTGCCTTCGAGAAACCAGCACATGAGATCGACGTAGTAGGTGAGGACATCCAGCACCGGTGTCGCGTGCGGGTCGCGCTTCAGGATCGCGAAGGCCTGCGCGCGCGAGTTGTAGACGCGGGCGGTCGCACCGACGACCTTCCCGAGCCGGCCGTGCGCCATCTGCTCCTTCGCGCGCAGGAAGCATTCCTTGAAGCGCCGGCTGTAGCCGACGCGCAGTTTCCCCTTGGTCCTTGCGAGCGTGTCCAGCATCGCGTCCGCGTCCGCGAGCGAGAGCGCGATCGGCTTCTCGACCAGCACCGGCTTGCCGAGCTCGAGCGCGCGCTTGACCGGCGCCGCGTGCTCGCCTTCGGGGGTCGAGACGAATACGGCATTCACTTCGGGACGTTCGATGACTTCGAAATTGTCGGCCGAGTGGAATTGCGCGCCGGTCTGCTGCGCGAGCGCGCGGGCGCGTGCCGCATCACGGTCGGAGACCGCGATGTAGCCGACCGCCGGATGTTTCGCGGCGAGGCGCGCCCGCAGCGTTCCGATGCGTCCCGCGCCGACCACCGCGATCCCGAGGGGCTTTTCCATTGAGCGCTCCTAATAGACGCGATTCAGTGGCGTCTCGCCGCGCAGCACGCGCTCGACGTTCTGCCACGACGCCCTGAACAGATGTGCGAACGACTGCCGGTTCACGCCCGCGACGTGCGGGGTGAGGAGGAGCCGCGCCGCCGCTTCGCCCTCGAGACCGAGGAGCGGATTATCGCCTCGCGGCGGCTCGGTCGAATAGACGTCGACCGCGGCGCCACCGAGGCGTCCCGACGCGAGCGCCGCGGCGAGCGCCTTCTCGTCCACGATGCCGCCGCGCGCGGCATTGATGAGGATCGCGCCGGGCTTCATCGCCGCAAGCTCGCGTTCGCCGATGAGTCCCTGCGTTGCCGGGAGCAGCGGCACGTGCAGCGTCACGACATCGGACTGCGCGAGCAGCGCTTCGAGCGCGAGCGATTGCGCGCCGATCGCCGCTGCAGCCCGCGGATCGCGCGGCGCGGGATCGTAGTAGGCGATGCGCGCGCCGAGCGCGTGGAACGCCTCCGCGACAGCGAGCCCGATCACGCCGAGCCCCACGACGCCGACGAGCAGTCCCTCGATGCCCGCCAGATTGTCAGCCAGCATGCGCTTGCGAAACGCTTCGTAGTTGCCCGCTTTGACTTCCGCGCTTGCCCATGCGAGACGCCGGAGCAGCGTGGCGGCGCATGCCACGGCGTACTCGGCGACGGCGTGGTTGCTGCCGCCCGGCACGTTGCACACGGGAATGCCGAGGCGCTTCAGCGCCGGCTCGTCGAGCCGATCCACGCCCGCGCCGGTCACCTGCACCAGCCTGACCGCGGCAGACTCGAAGAGAGAGGCGGGGAGCTTCGGGCCGACAGCGGGAATCACCAGCGCACGCGCGCCCTTGAGCAATGCCGGCAACTCGGGATCGTCGGGCGCGCGGTAGGTGATCGTGAAGGTCGAAGGCGCCGGCGCGTTCACACGCGTGAAATCCGCTTCCGGACGCAGGCAGACGACGTCGCAGGCCATCGCCTTCAGCCCGCGATCTTGAGGTGCTTCACTTCCGCGGTGCCGCCCTGCGCCTCATCGAGCATGCGGAAAATCTCCGTCGCTTCCTTCGCGATCGCTTCCGCGATGTCGTTCAGCATCCGCAGCCCCTTGTCCACGGTGGCGTGCTCCGGTGCGCCGTACCATCCGGTAGGCGCGATGGTGCGGATGTCCCGCAGCACCGGCTGGTAGCTGCGCGTGCGGCGCAGCTTGTCCCACTTGCGGCCATGCGAATGGTCGGATGAGTAGTCGATGCGGTCGAGGTGCACGAGATCCGGGCGGTAGGCGAGGACCGCGAGCGCTTCGATCTCTCCGCCGTGCGTGAGTCCGCCGCATTCATGGCCGTAGAGTTCGGCGGCGACGTAGCAGGCCTGGACCGTGAGCACCGTCATGCCGTGGTCGCGGTGCAACGTTTCCGCGGCAATCGCGAGCGACGGGATGTTCCCCTCGTGCCAGTTCAGGATGAGGAGATACTTCGCACCGTGCTTCGCCGTCGAGACGCACGTCTCGACGACGACGCGCTGGTAGGTTTCGGGTGTCAGCGTGATCGTGCCTTCGAACGGCATGTGCATCGGCGTCACGCCGAGCGGTCCGCCGGGCAGGACGAGCCCGTCCATTTTTTCCGCAACCGCGTGGCCGATCACGTTCGAGGCGTAGATATCGGTGCCGGTCGGGAGATGGGGTCCGTGCTGCTCCACGCTGCCCGCGGGCAGGATCACGAGCGGATTGCGCTTGAGCTGGGCCGCAATTTCGGGCTGCGTGAGATCGATGAAGTAACGGGTCGGCAGTTGCGACATGGAATCCGCTCCTTCAGGCCGCGCGTGCCTGCGCGCTGATGCGCCCGCGGCTTTCTTCGATCACGTCGGCAAGCCGCACGTACTGACCTTTGCGATCGACCGACTTGAGCGCCGCGTAGACGACGGCGACCGCCACGTTGCCGTTGTGGGCCGTGAGCTCGTTCGGCGTGCCGCGCGCGCAGCTTTCCGCGAACATTTCGAGCTCCGCGCGGAACATGTCACCCTCGGGCAGCCGGATCTCCTCGCGCTTGCCATAGCCGTCCTTGCCGCGCTGGATGTAGAGCGTCGAGGTCTTGTGAAGCTCGCCCGGTGTGTCCCACGTGCCGAAGTCGACTTCGTAGTGCATGAGCCCCTTCTGCCCGAAGACGCGCACGCTGAAGATGCCGGGAGAGGTCCAGCACGAGCCGACGTATCCCACCTTGCCGTCGGCGAAACGGATCAGCGTCATCGACTGGTCGTCCACTTCCGCCCCGACCGGGGAGAGCTTGGAGGCCATCGAGCTCACTTCGCTGATCTCGCCACCGAGGAGATGCAGGATATCGAACTGGTGGATCGCGAGCTGGGAGAGCGGCCCGCCCGGCGCGCGGTCCTTGTACCAGCGCCAGGTATTGGGCGTCAGCTCCAGTGCGCGCTCGTTGGAAAAGTTCGCTTCGATGAACGCCACGCGGCCGAGCTCGCCCTTCTCGATTCTTTCCTTCATGATGCGGACCCCGGCGAGGAGCCGCGCGCTGTGCCCGACCGTGACGGTCACGCCGTAGCGTTTCTCGAGCGCTTCGATCTTCAGGCCGTCCTCGAGCGTCTGCGCGATCGGCTTCTCGGTGTAGACGTGCTTGCGTGCCTTTGCGACTTCCTCCGCCAGCGGAAAATGCTGCTCGTTCGGCACGGTGAGGATCACGCCCCTGATCTCGGGATCCGCGAGCATGGTACCGAGATCCGCGACGCCCGGGACGCCCAGCTCCTTTTCGAACGCCGCACGCTTGTCGGGCGTGCGGCTGTAGCCGGCGACGATCTTGAGCCTGTCCGACTTCTGCGCGGCGCGGGTGAGGACCTTGGCCCAGCGGCCGAGGCCGACGATGCCGACTTTGACGGGGGTACGCATGGGGAACGCTCCTTGAAGGGAAAACGGGTTGCTAAGCCAGTTCGAGTGTAATATCGTATTATGGTATTACGAAGAGGTCAACTGCATGGATCCCGTTCCCACCGCCGAACTGAGGCGCCTCGCGGCGCCGCTCCGGCAGCAGGTGCTGGACGCGCTGCGCCAGGCGATCATCGACGGGCGTCTCGCGCCGGGCGCGCGGCTCACCGAGCGCGAGCTCACCGAGATGATGAAGGTCTCGCGCACGGTCATCCGGGAGGCATTGCGCCAGCTCGAGTCGGAAGGACTCATCGCCATCATCCCCAACAAGGGGCCGGTGGTGCGGGCGCTCACGCTCGCGGAGGCGAAGGACCTCTACCAGATCCGGGCGGTGCTCGAGGGGCTCGCAGCGCGGCTCTTCACCGAGCACGCAAGCGAGGAGCAGGTGAAGCGTCTCGCGGATGCGCTGGGAATCGTCGTTGACGCGTATGCGAGCGGCGACGCGCAGCAGGTGCTCGAGACCAAGAACCGGTTCTACGACGTGCTGTTCGAAGGCGCGGGCAGCGAGACGCTTTCCACCATGCTCGGCACGCTCCACGCGCGCATCTGGCGCTGGCGCGCGCTGGGCCTCTCGCATCCGGAGCGCTCGGAGCAGCGTTCCAAGGAAAGCGTTCGCAACCTGCGGGCGATGCTCGCGGCGATCCGCAAGCGCGACGCGGATGCCGCCGAGCGAATCACCCGGGACGAGGCGAATCGCGCGGCGGCGGAGGTAATGCGGCTGCTGGATAGGTCGGGTGCGAATTCGGCGGCGTGACGGTTCCGGACCTCAATCCACTTTGAGTCCCGCTACTCGGATCGCCTCGCCGATGATCTTCCAATCCTTGGCGATGAGTTGTCCGAACTCCTCAGGTGTGCTCGTCTGCGGTTCGGCCCCTACTTTCTTGAGAGCGGCATTGGTAGCTGGCTCGTTTATCACCTTCATCAAGGCCGTATGCAACTTGCGCACTATAGGCTTGGGCAGATTCTTGGGGCCCATGAGCCCGGCCCATCCGTCGGATACATAGCCCGGCACGCCGGATTCGGATACCGTCGGAAGGTCGGGCCACAGGACAGAGCGTTTCGCGCCGCCCATCGCAAGCGCGCGCGCTCGGCCGGCTTGGACATGGACCATCCACGCGGGTGCCGGTCCGATGGTTACGTGCGATTCACCCGAAATCACGCCGGCAACGAGCGGGCCGGCGCCTTTGTAGGCGACGTGCAGTACGTTTATGTTCGCCATGTGCGTAAAAAGCACACCCGCGAGATGGCTTTGGAATCCTGTCCCCGCGTTCCCCCAATTGATCTTTCCGGGGTTTGCCTTCGCATACGCGAGCAACTCCTTTACGTTCGTGAACGGCGCCTTCAGGTTTGCCACGAGGACGTTCTGCGTGACCGCGAACATGCCGATCGGCGTGAAATCCTTGAACGGATCGTAATTGGTGACCTTCTTGTAGATTTGCGGGCCGATAATCTGCGAGGCGGTCGCCGCGGCAAACAATGTATACCCGTCCGGCTCTGCATGCGCCACGATGGCGCCACCTATGGTGCCGCCCGCGCCCGTCCGATTGTCAACCACCAATTGATGACCGAGCACCTCACTCAGCCGCGTTGCGACCAGTCGGCTCATTGTGTCTATGGACGACCCAGGCGTCTGCGAGATGACCAGACGGATCGGCTTGTTCGGATAATCCTTGGCAGCATCCGCTGCGGTGGCGGGTGTAGCGGATACCAGACATACACTCGCGGCGAGCAACGCCCACGCTGATGTTCGGCTGCGTTTCATGATTTTCCTCCTCGATGGGTTGTTGTATGAGGACGGTTTCCCAAGCTCCGGCTACCGTCCGCGACTCTCAGGCGGGGTACAGCATAGCCTGCGGATGTATTACCACACAACTCCGGAATGCGTGAAGCTAAGGGCGCCGGGCCTCGCGGCGACAAGGCCGGCCTGCGGGAGGAACCCGCGCCAGGGTCACTCTACTTTGAGATTGGCCACGCGGATCGCCTCGGCGTACGTATCCCAATCCTTGGCGATCAATTTGCCGAATTCGGCCGATGTGCTCGTGACGGGCTCGGCGCCTATCTTCTTCAGCCCTTCGTTCGTCGCCGGGTCGTTCACCGCCTTGATGAGGGCGGCATGGAGCTTGTCCGCGATGGGTTTGGGAAGCCGCGCGGGGGCCATCAGGCCGGCCCAGCCGTCCGAGACATCGCCGGGCAGTCCCGATTCGCTGATGGTCGGAAGATCAGGCCACAATATCGGGCGCTTTGCGCCGGCCATCGCGAGCGCGCGTACGCGGCCGGCCTGCACGTGCGTCATCCACGCCGGCGCGGGGCCGAGCGTCACCTGCGATTCCCCGGAAATGACACCCGTCACCATCGGGCCGGCGCCCTTGTATGCGACGTGCAGCACGTCGACCTTCGCCATATGCGTGAAAAGCACGCCGGCGAGATGGCTCTGAAAACCGATGCCGGCATTTCCCCAGTTGAGCTTGCCGGGATTCGCCTTCGCGTAGGCGATAAGATCCTACACGCTCTTCAATGGTGTCTTCAGATTCACGATCAGTACGTTCTGTGTTACCGCAAACTGCCCGATCGGCGTGAACGCCTTGAGCGGCTCGTATTTCGTGGCGCTTTTGTAGATCTGCGGCCCGATCACCTGCGAGGGCGTGGCGGCGCAGAGCAGGGTGTATCCGTTCGGCTCGGAGTGCGCCACGATGGACGCGCCGATGACGCCGCCGGCCCCGGTCCGCTTGTCGACCACGAGTTGCTGACCGAGCAGTTCTCCGAGTCTTGCGGCCAGGACCCTGCTCATGGTATCCGTCGAGGACCCGGCTGTCTGGGGAATGACGAGACGGATGGGGCGAGTGGGGTAGTCCTTCGCGTTCTGGGCCCACACCTGCCCGGCATGCAAAGCAATCAGTGCAGCCGCAATAAGCGCGCATGCTGGAGTGCGACGCATAACGATGTTCCTTAGTTATCGAAAGCCGCAAGCCGTCAGACCTACCGCGGTTCTACGCACTCCGTCGCACCGCCTGCGGAGCAAGGAAAGCATATCCAGAGCTTCGGCGCGACACAACGTCGATGCCGGCTACGCGGGAAACGAGCCTTACTGTTCCGGCCCTGCGTACTTACCGGCGGTGTCCGGGAAGAGATTCTTCACGATCTTGAACTTCGTCACGTCCACCGTGCCGTCCATGTGCAGGTACATCGAGGCGTCGCGGTACAGCTTCTCGATCCCGAAGTCGAGCATCGTCCCGTTGCCGCCGTGGAGCTCCATGGCGTGCCGGCAGACGTCGAGCACCGCCTCGGACGCGAAGAGCTTCACCATGTTGCACAGCACTTCGGCCTCGGGCAGCTTCTCGTCCACCGCGCGCGAGGCATCGCGCAGCAGCCCCCGCACCGCGCAGATCTTGGTCGCCATCTCGGCGAGCCGCAACGCCGTCGCCTGATGCTTGATGAGCACGCGTCCGCCCTGCACGTAGTCCTGGACGTACCTGGCGGTCTCCTCGAAGGCACGCACCGCGACGCCGAGGTTCTTCGATCCCTGGATGATTTTCCCGGGGCGGAAGTAGACGCCCGCGCGCTGGAGCGCGATGTCCTGCACCAGAAGATGATCCTTCGGCACCGCGCAATCCTCGAGCACGATCTCGCCGTTATTCATGTAGCGCCCGCCGAGCGTCTCGTTGCAGCGCGCGACCGTGAGGCCGGGCGTGTCGCGCGGCACGAGGAAGCACGAGGTGCCCTTGGTCATGCCGGCGCCCGGCTTGGTGGTGGCATACACGACGTAGAGCTTGGCGTCCCAGGCGTTGGTGATGAACTGCTTGCGCCCGTTGATCACCCATTTGTCGCCCTTCAATTCCGCGCGCGTGTGCATCATCGCTTCGGGCACGTCGTAGGGCAGCCAGCGGTCGGAGGCGCCACGCGGCTCGGTGAGACAATGGGAGAGCAGGAACGTGGGGTCCTTCACGACTTCCGGGAACCAGCGCTCCTGGAGATGGCGTGGCGCGACGTTACGCAGCAGCACCGACACCTTCCAGATCTGCACGAGCTTCTCGGAAAGCCCGCAGTCGCCGCGCGATATCTCCTCGGAAATCACCGCGAAGGTCTGGACCTCGGTCTTCGGATCGAGCGGGGTGCCGCCGAATTCCTCGGGAACGCCGAGCGTGCGGATGCCGATCTCGTTCGCCGTCTCGAGGATCGAGCGCGGCAGGCGCTCGTCCGGATTCATGTTCCACTCCCGCTGCCAGTTCTTCCGCGTGAACGGAATGACGACTTCGTCGGCGAACTTGCGGGTGACATCCCGCATCATGCGCGTCTCTTCGGGCAGGCCGCGCTCGACCATTTCATCCAGCAGCATGGAAATTCCTTTTGAAGAGGTGGGTGGGCTCAGGGAAGGGCAGGCGCAACATTAGAAAAATCCCTGTGGAGCGTCAAGCGCATCGCGAGCGAACTGAATTCAAACGAAAGGGCGGCCGCAGCCGCCCTCTTCGAGAATCCGGACGAGTTCGTCAGTTTGCGCTCAGTCCGAGCGATCTCACGAGTTTTTCGTTTTCGATCATCGACTGCTGGACTACTTTACGGAACTCTGCGGGCCCGAGCACCTGAATCTCGGTCGCCTGGAACGCCATGGCCTTCTTGACGTCCGGCGCTTCCGTGGCTTTCACCAGTGCGGTCCGAAGTTTTTCAGCGATCGCTTTCGGCGTGCCCTTCGGCAGGAAGAAGCCCATCCAACCGCTATAGTCGAAGCCGGGTATCGTCTCCGCAATGGGCGGGATTCCAGGCAGCAGGGGGGTGGGCTTCGGCAGCGTGTGGGCGATGGCGCGCATGCGACCGGCATTGACATGCGTCATCGCCGCGGGAGCCGGTATCAACGTCCACTGCGATTCACCCGCTACGACGGAAGCGCTCGAAGGCCCGCCGCCCTTGTAAGGGACGTGCAATGAGTCGATTCCGGCGCGCTGCTGGAAATATGCGCCCGCCAGGTGGCTTTGCGACCCGGCTCCGGCGGATGCCATGTTGAAGGGTTTCTTGCCGCTCTTGGCATATGCGATCAGGTCCTTGGTGGACTTGATAGGCAGCGATGGGTTCACCACCAGCACGTTCAGCGTCACGGCGTACTGGGCGACGTAGTCGTAATCATTTACCGGATGAAAGCGGGCGTTTTTCTGCAACAGCCGGGCGATGGTCGAAGCCGCAGTCGTCGCGCTGATGAGCGTGTAGCCGTCCGGGTTCGCCGCCTTGGCGATCTCCATCCCGATGATGCCGCCTGCTCCGGCGCGATTGTCCATGACCACCTGCTGGCCGAGGACCTCACCCATCTTGTTGCCGACGATCCGGCTCAGGGTATCCACGGCGCTGCCGGGCGCATTCGGCACGATCAATCGTAGCGGCCGGCTTGGATAATCCTTTGCGGATTCGGCGGCCACGGCGGGTGTTGCGCCGACCGTGGCGATTGCCGCTGTCGCTATCAGAAATCGCAGGGAATACATGAACTCTCTCCTCGGGTTATTGAAAACAAGGGCATATAGCATAAACTGCCCGCTCACTTGAGACAAATTCGCGACACTTGAAGGCAGGCTATTGGCGCCGTTCGATGCGGCGCGCGATCCACGGCATCACTACCTGGGCCGCGATCGCCGCGCTCGGCCACTCCGGCGAACGTCCCATGTGGCCGCCTTTCGGGTTGATCCACGCTTCCTTGGGGTCGCCGTGCTCGAGAAGCAAATGGATGTCGGCGATGGGGATCTGCGAGTCGCGCGCGCCGTTCACGCACAGCATCGGCGCGGAAGCTCCGTCGAGCACGCCCGAATCGAGCAGCGAGAAAGGACGCATCCGCTCGACCAGTTCTTCCAGCCGGGTCGCGCCGACGAGAGCGCACTTTGCTGCCTCGTAATCATAGAGGTACTCGCCGGTCGCGAGCGAAGCCTTGATCCAGTCGGGCTGGAAGTAGTGATGAATGGGTCCACCGTGCATCACCGTGCCGCGCACGCGCGTGCGTTCCGTGACCGCGAGCTTCGCGGCCCAGTAACCGCTCCAGCTCCGCCCCTGCACGACGATGCGTTCGCGGTCGATGTCGTCGCGCCGCTCCAGATAATCGAGCGCCGCGGAGAAGAGGCGATCCGCATCCGGTGTCGCGGCGGCGATCGGCGATTCACCGGTGCCCGGAAGATCGAGGGCGAAGAGCCCCATGCCGCGATCGAGATAGTTCTCCGAGTGCGCGGCGAAGTCTTCCTTGCGCGAGTCGAGCCCGGCGATCGCAAAGACGAGCGGCGCCGGGCGCGGTTTCGTCGGTAGCCGCAGGTAGCCGACGATGTGCTTGCCCTCGAACGGAATCCGGACGATTTCCATCGGCGGGTCGAGCAGCCGCGCGTACGCCTGGAACGCCTGCAGCGCGCGGTGCTTCGCACGTTCGCGGGTGGGGGAGTTTTCCGTCGGCCACCGCGCGAAGTGAAACAGGCGCCACGCGCGCCAGTATTCCTGGCGCACTGCGGCGCGATTTCCGAGATCGAGGCCGCGCGCGGTCTCCCAGCGGCGATTGCCGATCGCGAACCACGCAGCGGCCCACTCGTCGCGGTCGAGGCTGCGGATCTGCGCCAGCGCGGTCTGCGCGTCCTCCGCGCTGATGCCGGTGAGCGGCGGAAGGTCGTGGTTGGCGCGGCGCTGCACTTCCTCCTTGAGCCGGGCGAGATCGCGCCCGCCGCCGGGCACGAGTGCGCCGCTGCCGTTACCGGTGTTCGTCGTCATGACTATGGATCTCCGTTCTTTGGCGGGGTCTTCGAGCAAATGGCCGCTATCTTAGCGCCGCGAGTCTGTAAGGTCACCGGGCGCTTGTTCGACGAAGCGGCGTATCCGATGAGGAGGGGGGCGCATGTTTGCACGTTTCGCGACGTTGATGGTGCCGCTTCTTGCGGCGCAGCCGGTGTTCGCGCAGAAAGCGGAGATCTATGCCGATCGCGGCGGCGCGATCCGCGGCCACGATCCGGTGGCCTACTTCGCCGAAGGTCGCCCCGTGAAGGGACGGCCGGAATTCAGCCACCGCTGGCGCGATGCCACGTGGTATTTCGCAACAGCGGCGAACCGCGACGCGTTTTCAGCCGCGCCGGAAAAATACGCGCCGCAGTATGGCGGGTACTGCGCATACGGCGTGGCGAATGGCTATGCGGTAGCGATCGATCCGGCCGCATGGTCGATCGTGGACGGGAAGCTTTATCTGAATTACAGCCTGAGCGTGCGGGAAAGCTGGAAGAAGGATATTCCGGGTTACATCCGCAAGGCCGATGCCCACTGGCCCCAGGTGTTGAAGCGGTAGTCTGTTCCGTCGTCCGATGGAGTGACTGGCGTCAGATGCCGAGATAACTCGCTTTCACCTTTTCGTCCGCCCACAGCGTCTGCGGGTCCGCGGAGTACACCACCCGTCCCTTGCTCATGACGTGGACGTAATCGACCAGCTTCAGCGCAAGCGCGGCGTTCTGCTCCACGAGAAGAATCGAAAGCCCCGCGGCCTTCAGCTTGCGGATCGCGTCCCACACGCCCTGGATGATGATCGGCGCGAGCCCCTCGGAGGGCTCGTCCATGATGAGGCAGTCTGGATTCGTCATGAGACCGCGCCCGATGGCGAGCATCTGCTGCTCGCCGCCCGAGAGCGTGCGCGCGCGCTGGCGCCGCCGTTCTTCGAGCCGCGGGAACAGCGCGTACACGCTCTTGAGATTCCAGCCGTGACGGCCGTTTCCGCGCTCGGCGACGAGCAGGTTCTCTTCCACGCTCAGCGACGGAAACACACGGCGTCCCTGCGGAACCAGCCCCATGCCCCGGCGTACGATCTCGAACGAGGAAGCGCCGGCGATGTCCACGCCCTTGAACAGGATGCGGCCGCGCCGTGGCGGGTTGAAACCGACGACCGAATTGACCAGTGTCGTCTTGCCCACGCCGTTGCGCCCGAGGAGCCCGAGGATCTGCCCCTCTTCGAGCCTGAGCGTCAGCCCCTGCAGCACGTAGGCGTCACCGTAGTAGGTGTGGATGTCCTCGACTTCGAGTATCGCCATCGCGCTCACCCCGTGCCGAGGTAGATCTCCTGCACCCGGCGGCTCCCGCGGATCGCCTCGGTCGGTCCCTGCTCGACGAGGCGCCCGAAGTGCAGTACGGAGATGTGATCGACGACGTCGAAGACGACATCCATGTCGTGCTCGATCAGAAGAATGGCGAGATCGGGATCGAGGCGCTTCAGGAACGCTGCCATTTCGCGCGACTCGCCGGAAGCGAGGCCCGCCGCCGGCTCGTCGAGCAAGAGGATGCGCGGGTCGCTCGCGAGCCCGAGCACGATCTCGATCTGGCGCCGCTCGCCGTGCGAGAGGTTCCCGACCTTGACATCCCGGCGCTCCCAGTAGCCCGCCTCTTCGAGCAGGCGACGCGCCTTGTCGTACAGCGCTTCATACGATGCGAGCGTGCGCCACATCACGTACTTGGTCGGGCGCACGCCGCCGATCGCCAGCAGCACGTTGTCGAGGATGGTGAGTTTGGGAAAGAGGCTCGTCACCTGAAACGTGCGCGCTATGCCGAGCGCCGTGCGCCGGTGGCTCGGCCAGGCCGTCACGTCCTGTCCGAAGAGCAACACGCTGCCCGAGGTCGCCGGCAGCACGCCGGTGATGAGATTGAAGAGCGTCGTCTTGCCCGCGCCGTTGGGTCCGATGATCGCCTTGCGGTCGCCGGCGTGGATCGCGAGATCCACCGCCTGCACTGCGTCGAGCCCGTCGAAGCTCTTCGAGAGCTGCCGCAGCTCGAGGACCGGATCGCCGCGCATGCTCATACCACCACGGCGCTTCCCGCCCTTTCCCCTCCTCCGATGAGGAGGGGTGCCCACGACCTGGGCGGGGTGGTCACTCGCAGTGCTTGCATGGCGGGAAATCGCGGCCGTAGACCGGTTGCTTCAAGAACTGGTCTTTCCCGTATTTCCAGAACTGGCTCACGTTGGGATAGGTCTTGATGACCGTGTTCCACAGCTCGTCCTTCTCGTAGCCGAACATCTTCTTCTTCTCGACCTTTTTCACGTAGATGTTCTGGACCGGATTGCGCGTCTCGTCGAACCGTACCGGGCCGCGCACCGTCTCGAGCTGCAGGCTCGAGATCATCTTGATGAATTTCTCCTGCCCCGGCCACTTGCCCTTGGTCTTCTTGAGCACCTCGTGGATCATCTGCGCCGTGGTGTAGTTGCTCTCCGAGTAGTACGACGGCACCTTGCCGTACTTCTCGCGATACTTTTTCACGAACGCGGCGTTCCGCGGCGTGTCGATCGCAGCGCTGTACTGGAGCGCCGATACGTGGCCGATGACTTCGTCGCCCATCGAAGGCAGCACGAACTCGTCGTAGCTGGTGCCGCCGCCGATCACCGGCTTCTTGATGCCCGCGGCGGCGAGCTGCTTCGGAAACTGCAGCGCCATCGGCCCCACCATCACCGTGAAGATCGCATCGGCGTCTTTCTTGAGCGTCGGGATGTACGGACCGAAGTCGTTGGTGCCGAGCGGCGGCCAGATCTTCTGGATCACGCGCCCGCCGCAGTCTTCGAACGACTTCTGGAAGCCGCCCGCGACCTCGTATCCGAACGCGTAATCCGCCGCGACGATCGCGATGCGCTTGTAGCCCTGCTCGCACGCCCACTCGCCGAAGGGATGGCTCGGCTGCGAGCTCGCCCAGCCGGTGCGCACGACGTAGGGATACTTGGCGCTGTCGCGCTGCGTGAGATCGTCCGCTGCCGCGACGGACGCGATGTACGTCACCTTGAGCCGCGTGCTGACGGGCGCGAGCGCGTATCCGGTCGAGGCGAGGAGGCCGCCGATGAAGACGTGCACCTTGTCCTGCCGTATCAGCTTCTCGGCCTTGCGCACGCCGACCGGCGGCTTGCCCTCCTCGTCCTCGAGGATGAAGGTGACCTTGGCGCCGGCGAAGTTGCCGCCGACCTCGTCGAGATACAACTGGAATCCGTTCGCCATGTCGCGGCCGATCTGCGCGAACGCGCCCGTCATGGGCGCGAGAAAGCCGATCCGCAGCTCTTCCGCGGCGCCCGCATTTGTAGTCGCTCCGAGCCCGAGCGCGGCGCAGGCCAATGGCAACACCCTTTCCAACCATCCAGTGCGTATTTTCAACATGGTTTCTCCTTTGGCGATCACAGGGACGTTCAGTGAGACAGGGACGCGATTTCCTTTTTTTCCACGTGGGGCGACTGCTCGCGCGCACGGCGGATGCGCTCCGGCAGACCCATGAGGCCGCCGGGCAGATAGAGGATCGTCAGCACGTACACAGCACCGAGGACGTACTGCCACCACGGAACGAGGGTACTCAGGTACTCGCGCAGGAACACGACGACGGAGGCGCCGATCGCGCCGCCGACCAGCGTTCCCGGCCCGCCCAGCACCACCATCAGCAGCGCATCCACGGAGGTCGCGAGAATCACGTCTTCGGGGCTCACGAGGCCGTTGGAATGCGCCCACAGCACACCCGCGATGCCGCCGAAGGCGCCGGCCATGACGAACGCGATGTATTTGTGCAGCCACGTGTTGTAGCCGAGGATGCGCATGCGCAGCTCGTTTTCCCGGATCCCGACCAGACTGCGGCCGAACGGCGACCGGACCAGCAGATAGAGCGCCGCGAGCGCGACCACGAAGAAGGCGAATACGAGATAGAAGTACGCGAGGTCGTCCGCGAGATCGATACCCCAGAATTTCGGACGCGGCGGCAGCACGATGCCGTTGTCGCCGCCGGTGAGCGAATTCCAGCGGTAGGCGAGGCCCCAGACACACATCCCGAGCGCGAGCGTGATCATGAGGAAATAGACGCCGGCCGCGCGGATCGCGAAGAGCCCGAAAAAGGCCGCCGTCGCGGCGCCGATGCCCATGCCGAGCACGACGACGATCCAGAACGTCCCATCGAGGCCGAACTGGAGCTTCGTCGCGAGGATGGCCGTGAGATAGGCGCCCATGCCGAGATACGCCGCCTGGCCCAGCGACGGCAACCCGGTGTAGCCGAGCAGCAGATCGACGCTCATCGCGAGGATCGCGAAGATGAGCGCATGCGTGATGAGGATGATCACGTACGGGCTCGTGAAGGGAGCGATCACCGCGAGCCCGACGAGCACCGCGATGATCACGAGGAGGAAGCGCCGGTGGGTATTCATGCGCCGGTCCCTATTCCCTTCCAAAGAGGCCTGTGGGCTTGAGCGCGAGGATCAGCACCATCGGGGCGTAGAGCGTGAAATAGGAAATCTCGGGGAACAGCGCCTTGCCGAAATTGTCGGCGAGGCCGACGAGAAGGCTGCCGATCGCCGCGCCGCCGAGGCTGCCCATGCCACCGATGATCACGACGGCGAAGGCGATCGGGAGGATCACGAAATCGAGGCCCGGGTAGATGCCGAGGAAGGCGCCGCCGATGACGCCGCCGAGCGCGGCGAGAAAAGCGCCGAGCGCGAAGATGAACATGGACACGCGGGAGGTGTCGATGCCGACTCCGCGCGCCATTTCCGCGTCGTCCACGGCGGCCCGCACGACGGCGCCGATACGCGTCCGGTCGAGCGCGAGCCACAACGCAAGTCCGATCGCGACCGCCATCCCGATCATGAAGATGCGATAGACGGGAAAGTAGAGCCCGCCGATCACGACGCTCTCCTTCAGCACGTCGGGTGGGGTGATGTCGAGATGGTCGCCGCCCCAGATGTCGAGCGCCGCCTGCTGAAAGAGAAAAGCGAAGCCGATCGTGAGCAGCACCTGGCGCAGCGGGTCGAAGCCGAGCGGGCGCAGGAACACGCGCTCCATCACGAGCCCGACCGCGGCGATCGCGAGCGCGGCGGCCGGCAGGGCGAGCAGCCACGAGCCGGTCGTCCAGATGACGGACAGCGCGACATAGCCGCCGAGCAGGAAGTACGAGCCGTGCGCGAGATTGACGATGCGCATCACGCCGAAGATCAGCGTGAGTCCGCTCGCAAGCAGAAAGAGGAGCGCACCGTACGAGATGCCGTTGAAGGCCTGGACTACCCAGAACTGCAGGTCCACCGCGCCACTCCTCCTTCGCTTCTTATGCAGTGCCCGCGCTACGCACCGCCTATATTAACTGCCGCACGTCGACGCACAAAATGCGGCGCGGAGGCGTTCGAATCGGGCTCAACCGCTGCCGACTTGCCCGCCTCCGAAAGGACGCGCCGCGAGCGTAGCACGAACCCGCGTGGCGTGGTGCGCGCCGCGCTTGCGTGCGGTATCCTCGCAACTCCACGCTTCCCGGCAACATGCAGGTCCGGGGAAGCTCTTGAATCGGTAAAGGAGATCGGATGTCAGGCGGCACCCACGACGGTTATTACGAAGCGGTCTGGCCGCGGACTCCCCGCCAGGCAAGACAGAAGCCGCTCGCGCCGCGTCTGGGGACGCTCGAGGGCAAGACCATCGCGCAGCTCTGGGACTACGTTTTTCGCGGCGATGAAGTCTTCGAGTTCCTCGAGGAAGGACTCAAGGCGCGCTTCCCCGGTGTGCGCTTTCTGGGCTGGCGTGAATTCGGAAACACGCACGGCAGCGAGGAGCGCGAGGTGGTCGCGGCGCTGCCGCAGCGCCTGCGCGAGCTCGGTGCCGACGCCGTCATTTCGGGCATGGGGTGCTGAGGCAGCTGCACGCCCGCCGTGCTGCGGGCGAGTGCGGCGGCGGAGAGCGCGGGCGTGCCCTCGTCCACGCTGGTGTGCGAGGGCTTTCTGGGGCTCGCCGGCGCGGCTTCCATCGGGCTCGGATTCCCCGCCATGCCGGTCGCGCGCGTCGTGGGCCATCCCGGCGTGCAGAGCCGCGAGGCGCTCAGGAAGAACACCCTCGAAGTCACGCTCGACTGTGTCATCGACAATCTGCTGAAAGCGCCGCCGGTATCCAAGGCGGCCACCGAGCCGGGGCCGCGCGAGGTGATCGCTCGCGGCGGCTTCGACGAAATCAACGAGTATTTCTACGACAACGGGCTGTCCGACGGGCTGCCGATCGTGCCGCCCACGATCGAGCGCGTCGAGCGCTTCCTGCGCTACACCGACCGCGATCCCGACGAGTCGCTCGGGACGCTCCTGCCCGACAGCCGGGCCGCCACGGTATGGAGCATCGCGGTGAACGGCGTCATGGCGGGCTGCCGTCCCGAATACATGCCGGTGCTCGTCGCGCTCGTCGAAGCGATGGCGGATCCCGCGTACGGCGTCGAGCACAGCGGCAACACGCCCGGAGGCGAGACGCTCATCATTCTGAACGGCCCCATCATCCACGACCTCGGTTTCAATTACACGCAAGGCGTGATGCGCGACGGCTTCCGGCCCAACACCTCGATCGGCCGATTCTGGCGTCTTTACCTGCGCAACGTTGCGGGCTTCCTGCCGCACCGGAACGACAAGGCGACGTTCGGCAACACCTGGCGCGTGGTGGTCGCCGAAAACGAGGAAGTGGTGAAGAAAATCGGGTGGACGCCGAACAGCGCCGACATGGGCTTTGCCGCGGGGGACAACACGGTGACGATAGCGCGCTATACCGGCGGCAATCACATCTCCTCGGTATCTGGCAGCACTCCGGAAGAGGTCATGCCCTACATCTGCGATGCCATGGTGCGGCAGTATTCATGGCAGCTCATGTTCACGGTGGGGCAGGGCATGGGGACGCTGCGACCGCTCATGCTCCTCTCGCCGATCATCGCCGAAACGATCGCGGGGTGGGGATGGACGAAGCAGGATCTCAAGCGCCATCTCTTCGAGCATGCGCGCATTACCGCCCGCGAATTCGAGCGCATCCTGCGCGACTGGACGCAGAAGCCGATCTGGAACCTCGCGGAGGAAGCGAAGGCCGGCCGCATTCCGCAGCTCTATCACGAATCGAACGACCCGGAACGCCGCGTGCCGCTCGTGTGGAAGCCGGAGGACTACATGATCGTCGTGACCGGCGACCTCACGCGGAACAGCGTCTACATCTTCGCGCACAACGGCGTGCTCGGTTTCCCCGTCGCAAAGCGAATCAGGCTGCCGAACCTCGGGGCGTAGTCCCGACTGCGGCAGCCGCTTCGGCGCGGAAGCCGCTCCGGATCAGCCTTTGCCGAGGCGATCCATCATCTCGTTGAACGACCGGGCGAGGTCCTGGAACTCGTCCTTTTCCCGCAAGTGTACGCGCGCGGAGAGGTTGCCCGCGCGGATTTCGTCGATCACTCTCTTCAGGTGATAGATGGATCCCGCGGCGCGGTGGGTGATGAAGAGCGCCCACACCGACACGGCGAGCGTGGCGACGATGGTCGCGACGCCGAGCGATGCGCCGAATACGAGCAGGTCGTGATAGCGCTGATCCTTGAGCTCCTGCGGCAGGCTCGAATGCCGGAGGATGACGTCGTAGCTGTCGACGACATAAGTGTAGTAGAGGTAGCCGGTCAGGGCGGTGCACACGACGCCTGTCAGCAGCACGAACAGGATCATCCTCCCCTGGAAGCCGGGCATGATGAAGAGGTTTCTATTGCTCCGTTGCAGTCTGCTCTCGGTCATGGTTGTTTGTCCTTGTTGGTGTATCACGATCCACGGCACGAGTTCGGCAGGTACTTGATGGGCACGGTAGTTCCATCGCCGGAGCCGCCGCAGCGCCACGACGTGACGGCTTTGCCCATGTCACCGGGCGTTACCGCCGGCGTACCATTGATGAGCGGAACCAGCGTGATGACCTTGCCGTCGATGTCCGTATCGCTGAAATTCTGCGCCGTCGCGATGATCTTGCCGTTGGCATCGGTGGTGATCGACTGGACGTAGCGGCTCGCAGGCGCGGACACTTCGCATCCCCAGTTGCCGGCCCCCGGCGCGCTCTTCTGGTTCTGGTACACCTCGCTGACCGGCGTGCGGCAGGCGCTCACCGCGAGCACCACTTCCGTCATTCGGGTGCGCTTGGTGTAGTCCATGTGCATCGGCAGCGCAATGGCGGCCAGGATGCCGATGATGCCGACCACGATCATCAGCTCGACCAATGTGAACCCCTCCCGATTCTGCTTCATCAGCCTCCCTTTCTTGTGTTCGTCGCCCTGGGAGTGGCGGCATTGTACGAAAAATAGTCTCAATGTACCATGCCGCAAGCGGTGTGTCCGTGGGCGCGGAAGCGTGTTGCGTATAACATAGCCGACATCGCAGGAGCGGGGAGGAGTGAGCCATGACCGATTCGACGCTCGGCGCCTACAACATCGCGGACCTGCGCGAGATGGCGCGCCGCCGCCTGCCGCGCGGCATGTTCGAGTTCGTGGATCGCGGCACCGAGGACGAAGTCGCGCTCGCGAACAATCGCGCGGCATTCGAACGGATCAGGTTCCGCCCGCGCACGCTGGTGGACGTTTCTACCCGCAGCCAGGAAATCACGCTCTTCGGCCGCAAGGTGCCGATGCCGATCGCGGTGGGGCCGACCGGAACGGCGGGCCTTCTCTGGTATCAGGGCGAGGTGGGACTCGCGCGTGCCGCTGCGGCCGGCGGCATCCCATTCACGGTTGCGATCAATTCCATGACATCGATGGAGACGATTGCGGAGCAGGCGGGTGGGCGGCTTTGGTTTCAGCTCTACATGTGGTCCGACCGTGCGCTCTCCCACCAAATCGTCGCGCGCGCGAAGGCCGCGGGATTCGAGGCGCTCATCGTAACGGTCGATGGCGCCGTGCGTGCCAACCGCGAGTACGGCCATCGCAACGGCTTCGAGATGCCGTTCCGCTTCAATCGCCGCAACGTGGCGGGCGTGCTCGCGCGGCCCGGGTGGCTGTGCAGCGTGCTCGCGCGCTACGCGATCACGAGCGGCATTCCGCGCTTCGAGAACTATCCGCCCGACATCATGGACCGCCTCACGGCGCGCACCCTCAAGAGCTCGTTTCTCAAGAACGACAGCCTCACCTGGAACGACATCCGCACGCTGCGCAAGCTCTGGCCCGGCATACTCATGGTGAAGGGCATCCTTCATCCGCAGGACGCCGTTCTCGCGGCCGAATGCGGCGCGGACGGCGTCATCGTGTCGAATCACGGCGGGCGCATGCTCGACAGCGCGATCGCGCCGATCGAGGTGCTGCCCGAGATCGTGGACGCGGTCGGCAAGCGCATCACCGTGCTGATGGACAGCGGCGTGCGGCGCGGTGCCGACGTCGTGAAGGCGCTCGCCCTGGGCGCACAGGCGGTATTGATCGGGCGCGCGACGCTCTATGGCGTCGCTGCTGCCGGGGAGGCGGGCGCAGCGCGTGCCATCGCCATTCTCCGCGACGAAGTGAGTCGCGTCATGGCCCTCATCGGCGCACGCGAGGTCGCGGAGCTCGATCCGCAGTTCGTGCAGCTTCCGCCGGCGCCCGCGCGCGAGAGCGGGCGCCCCGCTGGCGACACCGCGCTCCCGGCAGTGGAGCCGCGCGTGCGCGTCGTTTGACCCCATGTGCGACAGTCCGGCAAAGAGCGGCTACCGCGGATGGCGCGGCTGGCTGCCGCTGCCTGTAACGCGCACCGAGCCGGCGCGCGGGGACTGGATCGATCTTACGTATCCGCTTTCGTCCGAGGTGCCGCGGGTCGCATCGTTTCCACCGCCGGTCTTCACGCGTGTCGCCGAGATGCCGGACAAGCCGCTCAACGTGACGCGCATGGATACGATCGTGCACATGGGCACGCACCTCGATGCGCCGCGTCACTTTTTCCTCGACGGCCCGGCGATGGAAGCGATTCCGCTCGAGCGCTGCATGGGCCGCGGCGTGGCCGTTCGCATCGAAAAGTCGCCTTACGGCGTGATTGAAGTCGCAGACCTCAAGCGCGCGCAGCCGGCCATCGAGCCGGGCGATATCGTCGCGATCGACACCGGCTGGAGCGCAAGATGGGGCTCGCCGGCGTGGGACCAGCAGCCGTGCCTTTCCGTGCAAGCTGCGCGCTGGCTCGTGGACCGGCGGATCAAGATGCTGGCGGTCGATACGCCGACGCCTGACGTGCCGCTCGATCGCCGCCCGCCCGACTTCACCTGGCCGGTGCACCGCACGCTGCTTGCACGCGGCATCCTCATCGCCGAGCAGCTCGCGAACCTGGAAAAGCTCTCCGGGCAGCGCGTCGAGTTCCTGTTCGGGCCGCTGCCCATCACCGGGTCGGACGGGTCCCCCGCCCGCGTCATCGCCCGCCCCGTCTCCGCGTGACTTCTCGCCGGCCGGTTTGATCTGGGACAAATCGGCCCTCGCACGAGTCCCTATACTGGCCTCGGGGTATTCCGCCCCGAGGAGCGGCCATGAAATACGAAGATCCCGCGTGCGCCTATTGCCCGCCCACGGTGCGGGCGTGCCGCCAGGGAGAAGAAGCTGAGCGCGGTCCCGGCTTCTGTCCGACCAAAGTCGATCCCGGAACGCAGGCTGCCGCGCGCACGGAGTATGAAGATCCGGAGATCCGGAAAGTCTCCCGCGAGTCGGCGCTCGTGGAGAGCGAAGGCTACTGCAAGTGGACCCGCGTCGAAGAAGTGGTGCAGTTCGCGAAACGCATGGGTTACCGCAAGATCGGCATCGCGAACTGCGTGAGCTTCGTGGATCACGCGTACGTCCTGAGCGGCATCCTCGAAAGCCACGGCTTCGAGGTCGTCTCCGCCTCCTGCAAGACCGGCGGCATCGCGAAGGAGGAAATGGGCATTGCCGACCATGAGAAGGTGCGGCCGGGGCAGTTCGAGGCGCTCTGCAATCCGGTGTGCCAGGCGCAGCTCCTCGACGCGCACGGCTGCGAGTTCAACATCGTGCTCGGGCTCTGCATCGGGCACGACAGCCTCTTCTTCAAGTACGCGAAAGGGCTCACCACCGTGCTCGTCGCGAAGGACCGCGTGCTCGGTCACAATCCGGTGGCGGCGCTCCATCTCGCCGACACCTACTACAGCCGCGTGTGGGGCCCCGAGAAGCCGGCGACGCCGCGCAAGCTGCCGGTGCCGGGACGGCGCGCGACGCAGAGGTAAGCTCCGCGCGGTTGCGCGACGGGGCGGCATCGCGGATCATAGCGCCTGCTCGTTTTCTGAAGCGGGGAGTGCAGGCGATGAACGATGCCGTGATGGCACACCTGAGCCCGAAGGTCGTGCTCGAGGAAATGAAAAAGCACGGCGTCACGCACGTCGTGTGGCTCCCGGACAGCGAGACGAACTGGCTCTATCTCCTCATGAAGGCCGAGCCGTCGCTCACGCTGGTCGCGGTGCCGCGCGAGGGGCTCGCCTGTTCGGTGGCCGCCGGCCTCGCCGCGGGCGGCAAGACGCCCGTCATTCTGATCCAGAATACGGGGCTCATGGAATCGGGCGATTCGATCCGCGGCTGGCTGCTGGGACTCAACATCCCGGTGGTGCTGATGGTGGGACTGCGTGGCTGGACGCGGCACGGCATCACGCAGGACACGGCCGCCGTATTCACCGAGCCCTTTCTCAACGCCTTCCGCATCAATTACTACCTGGTGGAGAGCGACGGGGATGCTTCGCGCATCAGCGCGGCGTTCGAGGAGGCGAAGAAGACGCGCCGGCCGGTCGCGGTGCTGGTGGGCGACGAATATCACGGCTTCAATCGGTAAAGAGGCGGACATGTTCTACACGGCAGACATGCTGAAGGTCTTTCAGAAATACCGCGGCGACGCCATCGTCGTGCCGGGCCGCGGCGGGCGGCACTGGATCAACATCAGCACCGCGCCGGATCTCGACGTTCCGCTCGGCGACCCCGCGATGGGCGGGCACGCCGGTTTCGCGCTCGGCCTCGCGCTCGCGCTCCCGCAGCGCAAGGTGGTCCTCTTCGATTCCGAGGGCGACGTGCAGATGGGCCTCGGCATCCTGCTGACCGTCGCCGAGCAGCGTCCCGCCAACTTCTATCACTTCATGCTCGACAACGAGTGTTACGCGACGACCGGCGGGCAGCCGGTGCCGAACGCGAAGAACGTCGCCTACGACGTCATTGCGCGCGGCGCGGGCTATCCACGGGCCTGCGCATTCAGCGATCTCGACGAGTTCTCGAAGCAGCTTCCCGCAATCCTCAGCGAGCCCGGCCCGGTGTTCGTCGCGATGAAAGTGCATCCCGAGATCGAGAACAGGCCGATCGGCCAGCGCTCCAAGTGGATGCGCAAGACGCGCGAGCAGGCGATTGCGGACCTGCAGCGGGTGCTCGCGACGGGCGAACGCGCGACCGTCTGACCGCCTCGTCAGCGCTTCCGGAGGGTGTCGAGCGTCTTGAGCAGCGTCTCGACATCGAACGGCTTCGGCAGGATCGCGTCCACATCCATCAGCGCGGCATCGAGGAGGTACTCGCGCTTGGCGAGCCGCGCGCCGCCCGAAACGACCACGATCCGCGTCTGCGGAAAACCGCGGCGAACGGCATCGATCACTTCGAAGCCGTCGGTCTCCGGCATGAAGATGTCCGTGATGAGGATGTCCGCCGGATGCTGCTTCTGGATCGCGAGCGCTTCGCGCCCGTCCGCCGCCGCCACCGCTTCGTATCCCGCCATCTCGAGCGCGAGCTTGAGCGAGAGACGCATGTCGGCGTCATCATCGACGATCAGGAGTCTCCTGTTCGGCGTCGTCATCGCAGGGCCGTGAGGGTGTTGTGCAGCTCCTCGATCGCGACCGGCTTGGTGAGGTGCGAGTCGAAACCTGCGTCGTACGCGCGCTTGAGATCGTCCGGCTGTCCATAGCCGCTCTCAAGAAACAGCTTTATGAACCGTGCTGTGACAAGGGCTTAGATTTTGTGGGCTTCACGGGCAAACGGTGCTGACGGGTTGAAGATTGAAGCCCAATGAAGCGGCCTTTTTCTGCAGGTAA